>TARA_R110000744_G_scaffold145205_5_pt1 | contig 80730 bp, 82 predicted proteins | sample TARA_R110000744 | Tara Oceans TARA_R110000744 (sample SAMEA4398083) | marine metagenome | biome: Polar Biome; feature: [DCM] deep chlorophyll maximum layer (ENVO:01000326); material: water (ENVO:00002006), including particulate matter (ENVO:01000060) such as... | depth 36 m | reverse complement strand
GCGGCCCGCCGTGTCCATGATCAGGATATCCGGCTGGGCCGGCCGGGCGACGCCCTCGGGCCGCGCGGTCAATTGCGGGTCATCGGCGAGAATGGTTCCGATCCCGGTCAGGATCGCCGCGTGGGCGGCACGCATGCGGTGAACTTCGGCGCGGCTCTCAGGCCCTGTAATCCATTGCGACACCCCGTTGGCGAGGGCGATACGGCCATCAAGCGAAGTGGCGAGCTTCAGGGTGACACGCGCTCGGCTGCCAGCGCTCATTCGCCCTCTGCACCCTGCTCCGGCTCGGATTCCGTGTCCGGATGACCGGGCGCGAGGTCCTCATCGGTGATGAATTCGCGGAAGTCCTGGACCTTGTGGAAATCCTTGTAGACCGAGGCATAGCGAACATAGGCGACGGCATCGAGATTCTTCAGCGCCTCCATCACCATTTCACCGACCCGGTCGGAGGTAACATCGCTCTCACCCGTCGATTCAAGACGGCGGACAATGCCGGAAATCATCTGTTCAATACGTTCCGGTTCAATATTGCGTTTCTGCATCGCCAGGTGAATGGAGCGATTGAGCTTCTCACGGTCGAACTGCACCCGCCGTCCGGATTTCTTCAACACGGTGAGCTCGCGCAATTGCACGCGTTCGAACGTGGTGAAACGCGCCGAACAGGCCGGGCATTGCCGGCGACGGCGAATGGCATTCCCGTCCTCGGCAGGACGGGAATCCTTCACTTGGGTGTCGAGATGACCGCAGAAAGGACAACGCATCCGGCTATCCTAGGCCAATTCTGGATAGATGGGGAAGCGCGCCGTAAGCGCTTTCACGTCTTCGCGGACCTGGCCCTCCACCTCGGCATCGCCCTCAGGGCTAGCCACCAAGGCATCAAGCACCCGCACGATCATCTCGCCAACCTGGCGGAATTCGGCCTCGCCGAAGCCGCGCGTCGTCGCAGCCGGGGACCCGACCCGAAGCCCGGAGGTCACAGTCGGTTTCTCGGGATCGAAGGGCACGCCATTCTTGTTGCAGGTCATATAGGCGCGTTCAAGCGCCTGTTCGGCCAGGTTTCCCTTGAGCCCCTTGGGCCGAAGATCAATCAGCGCGAGATGGCTGTCAGTACCGCCGGAGACGATGGCATAGCCGCCCTCGGTGACCGCCTGGGCCATCGCCTGGCAATTGGTGATCACATTGCGCGCATAGGTCTTGAATTCGGGCTGCAATGCCTCGCCGAAAGCGACCGCCTTGCCGGCGATGACATGCATGAGCGGCCCGCCCTGCATGCCGGGGAAGATCGCCGAGTTGAACTTCTTGCCGAGTTCGAGGTCGTTGGAGACAATCATGCCGCCGCGCGGGCCGCGGAGGGTCTTGTGGGTCGTCGTGGTGCAGACATGCGCATGCGGCGTCGGGCTGGGGATCGCCCCGCCCGCAATCAGGCCGGCAATATGAGCCATATCGACCATCAGATAGGCACCGACCTCGTCCGCGATGCGGCGGAATTCGGCGAAATCAATCTCGCGCGGATAGGCAGACCCGCCAGCGATAATCATTTGCGGCCGCAGCTCATTGGCCTGTTTGCGCAGCGCATCATAATCGATGCGCGCATCGGATTCGCGCACCCCATAGGCATGGGCGTCGAACCATTTGCCCGACATGTTCGGCCTGGCACCATGGGTGAGATGACCGCCCGCGCTCAGCGAGAGGCCGAGGATCTTGTCGCCCGGTTTGAGCAAGGCCAGAAAGACGCCCTGATTCGCCTGGCTGCCCGAGCTGGGCTGGACATTGGCGTACTGGACATCAAACAGCGCCTTGGCGCGCTCGATCGCCAGGGTTTCAACCACATCGACATGCTCGCAGCCGCCATAATAGCGCTTACCCGGATAGCCCTCGGCATATTTATTGGTCAGCGGGGAGCCCTGGGCCTCGAGCACGGCGCGCGAAACAATATTCTCCGACGCAATCAGCTCAATCTGGCTCTGCTGGCGCAGAATCTCCGCGTGAATCGCGTGCGCGACCTCGCGGTCAGAATCAACCACGGACTGGGTGAAAAACCGATTCCCTGACTCGGGTGTCGCAATAGCTTCCGGCATGATCTGTCCTCTTCAACGCACACAGGCTTGGCGGAGTGATAAGGCCGGTCCGCGCCACAAACAAGCGTCGAGTTGCCGCGCAGGCACATTGAAACTCAGAACAGGCAACTGGATTGGCCCGCATTTCGGTCGACTGGAAAAACAAAACCTGATTACCGCTATTTATGGATTATTGCTTGAAGTGCTGAACAGTTCAAAATACAAATCAAAGGATAATTATTGAACCGGCGCAACTCCCCCCGAATACGCCAAGCAAATTCGAAAGGCCCAGTGAATGTCAGAAGAAAACATCATGCTCGTCGACCAGGAAGAATTGCTGCGCATGACCACCGATGTCGTGGCTTCCTACCTGTCACACAATTCGATGCCAGCCGATAATGTGCCCGACCTGATCCGCTCGGTTCATACCGCGATGAAAGAAGTGTCCGGCATTGAATTGAAACAGGAAACCAAATCGAAGCCGGCCGTGTCTGTCGCAAAATCCATCAGCGATGATTACATTGTCTGCCTCGAAGACGGCAAGAAACTCAAAATGCTGAAGCGTTATTTGCGCTCGCAATACAACATGTCGCCAGACGATTATCGCCGGAAATGGAATCTGCCTTCAGACTATCCAATGGTTGCACCGGCTTATTCTCGCAAACGCTCGCAATTCGCCAAGGATATCGGGCTGGGACGCGGCAAGAAAGAAGCCTGAGACCTTTAAGTGTCAGTTTTCAGACCGAAATACCGCGGCCGGGTCTTATACCCGGCCGTTTTTCGTCCGGGGCTGCCGAATCGGCGCGTCCCATTTTCCAGGCCAGCTTGGCCATGCCCAGTCGATTGATTTCCGATTGAGTCGTTGTCGGCGGGACCTGGAAAACGACTTCCTCTCCGGTCGCCGCATCGACCGCAGCCACGCGAACACTGCCGCCGACATGCTGGGTCTCGATATAGGTCTCGCGATCACTCATCCAGCTGTCCGCATCATCCACTCACGGCCGCATCCTGACTGGACGCCCGCTGCCAGACATCATGCAGCGCTTCGATCAGCGCATCAAACATGGCGTCAGTATGCAAGGGTGTCGGCGTCAGGCGCAGACGTTCCGTGCCCTTGGGCACAGTGGGATAATTGATCGGCTGGACATAGATTCCGTGGTCGTCGAGCAGCATGTCGGTCATGCGCTTGCACAGCACCGGATCGCCGACCTGGACCGGTACGATATGCGTCACCGACGGCATGACCGGGAATCCGGCCCCGGCAAGGCGCACCTTCAGGGTCGCGGCGCGTTCCTGATGCTTCTCGCGCAGCTCGTGCGCCGATTTGAGGTATTCGACACTGGCGCGGGCACCAGCGGCCAGTGCTGGCGGAAGTGCGGTGGTGAAGATGAAACCTGAAGCCAGCGAGCGGATCGCATCGATCACGATCTCATTGGCGGCGACATACCCCCCCATCACGCCATAGGCCTTGCCCAGCGTGCCTTCGATGATGTCGATCCGGTGCATCAGGCCTTCACGTTCGGCGATACCGCCACCGCGCAGGCCGTACAGGCCAACAGCGTGAACTTCATCGATATAGGTCAGGGCGTTGTATTTGTCGGCCAGATCGCAAACAGCCTTGATCGGGCCGATATCGCCATCCATGGAATAGACGGATTCAAAGGCGATCAGTTTCGGCGCGTCCTTGGGGGCCGCGGCCAGCAATTCTTCCAGATGCGCGACATCATTATGGCGCCAGACGTGCTTCTCACAGCGTGCGCCCTTCACACCGGCGATCATCGAGGCGTGGTTCAGCTCGTCGGAAAAAATGATGAGCCCAGGCAGAATCTTGCCCAAGGTGGAGAGCGTTGCTTCATTGGCGATATAGCCCGAAGTGAAGAGCAGCGCCGCTTCCTTGTCGTGCAGATCGGCGAGCGAGCGCTCGAGCTCGACATGATAATGCGTGGTGCCGGAAATATTGCGGGTTCCGCCGGCACCGGAGCCGACATCATCAATGGCTTTTTTCATCGACTCCACAACGCAGGGCAATTGCCCCATGCCGAGATAATCATTGGAACACCAGACTGTTACGTCCTTGACCTGGCCATCCGGCGCCCGCCAGCGAGCGACGGGAAAATCACCCTTGCGGCGCAACAGATCGGCGAAGACACGATAGCGGCCCTCGGCCTTTACACGGCGTACGGCCGCCTCAAACGCGTTCTGGTAATCCATGCCGGCCTCATTAACGGTCTGCTGCGTCCATTCAAGTTTGAATCGACATATAGACCGTTAAGGCTCTCGCTGCGAATGGACGAAGCGCCGCACCCGGCAAAAAATCACAGTGGACGGGAAACCGGCTACATACGGAAGCGGATATGATCGGCCCAGAAGCGCTCGATACGTGTCAGCGCCGTATTCACGGCCGGCAAGCTTTCGTCATCCACACCGCCCACAGCGCTCAAGGAGCCCCCCTGACGATCAAACAGGGCCGACAGCTTGTCACGCACGGCATTGCCGCTCTCGGTCAGCGAAACCCTGACGGCGCGGCGATCGACAGCCGAGCGCTCATGGCGGATATAGCCGGCATCGACGAGCTTTTTCAGATTATAGGAAACATTGGAGCCGAGATAATGGCCGCGCGTGCGCAATTCGCCGGCGGTCAATTCCTGGTCGCCGATATTGAACAGCAACAGAGCCTGAACGCTGTTGAGATCATCCAGACTGTCACGGTCCAGCTCGTCCTTCACAACATCGAGCAATTGCCGATGCAGGCGTTCCACCAATTGCAGCAATTCAAGATATTGCGTGTTCGAGCCCGAAACCGGGGCCAGATTTTCTGCCAATGCCATATTACCCACTCCACCTGATCATTCTGATCGTTGGCGGAAGCCTAGCAGCAACAGGCTAAAGAGCGTTTAATCCGACTTCCAGCTCCCGTTAACCATCTTGTAGATCGCTGAAAAATCCAGGTCCTGGCCCCCGAGATTGCCGAACATCGCGTAGAGCGCCTCGGCCTGGGCACCCAGTGGGGTCGAGGCGCCGGACGCCTGGGCCGCATCCTGGGCCAGTTTGAGATCCTTCAGCATCATCGCGGTCGCGAAACCGGGCTTGTAGTCATGATTGGCCGGGGTGCCCGGCATCGGCCCGGCAACCGGGCAATAGCTGGTCATCGACCAGGACTGGCCGGACGCCTTGGAGGAAATGTCGAAGAATTTCTGCTGGTCCAGGCCCAGCTTCTCGGCCAGCGCGAACGCCTCACACGTGCCGATCATCGTAATGCCCAGCAGCATGTTGTTGCAGATCTTGGCGGCCTGCCCTGCCCCGGTATCACCGGCGTGCAGGATTGCCTTGCCCATCGCCTGCAGGATCGGCTCGGCCACGGCAAAATCGGCCTCCGCCCCGCCGACCATGAAGGTCAGTGTGCCGGCCGCTGCAGCGGCAACGCCGCCGGAGACTGGGGCATCGACGAAGCGGAAGCCCTGATCGACGGCGGCCTTGCCAACAAAGCGGGCACTGTCGACATCAATGGTCGAACAGTCGAGGAAGAGCGTGCCCGGCGCGGCGTTCGGGAAGACGTCACTGGCATAGACGGCGCGGACATGTTTGCCCGCCGGCAGCATGGTGACGACGGCCGCGGCGCCGGACACAGCCTCGGCGGTTGAATTCGCAGCCATGGCCCCCTTCTCGACCGCGTGCGCCAGGGCGCTCGCGCTGAGATCGAAGGCGCGCACCTCATGCCCCGCCTTGACGAGATTGGCCGCCATGCCGGAGCCCATATTGCCCAGACCGATAAATGCGATGATTGCCATGTGGGATCTCCCCTGTTGATTGCTGCGCGCGACGGGCCCTCGGCCTCAGTCGAGGAAAGTCATTTCATGCGCGTCGTCAAGCGGCGCGAATGCCGCAGCTATGGCGAGGTCATCGACCTCGGCCAGCGTCGCCGGCGACCAGACCGGAGCGTTATCCTTGTCGATAATGACGGCGCGCACGCCCTCATAGAAATCCTGGCCGGTCAGGCACCAGGCGCTGAGCCGCAAATCCTGCCGCATGACACCTTCAAAGCTCAAGTCCGCGCCAGCGCGCAAGGCGGCCAGGGTGAGCTTCAGCGCGGTCGGCGATTTACCGGCAAGGATTTTGAGCTGTTTGGTCGACCAGGCGTCACCGGCCGCCGTCATCCGTTCGATCATCGGCTCGACACTGTCGCCAGCGAAAGCGGCGTCAATCAGGGTGCGTGTCACGGCCAGATCGCTGTCACCGGGATCGCCGGAGAATTCCTCGAGCAGGACTTCCAGCGCATCCTCACCGGACAGATCGGCGCATTCCAGCGCCGCAATCAGGGCGTCGGTCTGCGCAGAGGGGCAGTAATGGGTCGCCAGACCGGCCGCGATACAATCAGCGGCCTTCAAACGCGCGCCGGTCAGGCCCATCCAGGTGCCGATCTCGCCGCCCAGGCGCGGCAGGAACCAGGCGCCGCCGACATCGGGATGAAATCCGATGCCCGTCTCCGGCATGGCGAACATGGTCCTGTCACCCGCGACACGGTGAGAGCCATGCACCGAAACGCCAACACCGCCGCCCATGACGATCCCGTCAATCAGCGCGACATAGGGTTTGGGATAGTCGTGGATCAGCGTGTTGAGCCGGTATTCATCGCGCCAGAACAGCCAGGCATCATCATTGCCGGCCTTGCCGCTATCGTGAAGCTTGAGAATATCGCCGCCGGCGCAAAACCCCTTCTCCCCGGCCCCGTCCACGACGATCGCCTGCACGGCATCGTCTTCGGCCCAGGCCTGCAGCGCTTCGATCATGGCCAGGCACATGCCGTGGGTCAGCGCATTGAGCGCCTTGGGGCGGTTGAGGGTGATGCGGCCGACATGGCCGGTTTTGCGCGCGATGATTTCGGGTTCTTGCGTCATGATCCACTCGGTTCGCTCAAATCATGACAAGGGATGGCGTTTGCCCGCGCCACCGTCAACAGGGCTTTGTCCCTCGACACCAGTTCACCGCCGGATTCGATCGCCAGGGCGAGGTAGGTCGTGTCGAACAGGCTGAGCCCCACGGCCCTTGCAAAAGCCGTCAATTCATAGATTTGGCCGGCAAAGCGCGGCGGAAAAACGGTGATATGCAGGTCATGGAGTTCGCCGAGGGTCGCCGCCAGATCAACACTGCCCCGAGCCGCCGAGCGGCGCAGCAAATTCCCGGTCTCCCAGGCGAAGATATCTGGCGCGATCAACCGATAGCGAGGCAGCTGGTCGAGGAAAGAATCACTGCGCGGCCCTGCCTGCGCCCGCAACACCCAGGCGAGCGCGGCAGACGCATCGACGACCAGCGGTGTTAACTCCGCCACGCGTCAGCCCGGAACTCTTCCCAGCTCAGCCCGTCCAGCTCGGGACAGGGCTTTTGCGTTTCGCGGAACGCCTTCAGCTTCGCCACGAGTTCCTCGCCGGAAAGCTGTTTGTCAACATAGGGCTCCTGGCGGGAAAGGACGGCGATGCGCTTGCCGTGACGGGTAATCACGATCGGACCCTCGCCGCGCTCGACGGCATCGAGCAGGGCTGACAGGCGGGTCTTGGCTTCCAGAACACCGACTTCAATCATCTCGCACCTCTGACCATAAACATGGTCAGATTAGCAAATTCCGCGCGGGGCGTCACTGGAATAGATTGGGCGCTGCCGGGCAAGGAGTACGATTAGCACATTCATCGGTCTCTCGAACGGCGATAGTTGCACCTATCCCAATTCCCACCACGCACTCAGGCCTGTTTGTCGTGACCATCATCTGAGGAATCCAACTTGTTGACCCCTAGCTTGAGCGCAATGACCCCAATCACAAGAACGGAAATATATGAGATTAGTGAGAAGCTCCCCACTGACCTCCAATATGTCTCGCAGTCAGGAGCGCCGAACAGACATATTCCTCGTTCCTCCCGTATTCCCACATCGAAGACTCCGACCAAAATGTCGAATGGCACGAAGAAGGTGGCGTAGATTCCTACAACGACACCCAATGGATACAAGAAAATTCGCATCACAGTCTCCGCATGCGAGTAAGTAGCGACGGAGGCAAATCGAAGCGGAAACGGGCTTCGGTCAACCGTGAACGCACACATTTTTCGGCCTCGCAAACCTCAACACTTGCTGAACGCCTGTCGTCGCCCGGGGCGGCGCCAGACCCCACCCTGAAACCCATGGCTGCATCCGGCCAGACTGGACTTGAGACGTCAAGGGTTTCAACCGCGAAGCGGCGCTGCGCGCCCTTCACGTCTCAAGTCCAGTCTGGCGACCTGCTTGGCAAGGGATTCAGGGATCGGTGTGCCCGGCGCGGGCAAATTTTTGAACCGAGTTAGTTTTCTCAAGAGTTTAGCCGCAGAAGAACGGCCGGTGGCCCCGATTTTTCTCTTGTGCTTCCCACCCTCCCCTCTATTCGAAAAACTCGCGCACGACCCATTCATCCTCGACCCATTCCGGCTCGAATGTGGCGAACACCAGACCGACCCAGCCGAAGCGCTCATCCGGGGCGCGGGCGGCGAGTTCGGCGTCGTGCTGCAGCGGCACCCAGCACACCAGATCGCCCGGGTGCAGGGTCTGTTTCGGCGCAAATGTGGTGCGCGAGATGACGACATAGCCGCCATCCTCGGACGCGACCTTCAGGGTCAGCTGGGCACAGCCATCATCCTCGCCGCCGGCATCGGCGACCGATTCCAGCACCATGGCCAGCAAGGGCTGTTCCGGCACGATCAGGGTGTCGTGCTCGGCGCAGGCATGTTCGAACGCCTCCATGGTCGAGGCGAATTTGCGGTCGCGGGCGTCGTCAGCCATGCGCTCTCCTATTTCATCAGATCCTTGGCGATGATGACGCGCATGATCTCATTGGTGCCCTCCAGGATCTGGTGGACGCGCAAATCGCGCACGATGCGCTCCATCGGATAATCCTTGAGATAGCCATAGCCACCATGCAGCTGCAGCGCCTGGTTGGCGATGTCGAAACAGGCGTCGGTGGCGAAGCGTTTGGCCATGGCGCAGTATTTCGCCGCCGACGGGTCATTGGCGTCGACCGAGGCGGCAGCGCGGTAGAGCATCAGGCGCGAGGCCTCGAGCTCGGTCGCCATGTCGGCGAGCTTGAATTGGGAGACCTGGAACTGGCCGATCGGGCGGCCGAATTGCTGCCGCGTGGAGACGTATTCGAGCGCCAGGTCAAGCGCCTCGCTGGCGCCGCCGAGGGAACAGGCGCCGATATTGATGCGGCCGCCATTCAGCCCCTTCATCGCCAGGGTGAAGCCCATGCCTTCATCGGCAAGACGGTTGGCGACGGGAACGCGGCAATCGGCAAAATTGACGATGCGGGTCGGCTGGGCATTCCAGCCCATCTTCTTTTCATTGGCCCCGAAGGTCAGGCCCGGCGTGTCCTTCTCGACGAGAATGGTCGAGATGCCCTTGGGGCCGTCACCGCCGGTACGGCACATGACGATGTAATAGTCCGATGTTCCGGCGCCCGAAATGAAGGCCTTGGCACCGTTGAGGACATAATGATCGCCATCGCGCACGGCCTTGGTGCGCAGGCTGGCGGCATCGGAACCGGCGCCCGGCTCGGTCAGGCAATAGGAAGCGATCTTCTCCATCGACATCATGTCGGGGAGGAAGCGCTGGCGCTGTTCCTCGGTGCCCCAGCTGTCGATCATCCAGGCGCACATATTGTGGATCGAGAGGAAGGCCGCGGTTGCGACACATCCGCGCGACAATTGCTCGAAGATCAGACAGGCATCGAGCCGCGACAGACCCGACCCGCCGACATCCTCGCGCGTATAAATCCCGGCAAAGCCCATGGCAGCGGCCTCGCGCAGCGCGTCGACCGGGAAATGCTTGTCCTCATCCCACTTGGCCGCATTGGGCTTGAGGCGGTCGTTCGAGAAATTGCGGGCGGCGTCCTGAATCAGTATCTGATCTTCGGTGAGAGCGAAGTGCACAGCGGGCTTCCTGTCGGCTATGAATGGCCCGCATGGGGTATCGCGCAAGTGCGAGCGCCGCAAGTTTGAGATGTTCGACCCGGCTTTTACGACACAAGGATCAGATCATGGGCCTCTTCCCCGCCACCCGCCTTCGCCGCCTGCGCCAGCACGACTGGACGCGCCGCCTGGTGCAGGAAAACGCCCTGACCAGCAACGACCTGATCTGGTCCGTCGTCATCACCGACCAGGACAGGCCGGAACCCATCGCCGCCATGCCCGGCGTCGAACGCCTGACATTGAAAGGGCTCGCCAAGGCGGCAAAGGAGGCCCAGGCGCTGGGCATCCCCGCGCTGGCCATCTTCCCGCATATCGATCCGGCGAAGAAGAATGAGGACGGCACCGAAGCGCTCAATCGCGATGGCCTGATCCCGAATGCGATTCGCGTCATCAAGGAGGCCGCGCCCAATCTCGGCGTGATCTGCGATGTCGCGCTCGACCCGTTCACCACCCATGGCCATGATGGCGTGCTCGATGGCGAGACCATTGATAATGACGCCACCATCGAACGCCTGATCGAACAGGCCCTGGTCCAGGCGGAGGCCGGCTGCGATGTCTGCGCCCCCTCCGACATGATGGATGGCCGCATCGGCGCCATCCGCGAGGCGCTCGAAGCCGAGGGCCACAGCAATACGATGATCCTCTCCTACGCCGCCAAATACGCCTCGGGCTTTTACGGCCCCTATCGCGAGGCCATCGGCTCGGCCGCAGCCCTGAAGGGCGACAAGAAAACCTATCAGATGAATCCCGGCAATGCGGCCGAAGCCCTGCGCGAGGTCGAGCTCGACATCGCCGAGGGTGCCGACATGGTGATGGTCAAACCCGGCCTGCCCTATCTCGATATCGTGCGCCTGCTGGCCGATAATTTCGACATCCCCGTCTTCGCCTTCCAGGTCTCCGGCGAGTACGCCATGATCGAGGCCGCCGCCGCCAATGGCTGGATTGATGGCGAGCGCTGCATGCTGGAAAGCCTGCTGGCCTTCAAACGGGCCGGGGCGAGCGGGATTGTGACGTATTATGCGAAGCGGGCGGCGATGGCGCTCAATGGCTAGGACCGCCCGGCGCCCGTTCCAGCTGTGAGCTGGTGCGGGCGATATCAGCAGATACGCCTCCCGACCCACCCAAGAGTGCCGCCATGATTGATTTCGCCAGCATCGAGCCCATCAACACCGAACGCCTCATTCTGCGTGGATGGCGCAAGGGCGATCTCGACGCGTTTGCGACCCTGAATGCCGATCCCGAGGTGATGCGTCACTTTCCGGCCCGTCTTGACCGGGCCACCAGCGATGCCGCTGTCGAACGGCAGCAGGAAAGCCTGCGCCGGGAGGGGCGCGGCCTGCTGGCCGTCGAAACACGCGGCAATGGTAAATTCATCGGCTTTATCGGGCTGATCCGCGTCAACTTTGGCGGCCCCCTCGAGGGGCGGCCGGAGATTGGCTGGCGGTTGGCGCGATCAAGCTGGGGCAATGGCTATGCCTCGGAGGGCGCGCGGGCCTGTCTGGCGCATGCTTTCCAGGCGCTCGGTGATGAAGAGGTTGTCGCTCTGGCGCCGCAGAGCAATGCCGGCTCGCTGGCCGTGATGCGGAAAATCGGCATGCAGCGTGATCCCAAGGATGATTTCGACCATCCGCGCCTGACCGAATATCCCCATCTCCAGCCCTGCCAGCTCTACCGCATCACGCGGGCGCGCTGGAACGAATTGCAGGCGACCAACGTCTGAGGCGTCGAAAACCTCACCCGCGGAGCGCCAGAATATGAGCCACAGGACAAGGCCAGCTTCATGACCAAGCCCCCCTCCCGCGAATCCCTCACTGCCCAGGCGATGCACGCCATCGACGAGACCACGGGCGCGGTGATCCCGCCCATCCATCCGGCGACGACCTTTGCGCGCGATGCCGACAATCAGCTGATCGGCGAGACGGATTATCGCCGACCGGCGGGGCCGAACGAGTTTCAGGCGGCCCGGGTGCTGGCGATGCTGGAAGGCGCACCGGAGGCGAAGCTGTTTGCCTCGGGCATGGCGGCGATTGCGGCGGTGGTCGAGAGTGTGCCGACGGGCGGGCATGTCGTGGCGCAGAGCGAGATGTATTATGGCGCCAAGGCACTGCTGCAGCGCGCTGCCGCCAAGGGGCGGATCACGCTCGATCTGGTGGCGCCCGGCGACACCGAAGCCCTGAAGGCCGCCTGCAAGCCGGGCACGGATCTGGTCTGGATTGAAAGCCCGGCCAATCCGTCCTGGGCGATTGTCGACATCGCGGCCAGCGCGCAGATCGCTCATGCCGTGGGCGCGACGCTGGCGATCGATTCCACCTGTGCCCCGCCCTGCACCACGCAAGCCTTGGCGCTGGGCGCAGACATCGTGATGCATTCGGCGACCAAATATCTCAACGGCCATTCCGATGTGCTGGCCGGCGTGCTGGCGACGCGCGCGCTCAATGATCGCTGGGCCGAGATCACCGAGATCCACACCCGCACCGGCGCCATCCCCGGTGCTTTCGAAACCTGGCTGATGCTGCGCGGCCTGCGCACGCTCTGGGTCCGCTTTGCCCGTCAGAGCGAGACGGCGCTGTTCCTGGTGGAGAAACTTTCCGGCCACCCGGCCCTCGATGCCGCGCTCTATCCCGGCCTGCCGACCCATCCCGGCCACGCCATCGCCGCACGGCAGATGACGGGCGGATTTGGCGGCCTGTTCTCGCTGCGGCTCAAGGGCGGATATGAGGCGGCGCGCAAGCTGGTCTCAAGCACGAAGCTTTTCATCCAGGCGACCTCGCTGGGCGGGGTGGAAAGCCTGATCGAGCATAGAAAGCCGATCGAGGGCCCGGCCAGTCCGACGCCGGACGATCTTGTGCGGGTCTCCGTCGGTCTGGAACGGGCGGAGGATCTGCTCGCCGATCTGGAACAGGCCCTGGCGGCGGCCGGCACCTAGCCCCGCGCCCTTGACGGGCGCGCGGATGGTGGCGCAACCTGGTCATGCAACGGCGTGGCGGATAGACCATGTTCTCAAAGCTCGGATTGAAGAAGACCTGCCCGGCCTGCGAAGCCGATCTCCCCGGCACTGAACTCGCGACAGCCAATACCGGCGCCCCCTTCACCTGCCCGCATTGCGGCAACCGGCTGCGCTGGGCGATCGGTCCGGGCCTGCTTGTCAGCCTGGTCCTCGCCATCGCGAGCATACCCGCCGCGATGCACGTATCGACGCACTGGCCCCTGCCCGCCTTTCTCGCCGGGCTTGCGGCGCTGATCATGACCTGCGCTTGGTTCGCCTTGCGCGCGCTGAAGCCCGTGCTCGTGCAGCCAGGCGAGCTCCAGGGCTGACCCAAAGGTCATACGCCAGATATTGCGATCAACTTGTAGCATTCCACAACATCTTGCCCGTTTATGCTTGCACCCGGACCAGTATCGGGCGTAACGTCGCGGCTATGTTGTGGTTCAAGTGCGTAGTTTTCCAATAAACACCCTGGGGAGACACTCATGTCACTGGACAAAATCATCTGGGCCGTCTCGGCCCTCGTCGCAATTGCCTTCGCCTTCGTCAGTCTTGAAATGGCCGGCCTGATCCTGGCCATTCTCGGCCTCGCCTGCGGCTTCTTCATCAAGGGCGATCATCGCCGGGCCGTCATCCTCGCCGCCATTTTCCTCGCCGTCGGCGGCGCCTCGGCACTGGGCTCGATTCCGGCGGTCGGCACCTATCTCACCGCGATCTTCAGCAATTACGGCGCCGTGCTTTCCGCCGCATCGCTGATGGTGATCGTCATGGCGACCGCCGAACGCATGATCCCGGGCATGTCGAGCGAATAGAAGCCGGCCCAATCAGAACCCGACCAGAAGAGAGCCCCGGATTTCGATCCGGGGCTCTTTTCGTTGGCGTCCTACTTGACCGGATTGCCCGCCCTGTTTAACCCTGCCGGCTCAACCAACTGGAGCGTTTATGCGCCGTCTTCTTGAGTCCTGATACAGCCCGCTGATGCAGCGGGCTGGTTTGAAAACCCCATTCCGCCCGGCCATGCCGGCGCGGATCGCTTTTCTATTTCAGGAACAGACCATTGAAAAACACACAAAATATCCAGCTTCGTCCCGCCACGCCGGACGATGTCGAGCCTCTCACTGCCCTCTCCTACAAGACGATCCGGGTCAAATATCCCGACGTGATCGGCGCCGATATGGTCGAGGGTTATATCGCCTCAGGGGCGGTGCCGCACTACTATGCCGAGCGCAATGCCTTCACCCGCGTCGCCGTGGCTGATGGCGAGGTGATCGGTGCCTGCGCCCTGCGCGGCAATGCCGTCGATCTGATGATGGTGACCATCGATCACCATCGCAGCGGCGTCGGTTCGATCCTGTTGGCGGAGGCAGAGACCATCCTGTTCGCTGATCATGAGGAGATCAGCCTCGAGAGCTTCCGGGATAACCGGCAAGCGGTCGATTTCTACGCCAAGCATGGCTGGGTGATGCAGGAGGCCTTCACCGATCCCGATTACGGGATCGCGATGGTGCGCATGACCAAGCAGCGCAAGGACTAGGCTGATGGACCCGGCCTCGCCCACAGGCGGCGCCGGGTCTTTTTCCGTCAGGGCGATTGATCGCCGAGCATGATCGCCGGCAGGGACCATTTGAACTGGATGGCGCAGCCGCGCAGCACGAAGGCGAGCACAGCCGCACCGATCGTGACCCAGCTCGGGTCGAGACCAAGCGCCATGCCGGCGACATAGGCAGCAGCACCGGCCAGGGCTGCGAGCGCATAGATATCCTCGCGCAGGACCAGCGGCACATCATTGACGATGATATCGCGCAGCAGCCCGCCAAAGGCGGCGCTCATGACCCCGGTCAGCAATGCAATCGTCCAGTGCGCTCCGGCATCCAGGCCCGCGCGGGCGCCGAGGACACAAAACACCGCCAGCCCGACCGCATCAGCCCAGATCAGGACGATACGGCGCGTCGCCAGCCATTGTGCGCCCGGGGCCAGGAAATAACCCAACAAGGCACCGCCCAGCGCGATCCAGAGATATTTCGGCTCGACAATCCAGTAGACCGGCAGCTCGCCCAGCAGCACGTCACGCAGCGTACCCCCGCCCATCCCGGCCACGGCGCCAAGAATGGCCGCGCCAAAGGGATCGAGCGATTTGCGCGCCGCCAGCATGCCACCGGAAAAGGCAAAAAAGCCGATGCCGGCGAAGTCGAGAATCAGAAAGACGGTGCCGACATTCATGCGGACGACGCCTGGCGGGCACGGGCGAGCTGTCGCCGGGCCTGCTCGAAGACCAGCAGATCGGCCAGATCCCGCGCGCGCCAGGCGGCGGCCATCAAGATACCGGCCGAGACGGCCCACAGGCTGAGAATAACAAGAACCGACTCGATCTGGCTGAGGCCCAGCCGATCCCAGATGCCGGGATCAACCTCATTGATACCGATGGTCGCACCAACCGGCAGCGTGACCAGAATCAGGGCATAGGTCCTGAATGCCCGCTCGACCCTGCTGGCATTCAGCTCGGCATAGGTTTTGAGGAAATCGATCTGGGCATCATCCAGTCCGCCCAGAAGTCCGAGGCCGATCTTCCAATGCCCCGCCTGGTTGAGCGGGGTGAAATGGTCATTGGCGAACTGGTGCAGGCCGCGACGGGTGAAACCTGCCAATACGAGCAGGCGCCAGATCGCGAACCCTTTGGTCAACCGCTCCCAGACACCCATGACGACCGGATCGGTCCGGATCAACCCGTTTTTGCCCGCCTTGCTTGATGGTGTCATTTCGTCGACTTTCATGATCGCGGCACTCCCGGCACTTCCGGCACGCCAGGCACCGTCAGATATACCGCCACCGCAGTCAGCGCCACGATCAGCACCGCCCAGACGGCGGCATTGATATAGACCGAGCGCTTGGCCGAGCGGCGTTCCAGCCAGGTGCGCGGCCGCACGCCCTTGAAGAAGAAGACCAGCAGGGCCGCCAGATTGACGCTGACGATATTGATCATCAGCAGGAGGCCCGCGCGGCCGGCGAGCGCCCACTCACCGGAGCCGGCAAACAGGCCGGTCGAGGCCGCTGGCGGCAGCAGCGCGACGGCGACCATGACGCCCACCAGGGTCGATGGCAGGCCGGCCACGATGGACAGCGCCGCGGCAGCCCCGGAAGCCAGCGCCAGCGCTGTGGAATCGAGTCCGACAATCGTGCGATTGGTCAGTTCGGCCGAGCCGAGATTGACGTCGAAGACGAGGCCGATCACGACCGAGATCGCCATGCCGAGGAAAAGGCCGGAGAGCGCCGTGCGCGTTGCCTTGGTCATCAAAGCGAAATCACCCAGCGCCGAGCCAAGTGCGAAGGCCAGGATCGGTCCCAGCAGCGGCGCGATCACCATCGCGCCTATCACGGCGGCGACATTGTCAGCGGCAAGGCCGAACACGACCACAATGGTAGAGAGCGTGGTCAGGATCAGGAAGTCGCGATCAAGCTTGGTGCCGGCCTGAATGTCCTGATAGATTTCCTCACGCAGCGCGACCGTGCGGATTTTCTTCTTCACCTCGGGATCGGGCTCGGCCTCGAGCTTCGGCAGGCTGGCCTCGACCGGCAACACCACGAGGCGCCAGCCCTCCTGATGCTCCAGCATGGTGGATATCGTGTCGAGGGCCTTCTGACCGTCGCCTTCATTGAACACCATACGCATCAGCCGCCGTCCGCCGCTATCGGCATCGGTCAGACTGCAATCGAGCGGATTAGTCGCGAGCACGGCCTGATGCACAGGCCCGACCCTGTCGCCATCATCCATGCTGAGTTCAAACAGACGCATGGCGTCAGCCCTTCCCTGGGATATCGAGGCGGAAGATCAGGCTCGATGTGTCCCAGCGACTGCCGCCCGCATCCTGAATCTCGGAGTAGAACTGATCGACCATGCCGGTGACCGGAAGTTCGGCGCCATTGCGGCTGGCTTCATCCAGCGTGATGCGCAAATCCTTGCGCATCCAGTCGACCGCAAATCCATAATCGAACTTGCCGGCAATCATGGTCTCCCAGCGGTTTTCCATCTGCCAGGACTGGGCCGCCCCTTTCGAGATCGCACCGATCACCTTGGCCGGGTCGAGACCGGCACGCTTTGCGAAATTGAGGCCTTCCGACAAGCCCTGGACGATGCCGGCAATGCAGATCTGATTGACCATCTTGGCCAATTGTCCCGAACCGGCCGGGCCGATCAGCGAGGCCGCCTTGGCATAGGCGTCCATCACCGGTTCAACGCGGGCGAAATCAGCCTCACTGCCACCGCACATAATGGTCAATTGCCCATTCTCGGCACCGGCCTGGCCACCCGAGACCGGCGCATCGACAAAGCCGATGCCGGCGGCGCGCGCCTGCGCATCAAGCTCGCGCGCCAGCTCGGCGGAGGCAGTTGTGTGGTCCACAAGGATGGCGCCGCCCTGCATGGCCGGGATGACCTGGTCAGCGACAATGCGCACATCGGGATCATCGCCCAGGCAGAAAAAGACGAAATCCGCGCCGTCCACTGCCGCCTGGGGCGTCGCTGCGGCCTGGCCTGCATGGCGGCTCTCCCAGGCATCCGCCTTGGCGGCTGTCCGGTTCCAGACGCGAACCTCATGTCCGGCCTTCGCCAGATGGCCCGCCATCGGAAATCCCATCACACCAAGACCCAAAAATGCGCACCGTGCCATTGACCACTCCCAATTCAACTATCCCCTTGCTAGTCTCCCGCGCACAGGGGAGCAAGTCATCATGATCAAATCCGTATTGCGCATCGGCGGCATCACCGTCGGCCTTCTTGTCGCGGCGATAACTGTCTTCGCGCTCGTCTTCGCCAACCGGCTCTACGCCTCCCTGCCACAGACCAGCGGGACGCTTGAACTGGCGGGACTGGACGCGCCCGCCGACATCGTGCGCGACCGCCATGGCGTGCCCCATATTTTCGCCGGCAATTCCCACGACGCCTATTTCGCCCTCGGCACGGCCCACGCCCAGGACCGGATGTGGCAGATGGAGATAACCCGCCGCGCGATTCGCGGCCGGCTCGCCGAATTTCTCGGGCCCGACGCGCTGGATACTGACATTTTCTTCCGGACCATGGGGCTGGCCAGTATTGTCGAGGAAACCATCGGCAATCTGCCCGCCGACGTGCAAGCCGCCCTGGACGCCTATAGCGATGGCGTCAACGCCGTCATCACCGCGCCGGGCTATGTCGCCCCGCCGGAATACCAGATCCTGATGGTCGCACCGGAGCCCTGGACCCCGGCCGATACCGTCACCGTCTTCAAGGCGATTGCGCTCGACCTGTTCGGCAATGCCTTCCAGGAGCCGGCCCGGACCGCACTCGAAGCTGCGCTCGGCGCCGAGCGCACCGAGGAATTCATCGGCCGCTATCCCGCCGACGCGCCGCGCTCACTGAGCATGGCCGATCTCGGCCTGACCGATGCGCCCGTACCCGCCACGGTCGCAAGCCCGCCGCCCGCCATCGGTCCGGAAGATCCCGGCCGCGATGGATCCAATAACTGGGTTCTGGCCGCCAGCCGCACCACGACGGGCGCGCCCATCCTGGCCAATGACCCGCATCTGGGCCTGCGGGCGCCGGATATCTGGTATCTGGCCCGCGTGACCACGCCGCAAGGCTCCACCGTGGGTGCCACCCTGCCCGGCACGCCATTTGTGACGCTCGGGCGCAATGACCATATCGCCTGGGGTTTCACCAATACCGGCCCCGATGTGGGTGATTTGCATCCAGCGACCGCGGCCGATGTCACCGGGACCCGCGAGGAAGTGATCCGGGTGCGCTTCGCAGATGACGTCACCATTACGCGCCGCGAAACCGCGACCGGCCCGGTGCTCGACCCCGAACATTTCGACTACGCCCTGCCTGATGGTGCCGAGTTTTTCGCCCTGCAATGGATGCTCGACGAGCCTGATGACGGCACGCCCGGCGTCGGCATGGCGATTTCCGGCGGCCGCGGCTGGGATGATTTCGTGGACGCGGTCCGCAGTTTCGTCGCGCCGCAACAGAGCATGGTGTTTGCCGCCAGCGATGGCGATATCGGCTTCTATGCCCCGGCCCGGATTCCGGTCCGCGATGCGGCCGGCGACTGGGTCTCGACCATCCCCTTCGATGCCCTGCCCCATACCCGCAATCCCGAGCGCGGCTTCATCGCCACCGCCAACAATATGATCGTGCCGGACGAATACCCCTATTATCTGACCAATGAATGGTATGGCGTCAGCCGCATCCGGCGGATTTATCACGGCATCGAGGCACAGCCGCGCCATGATCTCGACAGCCTGCAGGCGCTGCAGATCGACACGGTCTCCGACATGGCGCTGCGCATCCTGCCGGTCCTGCGGACGGCCGAACCCCTGACGACGGCCGGGCAGGACGCTCTCGCCCTGTTGCAGGACTGGGATGCCGACATGGCCGTCGACCGGCCGGAACCGCTGATCTACTCAGCCTGGATGGTCGAGTTGCAGCGGCGCGTCTATGCCGATGAACTGGGGACTCAATTCAATCGCTGGTACGCGGATCGCCGCGTCTTCATGATGGATGTCCTGACCGGCGATCTGGGCCATTGGTGCGACAATATCCTCACCGATGATGTCGAGACCTGCCATGACTTGCTGGGGACTTCGCTCGACGATGCCATCGCCAATACGGTGGCGTCACAGGGCCGCGACATCGCCTCCTGGCAGTGGGGTGATGTGCATTATGCGCGCAGCGATCATACGCCGTTCTCCAGCTTTCCGATCCTGAAGGACTGGTTCACCATCACCACACCGGTGCCGGGCGACGGGTCGACGGTCAATGTCGCGTCCTTCTCCTTCCGCCAGTCCGGCTATGCCGTGACCCACGGTGCGTCCTACCGCTCGCTGTATGATCTGTCGGATCTGGACAATTCGCGCTTCATGATCACGACCGGCCAGTCGGGCAATGTGCTCTCGCGTCATTATGACGATCTGGCACCGCTTTGGGGCCGGGGTGAGTATTTCCAGGTGCGCACGGACTGGACACCGGAGACGATGCCCGACGGTGCCCGGCGGCTGCGGCTTCAGCCCGCCTCGCCGTAACCCCCGCGCACGAAGACCAGAGATGGCACGGTCCGCGGCGTATCGAGGGCAATGACCTCGCCAATGATGATGTCGTGATCACCGCCGGCATGGACGGCATGCTGGCGGCAAACCAGTCGCGCGACGGCGCCGTCAATCATGGGCGCGACATCGCCGGTCCAGCTCGCACCGCACAGAGCGAGATCCGCTTCCTGGGCGCAGGCCTCGGCCATTTCGCGCTGATCATGGGCGAGGATGTTGATCGCGTAATCACGGGCATTGCGCAGCAAATCATAGCGATGCGTCGAGCGCTCGATCGACCAGAGCACGAGCGGCGGGTCGAGCGAGACCGAGGCGAAGGAATTGACGGTCATGCCCAGGCCCGCCTCGCCCGCATAGGTCGATACGATGGTCACGCCTGTCGGGTAACACCCCAATGCGTCGCGGAATGCGCGGCTATCAATCAAAATCTTCCCTTCGCATTCCGGCTCGAAACCTGCGCTTAACGTTAACGGTCTACAGGAGTTGGGTGAGATTAAACAAGGTGGGTAGACATGGCGGCGAACGACAGGCCGATCATCATCAAGAAGATCACCAAAGTTGCGGGCGGCCACCATGGTGGCGCCTGGAAGGTGGCCTATGCCGATTTCGTGACCGCGATGATGGCGTTCTTCCTTTTGATGTGGCTGATCAACACCACGACGCCTGACCAGAAGCGTGGCATTGCCGACTATTTCGCCCCCGCCAGTGTCAGCCCCTCCACCTCCGGATCCGGCCAGCCCTTCGGCGGCACCACGCCGGGCGAGGACGGCGTGCAGGGCAATGGTGACGCTTCCATGGTCCGTCGCCTCGCGCCGACCGTGCCCCAGGATGCCGACGACACCCAACAGCCTTCGCCGGCCGCATCGGCTGAGACCACCGACGAACCGGAGGTCAGCCAGTCGGCGATAGCGCAGGCACAGCAGCGCCGCGAGGACGCGATGTTCCAGAGCGCGGCCATGTCGCTGCGCCAGGCCATGCAGTCCATGCCGGAGCTGGCAGAACTGTCCAATCACGTGATTATGGATGTCACTCCGGAAGGCTTGCGCATCCAGTTGATCGACCAGGAAGGCCGGCCAATGTTCCAGCCGGGCGCCGCCGAGCCGAACCCGCGCGCCATTACCCTGATCAATGCCATTGCGGCGATTGCGGAACGCCTGCCCAACCGGCTTTCGATCTCCGGACACACCGATTCCGGCCCGGTCGGGGCCGGCGATTACACCAATTGGAATCTCTCGGCCGACCGCGCCAATGCGGCCCGGGCTGTGATGCAGGTCGCGGGCATCAGCGATGACCGTATCTATGAAGTGCGCGGCAAGGCAGGCTCGGAACCGCTCTATCCCGATGATCCATTCATGCCGGGCAATCGCCGCATCTCGATCGTCCTGCTGCGCGAAGCGCCGGTCCTGCCGGCCGGCCACGAGCTCTGATCCCTGGCCCTGGCGATGCGCCCGAATGGTAGCGGCTTGCGCCAAAAGGGCTTCGCAAGCACGCCGGGCATATGCTAGCCTTCCGCCAGGGCCAGATCGGGCCCGACGCTTCCTGAAACAACAATATGCCGGAAATAACGTCTGTAGATGATTGGCAGATGTGGGCCGTACTTGGCGGCCTGTGCATCGCCATTGTTTTCTATTGCTGGGAACGCTTTGCGATCGAAATGGTATCTGCAGCGATCGTCGCGGTCCTGCTGGTCTTCTTCCATCTTTTCCCGCTTGAGACCGACAATCCCACCGTCAGCGTCTTGCTGGCGGGCTTCGCCAATCCAGCGCTGATCACCATCATGGCGCTATTGATTGTCGGCCAGGGCATTTTCCAGACCGGCGCCATGGAAGGCCCGACCCAGGCCCTGCTGCACTCCTTCGACCAATACCCCAAGGCGACGCTGCTGGGCATGTTCGCCTTCGTCTTCGTGATCAGCGCCTTCATCAATAATACGCCGGTTGTGGTGATGTTCGTGCCCATCCTCGGTGCCATTGCCAAGCGGATGGAGCAAAGCCCGTCCAAACTGATGATCCCGCTGAGCTATGTCTGTATTTTCGCGGGCATGACGACGCTGATCGGCTCTTCGACGAATCTCCTGGTCGCCGATTCGCTGATGTCGACATCGGGGATTCATCTCGGCTTTTTCGCACCGACAGCGCCGGGGCTCTTCCTGGCCGCGATCGGCGTCGTCTATGTGATGTTCGTGCTCCCGAAACTCCTGCCCGACCATTCCTCGATGGAAGCCGAGCTGGCCGGTGCCGGTGGCCGTCAATTCATCGCCCAGCTCGACGTGACCAGCGATCACCCCCTGGTCGGCAAGAAGCCCGTCGCCGGCATGTTCACCGACCTGCCCGACATGACGGTGCGTATGATCCAGCGCGGCGAGCACGCGCTCCTGCCCCCGTTCGACCAGATTGAGCTGCGCCCGGGCGATCTGGTCATCGTTGCAACGACACGCCAGACCCTGACCTCCCTGCTGTCGAAAAATGCCGATTTCATGCGCGGTCTGCTGCAGACCGCAGGCCCCGGCGATGAGCCCAGCCCGGGCGATCAACTGAAAATGACCGAGGCCGTCGTCGCACCGGGCTCGCGCCTGATCGGCCGCACCATTGCCCAGATCGGCTTTCGCCATTCCACAGGCTGTGTCGTGCTGGGGATCCAGCGCCGCAGCCGCATGATCCGCTCACGCATGGGCGAGATCCGGCTGGAAGCGGGCGACACCCTCCTGTTGTTCGGCGCCTCAAATTCCATGCGTTCGATGCGCGCCGACCGCGACCTCCTGCTCATGGAATGGTCGTCGACCGCCCTCGCCGATCCGCGCCGCGCCAATATCGCGCGGGTGATTTTCGGCGCCGTTGTCCTGTTCGCCGCGACCGGTGCCATGCCCATCGCTGTCGCCTCTTTCGTGGGCGCCGTGGCGATGATTGCCGGCGGCTGCCTTAATACCCGCCAGGCCGCGCGGGCCGTGGACATGCGGGTCTACCTGCTGATCGGCTCCGCGATCGCGCTCGGTTCCGCGATGCAAGCGACCGGCGCCGCCGATCTGCTGGCCCTGGGCGTCGTCTCGGCGTTCTCGCCTTTCGGCCCGGTTGTCTTGATGTCGGCGATGTTCATCCTGGTTGCGATCCTGACCAATATTCTCTCCAACAGCGCCACCGCCATTCTGTTTACACCGATCGCGATCGGCGCCGCCAATCAGATGGGCCTGGACCCGACCCTGTTCGCAATGACCGTGCTCCTGGCGGCCAATACCTCTTTCGCGACGCCAATCGGTTATCAGACCAATTTGCTGGTGATGGGGCCCGGGCATTACCGCTTCGTCGACTATTTGCGCGCCGGGACGCCACTTATCCTCTTGTTTTGGGCCGGATATACGGCCTATATTGCGTTGCATTTCGCGCTCGGTGGGGCTTGAGCGCGCCTCTGGCAGTGACCTGGATCAACTGACCTGAAAAATCTGGCTTGAATCAACCCAAGGCGAGAACGTGACCCACCCGTTTGCCACCCAGCAAATTCCGTTTTTCCTGACCGCGTCGGGTCCCTGCCCCTATTTGCCGGACCGTATGGAGCGCAAGGTCTTCACGCGCATCGAACTGGGCGAAGGCCCGGCGCTCAATGACGCCCTCACCCATGCCGGATTTCGCCGCAGCCAGGCCGTGCTCTACCGCCCCGCCTGCGAGAAATGCGATGCCTGCCGCTCCTCGCGCATTGATGTCGGAAATTTCGACTGGAAGCGGCGCTGGCGAAAAACCCTGGCGCGCAACAGTGATTTGCGCGTCTCGACCGACAATGTCGCGGCAACGCTGGAGCAGTATGAACTGCTCGATCGTTATCTCGACAGCCGTCATCATGATGGCGATATGGCGGGAATGTCCTTCAGCGAATACGTGATGATGATCGAGGATGGCGCCCAACGCACCCATGTCACCGAATACCGCGACGCCGAGGGCGATTTGCGGGCGGCTGTGCTCACCGATGTTCTGCGCGACGGTGTGTCGATGATCTACAGCTTCTACGATCCGGAGGCGCCGCGCCGCAGCCTGGGCGCCTACATGATCCTCGATGCGATCCGCCAGGCGGAACTGGCGGGCCTGCCCTTCGTCTATCTGGGCTATTGGGTACGCGGCAGCCGCAAAATGGCCTACAAGGAAGAATTCCAGCCGCTGCAAGTGCTGACCCCGGCGGGGTGGCAGCTGCAGGCCGAACTGGAATATGAAGATGAGGACAGCCTGGGCGAAAATCCACAAACCGGCTGACGGGCTCTTGGGGGAGACAAGCATGGACAGACGCACATTCCTGAGCGGTGCGAGCATCGCTGCGGCGACGGTCGCGACCGCCTGCGGCGACAGCACTCAGCCAGCCGGACCGGCCGCGCCGGCTGTCCTGCGCGGCGTCAAGCAATTGCGCATGGTCACCACCTGGCCGGCCAATTTCCCCGGCCTGGGCACGGCAGCCAATAATGTCGCCGCCTTCGCGAATGCCGCCTCGGGCGGCTCGCTCGACGTGCGCGTCTATGCCGCCGGCGAGCTGGTCAGCGCGTTCGAGGCCTTCGATGCGGTCTCCGAAGGCACGGCTGACATGTATCATGGCGCCGAATATTACTGGCAGGGCAAGTCGCAGGCCTTCAATTTCTTCACCGCCGTGCCGATGGGCATGACGGCGAGCGAGATCATGGGCTGGGTCGAATTCGGCGGCGGCCAGGCCCTGTGGGACGAGCTTTCGGCCCAGTTCAACATCAAGCCCTTCCAGGCGGGCAATTCCGGCCATCAGATGGCGGGCTGGTTCAAGCGCGAGATCAATACGCTGGAGGACTTCCGTGGCCTGCGCATGCGCATGCCGGGCCTGGGCGGCTCGGTACTGCGCGAGCTGGGCGCGGCCGCCGTCACCCTGTCGGGCGGCGAGATCTATCCGGCGCTGCAATCGGGCGCCATCGATGCGACCGAATGGGTCGGGCCCTGGAACGACCTCGCCTTCGGCTTCTACCGCGAAGCGCCCTATTATTATGGACCGGGTTTCCACGAGCCGGGCTCGAGCCTGGCGGTCGGGATCAATCTGGATGTCTGGAACGGGCTCGAGGCCGACCACAAGGCCATCCTGCAACAGGCCTGCTGGGCCGCGAATAATCAGTGCCTGGCCGAATTCCAGTATCAGAACGCCCTCGCCCTCGATGTTTTGGTCAATCAGCATGGCGTGGAATTGCGCGCCTTCAGCGACGCGATCTGGGACCGGATCGGCACGATTTCCGAACAGGTCGTGGCCGATACCGGCAATAGCGATGCGATGACGCGGCGCGTCTATGACAGCTATCTTGGCGCGCGCAATTCAATGCGCAGCTGGGACCGGATCTCCGAAATGCCCTATATGGCACAGCGCGAACGCGTGCTGGGCGGCTAGGCATTATGCGGACGGGCGACAGACTCATCCTGACCCTGAGTGCCCTGGTCGTGGCACTCACCCTGGTCGACATCCTCACGAACGGCGGCGTCGCCGCCTGGTCAGCCGCACATCTGGCGAGCAGCGCCCATGCTGCCGGCAGCGTGCTGGGCCTGCTGGGCCGGATCGGCTGGCCGCTCTTGCTGATCCCGCTTCTGGCCGCGCTGGCCGGCCGTTTCATGCCCCTGCCCGATGCCCTGACCGGCGGCCTTCGCCGCGCCATCACCCTCATCGACACGATTAATTCCAGCATTGGCGGCGCCGCACGCTGGTTTGCCCTGGGCCTGGTGATCGCCACCGCGACCGTGGTCGTCCAGCGCTATGTATTCGGCTATGCCTCGACCAAGCTGGCCGAGAGCGTGATCTATATGCACGCCTTCCTCTTCCTGTTCGCCTCGGCCTCGACCCTGCTCAGCGATGGCCATGTCCGGGTCGATATTTTCTATTCGAAAATGAGTGCGCGCGGCAAAGCCTGGGTCGATCTGACCGGCACCTATCTCGCCCTGGTCCCGATGAATATCCTGATACTGTGGACCTCGACCGGTTATATGAATTCGACCTGGCGCATCCTGGAACGCTCGCGCGAGGCGGATGGCTTGCCGCTCGTCTTCGCGCTGAAAACAGCCATCCCGCTTTTCGCCGTGCTGATGATCGCGCAGGGCGTTTCGATGGCCGCCCGCGCCGCCCTGACCATCGCCGGCGACAAGGCACCCGCTACGCCGGCCAATGCCAGTGCCGGGGAGCTCTGAGATGAGCCTCGTCATCGAATTCCTGCCCTTCCTGATGTTCCTGGTCGCCTTTGCCGCCCTGCTGCGCGGCTATCCGGTTGCCTTCACCCTGGCCGGTGTCGCGCTCGGCTTTGCCCTGCTCGGCCTGGCGCTGGACCTGTTTGACCCGGTGCATTTGCGCGCCTTCCCGCAGCGCATTTACGGCAATCTGATGGAGGTCGATCGCTCCATCCTCGTCGCCGTTCCGCTCTTCGTCTTCATGGGCGTGATGCTGGAGAAATCGCGCATTGCCGAGGAATTGCTCGAAGCGATGGGTGCCCTGTTTGGCACCATGCGCGGCGGGCTGGGCATATCCGTCATCATTGTCGGCGCGCTGCTGGCGGCCTCGACCGGCATTGTCGGCGCCACCGTGGTGACGATGGGCCTGCTGTCCCTGCCGACCATGCTCAAACGTGGCTATTCGCCCGAGCTCGCCGCCGGCTCGATCGCCGCCTCGGGCACGCTGGGCCAGATCATCCCGCCCTCCATCGTGCTGGTCCTGCTCGGCGACCAGATCTCCAATGCCTATCAGGAAGCCCAGCGCTCGCAGGGGATTTTCTCGCCCGATATCGTCTCGGTCGGCGACCTTTTCGCGGGCGCGCTGATCCCGGGCCTGATGCTGGTGGGCATGTATATCCTCTACCAGATCGGCGTCGCGGTCTTCCGCCCCGATGACGCCCCCGCGGCCCCGGCCAGCGAAGGCGCCACCGACTGGGGCCAGCTGCTGCACGCCCTGCTGCCACCGCTGGCGCTGATGACCGCCGTGCTCGGCTCTATCCTGACCGGCGTCGCCACCCCGACCGAGGCCGCCGGTGTCGGCGCCGTCGGCGCGACTTTCATTGCCGGCGCGCGCAATGCCGGCGCCGCGAGGAATCCGCTGCCCGGGCAATTGATCGCCTTTGCCGGCCTGGCTGCCCTGCTCGGCCTGTTTGCCCTCGTGCTGCTGGCCAATATCGGCTCGGAGCGGCGTCTCTATGTCACCGATCTCGGCCCGGCCGCCAGCATGCTCGCCTTCGCCCTCGTCGCCATCACACTGGTCGGCGCGGCGCTTAGCCTCGTGCGCCTGAAACGCTCCGGCGTGCTCGATGATGTCATGTCCTCGACCGCCAATATCTCGGCCATGGTGTTCGTGATCCTGATCGGCGCGGCGCTCTTCTCGCTGATTTTCCGCGAGCTGGGCGGCGATGAGGTAGTCCAGCACGCCCTGTCCGCCGTGCCCGGCGGCAAGTATGGCGCCCTGGCCATCGTCATGCTGGTGATGTTCCTTCTGGGCTTCTTCCTCGACTTCATCGAGATCACCTTCGTCGTCGTGCCGATCGTGGCGCCGATCCTGCTGGTGATGGGGATCGACCCGGTCTGGCTCGGCGTGCTGATGGCGATGAATCTCCAGACCAGCTTCCTCACCCCGCCCTTTGGCTTCGCCCTCTTCTACCTGCGCGGCGTCGCACCGCCATCGGTCACCACAGCCGCCATCTATCGCGGCGCGATCCCGTTTGTGGTGATCCAGATATTGGCGATTATCGCGGTGGTGTTGTTGCCCTGGCTGGCGACCGGGCTGCCGGAATGGCTTTACGGGTAGCGGTTCCCCCATTCCTCATTCCCTAAGACACCACTTCCCCCGGAGGAGCGTAGCGAATTTCGGGGCCTGGCACTCGGTGACGGTGCGTGCTCATTTCCGCTCCGGCGGACCCCGGAACAGGTCCGGGGGAAGCGTGTCTTGTTTTCGATGGAGTGCGCCCGCCCCGCCCTTGGCGAATCCCGCCGGCGCGCTAGTATGGCCCACCACCCACGCTCACAGGATCACCGCGCCCCATGACCCCGATCCGCAAAATCGCCCTCGAGCGCGGCTTCATCATCATCCTGGCGCTGGTCGTCTCCTGGATCTTCCTGTGGATGATCCGCGATTATCTCGCCGCGCTTTTCCTGGCCGCCGTGCTGACCCTCTTTCTGCAGACGCCGCAGGACTGGCTCAGCGCGAAACTCGGTGGCCGCAAGGCGCTGGCCGCCGGGCTGCTGGTGGCCGGCTCGGTGCTGGCCTTTGTCGTGCCGGCCTCGATCCTGCTCGGCGTGGTCGCGGAACAGGCGATTGATGTGACGGGCATGGTGACGCCCTGGGTGCAGGAACAGGTGGCGCTGATCCGGGAGAACGGGCTCGACAGCCTGCCGGAATGGCTGCCGTTTCGCGCCGACATCATTCAATACCAGGCGACCATCACGGCCCAGATCGGCAATCTCGCCGGCTCGGTCGGACGGTTGCTGGTTTCGAGCCTGCGCGCCGGCACCGGCGGCTTCCTGATCGCGACGCTGAATTTCTTCATCCTGGTCTATGCGCTGTTCTTCTTCCTGCTGACCGGGCGCGAGACTGGCCGCCAGGCGGTCGCCCTGATCCCGATGGTGCGCGAAGACCGCGAAATGCTGGCAGAGCGCGCCATCTCCACCATTCGCGCCACGGTGAAGGGCTCCTTCCTGATCGCGCTGGTGCAGGGCTCGCTGACGGGGATCGGCCTGTTCGTGGCCGGTGTGCCCGGCGCCATCTTCTGGGCCGCGGTGGCGACCCTGCTCTCCATCATCCCGATGATCGGACCGCCTTTGATCTGGGGCCCCTCGGCGATCTGGCTGATCGCCTCGGGCCATCCTATCGCCGGCATCGCGCTGGCGGTCTGGGGCGCGGTCGTGGTCTCGACCTCGGACAATATCCTGCGGCCGATGCTGGTCGGCAAGGATGCGAAAATGTCCGATCTGATGGTGCTGATCTCGACCCTGGGCGGGCTCGGCCTGTTCGGCGCCGTCGGCATCATCCTCGGGCCCGTGATCGCCGCGCTCTTCACCTCGGTCTGGTTTATTTTCCGGGAAGCGTTTGTGGGGGTGCTGGAGGAAGAAACACCTGAGCTGGGCGGCGATCCTGAGACGGCTGAGGCGACTGCCGATGACGCAGAAACATGACCGCGACCGATGCGGCGGCTCTACCGGAATACCTCCAAACGGTCCTGACCTGGTCCGACAGCTACTGGTATTCAGCGTTGAGGATCGTGGCGATCATCGGCGGGACCGGAATAGGTCTCGGGATCCTCTTCGGGGTCTTGCTGCCCGACTGGCCATCTCTGCTTAGAAATCCGATTGCCGGTGCCTCGATTCTTCTCGGTCCGTTTGCGCCTATCCTGCTCGCCCAGACCGCGCCGCTAAGCGAGTGCCAGACTTGGAGCATCGCGGTGGGCCGCAAGCTCGTGCCCATCGATTGCGGGCCCGGCCACTCAACGGAACCTGCGTTGTTGGCTGTGATGGAGGAATCGCGCGCGCAACTCGAAAACAACGATCTCTACAATTTCATGGAGATGGTCCAAGGGCATTGGCTCTTCCAAGCCATAACCCTGGTGATTTTGGCCATTGTCGCACGCGAAGCTGTGCTCGAACTGTACCGCTGGATCAAGACGCGGTGGCCGGACGGCAGGGAACGCTAAACCTGCGGCACGCTCGACATCCGCTGCGGTAGTTTCCCGCCGCCATACTGCACCAGCATCTCGATGCGTTTCTCGATCGGCGGGTGGGTCGCGAACACGCCCATGAAGCCGGTATGCGGGTTCTCGATGAACATTTCGCGGACCTCGTCGGGCGCGTCGCCAACCTCGGAATGGCCGGAGATCTTCGCCAGCGCCGAGATCATCGCATCGGGATTGCGCGTCAGCTCGACAGCGCCGGCATCGGCCATGTATTCGCGCCGCCGCGACAGCGAGAAACGGATCAGGATCGCCAGGATATAGGCGATGGCGATACAGGCCAGCGCGATGAAGATCAGGGCGCCGCCATTGCGCGAGCCGCCGCCGCGGCGCGATCCGGCCTGGCTGCTGGCGCGCAGCCCACCATGCAGCATGCCGCGAAAGGCGATCTCGCCGGCGAAGGAAATAATGCCGACGAAAATGATCGCGATCACCAGCACGCGCACATCCCTGTGGCGGATATGGGAAAGCTCGTGGGCGAGCACGGCTTCCAGCTCGGCATCATTGAGGGTCTCCATCAAGCCGCGTGTAACGGTGACGGTGTATTGGCCCTCGGTGAGGCCGGAGGCATAGGCATTGAGGCCGGGCGTCTCGATGATCGCCATTTTCGGGATGGTCATGCCGCGCGAGATGCACAGGTTTTCGAGCAGATTATAAAACCGCGGCTCGTCCTTGCGGGTGACGGAGCTGGCGCCGGTGGCGGCATTGATCATCGCCTGATGCCCGAACCAGGCGATGATGAACCAGATGCCCGCCCCGATCGTGGCGAAAACGGCGATCTCCGGCAGAATATTCACCGCCGCCATCATCGACTGGCCGAGCGTCGCCTCGCCGGCATAACCCTTGCCGGCCATGTAATCGCCCTCGCCGGTCATCGCGATGATGACCAGGGCGATGGCATAGCCGATCAGGGTCAGCAGAACCGGAAATCCGGCCAGCAGGAGGATGGATTTGAGGTTATTGTTCCAGATATGGGTGCGAAGTCCTGCCGCCCCGAACATCATGGGATTTGATCCTAGAACTTGACCTGGGGCGCCGCACGCTCGGCCTCGGCGACCTCGAAGAAGTCGCGCTTGGCAAAGCCGAACATGCTCGCCATCAACACGGCCGGGAATTGCTCGATCGCGGTGTTGAATTCGGCCACGGCATTGTTGAAGAAGCGGCGCGCAGCGGCGATCTTGTTTTCCAGGTCCGACAATTCGCTCTGCAGCTGCATGAAGTTCTGGTTGGCCTTCAGGTCAGGATAGCTTTCCGACAGCGCGAACAGCTGACGCAGGGCGCCGGAGAGCATGTTTTCAGCGCCGGCGAGCTCTTTCACATTCGGAGCGACAATCGCGGCCTGGCGCGCCTTGATGACGTTTTCCAGCGTATCGGTTTCGTGCTTGGCATAGCCCTTCACGGTCTCGACCAGATTGGGAATGACGTCATGGCGCTGCTTGAGCTGGACATCGACATCGCCCCAGGCCTGGTTACAGGTCTGCCGCAGCGCCACGAGGCGGTTATAGATCCCGACCAGGATGAAGCCGACAACGATAACAACGATAAGAAGGATGATTGACGCGTCCATGCTTTATTCTCCCGGGCAGGCCATAAGGGCCGAAATTTCGATACGATAATCTATTTATTCAGCTTTCGCCTGTGAAGCGAGGAATTCCGAGCCGCGTGGTGCAAAACGCAGGCTGCGCGGAAAACCGCGCGGCGCCATCCGGCCGGCCTGGGCGCGCTTGCCGCACCACATCTTCCAGTCATCGAGACCGTGACGGCGGCCCGCACCGTCGAGCCAGCTGAGGCCCTCCTCGCCCGAAAACACCATCACATCGGCGACACGGGCGCCCTTGCCGCCCAGCAGGCGTACGCCCTTGCCGCGGGTCATGACCGAGATTTCGTCGAGCGGGAAGACCAGAAGCTTCTTGTTCTCGCCGATGACCGCGACCTGGTCGCCCATCGCCGGGATGCACAACAGGGCCTCATCGCCCTCGACCAGATTGAGGATTTGCTTGCCGCCCTTCTTCGCCGCCATGCAATCCTTCTCCAGAACGCGGAAACCATGCCCCTCGCCCGAGGCAATCAGCAAGGTGCGTTCGGGATCGTATTTGAACAGGCCGATTGGCGCCGCATCATCGGGCAGGTCGACATGCAGGCGGACCGGCTCGCCATGGCCGCGGCCGCCGGGCAGATTATTGGCGTCGAGCGTATAGAATTTCCCGTCCGTCGCGAACATCAACAACTTGTCGGTGGTCTCGCATTTGACGGCGAAGGCGGAGCGGTCACCCTCCTTGAATTTCAGCTCGGTGACGTCGGAGCTATGGCCCTTGAGCGCCCTCACCCAGCCACGCTCCGAGAGCACGGCGGTGATCGGTTCGCGCACGATAAAGGCTTCAATCGACGTCTCGGCCGAGACCAATGGCGCGTCGGCAAACACCGAACGGCGGGCGCCAATCGCCGTTTTGGGGCCGTAGAATTTTTCGACCTCGGCGATCTCGCCGTCAACCTTGGCCCATTGCAGCTCAGGCGAGGCGATCAGATCCGACAGGCTCTGGCGCTCGCCGCGCAGAGTGTCGTCTTCCTTGCGGATTTCCAGCTCCTCAAGCTTGCGCAAGCTGCGCAGCCGCATGTTGAGAATGGCTTCGGCCTGCCGGTCTGACAGTTCGAAGGTGGCCATCAGCTTGTCTTTGGGCTTGTCCTCGAAACGGATGATGCGGATCACTTCGTCCAGATCGGCATAGACGATGAGATAGCCGGCCAGTACTTCCAGCCGGTCTTCAACCTTGGCCAGACGCGTCTCGGCCCGGCGCACCGCAACCTCGCGGCGGTGCTCGACCCAGATGGCGAGCACATCCTTCAGGCTCATCACCCGCGGCGTGCCTTCCGGATCAAGCACATTGAGATTGAGCGGGAAGCGGTTTTCCAGATCGGTCAGCTTGAACACCGACTCCATCAGGAGTTCCGGATCGACCAGCTTGCTCTTCGGCTCCAGCACCAGGCGGATATCCTCGGCGCTCTCGTCGAGCACATCCTCCAGCAGCGGCAGGCGCTTGGCTTCCATCATCAGGGCGATGCGCTCGACCAGTTTGGATTTTTGCACCAGATAGGGGATTTCGGTGATGACGATGCGCCACATGCCGCGGCCAACATCCTCGATCTCCCATTTCGCCCGCACCCGGAACCCGCCGCGCCCGGTCTCATAGGCCTCCCGGATCGCCGTTTCCGGCTCGATGATAATGCCACCGGTCGGGAAATCGGGGCCCTTGACGTATTTCAGCAGATCGACCGTCTCGGCATCGGGTTTCTTGATCAGATGCCGCGCCGCCTTGCAAAGCTCCCAGGCATTATGCGGCGGGATGGAGGTCGCCATGCCAACGGCAATGCCGGTCGAGCCATTGGCCAGAAGGTTGGGAAAGGCGCCGGGCAGGACCAGCGGCTCGCGTTCCGAGCCGTCATAAGTGTCCTCGAAATCGACCGTGCCGTGTTCAATGTCCTGCAGCAGAAGTTCGGCCGCCTTGGTCAGGCGGGTCTCGGTGTAGCGCATGGCGGCCGCGCTATCGCCGTCAATATTGCCGAAATTGCCCTGGCCCTCGACCAGCGGATAGCGCGAGGCGAAATCCTGGGCCAGACGCACCAGCGCCTCATAGACCGACTGGTCGCCATGCGGGTGATATTTACCGATCACATCACCGACGACGCGGGCCGATTTCTTGAACGCCGATTCCGGGTTCAGCTTCAGCTCGCGCATTGCATGCAAGAGCCGCCGGTGAACCGGTTTCAGCCCGTCACGGGCATCGGGCAGCGCCCGCTGGGTGATGGTGGAGAGCGCATAGGCCAGATAGCGCTTGGACAGCGCCTCATCGAAGGGTTCCTCGATGATATGACCGGCATCAGGATCGAAATTATCGCCCATGGAATAGCGCCTCGTGATTCGTGGGCTTCAGTATAGGGCGATTGGCTTGTGGGACAGGGACGGGGCGCAGGAAGGTGTGGGGAAATTCCGCCCGCGCCCGCCCAGCCGACTCAAACCTTGTGGATCGAGCAACCGCCATCGGCGAGCAATGCCGTTCCGGTTACGAAACTTGAGCCGTCCGACGCCAGAAAGAGGGCCGCCTTGGCAATCTCTTCCGGCTGCGCCAAGCGTTTGAGAGCATGAATCGACCGGGCCCATTCGAGATAGCCCGGATCTGTGCCGGCCATTGGTGTCAATGTGCCGCCCGGCAACAGGGCGTTGGCGCGGACCCCGGCAGGGGCGTGCTCGGCAGCCAATACCTGGACAAGCCCGATCAGGCCGGCCTTGCTCGCGGCGTAGGCACCCATGCCCGGGATCCCAGCAGTATGGCCCACGAAACTCGAGGTGAAGATGATTGATCCGCCACCACGCGCGGTCATCGCAGGCACCTGGTACTTCGCCGAGTGGAAAGCGCTGGTGAGATTGGTCGCAAGGGTCAGCTCCCAATCCGCATCCGCCATCTTCGGGATGGGGGCGACCTGCCCAACCGTACCCGCATTGTTGAAACCGACATCGAGTCCGCCAAATTCGGCGAGCGCGAGATCAACCAGAGCAGCGGCATAGCTGGCCTCTTTGACATCGCCGGCAAGCGCGACAGCCCGGCCTCCTGCACGACCGATGCGTGCGGCCAAAGCCTCCAGCTCGACCTCACGGCGCGCGCCGAGCACGAGGCTGGCTCCATTGGCCGCAAAAAGGAGCGCGGCGCTCTCACCAATTCCGCTGCTGGCACCCGTAATGATTGCGACTTTATCTCGTAATTGCATGGCCTTGCTCCTTGTGGCTCGCTCAGGCCACAAAAACGCACGGCGCGGGATCGTGAACGACCCGATACTTGCGAATAGACAGCGGGGCGCCTGTTCGGCCGCAATGACCGGTGCGAGTCGCTTAAAGCCGCCCCACCCGCTCCAGCTCGGCGATCATGCGCGCCCTCGCCTCGGGCAATTGCCGGTCGATCGGCCACAGCACGCGGCGGTCGAGGAAATAGCCGGTCAGGGCCAGGCCCATGGCGATATCGCCGGGCTCGATCACACCCGTGCCCTGCATGAAGCCGGGGATTTCCAGGAGCTTGGCGAGATAGGGCGCCGCCTCCTCGCGGCAGACGGCGCGGCCGGTGCGCGGGCTGACATGGGTGAGATCCTCGACCACACCGGTGACGGCGCAGGTGTCGAGATCGAGGCCATAGCCGAGATCGGCGAGCAGCCCCGCCTCCCAGCTGACATAGAGCGCCGGCCAGAGATCCTCATCGTCCAGCGCGGCGAGGAAGACGCCAAACCCGTCATAGACCTGGGTGTGGGCCTCACGCTCGGGCAGCGCCATCACCGCGACGGCACAGGCGGAATTGAGCCCCGCCAGGGCGGCACGGTCTTCCATCACGGCGCCGGCGCCCAGATGTTCGGCTTCCACGGTGAAAGTGCCGAGATGATCGGCCAGCCTTGCGCGCCAGGTGACCGCGATACGATTGCCCGGCTGCAGCACCGGCCGCATCGTGCGCGAACGCCCGCCGCGCACGAGGCCGGCATGACGGCCATTCTGCGCCGTCAGCACCTCGATGATCGCGCTGGTCTCCCCGTGCGGCCGAACCGCCAGGACAATGCCGCTATCAGACCATTCCATCGCAGGTCTCAGTGGCAAAGAGACTAGGCATCGAAATCGAGCCCGACATCGGAGAAGTGGGAGCGGCGCGCCATCCAGCGGGGATCGACCTTCACATTGATGAAGAGATGGACGCGGCAGCCGAGCATTTCCTCGAGCTCGCGCCGGGCCGCCTCGCCGATCGCCTTGACGGCGGAGCCATGCTTGCCGAGCACGATGGGCTTCTGGCTGTCGCGTTCGATGATGATGGATTGCTCGACCCTCACCGAACCGTCGCGCAGCTTCTTCCAGCTCTCGGTCTCGACCATCGAGGCATAGGGCAATTCCTCATGCAGGCGCAGATAGAGTTTCTCGCGGGTGATCTCGGCGGCGAGCAGGCGCTGCGGCAGATCGGCGATCTGGTCTTCGGGATAATGCCACACACCTTCCGGCATCAGCGTCGCCAGATGGGCTTTCAGCAGCGGCACGCCGAAACCCTTCTTGGCGGAAATCATGAAAACATCAGAGTAAATACCTGTATCGTAAAGCTCTTTCGACATCGCCAGCAAATGATCGCTGTCGATGGTATCGATCTTGTTGAGCACCAGCGTTGCCTGGCGGCCGGCCAGTTTGAGGCCTTCCATGACACGGTCATCATCATCGACCATCAGCCGATCGCCGGGCTTGCCCTGGCCCTGCTCGATGCGATCGCGGGCACCGACATCGATGACGTGAACGACGCAATCGGCATCATCGGCACCGCTCCAGGCGGCGCGGACCATGGCCTTGTCGAGCCGGTTTTTCGGCGCGAACACGCCGGGCGTGTCAACGAGACAGATCTGTGTCTTGTCCTCGATCGCCACGCCGCGCACGGCGAAGCGTGTCGTCTGCACCTTGTGCGTGACGATGGAAATCTTGGCACCGACGAGCGCATTGACCAGGGTCGATTTGCCGGCATTGGGGGATCCGATCACGGCGGCAAAGCCAAATCGGGTTTCTGCTTCAGCCGACATCATGGCCCTCTCTGTTCAACAGTGCTTCAGCGGCGGCCCGTTCAGCCGTCTGCTTGGTTCCGCCCTCACCGATAGCCGGTTCAAGCGGTGAAATTGTGACCTGGACGGTAAAGACCGGGCGGTGATCGGGGCCGGAGCGGCCGGTGAGCTGGTAGCGCGGCGCGGCATGGCCGACCTTGGCGGCCCATTCCTGCAACATGGATTTGGCGTCGCGCGGCTTCTGCTTCAAGGCCTCGAGCTTGTCGGACCAGTGGGCGTCGTAGAAGGCCTGCACACAAGGCCGGCCGCCATCGAGATAGAGCGCCGCCATCAGCGCCTCGCAGGCATCGCCCAGGATAGAGGTCTTGGCGCGGCCGCCGCTCTTCTCCTCCGAGCGCCCCATGCGCAGGGCCGAGCCGAGATCGATCGCGCGCGCCACCTCGGCACAGGTCTCCTTGCGCACCAGCGCATTGAGGCGCGGCGCCAGGGCGCCTTCAGCCGCGGTATCGAAGGCCTGGTAGAGCGCTTCAGCCGTCATCATGCCGAGCACGCGGTCACCAAGGAATTCCAGCCGTTCATAGCTGCGAAAACCCGGGCGGCCATCGCCAAAGCTGGAATGGGTCAGCGCCCGCTCGATCAGCTTTCTGTCCTTGAAGACATAGCCGATGCGGGATTCGAGATCAGCGGTCGGATCAATCATGGGCCGACACGATCAGACGCGCCTCGATCACCACGAAGGCCTGGGCATAGGGATGGTCATCGGTGATGGTGATATGGGCATGCGCTTCCATTCCCTCCGGCGTCAGCGCGATCAGGCGTTCCAGCGCGCGGCCGGTGAAGGCCAGCGTCGGCTTGCCGCCGGGCAGATTGATGACGCCGATTTCCTTCCACGACACGCCGCGCGAAATCCCGGTGCCGAGCGCCTTGGCGCCGGCCTCCTTGGCGGCAAAGCGCTTGGCATAGCTGGCCGCCCGCATGCGGCGGCCTTCCGATTTGACCTGCTCCACCTCGGTGAAGACACGCTGCACGAAACGATCACCAAAACGCTCAAGCGAACGCTCGATACGGCGGATATCCATCAGGTCTGAGCCGAGGCCAAGGATCATATCGACGGATCCGCCCCGTCCCGCGCCTCGGCGATCAGGCCGCGCATCGTCGTCACCGCTTCGCGCAGGCCGCGGAAAATCGCCTCGCCGATCAGGAAATGACCGATATTGAGTTCCATCAGCTCGCGGATCGCGGCAATCGGTTTCACCGTCTCATAGGTCAGGCCGTGCCCGGCATGCACTTCCAGGCCGCGGCGGAAGGCTTCCGAGGCGCCGACCTTGAGCAATTCCAGATGGCCGGCGACTGCTTCATTGTCGCCGCGCGCGAAAGCGTCGCAATAGGCGCCGGTATGGAGTTCGACGACGCTGGCGCCCATCGCCTCGGCGACGGCGATCTGGACCGGGTCGGCCTCGATGAAGAGCGAGACGCGGATGCCGGCTTCGTCGAGCTGACGCACATAAGGCGCGAGATGATTATGGCCGGCGGCGATATCGAGCCCGCCCTCGGTGGTGCGTTCCTCGCGCTTCTCCGGCACCAGACAGACCGCATGCGGTCTGTGGCGCAGGGCGATGTCGAGCATTTCCGGCGTCGCCGCCATTTCCAGGTTCAGCGGCAAATCGATCTCGGCCATCAGCCGGTCGATATCCTTGTCGGTGATATGGCGGCGATCCTCGCGCAGATGCGCGGTGATGCCGTCAGCGCCACTCTCGGCGGCCTGGCGGGCCGCGCGCACCGGATCGGGATGCTCACCGCCGCGCGCATTCCGGATGGTGGCGACATGGTCGATATTGACGCCGAGGCGCAGCATCAGGCCAGACCCCGGCTACCGGGCTTGATCGCGGGGATGGCGGCCAGTTCCGGCGGCAGCTGGTCGGCGGGATAGGCGGGCACCTTGTATTGCGTCAGCGCGATCAGCGGCACGCCGACATCGGCCTCGCCGCCGGAGCGATCGACCAGGCAGGCCTCGGCAATCACCGTCGCGCCGGTCGCCTGGATCGCCTCGATGCATTCGCGCGAAGACAGGCCGGTGCTGACGATATCCTCGACCACCAGGACGCGATCCTGCGGCCCGAGCTCGAAGCCGCGGCGCAGGGTAAATTCGCCATTCTCGCGCTCGACATAAAGCGCCTTCAGCCCCATCTGCCGCGCCGTCTCATAGCCGGGGACGATGCCGCCAACGGCAGGCGAGACGATGACCGTCGGTTGTTCGGGAAGCTCCGCCCTCACCTTGTCCGCCAGGGCGCGGCAAAGTCGCTCCGTGCGCGCGGGATCGGCAAAGACTTTCGCCTTTTGCAGGAAGACCGCGCTGCGCAGGCCGGAGGAGAGGATAAAATGCCCCTCAAGCAGAGCGCCGGCGGCGCGGAATTCATCGAGCACTTCGTCGCGTGTCATTCGTCTTGGTCTCCGGGCTCGGCCCGCATCCGCTCCGCCGAGACCACGGATGAACACATCCGGATGGCAGCGAGCACATTGGCCAGGTGACGGGTGTCAATCACTTCGATGTCGAATTCCATCTCGAAGAAATCGGCGGCCCGCTTATAGGTTTTCACATTGGCGATATTGGCGCGATTCTCGCCGACGGTTTTGGCAATCTCGGCCAGGGCGCCAGGCTCATTGTGCATGACCGCCTTGATCCGCGCCATCGAAACGGCGTTGGCACCGGCCTCGTCGGTCCAGACCAGGTCGAGCCATTGATCCATCTCGCCCTCTTCAAACTGGGCCAGACGTTCGCAATCGATAGTGTGGATTTCGATGCCGCGTTCGGGCACGAGCAGGCCGACAATCCGATCGCCCGGCAGCGGCGAACAGCATTCCGCGAAATGCAGGGTCACGCCCGGAGTCAAGCCGCGGCCACGCACATAGAGGCGCGCCTTCTCATCCTCGATCAGATCGCGCTCGACCGCCTCGCCGCGATCATCGAGCCGGCCCGGGAAGACGGCATTGAGCAGACCGGTCGAAGTGATGCGGCCGCGCCCGAGCGCTTCATACAGGCCTTCGACATCCTTCAATTCCAGCCGGCTGATCGCCTCGGTCAGGTCTTTCTCGACCAGGGCCCGGTTTTCGCGGCGGAAGGCATGCTCGGCCATGATCTTGCCGATACGGCAGAATTCCTCGCGCTCGGATTCGCGGATCAGGCGGCGGATCGCGGCGCGGGCGCGGCCGGTGATGGCAAGGTTTTCCCAGCCCTGCGGTGGCTGGCGAACGCCGCCTTTGACGATCTGGACGACATCGCCATTGTGCAGCTCGGTGCGCAGCGGCCGCTCGCGTCCATTGACCTTGGCCGCGACCGTGGTGTGACCAAGCTCGGTATGGACAGCATAGGCGAAATCGAGCGGGGTCGCGCCTGACGGCAGCGCGATCAGATCGCCCTTCGGCGTGAAGCAATAGACCTGGTCGGCGAACATTTCGAGCTTGGCGTGCTCGAGGAATTCATCGGGGTCGCCGCCCTGGTTGAGAATTTCGACGAAGGGCCGCAAGCGCTCCAGCGGGTCGCCGCCGGCGGCCTGGGCCGCGGCCGGGTCGTAGCGATAGGTGCTGTCCTTGTAGCGCCAGTGCGCCGCGACGCCGCTTTCCGCCACCGCTTCCATCGCCTCGGTGCGGATCTGCAATTCGATACGCACGCTATTGGGCCCGACGACGGTCGTGTGGAGCGAGCGGTAATTATTCGGCTTGGGCACGGAGATGAAATCGCGAAACCGTTCCGGCACGCTGCGCCAGGCCTGGTGGATGACGCCGAGCGCCCGGTAGCAATCATCGGGTTTGTCGACGATGACCCGAAAGGCATAGATGTCGGCGATATCGTCAAAGGTCAGACCCTTGCGCTCCAGCTTGCGCCAGATCGAATAGGGCCGCTTCTGGCGCCCGAAGACACGCGCCTCGATCCCGACCGCGGCCAGCTTGTCGGTGATCGCGGCGGAGACGACGGAGACTTCCTGCGAATGCTGGTCGCGCAGCAATTGCAGCCGCCGCGTGATCGATTCATGGGCGGCCGGATTGATATGTTTGAAGGCCAGGTCTTCCAGCTCGACACAGACCCGGTTAATCCCGATCCGGCGCGCCAGCGGTGCGTAGATATCCAGCGTCTCGCGAGCGATACGCTCGCGCTTTTCCGGCCGCGGTATGGCGCCGAGCGTGCGCATATTGTGCAGGCGGTCGCAGAGCTTGACGATCAGGACGCGGACATCGGAGGAGATGGCCACGACGAGTTTCTGGAGGTTTTCGGCCTGTTTGGTGCGTTTGGAGCGCAGCTCCATCTGGCCCAGCTTGGTGACGCCATCGACCAGGCTGGCCACTTCACCGCCGAACAGCGTGTCCAGATCGGCCAGGGTGGCGGGCGTATCCTCGACTGTATCGTGCAGCAGGCCGGTGCAGACGGTGGCGACGTCCATCCGCAGCTCGGTCAGGATGATCGCCACGGCCGCGACATGGCCGAAATAGGGCTCGCCCGACTGGCGGCGTTGCGGCCGGTGGGCTTCCTCGGCGAAATCATAGGCCCGCCGGACATAGTCTGCATCGACGGTCGGAAAATACTTCCGTATCCGCTCGATCAGCTCGTCCGCGCTCGGGATGGCGGGCGGCGGCGAAACCGGATCAGATGAGATCGCCCCGGCAGTCAAGGCGCGCTAGAGGCGGCCGTCAGGCGCGCCGTCCCGATCATTCTGAAGCGCTTTGAGCATTTCCGATTCGTCGAGTTCGACAGGCGGAGCCGGCAGGGCTTCGAATTCCTGGCGGCCTTCGGCCTTGCGGGCCTCTTCCTCGTCTTCGCTCGGCAGAACCCGCTGCAAGCCATTGATAAGGCTCTCACGAAGAACGTCGAGATCGAGGGTCTCATCAGCGATTTCGCGCAGGGAGACGACAGGGTTTTTGTCGTTGTCGCGCTCAATTGTCAGCGCGGAACCGGCGGAAATATTCCGTGCACGGTGCGCCGCCAGGAGAACCAGGCGAAAACGGTTAGGGATCTTATCGATGCAATCTTCGACGGTGACGCGGGCCATACGCGCGATCTCCTTGAACAAGCGCTGCAGTTTGAACCGCGTGTCCTATCGGTACTGCCCCGGTCTGGCAAGGGCCAGGCGCGTTCAGCGCAGTATGGTGTGCAGCTTGCGGGTCGCCGTCACATCCGCCGGCGGCAGGGCGGTGATCAGATCGGCAATCGCGCGCCCGGTTTCCGGCTGGCGCCAGTGTGGCGCAATCTCCGCCAGCGGCAGCATGACAAAGGCCCGCCCCGCCATCCGCGGGTGCGGCACTTCCAGGCCGGCCTCGTCGCTGTGCGGCCCGCCACGAAAATCGAGCAGATCCAGATCGAGCACGCGCGCTTCCCAACGGATGTGACGCACCCGGCCAAACTCGGCCTCGATTTCGTGCAGCAAGTCGAGCAAGGCCCGCGGCGCCAAATCCGTTTCGACCTCCGCCACCGCATTGACATAGGCCGGCGCCGACGGATCGGGCCAGGCCGGGCTGTGCCAGTCGGATGAACGGGTCACGACCGTGATGCCACGCGCCGAAAGGGCGTCGAGCGCCAGCGCCAGTGTCCGGGCCGGGCTGCGTCCTGCCGATGGCAGATTGGCCCCAAGCGCGATATAAATCGGCGATGTTTTCATTGTTTCATTCATGCATGTCTCAGAGGATATTTATCCAATGACCTTTTATCCCGATGAGCGCATCGGCATTTTCATCGATGGCGCCAATCTGTTCGCGACCACCAAGGCGCTTGGCTTCGATATCGATTTCAAGCGCCTCCTTACGGAATTCCGCAAGCGCGGCCGGCTGATCCGGGCCAATTACTACACCGCCCTGCTTGAGCATGAGGAATATAATCCACTGCGCCCGCTGGTCGATTGGCTCGACTATAACGGCTTCCACGTTGTCACCAAGCCGGCCAAGGAGTTCACCGACGCCGACGGCAATCGCCGCGTGAAGGGGGATATGGATCTCGAGCTCGCCGTCGACATGATCGATGCCGCCGATTATCTCCAGCACATCATCCTGTTTACCGGCGATGGCGATTTCTGCCCCGCCATCGCGGCGGCGCGCCGCCGCGGCGTGCGCGTCAGCGTCGTCTCCTCGATGAAGACCAAACCGCCGATGATCGCCACCGAACTGCGCCGCCAGGCCGATGATTTCATCGAATTGCTCGATCTCCAGCCCCTGATCGGCCGACCGGATAACCGGGTGGATGACACGATATGAGCCTCCAGCCCGAACCGCCGAAAAATTGCCCGCTCTGCCCGCGCCTGGTCGAGTTCCGTCAGCGCAATACCGCCCTCTTCCCCGACTGGCATAACGGCCCGGTCGGCTCGTTCGGACCGGAGGATGCGCGCCTGCTGATTGTCGGACTGGCACCGGGCCTGCGCGGCGCCAATCGCACCGGGCGCCCCTTCACCGGGGACTGGGCCGGCGATCTTCTGTTCGCCACCCTGGCCAAGCATGGTTTCAGCCGGGGCACATACGGGCTGGATGCCGATGACGGACTGACGCTCGAGGATGTAATGATCACAAATGCGGTGCGGTGCGTGCCGCCGGAGAACAAGCCGGTCGGCGCCGAGGCCAATGCCTGCCGCCCCTTCCTGGTTGACCGCATCGCCTCCCTGCCCCGCCTCAGCGCGATTCTGGCCCTCGGCAAGATCGCCCATGACAACACGCTGCGCGCGCTCGGCCACCGCCTCGTCAGCGCCCCCTTTGGCCATGGCGCGGCCAGCGATGTCGAGGCACCGCGAGGCGCGGTACGGCTGTTCAGCAGCTATCATTGCTCGCGCTACAACACCAATACCGGCCGCCTGACCGAGCCGATGTTCAGCGCCGTTTTCACCGATATCCGCGAATATCTGGGCGCCTGATCGCAAAACCAGTCAGCTGTGGAAAACATGGTTAACGACACGACACCATGCACTTCCCGATAAGTGCCGCCCCCGTCAGTCCGCCAGACTGGTGTTTTCAGCCAGCCGCTCCAGCGCCTGGTCGAACATACGGGCTGCCCGTTCGAACTTGTCACGGCAGGCTGGATTGCAGAAGCCGACGACCGCGCCGCGATAATGCGTCAGGCTGCCATCCCGCACCGCCTCGCCCGACCAGGGGCAGAACGCATTTATGACATGTTTCAGTTCTAGCGTTTGCATTCTGGTGCACCCCTTGACGCGTGTGGCAGATGCCTCTGGCTATTCGCTTTCAGTAATGGCACAAATGACAACATGCCGACTTTTTCTGCCAATACGCCCCTAATCGAACGTCACATCGCCTTCTTCATCTTCGAAGAGGTGAAACTGCTCGATGCGACCGGCCCGCTCCAGGTGTTTGCCGATGCCAATGAGGTGCTGGGCTATGACGCCTATATTACCACCCTGGCCTCGCATCATGGCGGACCGGTCAAGACCGATACCGGCATATTGCTCAATACGCGCCGCGTCGCCGGCGTTGGCCTCGACGAGACCGACACACTGATCGTGTGCGGCGGCGACGGCGTCTACACTGCCAGCCGCGACAATCGCCTCGTCGCCTCCGTGCTGCGCGCGACCGAGCGATGCGGCCGCATTGCCTCTACCTGTACCGGCGCTTTCCTGCTCGGCGCCGCCGGCCTGCTCGACGGCCGCCGCGCCGTCACCCATTGGCGCCGCTGCGACCAGCTGGCCGAAACCTGCCCGAAGGCGGAAATCGACCCCGACCCGATCTATATCGAGGATGATGGCGTGTGGACCTCGGCCGGCGTCACGGCCGGTATTGATCTGGCGCTGGCCATGGTGGAGGCCGATCACGGGCGCGAGGCGGCCCTTGAGCTCGCACGCAATCTGCTGGTCTATATCAAACGCCCGGGCGGCCAGTCCCAGTTCAGCGAAGCGCTCAAGGAACAGACCCGGTCGGCAAGCGGCAAGTTTGACGCGCTGCACTTCTGGATGCGCGATAATCTCACCGCAGATTTGCGGATCGAGGCCCTCGCCGAACGTTCCGGGATGAGCGCGCGCAATTTTGCCCGCCTCTATATCCGCGAAACCGGTCACACGCCGGCGCGCGCGGTCGAACAATTCCGCGTCGATGCGGCGCGGGTCATGCTGGAAGACGTCAAATTGAGCATAAAGACGATCGCGACGGCGTGCGGCTTTGGGAATGATGAACGCATGCGCCGCAGTTTTGCCCGCCTGATGGGGGTCACGCCGCAGGCTTACCGCGATCGATTTGCGGCAGCGGACGAATAGACCGGCAGTAGCCTAGCCGTGATCCTTCATCAGCCGTGACTTCTGCTTGTTCCACTCGCGATCCTTGATCGTCTGGCGCTTGTCGACATTGCGCTTGCCCTTGGCCAGGCCGATCTGGAGCTTGGCGATACCGCGATCATTGAAATAAAGCTTCAGGGCAATAATCGTGCGCCCGTCGCGCGTCACGGCACCGATCAAGCGGCTGATTTCCTTCTTCTTCAGCAGAAGCTTACGGTGGCGCCGCGGGTCGTGGTTGAAACGGTTGGCCGGCGCGTATTGCGGGATATCGGCATTGATCAGCCACAGGCCCTCGCGCTCGGGGCTGACATAGCTCTCCGCGATATTGGCGCGGCCTTCACGCAGGGATTTGACCTCCGAGCCCATCAGCATCAAGCCGGCCTCGAAGGTTTCCTCGATCTCGTAATCATAGCGCGCGCGGCGATTGAGCGCGACGGGGCGCGTATCGGGCTTGCTCATGACTGATCCAGCAATCCGGCGATCACCATCGCCTTGCGCACCGCCAGTTTCGAAGCTTCATCGGGCTCGGTCAGTGGCAGGCGCATCTCCAGCCCGGTCACCCCGAGCAGATGCATGGCATATTTGGTCGGTCCCGGGCTGGCGGAGGAGAAGAGCGCATGATGCAGCGGCGTCAGCCGGTCATTGAGCTGACGGGCGGTGTGCCAATCGCCGGCCAGGGTCGCGTCCTGGAATTGCGCGCACAGTTCAGGCGCCACATTTGAGGTCACGGAAATCATGCCGGTCCCGCCACAGGCATTGAAGCCGAGCGCGCTCGGATCATCGCCGGAGAGCTGGATGAAGCCCTCACCGATCAGACGGCGATGACCGGAGACCCGTGACATGTCGCTGCTCGCATCCTTGATCCCGAGGACATGGGTCAGGCCGGCAATGCGCGCCACGGTCGAGACATCGATATCGATCACTGTCCGCCCCGGCACATTATAGACAATGATGGGCAGATCGACCGCGTCATTGATCGCCTGATAGTGCTGAAACAGGCCTTCAGGATTGGGTTTGTTGTAATATGGCGCAACCACCAGTCCCGCATCGGCACCAAGTGCCTTGGCGCGGGCCTGGTTCTGGATCGCTACGCTGGTCGAGTTCGAACCGGTTCCGGCGATCACCGGAACACGGCCGGCGGCGGTCTTCACCACGAGTTCGACCACACGCATATGCTCCTCGAAGCTCAGCGTCGCGGATTCGCCTGTCGTGCCGCAGGGAACCAGGCCATGACTGCCGGCCGCAATCTGGCGTTCACACAGTGCGATTACATTGTCCTCGTCCACGGCACCATTCTTGAACGGTGTGACGAGCGCGGTGATGGAGCCCTTGAACATGTTTTGGTCCCGAAATCCGGATTGCAAGCCGGCGACCATAAAGGTGGCGCCGCGTGCGGCCAAGCCTTCTCAACAAGACTGGACAGTGAGGGCCAATCAGGGGGATGATGAAGGCGTTCAGCCATCAGGATCCGAGTTAGCATCCATGATCACGCGTTGTTTTTCAGCGTTACTGCTTCCAGCCCTGCTGTCGCTGGGTCTGGCCCTGCCCGCTCAGGCACAGACCCCGACCCCGCGGATGCGGCCGGAGCCCCATAATTACTCTTCCTATCTCAGCGACGGCGATTTCGCGCTGTTCCGCCAGGGACTGGACGCAGCTGATGACGAGGACTGGGAACAGGTCGCCGATATCCGCCTGCGTCTCAGCGACACGGCAGCGCGCAGCGTGCTGTTATGGCGCACTGTGTTGAGCGATCCACGCGTCAGCTTCCTTGAACTCAATCTCGCCCTCGACGAACTCGACAACTGGCCGCGCGACAGTTTCATCCGCTCCGAGGCCGAAGCCAAGATCACCGATTCCGGACTCAGCGCGCCCTTCATCATCGCCTGGTTCGAGGAGCACCCGCCCGCGACGGGACGCGGCAAGCTCGCCTACGGCGAAGCCCTGCTGGCCGATGGCCGGACTGAGGAGGGCGAGAGCCTGCTGCGCGAGACCTGGCGCAGCGAATACCTCCCGCTGACTGCCCAGAGCGAGCTCTACCGCAATCATGCCTCCTTCCTGACCGCTGATGATCACCAGGCCCGGATCGATTATCTGATCTGGTCCAATCAGACGACCGCGGCCCGGCGCGTCCTGCCACTGATGCAGGGTACCGATCGCGACCTCGCCGATGCCCGCCTGCGCCTGGCCGGACGTCAGAGCGGCGTCGAACGTGCCGTCAACCGCATCCCGGTCAGCCTGCAGAGTGATCCCGGCCTGACCTATGAACGCGCCCGCTGGCGCCGTCGCGCAGGCATGACCGACACCGTGCTGCCGCTATTGCTGCAATTGCCCGACGCCCACGCCAATCCCAGTGCGCTGGGCCTGATGTGGACCGAGCGCAAGCTGATGATCCTGAACCTGATCCGCGATCAGGACTTCGTCACCGCCTATCAGCTGGCGCGTGCCAACGGCATGGATTCAGGCGCGGATTTTGCCGATGCGGAATTCATCGCCGGCTGGCTCGCCCTGGTGCATCTCAACGAGCCGGACCAGGCGATGGAGCATTTCACGCATCTGCGCGACAATGTCGGCACCCCGGTCTCGCTCTCGCGCGCCGCCTACTGGATGGCCCGCGCCGCCGATGATGCCGGCAATCCTGAACTCGCCGCCACCTATTATGCCGAGGCCGGTGTCCACTCGACCGCCTATTACGGTCAGCTTGCCCTGGCCCAGCTCTCCGACGCCCCCGACGCCTTTGCGCTGGAACGCGAGCCGGAGCCGAGCGAGGCACAGCGGGTTGCCTTTGAATCACGTCCGGAAATCCGCGCCATGCGCCTGCTCGCCGAACAGGGCGAGGAGTATTACTTCCGCCTCTTCATGTACCGGCTCGACGATCAGATCACCGATCCGGTCGACGGCGTTCTGCTGGCCAATCTGGCAAATGAATACCTGCAGATGCGCCAGGCCGTGCGCGCCGCCAAGCAGGCGCGGCTCAACGGCATCATCCTGCCGCAGAGCGCCTATCCAACCATCAGCCTGCCGCAAACCAGCGGTGGGCGGCCGGAGGACGCGCTGGTGCATTCGGTGATCCGCCAGGAAACCGAATTCGCCCAGGACGCCGTCAGCGGCGCCGGCGCGCGCGGCATGATGCAGATGATGCCCGCCACCGCCCAGGCAACGGCGCGCTCGATGGGCGCGCCCTATCGCTTCAACTGGCTGACCGATGACCGCGATTACAATCTCACCCTCGGCATGCACCATCTCGAGGAGGTCGTCGATCAGTATGACGGCTCCTATATCCTCGCCCTGGTCGCCTATAATGCCGGGCCGCACCGCGCCAATCGCTGGATCGAGAATTACGGCGACCCACGCGATCCCGATATCGATCCGATCGACTGGGTCGAGAGCATCCCCTTCTCGGAAACCCGCAATTACGTGATGCGCGTGCTGGAAAATGTGCAGGTCTATCGCACCCGCCTGATCGATGATGCGCCGACCGCGCTGATGATCGAACAGGATTTGCGCCGCGGATCGCCGGCGACAGTGCCGGAATAGGCGGAGTTTCTCACCCCAGCTCCAGCGCCCGCGCAAACATCGCCCGGTCGACATTGCCGCCCGTGGCCAGCACGCAGACCGTCTTGCCGGCGACATCGAGCTTGCCGGACAGCACGGCGGCCAGGGCGACGACCGCGCCCGGCTCGATCACGATCTTGAGGTGGCGCCAGGCCAGGGCCATGGCCTGAAGCACCTCGTCATCGCTGACAGCGACGCCGCCGCTGAGCTGATGGCTGTTCAATTGCCAGGTCAGCTCGCCGGGCGTCGGCGTGATGATGGCGTCGCAGATCGAGCCGGTCAGGCGATCATTGGCGACGCGGTGGCCGGCGGCGAGCGAGCGTTTATGATCGTCGAAACCCTCCGGCTCGGCGGCCCAGACCTGCGCGTCCGGATGGGCGTGCTTGACCGCCAGCCCGGTGCCGGCGATCAGCCCGCCGCCACCGGCGGGGGCCGAGACGATATCAGGCGCCAGGCCCAGTCCGGCCAGCTGCTCGACCAATTCCAGCCCCGCCGTGCCCTGCCCGGCAATGATGAAGCGATCCTCATAGGGCGGCACCAGTATGCGCCCCTCCTCGGCAGCGATGCGGGCGCCGATCGCCTCGCGCGATTCGCTGGCACGGTCATAGGTCACCACCTTGCCGCCCCAGAAGCGCACACCCTCGACCTTGGCCGCCGGCGCATCAGTCGGCATCAAGATCGTCGCATGCGTGCCGACCAGCCTTGCTGCCGCGGCGACGCCCTGGGCGTGATTGCCGGAACTGTAGGCGATGACGCCGCGCTGCCTCTCGGCGTCACTCAGCCGGGAGATACGGTTATAGGCACCGCGAAACTTGAACGAGCCGGTGCGCTGCAGGCATTCGGCCTTAACAAACAGCCGCGCGCCGAGCCGGTCGTCGAGCCAGTCATTGCGCAAAAGCGGCGTGCGCACCGCGTGACCGGTCAATCGCTGCGCGGCATCAAGAATGTCGCTATGGCCAGGCAGGTCGAAAACCGGTGATGACATCGCGCAAACACTCCAGATCTGGCCGCGAACGGCCGCCAAACACGTGCAAAACGCATAGGCAATTCAGCTCTGCCGCGCAAAGGGATTGCGCGGCGGCGCGGGAAGCCTTTTGATAAGAAAAAAAAGCAACACCGCGAAATTGGTTGATATCAAGGGGAGACATGATGACCTTGCGCGCACACATGATGGAACGTCCGTTGATGATTTCGGACATTCTGGTCCACGCCGCCCGATGCCATGGCGACCAGGAAATCGTCACCCGCCTGCCCGAAAGCGGGCTGATTCACCGCCAGGGCTATGCCGCCACACACCAGCGCACCAAACAGCTGGCGCATGCGCTGCAGAAGAAGCTGAAAGTCCGCGAGGGCGACCGCATTGCTACCATTGCGTGGAATTCCCACCGGCATTTCGAACTCTATTACGCGATCTCCGGCATCGGCTCGGTGATCCACACCGTCAATCCGCGCCTCGACCCGAAACAGCTGATCTGGATGCTCGATCACGCCCAGTCGAAAGTCGTCTTCTTCGACAAGACCTTCGCCCCGCTGGTCGATGCCATCTCCAAACAGTGCAAATCGGTCCGCCACTGGGTGTTGATGACCGATGCCACCTACAAGGACGGCGTCGCGACCAAATGCCTGACCTATGAGGAATTGATCGCCGACCAGAGCACGGAATATGACTGGCCGATGTTCGACGAGAACACCGCCGCCGGCCTGTGCTACACCTCGGGCACGACGGGCGATCCCAAGGGCGTCCTCTACTCCCACCGCTCCAATGTGCTGCACGCCATGGCCTCCTCGGCCTCCGACGTGATCGGCGTCGGTGCCCGCGGCACGCTGCTGCCGGTGGTGCCGATGTTCCACGTCAATGCCTGGGGCATTCCCTATGCGGCACCGATGAATGGCGCCAAGCTGGTCATGCCCGGCGCCCAGATGGACGGACCCAGCATTCACGAGCTGATCGAGAGCGAAGGCGTCAATTACGTCGCCGGCGTGCCGACCGTCTGGCTTGGCCTGCTGCAATACCTGCAGAAGAGCGGCAAGCGCATCGACAGTGTCGAGCGGGTGCTGATCGGTGGCTCGGCCCTGCCAGAGGCCCTGCTGCGCGCCTATGAGGACGAATATGACGTCGTGATGCAGCAAGGCTGGGGCATGACGGAAATGAGCCCGCTGGGCACCGTCAACAACCTCCTGCCCAAGCACGACAAGCTCGACCGCGAAGCCCAGATCAAGGTCAAGCTGAAACAGGGCCGGCTCGTCTTCGGCGTCGGTATGCGTATCGTCAATGATGGCGGCGATATCCTGCCCTGGGATGGCAAGTCCTCGGGCCATGTCCAGGTCCAGGGGCCCTGGATCGCCTCCTCCTATTATCGCGGCGCCGGGGCGGAAAGCTTCACCGATGATGGCTGGTTCAAGACCGGCGATGTCGCCTATCTCGACGGCGATGGCTTCATGACCATCACCGACCGGTCCAAGGACGTGATCAAGACCGGTGGCGAATGGATCTCCTCGATCGATCTGGAAAACGCCGCCATGGGCCATCCCTCCGTCGCACTGGCAGCCGCTTTCGGCATGCCGCACCCGAAATGGCAGGAACGCCCGCTGCTGGTGGTCCAGCTCAATGAGGGTTTCGAGCCCGATGCCGACTCGATCATCGAATACCTGCGCGGCGAGGTACCCAAATGGTGGCTGCCCGATGCGGTGGAATTCATCGAGCACATGCCGATCGGTGCCACGGGGAAAATTCTCAAGACAAAGCTGCGCGAGATTTATGCCGGCTATGAATTTCCCCCTGTCGACAGCTAGGCCGGAACCAAATCTTTCCAGCGTCACAGCCCCGGCCATCAGGCCGGGGCTGTTTCGTATCGGGCTAGAGGTTCTGGCCGCCGGAGAGTTCAATGCGCTGCCCGGTCATCCAGCCGAAATCACCCAGCAACAGGCTGGCGACAGCGCCGCCGATATCATCGGGAAGCCCGGCGCGGCCGAGCGCGGTGGCTGAAGCAATCCCGGCATTCACGGCCGGATTATCGCGCACTAGACCGCCCCCGAAATCAGTCTCGATTGCCCCCGGCGCAATGGTGTTCACGCGGATCCCGCGCGGGCCCAGTTCCAGCGCCAGGTAGCGCGTCAGCACCTCGACCGCGCCCTTCATCGCCGCATAGGCGCCGAAGCCGGGCAGTGTGAAGCGTGTCAGGCCGGTGGAGAGATTGAGGATATGGCCACCATCGCGGATCAGGCCAAGCAGGGACCGGGTGAGGAAGAAGACGCCCTTGAGGTGGATGGCCATCAACAGGTCAAACTCGGCCTCGCTGGTCTCGGCCAGGGGTTTGTGAAGGCCGATGCCGGCATTATTGACGAGGACATCGATCCCGGTACCGTTCCAATGCGTCTCCAGCGCCTCGTGCAGCCTCTCGACAAAACCGGCAAGCCCGGCGGTCGCGCCGACATCCAGCTGCAGCGCAACGGCGCGGCGTCCGAGGGATACGATCTCGGCGACAACAGCCTCGGCCGCCTGCCGGCCGCTTTGATAGGTCAGGATGATATCGGCGCCCTTGCCGGCCAGATGCAGCGCCATGCTGCGGCCGAGACCGCGGCTGCCGCCGGTGATCAGGACAATCGGATGGGTTGGGTCAGACATGTTCAGCTCCTTGTGATCGCCCCCTGACCTAATCGCCCGACCGCGTGGCCGCCTGCCCCATCCTCCGGAAAACCTGCCCAATCCTCGCCGATGCGGACCCTTGGCTTGCCGCAATCGAGCAGCCGGACTAGGACAGCGAGCAGGGAGTTTCGCCATGGTGCAGCTTGACAGTCTCAAACGTGAAATGGCGGACTACGCCAATGCCTGTAGCTTTGATGACGCGCCACAGCCGACCCATGTGCCAGGGCTCTCGCTGGTGCGGAGCCGGGTCTCGACCGAGTTCACGGCCATCGACTACCAGCCGATCTTTTGCCTGGTCCTCCAGGGTAGCAAGCAGACCCGGATCGGCGAACGCCTGCACCGCTTCGGTGCGCTGCAAAGCTTCATCGTCAGCCTCGACCTGCCGGCAACGGCCTGTGTCGTCGAGGCGACGCCGCAATCGCCCTATCTCGCCCTGGCGCTCGATCTGGATATCACCTTGTTGCGCGATCTGGCATCAGGACTGAAAGAGCTCGACACCATGGACAATAGCGCGCCGGACACGGCGCTGGTCATGGGCGATGCCGATCCGGCGCTGATCGATGCCATGGCCCGCCTGTTCGCGCTGCGCGAAAGCCCGATGGATATCGAGGTGCTCGCGCCGCTGGTGATCCGTGAGATCCACTATCGCCTCCTGCTCGGCGATCAGGGTTCGGCCCTGCGGGCGCTGGTGCAGCCCGATGGGCATGCCAGCCGGATTGCGCGCGCCATCGCCCGGATCCGGCGCGATTACGCCGCCCCCTTGACGGTCGCGGCGCTCGCCCGCGAGGCCGGGATGAGCATCTCGGCCTTTCACGACCATTTCCGCGTGCTCACCGGTACAACCCCCTTGCAATATCAAAAGGCCCTGCGCCTGATGGAGGCCCGCCGCCGCCTGCAGGCCGCTGCCGGCAGCGTCACCGCGATCGCCTACGAGGTCGGCTATGAAAGCCCAACCCAGTTCAGCCGCGAATACCGGCGCAAATTCGGGCAATCGCCCCGCAGCGACCGAAGCATGACCGCATGACCACTGCCCGCCGGAAGGGCGGGACCGGCCGGCGCAAAATCCCCCCTCCTGCCTCCTTGCACACCGGTTCGGATCGGCCTAACTTCATATCGAAAGTCGATAAGGACAAACGATATGGAGTATCACCTGATGGGCCCCGAAGGCGCGATTGCATTTCTGATCATCGGCTTCATGCCGACTCTGATCGCCCTGCTGCGCGGCCACGACAACAGCTTCGCTATCTTCCTGACCAACCTGCTGCTGGGCTGGACCGGGATTGGCTGGCTGGTCGCCCTGATCTGGAGCTTCACCGCCATCCGCCGGCGCGTGCGGGACTAGAGACCGCTCCTCCCCCTCTTGCGATCTCACACGAAACGCGCACTTACCCCCAGATGTCACGCCCGGGCCCCTCACAGTCCGGGCGTGACTCTATCCGGTGGTCAGATAGCGGCATGCCTTTGCGGTGGAACTCTCTGGAAATGCAACTCAATTAGCCGTTCGACGAAATAAGACTTGCCATCAATTCGACGTTTCGCTAACTATCTATCCGGAATACACGACGCGAAACTGGAGCCCATCATGCAAACCGTCCTACGATATCTCAGCGCCCTCACCCTCATCGCCTGCCTCTGCCTTCCCGCTCACGCCGATGATAACCTGACCGGTGAATGGCTGGGCGAGCTGACCACCCCGAATGGCGAGCTTCGCCTCCTGATCGCCGTGAGCGCGACCCAGGACGGTGATTTCACCGCCACGCTCGAAAGCCTCGACCAGGCACCGGGGCAATTGATACCGGTCACCGCCATCACCCTGTCCGGCAGTGAAATGGCCTTCGAAATCGCCGCACTGGGGGCCAATTATCGCGGCCAATGGAATGGCGAGACCCGCAGCTATGACGGCGTGTTCAACCAGGGCATGGCCTTGCCGTTGAGCTTTGCCCGACCGGACGCAGCCGCAGATGCGGCCGCGATGATCGAAGGCATGGATGGCGTCTGGCACGGCATGCTCCAGCGTGACGACACACTGCTCGAGCTCGAGCTCAATATCGAGACAACGCCGGCCGGCACGCAAATCACCCTCGATTCCATCAGCCAGGCTGCCTACGGCATTCCCGTCACCAGCCTCACCCGCGACGCGAATTCGGTGCAATTCCGCGTTCCGGCCGCAAATGTCGTCTATCAGGGCCGGCTGAATGCCGGCGGCGACGCCATGAGCGGTGCCTGGCAGCGGCCCGGATTTGACGATGCCGACGTGACCTTCACCCGTATCGCCGCCGAGGTGGCCGCCCCCGTCCGGCCACAGACACCGGTCGCGCCCTTCCCCTATCGCGAGGAAAGCGTCCGCTTCGACAATCCGGGTGCCGAGGATGTCTGGCTGGCCGGCACTTTGACCCTGCCAGCAGGCGATGGCCCCTTCCCGGCCGCCATCCTGATTTCCGGTTCCGGCCCCCAGGACCGCGATGAGACCGTCTGGACCCATCGCCCCTTCGCCGTTCTGGCCGATCATCTGACACGTCAGGGCATTGCCGTCCTGCGCTATGATGATCGCGGCTATGGCGAATCCACCGGCGATTTTGCCTCGGGCACCTCCATGGATTTCGCGACCGATGCCGAAGCGGCGCTGGACTGGCTCCAGACCCGGCCGGAAATCGACACCGCATCGATCGGGCTGATCGGCCATAGTGAAGGCGGGCTCATCGCGCCGGTGATTGCCGCACGCAATCCCTCGGTCGCCTATATCGTCCTGCTCGCGGGGCCTGGCACGACGGGGCAGCAAGTCCTCATCGACCAGTCGATCGCCAATGCCCGTGCGGGTGGCCGCAGCGAGGCCAATCTGGCCGCCTTGCAGACCCTGATCACTGAAATCATGGATGTGCTCCGCGCCGCGCCCGATGAAGCGAGTGCGCGCCAGGCGCTCGACGACCGGCTCACCGCCGATGCGCTGGCCCTGCTGGGCGCTACGCCGGATCAGAAGTCCATGCTCATCAATCAGAATGTGCGCGCCTGGAACCGTGTGTTCCTGCGCTTCGACCCTGCGCCTCATCTCGCGGGCGTCGAACAGCCCGTTCTGGCGCTCAATGGCTCGCTGGATATCCAGGTCCTGCCCGGGCCCAATCTCGCCGGGCTGCGCGCCGGACTGGCCGGCAATCATGATGCCACGGTCCTGGAACTGGAGGGGCTCAACCACATGTTCCAGACGGCCCAAACCGGCACGGTTCCGGAATACGCGCAAATTGAAGAGACCTTCAATCCCGCCGCGCTCGAACTGATCAGCAACTGGATCGCCGAGCGTTTCGCACCCTGAAACACTGAGGGCCTGCGCGGCAAACGCAGGCCCTCACCCGTTGTGTCGGAGCCAAAGGGTCAGAGCCAGCTGGAAATCTCGCCGACGCTCTTCTTGATCAACGCATGTTCCGGCACCGTCGCGTCTTCGGCCGGATAGCCGGCGACGATCAGCATGAAGGGTTTTTCGTCGGCCGGGCGCTCGCAAATCTCGGTGAGGAATTTCATTGGATTGGGCGTGTGTGTCAGCGTCACGAGGCCGGCCTCGTGCAGGGCGGCGAGCATGAAGCCGCAGGCAATGCCGACGCTCTCATTGATGTAGTAATTCTTCTTGGCCTGCCCGACTTTCTCGCCGCCGCGCTTTTGCGCGAAGACGGCGATCAGCACCGGGGCCGTCTCAAGAAACGGCTTGGCTGAGTCCGTGCCCAATGGCTCCAGCGCCTCGAGCCATTCCTCGCCGCCCTTGCCTTCATAAAAGGCGCGCTCTTCCTTTTCCGCCGCCTCGCGCAGGGCCTTGCGCCGGGCCGGGTCCTGGATCACCACGAAATGCCAGGGCTGATGATTGGCGCCCGAGGGCGCTGTGCCGGCGGCATCGATGGCGTGTTTGACAATCTCCGCATCAACCGGCCGGTCGGCGAAATCGCGCACGGTGCGGCGGCGCTTGAGATGTTTGGCGAAAGCGGCCGCGCGGCTGAGCATTTCCGCCGGACCGTATTCGACATAATCGGTCAGCGGCACGCGTTTGGGTTCACTCGGATGGACTTCGCCCGGCCGCTTGTCGGTCATGACTGGCTCCAATCGAGAATAACCTTGCCCGACTTGCCCGAGCGCATGGCGTCAAAGCCCTTCTGAAACTCGTCCGCTGCATAGCGATGGGTGATGACGCGGCTGACATCGAGCCCGCTCTCGAGCATGGCGATCATCTTGTACCAGGTCTCGAACATCTCGCGGCCGTAGACGCCTTTCAGCGTGATCGCCTTGAGCACCAGCGAGCCGAAATCGACCGGGATCGGCTTGGATGGCAGGCCCAGCATGGCGATCTTGCCCCCCATCACCATGCTCTCGAGCATGGAGCTGATGGCGCTCGGCGCGCCGGACATTTCCAGCCCGACATCAAAGCCTTCGCTCATGCCCAGTTCGGCCATCACGTCTTTCAGGCTGGTCTCGGCGACATTGACGGTATGGACGCGCGGCACGACCTGGCTGGCCAGGTGCAGGCGGTGGGTATTGATATCGGTCAGCACGACATGGCGGGCGCCGACATGGCGCGCGATCGCAGCCGCCATAATGCCGATCGGGCCGGCGCCGGTGACCAGCACGTCCTCGCCGATCATGTCGAATTGCAGCGCCGTGTGGACCGCATTGCCGAGCGGATCGAGAATCGCGCCGAGCTCGTCGGAGACTTCCTCGGGGAGCTTGACGACATTGAAGGCCGGAAGGGCGAGATATTCGGCGAAGGCGCCGGGAATATTGACGCCGACGCCTTGGGTATCGGGGTCGAGATGGAAACGGCCGGCGCGTGCCGCGCGCGACAAGGTGCCGACGACATGGCCTTCGCCGGAGACGCGCTGGCCGATCTCGACGCGCTTCACATTGGCGCCCTTGTCGACGATTTCGCCGGCATATTCATGCCCGACCACCATCGGGGTCGGCACATTCTTGGCGGCCCAGTCATCCCAGTTATAGATATGGATATCGGTGCCACAGATCGCCGTCTTGTGGATCTTGATCAGGACATCGTCCGGGCCGATTTTCGGCATCGGCACATCCTGCATCCAGATGCCTTCTTCCGGCTTTGCCTTGACCAGCGCTTTCATCACGACTCCCTCGACATTGTGGTGCTATCCCGCGCGCGGTTTTGATGGCGCGGATTTGCCGCGAAGATACATCAGTGCCGCCAGAGGGAAAGTGAGCATGAAGGGAATGAGCAGCGCGGCCATGATTTCGGCGACCTGTCCGTTCGATCCGCTGATCCAGGTTACGGCAATCGCCAGCGCGGCGACGGCGCCGGGAATGGCCAGCAGGCGGCGTTTATCCTGCCACATCAAAACACTGAACAGCGCCGCATAGAGGCCGATCAGCCCCCATTTGATCCAGGTATGCCCGTGCAGCGCCGCCAGCAGGCGGGCGCGGGGCTCATCGCCGGCGGCGAGCTCGGCCAATAGCCGTCCGATCACCCGGTTCTCGGCCCAGTCAGCGCCGATGGCGACCAGCGCCACCGCCAGCGCCGCCCAGGCCAGCCAGCGCCCCGGACGCCGCAGCCCGAGCGCGAGGAAAAACATCGCCGCCATGCCGGCATAGGCGAGCGGGAAGAAACGGTCGAGCGACTGGGTATGAACGAGAAAAGCGCGCAGGGCCGCCGCGCCCTCGCCCTGGACAAAGGCGAGCTCGTCAGCGGAACGTGCAAATTCCAGCGCCAGGATCGGGGTCACAAACCCGTCCGCCATCGGGGCCGCACCCGGTTCCGGCGGCGCGCCGAACAGGATCGGGAAGACCAGCGTCGCGATAGCGCCGGCAATTGCCGCGATAAAGGCCAGATTCGAAATACGCATACCCGTTTATCCCCGCCCGTTTTTGGTCGCCGGATCAGGCCGCAGCCCATGCGCAAGGTCAAGGGCGGCGGTGTTCGGGCCGATGCGACGGATCGCCCCGCTCGTCGGGCGCATCAACTTGTCCCCACCCCCACGGCGCGGACCTATACTGTGTCCACGTTCGGAACGCGGCGGTGCACAGTCTCGAACCGGACGGGTGGCGCTGGAAGCGCAAGGGTCGACGGGCCGGCGCTCTTCCTTAATTGGCTTCACCGGGTTGTGGACGGTCCGCCAGGACAAGAAACACTTCAAGACCCAGGCTACCCCCGGCGGATCGTCCGCAATGCCCCTGCGCGGGGAGCCGAGTCTTGCCGCGACACCGCCCCGGGAGAACCGATGTCCCAGCCCCTCGCGCTAATCCACCAGCCGCCGCACCACCTCATCGCCAATCGCCAGGGACGAGGTCAGCCCCGGGCTTTCAATCCCGAACAGGGCGATCAGGCCGGCAAGCCCATGCGCCTCGGCGCCATCGATGCGAAAATCGGTCTGCAACTCGCCCGGCCCGTGCAGTTTGGGGCGGATACCGGCATAATCGGGCACCAGGGCGCCGTCCTTCAGGCCGGGCCAGAAGCGGCGGATCGTGTCGTAAAACGCATCGGCCCGCGCCGGATCGACCGAGTAGTCGGGCGCATCGACGAAATCGAGATCGGGCCCGAAGCGCGCCTGGCCACCGAGATCGCGGCGGTAATGCGTGCCCAGCGCGCCGGGGATCGGCAGCGGATAGACCAGCCGCCCGAACGGGGCCTTGCCGGCACAGGTGAAGTAGACGCCCTTGCCGTAATGCAGGCGCGGGATCGGGTCTGCCGGGAAGGTGTCGACACTTGCGGCGGCGGCTTGCGCGCCAAGACCGGCGGCGATCACGAGATAGCGGGTCGTCACCTCGGTCGCCGCATCGCCGCCCGTGCGCACCACAAAGCCGCCGCCCGGTATGGGCGCAGCCCCGATAAAGGGTGTGTTGATGACGATGGCGCCGCCCAGGGCCGAGATCTCGCCCGCCATATTGCCCATATAGCCATGCGCATCCATCACGCCGCTATCGGGCGAGAGGATGGCGGCGGTAGCGTTCAGTTCCGGCTCCAGCGCCCGCGCCTGTTCGCCGCTCAGCCTTTGCAGACCCTCGACGCCATTCTCCCCGGCCTGGCGAAAGATCGCCTCCAGCCGCGCCGCCTCATGCGGCTCGGTCGCGACAACCAGCTTGCCGCAGCGCTGATGGGCGATGTGATACTTGTCGAGATAGGCATAGAGCAATTGCCGCCCCAGCACGCACAGCCGCGCCTTCAGCGAGCCGGTCGGGTAATAGAGCCCGGCATGGATGACTTCCGAATTGCGCGAGGAAATTCCCTGTCCGATCGCGCCTTGCGCCTCGAGCACCAGGGTTTCATGCCCGCGCAGGGCAAAGGCACGGCCCGTCGCCAGACCAACGGCGCCAGCCCCGATCACGATCGCATCTGTCTCGAATGCCATGTGCATCACTCCGCCGCCAACCCTGCATCCCCGAGCGAGCGGACGGTGTCAACACCAGGCCGTCCGCCCTCATCCCTTGGCGAGGCCCGCCAGCAGGGCCGGCGGCATCACCGTCTCGATATTGAGCTGGCCCTTGAGGCCGGCCTCGCGATGCACCGCAATCTCCTGCCAGGCCGGCGACATCGACATGCGCAAAAGCGAGCCGCGATCGGGATACATGATGATCGCCACCTCATCCCACAGCTCCTCGACCTGGCCGAGCGCGAGAAAACTCGTATTGCCGACAAAGACCAGCTTGCCGCCAAACTCCGGCAGGATTTTCATGATCGCCTTGCCGTAAATATCATACGCCTCGCGCCCGGTGAGCGTGGTCTCGCGACCGTCGGCATAGTCGGCCCTGTCCTTGAATTTCAACAGATTGACCATGAAAACCGGCCCGGTAGGGCCGGGTTGCATCATCTGCTCGATCTGCTCGGGATCGGTGGGGAGGACTTCATTGGTGACTTGCATGGGTGGCCTATCCTTCCGGCGCTCAGATCACGCCCAACTCCCTGCCCACCTTGGTAAACGCCGCCACAGCCCGATCAATCATTTCCGGCGTGTGGGCGGCGCTCATCTGGGTGCGGATGCGGGCCTTTCCTTTTGGCACGACGGGAAAGAAGAAGCCGGTGACGTAGACGCCCTCGGCCATCAGCTTGCTCGCCATGTCCTGCGCCAGCTTGGCGTCGCCGAGCATGACCGGGATGATCGGGTGTTCGCCCTCCAGCAGGTCAAAACCGGCCGCCGCCATGCCGGCGCGGAAGCGCTTGGCATTGTCGAACAGGCGGGCGCGCAGATCATCGCCCTGGTCGACCATATCGAGGGCTTTCAGCGAGGCGCCGACAATCATCGGGGCCAGCGAATTGGAGAAGAGATAGGGTCGCGAGCGCTGGCGCAGCATGTCGATCACGGGCTGGCGCGCCGCGGTGAAACCGCCCATGGCGCCGCCGAGCGCCTTGCCGAGCGTGCCGGTGATGATGTCGATCTCGCCGAACACGCCGCAATGCTCCGGCGTGCCGCGGCCGCGCGCGCCCATGAAGCCATGGGCATGGCAATCATCGACCATGGTCAGCGCGTCATAGGTCTTCGCCAGCGCCACGATCTCGTCGAGCCTAGCGATATAGCCATCCATCGAGAAGACGCCATCGGTGACGATCAGGATGTGCCGCGCGCCATCGGCCCGCGCCTGTTTCAGCTGGACTTCCAGGTCGGCCATGTCGGAATTGGTATAGCGATAGCGTTTCGCCTTGCACAGCCGCACGCCATCGATGATCGAGGCGTGATTGAGCGCGTCGGAAATGATCGCATCCTCGGGGCCCAGCAGCGGCTCGAATACGCCGCCATTGGCGTCAAACGCCGCCGCATAGAGAATGGCATCCTCACAGCCGGTGAAATCGGCGATCTTCGCTTCAAGCTGTTTGTGGATGTCCTGGGTGCCGCAGATGAAGCGCACCGAGGCGAGACCGAACCCGTGCGTGTCGAGCGTGTCTTTCGCGGCCTGGATCAGCTCGGGCCGATTGGCGAGGCCGAGATAGTTATTGGCGCAGAAATTGATGACGTGATGGCTGGAACCCTCTGACGTGACATCGATTTCGGAGAATTGCTCCGAGGTGATGATGCGCTCGCGCTTGAAGAGCCCGTCGGCCTCGATCTGTTTCAGTTCGGCGTTCAGGTCGGAGTAGAAAGCGGCGGACATGAAGGGGCTCCCGGGGCAAATTTGCGCAGGAACCCCTTCTATTGGGCCAGGCCCGACTTGTCATCCGGCCTTGGACGCCGAAGGGAGCTTCACCCCCATGATCACCAGCCACAGGGCCAGCGACACTTCGCCGAAGAAGGTCGGCAACATGTACCAGGGGCTGATCATTTCGCTGATGGCCGGGTCCAGGAAGATCGCGATCAAGCCGCCGGCCACCGCCAATGCCCCGACCATGACGAGGAATGAGATCAGGGCGGGGACATAGCGCGAGCGAAGCAGGGCGAAGCCCAGCACGGCATTGCCAAAGCCGAAGAAGACCAGGCCGATCATATAGCCCGCCGTGTGCGCCTTCAGGCTCAGCATCGCCATGGCCGCGAGCTGGGCCGGATCGAAGGCTGCGAGCCAGCTGGCATCGTCGATCAGGAACAGGACATCATAGTGATTCTGCATGTTGAGCGCCTGCACCGCCGCCATGACGAGACGAAAGAATGCCGCCAGCAAGGCGAGATTTCGGCTGATCGGCTTCAGGATGACATAGAAGCCGAAGGCGACAAGCACATCGGCGCAAAACGCGATAATCTCGGCGACGAAGCCCAGCCGCCACAAGTCTTCCGCGGCGCGGATGGCGTCGATCGTGCCTTGCGGGTCGTCGCCGTCAATCAGCCCGCCGCGCGCGACAATCTGGGAGAATAATGCCCCCACGATGATGACAAGATAGCCCAGCCCCGTGAGCCGGGCCCAGCCCCGCTGCTCTGCTGCCGTATTGGTGATATTCATAGGTGTGTCCCTTAAAACTACCCGTCCCTGCTACAAACCCGGATCGGGCCTCGCAAGCGGGACAGTCCCGGCCTGCGTCCCCCGCGCGCTGGATTTGTTCGGGAGACCGGGGCCCGGCCCGGGGACGCGCACAAGCGGTGCACGGCTCTCGCCTCCGTTCAGAACTGATCCGGATAATACCACCACCAGGGGACCGGGTTTTCGCCCAGCACGCGCTCGACAATTCGCGGGTAGATCCGTTCGGCGCGCACGCTATTGGCCAGAAGCACGATGCAGCGCTGCGCCTCCTCATGGCAGATCGCCTGATTGCCGGTCCACGGATTATGCCCGCCCTTGGACCACCAGTGACCGCTCCCGTCCTGATAGAGATCGACACCCAGGCCGGTGGCGAGACCGATTTCCGGTCCGCGCGGACTGGTCTCATCGGTCAGGCTGGGGAACTGGGTCGCCGAATGGATCGCCAGCTGCGGGTTGAGCATCTCGGCCCTCGCCGCAGCGGAGATCCCGTCGCCGCGAAACATCCCGGCCCACATCCGCGCCTGGTCGGCAATCGTAGTGTCCATCGAGCCCGACGCACTGACCCAGCTGCGCTCATCATGCGGCTCGAACGTGCCGTCGATCGCATAGCCATCGGCAAGATTATCGGCAAAGTCCTCGCGCCATTGCATCGAGGTATTGGGCATGCCGAAACGGTCGAATACGCGGGTCTGCATTTCGGTTTTCACATCCAGGCCCAGACCCTCCTCCAGCACAAATTGCAGGATGTAGAAGCCTTCACCGGAATAGCCGTAACGCGTGCCCGGCTCGCGATGGAAATCCAGCTGCCCGTCCGGCTCGAGAAAGCGCAGATTGGCCAGGCCGGTGGAATGCGACAGCAGGATGCGCGGCGTCAGCAGCCGCCATTCCGGGTCATCGGCCAGGCTGGTCCAGTCTTCGTATTCCGGCAGCGGGCGCGGCAGATAGGTGTCGATGGTCGCATCGAGATCGATCAGCCCCTCATCGACCAGCTGCATCATCATGAAGCCGAAGGCCGCCTTGGTCAGCGAGGCGCCATACATGATCGTGTCGGTCTCGAGCGGCAGAGCGGCCTCGACATTGCGATAACCAAAGGCCGCGACGTGGGCGACCTCGCCATGGTCGATCACCGCATAGGCGAGGCCCTTGACGTCCTCACTGGCCATCAAGGCCTGGATGTCGGTGTCGAGGCTGGTGAAATCGTTTGTGGGAGCGTCGGGAGCGGGGCTGCAGGCGGCCAGACCGGCCAGCAGCAGAGCGGATATCGGTCCTGTGAGATTGAAGCGCATGTCGTCTCCCTCTGGATTGTTGTGAGGAAGGCTAGAACGGGGCGCGGAGGACGGATAGCGGGATGCCGGGTCGACGGGTCCCGCAAGTCGCGGGGGACATGTACCTTTGGTACGTGTCCCGGGGAAAATGGGTTCCCGGCGAATTGCCTCGCTTTGGGCGCAACAACAGAGTCCGCCCAGGGACGCGTACCAGAGGTACACGTCCCTCACCGCCGCGCTCAGAGTGCTGCGGGAATGAAGAAGGACAGGCCCCTGCGCTACCGTTCCCAGGCGAAAACCAGGCGTGAGTCGACGCCAGCCACGCCCGCCTTATCCGCCCCCTCCCCACCTGCGCTATAATCGAGCCAACTTCGCTCTTTGACATTGTTGGCCCATGAAACTTTCCCGCGTCAGGTTTGCCGTCGACGGCGGGAATGATGGCAGTCACTGTCAGGCTGCCACGCCTCTGCCACCCGCAAATCGCAAGCCTGCAAGCGGCTCCACACACCTCAAACGCACAATGGCAGGATGGCAGACAGTGCGGAGCATTTCACATAATTCTGTTCATCTACGGCGTGGGGACGTGCACCTCTGTCAAGATTTCCGCCCCGGCGCACACCACCCCATTGATCGCTTGTCAGCCAGGGGGCCACCGGGGTTCAGCAAACGAAGAATGGGTTATTCCAGACCCGAGGGTCTGAATTTCTGAACCAATGCCATTGCCGACCGGATCGGTCCTCATCGTCATCGAACGCGTCTAGAGTCGTTGCGCCCGTCTGGCGATCACGACCCCGGCCAGCGCGGACACGGCCGCCAGCAAGGCGATCCAGACATAGATGAAGCTCGTGTCGTGGTGCACAACACCGTCAACGAAGCAGCGGCCGTTTTCGTCGAAGCAGGCGCGGTTGTTCCAGTTGACCGACACGAAGAGCCAAGCGAAGCCGGTCGCCGTCACAAGCGACAGAATGGTCCATGTCAGGGCCAGAAGTCTGATCATCATCGACACCGTGAGGGGCAGCCAGCCCTGGTTCCTGTTGCTGGAATATCCAAGCCCACGCCAGAACACCTACCAAAGATGCTCATGCCTGAGGTGCACGTTTCACAGGAGCGCCCTGGCGCAGAGCAATCCATTGATCGCTTGTTGGCCAGTGGGCCACCGGGGTTCAGCGCCGTCAAGGCCGCCTTCGGCGCCGCGTAGCGGGCATGCGCCTTGACGGCGCTGAACCCCGGTGGCGGGATCTCTGCAAGCGAAGAATGGGTTATTCCAGACCCGAGGGTCTGAAATCTAGAAAACACGCCAATGAGGGACGTGTCCCTCTGGTACGCGTCCCTTGGGAAAACTGCCTTCTGGCGGAGCGCCTTTCGATGACCGGAAAAAGAGAGTCCGCCCCGGGACGCGTACCAGAGGTACACGTCCCTCGCCCTACCCCACGCTCGGTAGATCCAGCCCCTGCACGGCTGCGCATTCCTTCGCGATCTCATACCCCGCATCGGCATGGCGCATCACGCCGGTGCCCGGGTCATTCCACAACACGCGTCCCACGCGCACCCCGGCTTCATCTGTGCCATCCGCCAGCACGACCTGGCCGGAATGGATCGAATAACCCATGCCGACACCGCCGCCATGATGCAGCGAGACCCAGGTGGCGCCGGAGGCGGTGTTGAGCATGGCGTTGAGGATCGGCCAGTCGGCGACGGCGTCGGAGCCGTCCTGCATGGCTTCGGTTTCGCGATTGGGACTGGCCACTGAACCGCTGTCGAGATGATCGCGGCCGATCACCACGGGCGCACTCAGCTCACCGCTACGCACCATCTCGTTGAAGGCGAGGCCAAGGCGGTGGCGTTCGCCCAGCCCGACCCAGCAAATACGCGCCGGCAGGCCCTGGAACTGGATGCGCTCGCGCGCCATGTCGAGCCAGCGGTGAAGATGCGGATTGTCCGGGATGAGTTCCTTCACCTTGGCGTCGGTCTTGTAGATATCCTCGGGATCACCGGACAGCGCGACCCAGCGGAACGGCCCGACGCCGCGGCAGAAGAGCGGGCGGATATAGGCCGGGACGAAGCCGGGGAAATCGAACGCCTTTGCTACGCCCTCGTCGAAGGCCATCTGGCGGATATTATTGCCGTAATCGACGGTGGGAATGCCCGCCTTGTGGAAGGCCAGCATCGCCTCGACCTGGATCGCCATGGATTTCTTGGCGGCTTTCGAGACGGCGTCGGGGTCGGAAATCCGCATGGATTCCCACTTGTCGAGTGTCCAGCCCAGCGGGAGATATCCATTGACCGGATCGTGGGCCGAGGTCTGGTCGGTGACGATATCGGGACGCACGCCGCGTTTGACGAGTTCCGGGAAAATCTCCGCCGCATTGCCGAGCAGGCCGACCGAGACGGCCTCGCCCCTGGCGCAGGCGTCGTTGATCATTTCAAGCGCCTGGTCGAGGTCGCCGGCCTGTTTGTCGAGATAGCCGGTCTTCAGCCGCATCTCGATCCGGCTCGGCTGACACTCAACCGCCAGCATGGACGCACCCGCCATAGTCGCCGCCAGCGGCTGGGCGCCGCCCATGCCGCCAAGCCCGCCGGTGAGGATCCATTTGCCGGTCAGATCGCCGCCATAATGCTGACGGCCGGCTTCGACAAAGGTCTCATACGTGCCCTGCACGATGCCCTGGCTGCCGATATAAATCCAGGACCCGGCCGTCATCTGGCCGTACATCATCAGGCCCTTCTTATCGAGCTCGCGGAAATGCTCCCAGGTTGCCCAGTGCGGCACCAGATTGGAGTTCGCGATCAGCACCCGCGGCGCATTGCTGTGGGTCTGGAAAACGCCCACCGGCTTGCCGGATTGAACCAGCAGGGTCTCGTCGTCTTTCAGGCGCTTCAGGGTGGAGACGATGCGGTCAAAGCTCTCCCAGTCGCGTGCGGCGCGGCCAATCCCGCCATAGACGACGAGTTCTTCCGGCTTTTCAGCGACTTCAGGATCGAGATTATTCATCAGCATGCGCAGGGGCGCTTCCGTGGCCCAGCTCAGCGCGTCGAGTTCTGTGCCGCGCTTGGCACGGATCACACGCGCATTGTCGAGCCGGGTCGAGGTCATCTCACTTCTCCTGAATACATGATTCGTGCAGCCCGCAGGGCCGCCGCCATGGTGTCCTTCAAGGCCACACGCAGCACGGCCGCCCTGGTCTCGTCGAAGGCCCGGCTCGCAAGGTCCATATAGGCCGACTGGGCCAGTTCCATCTGGACGGCATGGATATTCTGGTTGGGGCGGCCATAGGCGCGGGTGATGAAGCCGCCGCGGAAACGGCCATTGACGATCGAGGCGTATTCCTCGTGATCCATCATCGCCTTCAGCGCCGCGCGCTCGATGGTCGGATCGCAACTCTCGCCGCCCACCGTGCCGAGATTGAGATCGGGCAGCACGCCCTCGAACAGGCGCGGCACTTCGTCAGCAATCGAGTGGGCATCCCACAACAGGGCAAAGCCATGCTCCATCCGGGTCTCGACCAGCAGCTCGGTTAGCGCCTTGTGATAAGGGTCGTGGAAATCGGTACGCCGCGCTTCCAGCTCGTCCTCGTCGGGTTCCTGCCCCTCGCGATAAACCGGCGAGCCATCAAACAGGGTCAGCGGCACAAGATCGGTCGTCGGCTGGCCGGGATAGAGCGAGGTATTGTTCGGAGCCCGATTGAGATCAACGACATAGCGCGAATAGTTCGCGCGGATTGTTGCGGCGCCCAGCGCTTCGAGAAAATCATAGAGTTGCGGGATATGCCAATCGGTATCCGGCAAGCTGGCGGCGGCAGGCGTCAGCCGTTCGGCCAGCCCCGCACTCAGGGCGAGCCCGGAATGCGGCATTGAAACCACCAGCGGGCTGGTGCCGGCTGCAAGCGTATACACGTCCATTAAACCACTCCGGGCAGATCGCCGGCTGCTGTGACCAGATCGCCATTGGCGACCAGGTCGCGCGCCGCGGCGATATCTGTCGCAAAATAGCGATCATCGCCATAGGGAGCCACATGCCGGCGCAAGATGGCCTTGGCCGCCTCAAGCTGGTCGGAGGAGATATCGGGCGCATGAAAATCCGTACCCTGGGCAGCACAGAGCAGCTCGATCCCGACCACGGCATGAAGGTTTTCCGCCATTTTCAGCGCGCGGACGGCGCCATGGGTCGCCATCGAGACATGGTCTTCCTGGTTGGCGCTGGTCGGGATGGAATCGACGCTGGCCGGGAAGGCTTTCTGCTTGTTCTCCGAAACCAGGGCAGCCGCCGTCACATGCGCGATCATGAAGCCGGAATTGATGCCCGGATTGGGCGTCAGGAAAGCGGGCAGACCGCTGACGGCCGGATCGGTCAGCAAGGCGATGCGGCGCTCGCAGATCGAGCCGATTTCGCAGGCCGCCATCGCCAGCTGGTCGGCGGCAAAGGCAACCGGTTCGGCATGGAAATTACCGCCGGAGATTGCTTCGCCGGTATCGGTGAAGATCAGCGGATTATCGGTGACGGCATTGGCCTCGATCTCCAGCGTGCGGCCGGCCTGACGCAACAGATCGAGCACGGCGCCCATCACCTGCGGCTGGCAACGCAGGCAGTACGGGTCCTGGATCTTCTCGCACACGGCATGGCTGGCGAGGATTTCACTGCCCGTCGCCAGCCCGCGCAAAGCGGCGGCGACATCGATCTGGCCCTGATGGCCGCGCAATTCGTGGATCCGCGGATCAAACGGCGCAATCGAGCCCTTGGCCGCGTCCAGGCTCATCGCACCGGAAACCAGCGCGCCCCTGAAGCCGGCCTCGATGCCTAACAGGGCGGCGAGCGCCAGCGCGGTCGAGGTCTGGGTGCCGTTGAGCAGGGCCAGCCCTTCCTTGGGCCCCAGCTTGACCGGCTCGAGCCCGGCGCGCTTGAGCGCTTCCGCCGCCGGCAACCGCTCGCCACGCCAGAAGGCCTCGCCATGGCCGATCAGCGCCGCGCTCATATGCGCCAGCGGTGCCAGATCGCCCGAGGCCCCGACAGAGCCCTGCGCCGGGATCACCGGCAAAACGTCGTGGGTGAGCAGATCTTCCAGCGCCTTCAGCGTCGACCAGCGCAGGCCGGAGGCGCCGCGTCCGAGGCTGGCAATCTTCAGCGCCAGGATCAGGCGCACGACATCCGCCGGCAGTGCTTCGCCAATTCCGGCGGCGTGCGAGAGCACGAGGCGTTCCTGCAGGATGGCCAGCTCGTCATCGGCGATCCGGGTCTGGGCCAGCTTGCCGAAACCGGTATTGAGACCATAGACGGCGCGGCCCGAAGCGATCAGCTCCTCGACCGTCTTCGCGGCGGCATCAACGCCGGCCTGCGCTGCCGGATCAATGGTGACGGCAGCGCCGCGATAAATCGCCTGCCAGTCAGCGAGCGCCATCTGGCCCGGTCTGATTGAAATCGCACTCAAAGCCATTCTCCCCCGAGGATGCGGCCATGCAGCGGCCGCAACCCGATCCATTGAATTATCTCTGCCGGACGCTCGACATCCCAGATCGCCAGATCAGCGCGCTTGCCCTGTTCGAGCGTTCCGATCTCCTTCGCCAGTCCCAGGGCGCGCGCGCCCTCGCGGGTGACTCCCGCCAAAGCTTCCTCGACGGTCAGTCCAAACAGGTTGCAGGCCATATTGGCCGCCGTCAGAAGCGAGACCATCGGCGATGTCCCCGGATTGGCATCGGTTGCCACCGCCATCGCAACGCCCGCCTCGCGCAGGGCCGTAACGGGCGGTTTCTGCGTTTCGCCGATTCCGTAAAAGGCGCCGGGCAGGATCACGGCGACGGTGCCGGCCTTCGCCATGGCGGCAATGCCCTCATCATTGGTGAATTCGAGATGGTCCGCGGACAGCCCGTCAAATTCGGCCACCAGTTTCGCGCCGCCGGTATCGGAGAGCTGGTCGGCATGCAGTTTCACAGGCAGGCCGGCCGCCTTGGCGGCGATGAAGAGACGTCGGATTTCTTCCGGCGAGAAGGCGATATTCTCGCAATAGGCATCAACCGCATCGGCCAGCCCCTCGCGCGCGGCCTCGCGGATCAGCGGGATGCAGACCTCGTCGATATAGGCCCCGGACCGGCCTTCATATTCAACCGGGATGGAATGCGCCGCCAGCAGCGTCGTTGAGACCCGCAGACCCGAAACCAGGCCCAGCGAACGCGCCGCCTTGAGCATGGCCAGCTCGCTGTCAAAGGTCAGGCCATAGCCGGACTTGATCTCGATCGTGCCGACCCCCTCGGCGGACAGCGCATCAAGCCGCGACAGTGCGCCGCCCGCGAGCTCGGCCGCGCCGGCCTTGCGCGTCGCCGCGACGGTCTTGCGGATGCCGCCGCCGGAGCGGGAAATGTCTGTATAACTCTCACCGGCCAGGCGGCGCTCGAACTCGTCAGAACGATCACCGGCAAACACCAGATGCGTATGGCAATCGACCAGGGCGGGCGTCACCCAGCGGTTTTCGAGGCTTTCCGTCTCCAGCCCCGTTTCCGGCACATCGGCCATCGGTCCGACCCACGCGATACGGCCATCGCGAATTCCGATCGCGGCATCGAGCAAGGCACCGTAGGCCACCTCGCCCGGCACCATGGTCGCGAGCCTGGCATGGGTCAGTAATCGGTCGAAACGCATTGAACGGCCCTTCAATTCGACGTAATTGTCTATACAATTAATTCGCGTGTCCGAGTCTGTCCAGCCGGGAGGCCTGCCAATGTCCGAATTTCATTTTGCCGAGATTCTCCTGCCCGGCGGCTGGGCCCGCAATGTCGAGATCACGGTCGATGCGAATGGCAAGATCGCCAGCATCAGCCCCGAGACACCGCCCGGCCCCGAGGCCACCCACCTGGGCGTCGCGGTCCCCGGCATGGCCAATGTCCACTCCCACGCTTTCCAGCGCGGCATGGCCGGACTGTCCGAACGACGTGGGCCGGGCGAGGACAGTTTCTGGTCCTGGCGCCAGATCATGTATGCCTTCAATGACAATCTCACGCCTGACCATGTCGAGGCGATGGCGGCGCTGGTCTATTGCGAGATGCTAGAGACCGGCTTCACCTCGGTCGGTGAGTTCCACTATCTCCACCATGACGAACACGGCCAGGCCTATACTGATATCGGCGAGATGGCCGGCCGGATCTGCGCTGCTGCCGGGACGACCGGTATCGCGCTCACCCTGCTGCCCGTGCTATACCGCCATTCCAATTTCGGCGAGATGCCGCCCAGCCCGGGCCAGCGCCGTTTCATCAATACGCTGGAGCATTTCGACGACATCCTCGCCTCGGCCCGGCGCCATATGGCCACAATCGACAATGCTGTGCTCGGCATCGCGCCCCACTCCCTGCGCGCCGTCTCGGCGGCCGAGATCAGGGCGATCCTGCCGCTGTGCGAGACCGGCCCCGTCCACATCCATGCCGCCGAGCAGCAAAAGGAAGTCGACGACTGTCTCGCCGCGACCGGTAAACGCCCGGTCGCATATCTGTTTGATACCCAGAGCGTCGATGAGCGCTGGTGCCTGATCCACGCCACCCACATGACCCAGGCCGAAACAGCGACGCTGGCCGCCTCCGGCGCGGTTGCCGGTCTGTGCCCGCTGACCGAGGCCAATCTCGGCGATGGCTTCTTCAATGCCAGCGCCTATCTGGCCGATCATGGCCGCATCGGGATCGGGTCCGACAGCCATATCCGTATCGATATGGCGGAAGATATCCGGCTGCTGGAATACGGTCAGCGGCTGCAGGCGCAGCGGCGCAATGTGCTCGCCCGGCCAGGCGGCAGCACCGGCCGGCGCCTGTTCGATGCGGCGCTGGCGGGCAGCAATCAGGCGCTGCGACAGCCCTCGGGCCGGATCGAGACCGGACAGCGCGCCGATTTCGTGGTCCTCGATGACCAGCACCCGACCCTGGTCGGCCGCAGTGAGGATGCCCGGCTCGACAGCTGGCTGTTCTGCGGCGACAGCCGTCTGGTGCGCGAGGTTTATGTCGGCGGCCAGTGCGTCGTACGCGAGGGCCGTGCCCTCACCCGCGACCGCATCGAAAAGGCCTACCGGGTCGCCATGCTCGATATCCGCCGGGCAATCGATCAATGAATGACTGGGCCGGCGATCTGAGCCTGGATGGCACGGGTCCGGTCTATGACCAGATCCGGCGCGCAATCCTGACGAATATTCGCTCCGGCGTCTGGCCACCGCGCCACCGCATTCCGGCCGAGGCCGAGCTCGCCCGCCATTTCGGCACCGCCCGCATGACCGTCAATCGCGCCTTGCGTGAGCTGACCGAGGACGGGCTGATCGTGCGCCGCCGCCGCGCCGGCAGTTTCGTCGCCCAACCGCCCTCGCCTTCGGCGATGCTGGAGATTGTCGACATGTCGACGGCGATACCCGCGCGCGGCCAGGATTATGGCTATCAATGCCTGACCAATGAGCGCGTCGCCGCCAGTCCCGAACGCGCCGCCCGCCTGCGCGTCAAACCCGGCGCGCCGCTGCAGCATCTGGTCTGCCGCCATACCGCCGATGGCGATGTCGTCGAACTGGAGGAGCGCTGGATCAATCTGGCGCTGCTGCCGGAAGCCGCCGACCAGGACTTCACCGCCACGGCGCCCGGTGCCTGGCTGCTCGCCGCCGCGCCCTGGACGGCCGCCGAACACACCGTCTCGGCCATCAATGCCGATGCCCGGCTCGCCGCCCGGCTCGATATTGATACCGGCGATGCCTGCCTGGTGCTGGAACGGCGGACCTTCCAGGGCGATGCCGTCGTCACCCTCGCCCGCCTGACCCATCCAGGCGACCGGCATGTCATGACCGAACGCTTCGCGCCGGCCGGCTAGAGGTTCCGTTCGTCACCGTCCCGGAAGCGCTGCAGGCAATCGAGCACGATCGCGACGGTCTCTTCCCATTGCGGCCGGCCGCCATGGTGCGCGCTACCGAAATAACCGTGCGAACCGGTGTGGGTGACCCCGGCCAGCGGGATGCGGCGGAGCCGCCCGGAGCGACGCGCCATTGCCCATTCCGAACCCGCAGCCATGCCCCACCGCGCCGGAAAGGCGATCGCGCCGGCGGCCTCGACCCGGTCGGCGCTGCCGGCGATATGGTCGATGCGGGCCAGGCGGTTGAGCCCCGGCGTCGAGGCGATGACACCGCCGATCGAGATCAACTGGATCGGGCCGTCGAAAATATCGGCCAGCTCGTCGGCCGCGCCGGCCGCCATTTGCGCGCCGCCGCTGAGCCCGATCAATGTCAGGTGGGCATCGCGTGACGGCTGCCAGCCGGCCGCGCGCAGCCGGTCCTGGATCAGACCGGCCAGGGCGAGGTTGAAGACCGGGCCATAGCGCCGGTCGGCCGAAACCAGCACCTGGAAGAAGTTGCGCGCATTGACCAGATTGGCCAGTAGCGGCCGGCGCTGATCGGGCGGCGCCGCAGCAAGGGCGCGCCAGAGCCAGCTGAACAGGCGCGGGCCATGCAGAAGCGGAATGCCCGAGGCGGCGTAGGGAAAGACGGTATCGACCACAACGGCATCCGGTGCGCCCTCGCGCAGGGCGTCGAGAAAACGCTGCTCCCGCCGCGAATTGGCGGTGCCGCTGATGCGATCAATGCCGCCGAGATAGACGATGAAATCACGCCGGGCACCGTCCGGAATATCATTCGGGACTACCGGGGGCTCGCGTTCGAGAGCGGGCTGGCGCGCCCACCAGCGCAAGGTCTCCAGCGGCGCCAGCGTGCCGGCCAGGACGAAGGCGACCAGGCTGGTCAGCAAAAGCCAGACGAGCGCGTCCTCAAGCATGCCCGCCTCCCGGCGTCACCAGACGCAAACGCCGCAGCAGCGGCTCGGTAAGCCGGCCGCCATAATGGCGCACGGCGGCACTGACCAGCCAGCCGGCACCGGCGCAGGCGATGACCAGGCCCAGAGGCCCGCCAATCACGACCCAGAAACCCCAGCCAATACAGACAAAGGTCCAGCCATCGAGGGCACGGTCGAGCAATTCGCCATAATAGGGCGCCACCGTCAGCACGCTCAGCAGGCGCGGCGCATAACCCAGGGCGATGGTGCCGGCGAGGACGGTTTCGGACACGGGTTGGGCGCCGGCCAGACCGAGCAGGAAATGCGCGCTAATGCCCCAGACCACAACGCCGAGCAGATAGACCAGACCTGTCAGGCCGAGGCTGGCGAGCATGCGCCAGCGTCCGACTTTCTGCGCCGCGAGCACATAGGCCTTGCCGAGCATTTCCGAGGCACCGGCAATCAACGGTACGACAAGGGCGGCCAGGGCGATGCGCGGTTCGGCCGCCAGTGTCTCAAACCCGGTGCGCTGCATCAATGCGGCGTCCAGAGCGAGCGAGAGGGCGTGCGCCATGTCATTGAAAATCGTCATGATCCGGTTCAGTCCCGCGGCGCGCCCAGCCTGATCCAACGATAATTCGCCGGCGCGGGCAATTCGACAGACCGCCGCGCCTGCCAATTCGAGTGCGCCGCCCAGCACTTGATGATATGCGGCATTTCCCCGTTCGCGAAGCCGACAGCGCCAAGGACCCGCCGATGTTTCCGACATCGCAGCTCACCGATGCAGACCGCGATGCCGGTCTGAAATGGTATGTGCGCAATGGCATGTTCTTCAAGATCATGGAAACGCTGTCGATCGGCGTATTCCTCACCGCTTATGCGCTGAGCCTGGGTGCCTCCAATCTGGTCATCGGGGTGCTCGCCGCCATTCCCTCCCTGACCCAGCTGGCGCAATTGCCGGCGGTCTATCTGGTCGAGCGCATTGCCAGCCGGCGCCTGGTCGCGGTGTCGCTGACCCTGGCCAGCCGCCTTCTCCTGCTCGGCGCTGCAGCCGCCGCCCTGCTGCAACCGGGTCCAATGGCTCTCCTCTTGCTCGTGATCGCATTCGCGATCCGCTATATCTTCGGCGCCATTGCCGGTTGCGCCTGGAATAGCTGGGTGCGCGATTTCCTGCCGCCAGAACGCCGCGGCGTATTCTCGGCCCAGCGCCTGACCTGGATGACGATCATGGCCGCCATGGCGGCCCTGGCCGGCGGCGTCTTCGTCGACAACTGGCCCGGCCTCACCGGCCTGCCCCAGATCTACGCCTATTCGGCCCTGCTGGTGATCGCGACCTTCAGCGGTGTGCTGGAAACCATCGCCATGGCGCAAATTCCCGAACCGACACCGCTGCCGCTCGAACACGGTCCGGAACAGAAAACCGGCCTGTTCTCGCCGCTGAAGGAAAAGAATTTCCGCCGCCTGGTGACCTTCCTCTTCTCGTGGAATTTCGCCAGCAATCTGGCGGCCCCCTTCTTTGCCGTGCAGATGCTGCGCCAGCTCGGGCTCGACCTGACAACGGTGATGATGCTCACTGCGCTCAGCCAGGGCGCCAATGCACTGGTGACCGGCACATTTGGCAGTCTCGCGGACCGCTATTCCAACAAGCGCGTGCTGCAATTTGCAGCCCCGCTCTTCATCGCCTGTATCTTCGCCTGGACGTTCACCAGCCTGCCGGACCGGCATTATTTCACAATGCCTCTGCTGGTCGGGATCCATATCCTGACCGGTATCGCCACCGCGGGCGTGACCCTGGCCTCGGGCAATATGGCCAATGCGCTCTCGCCGACCAATGGCGCGACACGCCATCTCGCCCTGTGCGCCGCCTTCACCGCGATCGCAGCCGGTACAGCACCGATCATCGGCGGTCTCTACGCCGATGTACTGGCCAATTACCAGTTCTCGCTGACCGTGAACTGGAGCGCGCCGGATGGTGAGACCATCATCCCCGCCTTCGACGTGACGCGCTGGGACTTCTACTTCCTCGCCGCCACCCTGATCGGGCTGTGGTCACTGACCCGGCTCGACCAGATCGAGGAACCCTCGGCCGGCGGACAGGTGCGGATGCGCCAGGAATTGATGATGGGCGTCTGGCGCGGCGTGCAGACCGCCTCGTCCATCGCCGGCCTGAAAGCCGTCAGCGACCTGCCCATCGCCCTGATCACCGAACGCCTCTCGCGCCAGAAAAAGACGCGCCCCGGCAAGGCCAAGGCCGGGCCGCCGGAGGCGTAGCTTCCCCCTACTCCGCCACCGCCGCCATCAGCCGCTCGATAAAGCCATTGCGCTGCGCGCTATCGATCCAGCGCACCACGGCGACGATATCGTGTTCGGGGTCGATATAGATCATGTTGGCGCCGGCCCCGAGATAGGCGAAACTGCCCGATGGCGCTGACGGCACGGAGATCGCCGCGCCTTCAACGTCGGGGCGGTTGAGGAAGAAATTCATATAGCCGTAGGACGGCGCGACATCGGTGGGGGTGAGCGCGCGCTCATACCAGGCATCCGAGAGCAATTGCCTGCCGTCCCAATTGCCGCGATTGAGGCCGAGCAGGCCGAAACGCGCCTGGTCATAGACGGACAACATCATGCCGCCGCCCCAATGGCCGCCGCCGGAAACCGACCAGTATAATTCCTCGCCCTCCTCCAGCTCGACCCAGCTATTCTTGTAGCCCTGCCACTCCCATGTCCCCGATGAGCCGATCGGCGTCATGATGCGCTCGTCGAGCACCTGCGCCAGCGGCTCGCGCCAGACATGCAGGGCCGCCAGGGCGAGCGCATTGACGCGGACATCATTATATTCCCACGCCGCACCGGGCACGGGCGGTCCGGCGACCAGATCGCTGGCGGGATTGTCGCGCGATGGACGATCGGCCCAGTCCGGCTTGCCCCACAGCGTGCCCGACCAGCCCGAGGTCTGGCGCAGCATCTGGTCCCAGGTGATTGGCGTATTGTGCTCGGTGTGGAAGAGCGGGTCGGCGACCAGCTCGGACACCGGCGCCGCGACATCCTCGATCAGTCCGTCATCGACGGCGAGGCCGACGACATGGCTGAGAAAGCTCTTGGAGACCGAAAACGTCATGTCGACGCGCTCGAGATCGCCCCATTCGGCGACGATATAGCCATGGCGGATAATGATGCCAGCCGGTGCGCCGCGCGGCCGCAATTCACCGATCGGGCTGGAATGCGGCTCATAGGCCCAGGTCAGCGGCACCATGACTTCCAGATTGCGCGCATCAATCCCCTCGCCCCAGGCCTCAGGCGCGCGGGTCTCTTGGGCGATGGCGAAATCGATGGCGGTTCGCAGCGCCCCGGCATCAAAACCCAGCGAGGCCGGCTCGCGGCGTTCCCACCCGGCATCGCCGGCAGCGGGAAAATAGTCCTGTGCCTGACCCAGGCCCGTCAGGCTCAGCGAGGCCAGACCGGCCAGCATTAAGTGTCTCATATAACCCTCCCCAGGCGCCGGCAGCGGTTCAGCCGATAACGCGAATACCGATAGTGATAGCGCGTGGCTCGCCGGGAAAATAGCGTTCATTGCCAAAGGCGAAGTCGGCGCGCTCGGCATAGCGCTCGTCGAGCAGGTTTCGCACCGCCGTGAAAACCTCAATCCGCCCGGTCGGCGCATAGCGCAGCCGCAGGGCCAGCAGGTCATGCCCGTCATAGCGGTGGGCATTGGCCGCGTCGGTGTAATAGGCGCCAGTATGGCTCCATTGCAGCTCGCCCGACCAGGCCGCATGAGGCTGCCAGAGCAGACGCGCATCCCACAGCCAGCGCGGCGCCGTGTCGATATCGGCCCCTTTGCGGATCACCTCGCTGGCCGTGCCGACGGGCCGGTCGAAATCATAACTGTGGCGGGCCCATGTCCCGGCGAGATTGACCCGCCAGGCCGGCGCGAGGCGATAGTCGAGCTCGGCCTCAACGCCGTGATGACGCGTGCGTCCGTCGGTGACATTGAAACCGTCGGCGTCGCGAAAGAAGACATGGCGTTTGGCCATCGAGAAGGCCGTCAGCTCCAGCCCGCCATCATCACCGAGGCTCTGGCGATAGCCCGCCTCAACGCTGTCGAGTGTTTCCGGCTCGATCCCGTCAATCCCCTGGCCCGCCTGCAGCCGGTAAAGCTCGGTCGTCTGCGGCGCACGCGCACCGCGGGCGACGCGGCCGAACAGCGAACGGTCGGCATCAAGACGCCAGATCGCCCCGGCATGCGGGGTCAGCGTCTCAAAGCTGTCACTGCGATCGCCCAGGCGCAGAAATCGGCCGACCGTGTCGGCGGCGAGATGATTGTCGTAGGCAAAGCGGGTCTGCTCGGCGCGCAAACCCGCCTGAAGGGCGAGGTTTTCACCCATCTGCCAACGGCCCTGGGCATAGAGGGCAACAACGCGGGCATCGACGTCGAAATCATAGTGATCGCCCTGCACGAAGGAGAAAATGGTCGGCCGCGACTGGGTCTCGCGCAGATAACCGCTCGTCTGCTCGTAATCGCTGCCGATGGTGATGCGGCCACCGGCGAAATCGCGCGCTGCCGAGGCGAGCAGGCCGAGGCTGGTATGGCCGCTTTCCTCCAGCGCCTGGGAGGGCAGGAAATGCATCAGCAAATCCATCTCATTGCCGCGCCCATAGGGCGTCAGCGACCAGGACCAGCCCGCCCCCCATTCCCCGTCCAGCCGCAGCGCCATGCGCAGAGCGACAGCGTCGCGAAAGGCTTCCGGATTGGCATTGGCGCGCGACAGGGTGCGGTCTTCATAGGCCGAAGTTCCGGTGACATAGCCGGCCGTTTCCTGGTTCAGCGTCACCATGCCGGCGCTCCATCGCCAGCGAACATCGCCGGCCATCCCGTCCGCCCGCACCAGCATGCCGACCCGATCAAGGCGCGCATCCTCGCGCCAGCCGTCCTCATGCTGAGCCTCGACGGCCAGCAGCGCACCGCCGGCATCGCCCGGCCGTGCCAGCACGCCCGAGGCGCGCACGCGCCCGAATGAGCCCAGCTCGAGCTCCGCGCGCGAAGATGTGAGGGCAGGATCGGGGGTGAGTATATTGACCAGGCCGTGCAGCGCATTGGAGCCATAGAGCGCCGAGCCGGGGCCGCGCACCACTTCTACCCCGCCGGCCACACCCGTCAGCGCCTCGAACAGCCCGTTTACATTGGCAAAACCGGCCGCACGCAGAGGCACGCCGTCTTCCAGATAGAGAAAGGAGCCCGCCCCCGCACCGCCGGTCAGGACGGGCGAGCGGATGGCGGTGAGATGTTCGGCGCCATTGCCGCGATTGATATTGACGCCTGCCGTCCGGTTGAGGAGTTCGGAGACATGCTGGGCCCCGACCAGCTCGATCGCCGCCGCCTCGATCACGGCAACCGGGATAATCGCGGCGTCACGCGCCTCGCCACGCCGGTCGGCCGTGACTGTGATGACGTCCTGGCCCCAAGCGGAGGCTCCGCTGAGCCAGACCGCGCCGGTCAGAAGAAGGCCCGCCCACACCGCAGCTCTGGCCCGTGAGCCCGGCATGGCGCTATTGCGCCGCGCGGACCGCGTGACGCTTGCGCAGCACGGCGACGACATCCTCAAGGCTCAGATCGCGCGATTCCAGCAGAACCAGCAGATGGAAGATCAGGTCGGCAGATTCCTCGGCCACTGCGGCCCGGCTTTCCGAGACGGCAGCCAGGGCGACTTCAACGCCCTCCTCGCCGACCTTCTGGGCCGGACGTTTTGGTGCCCGCGCCATCAGCGAACCGACATAAGAGCCCTTGGGCTTGTCTTTCTTGCGCTTCTTGATGATCGCACGCAGATGCGCCAGGAAACCAAGGCCCGGTCCGGGATCATCGCCGAAACAGCTGACCGTGCCGTTATGGCAGGCCGCGCCCTTCGGCTTGACCTCGACCAGGAGCGTGTCCTGATCACAATCCAGCGCGATATTGACCAGTTTGAAACTGAGTCCCGAAGTCTCGCCTTTCTTCCAGAGAGATTGGCGTGAGCGGCTGAAAAAATGGACTTTTCCGGTCTCCTGGGTCAGTTGCAGGGCTTCCGCATTCATATAGCCGAGCATCAGGACCTGGCGGGTCGCCGCATCCTGGATAATGGCGGGAACCAGCCCGTCACCCTTGGCCCAGTCCAGGGAATTCGTATCGATCATGTCCTTACCCTGATACCCGCTTGGTCGAGACAGGCTTTCAATTCGCCGATCCCGAAGACCTGTTTGTGAAACACGCTGGCAGCCAGCGCGCCGTCGACATTGGCGGCATTGAAGACGGATTTGAAGTCTTCTTTGCTGCCCGCACCGCCTGAAGCAATCAAAGGTGTGGAACACACGGCCCGCGCCGCTGCAAGCTGATCAATATCATAGCCCTCGCGCACCCCGTCCTGATCCATGCAATTGAGCACGACCTCGCCGGCACCGCGTTCGACACCTTCAGCAATCCAGTCGAGCGTCAGGCGCTGCGAAATCTGCGTCTTGTCGGGATCGCCGGTATATTGGTGAACCTGCCACTGACCGTCGATCCGGCGGCTATCAACGCCCAGCACGACGCATTGGCAGCCAAACTCCGCCGCCAGCGCATCGATCAGGCCGGGCTTTTCCAGCGCCGGTGAATTGACCGAGATCTTGTCGGCTCCGGCGAAGAGGCGCGCCCGCGCATCATCGACCGTGCGAATCCCGCCAGCGACGCAGAAGGGAATATCCAGCTCGCGCGCCACGGCTGTGACCCAGGCCGGCTCGACGGTTCGGCCGCGCGTGCTGGCTGCGATATCGTAGAAGACCAGCTCATCAGCGCCCTCTTGCGCATAGCGCCGCGCCAGATCGACAATGCCGCCGACATCCTCGTGATCGCGAAAGCGCACGCCCTTCACGACGCGGCCATCGCGCACATCAAGGCAGGGAATTATCCGTCTTGCGAGCATGCCAGCGCCTCTTTCAGCGTGAAAATGCCCTCATAGAGCGCCTTGCCGGTGATCGCCCCGGCGAGGCCAAGCTTGCGCACCGCCGCCAGATCGGCCAGCGATGAGACACCGCCCGACGCCTGCCAGTCCACAGCTGGATGGCGTTCGAGCAGGTCGGCATAGAGCGCCAGATTGGGACCGGACAGATCGCCATCGCGGCTGATATCGGTGACCAGGGCGTGTTTGAGCCCCGAGCCGTCATAGCTGGCGATAACTTCGGGCAAGGTGGTCATCATCATGTCGGTCCAGCCCTGCAGCGCCGGACGGTAACTGCCACCGAGACGTTTGACGTCCAGCGCCAGGGTGATCCGCTCTGCACCATAGGTCTCGATCCAGTCGCGCACCAATGGCGCATTGGTGACCGCAAGACTGCCGATGATGACGCGTTCGACGCCGATCGCCAGCAGGCTCTCGATATCCTCCGCCGCCCGCACGCCGCCGCCGGTCTGAACCCGAAGGCCGGTCTGGCAGATTTCGCGGATGGTTTCGGTCTGGCGGCGGGCACCATCGCGGGCTCCGGCGAGATCGACGACATGGACCCAGCTCGCACCGGCCTCGCCAAAGCTTTCCGCGACGGCGACCGGGTCATCGCCATAATCGGTGACGGCATCGAAGGCGCCCTTGTGCAGACGCACGACACGGCCCTCGAGCAGATCGATGGCGGGATAGAGGATCATGACGCGACTCCGGCGAAATTCATCAGGATACGGGCCCCGGCAGCGCCGGAGCGTTCGGGGTGGAATTGACAGCCGGCGACATGGCCCCTGCGCACCAGCGCCGAGACCGGCGTGCCATAGTCACAGACGGCGCGTGTTGCCGGGCCCGGCGGGGCGTAATAGCCGTGCACGAAATAGGCATGGCTGCCCGGTGCGATACCGGCCAGAAGCGGCTCTTCGGGATCGAGCGCGTCGAGCTCGTTCCAGCCCATATGCGGCCAGACCAGGCCCTCGGCCCGCGGCAGCCGGACAATATCGCCGGCGATCAGGCCGAGACCATCGACATCGCCCTCTTCGGAGTGGTCGTACAGGAGCTGCATGCCAAGGCAAATGCCCATCAGCGGCCGGTCATCGCCGCGCAGC
>TARA_R110000744_G_scaffold125730_15_pt1 | contig 83225 bp, 83 predicted proteins | sample TARA_R110000744 | Tara Oceans TARA_R110000744 (sample SAMEA4398083) | marine metagenome | biome: Polar Biome; feature: [DCM] deep chlorophyll maximum layer (ENVO:01000326); material: water (ENVO:00002006), including particulate matter (ENVO:01000060) such as... | depth 36 m | reverse complement strand
CCAAACGGCTCAACGACCTGCTGAACAACGTCTTGAGAAACGACAGCTAGGCCCGATGCTGGCGCCCGAATGGCCCCTCACGACATGCAACATTCCACATCATGGAAATCCTGCAACCGGTATTGACCCTGGATCAATCCCCCGCGAACCATCCGAAGCGCAAATTCTCATAGGCGACGCCGTCAATCGTCAGCCTTCCCTCCAGCACAATCTCGTCCGTACCGCCCGCAGCTTCAGCCGCGAGTATGAGGTCACGGCGATACCGACCGCGAAAACTGACCGGGCCGAGCGCTTCGGTCACCGCATCAAAGGCGATTCTGTCGCCGGTGACCGCCAGATGATCCGGCCAGACCCTCAGCCGGCGGGCATAGCCGCCGCCAATCTCGCCCTGGACCCATTCGCTGGTCGGATCGGAGAAATCAAAGGCTGCCGGCGGATATTCGCTGGATTGCGGATCGGCGACCCAGGGATCAACCTCCCAGGCAGAGCCGAGATAAAACAGGTCCAAGACCCAGTCGCCAATCTGCAGCGCCGATTCATTCACTGGCATGAAATAGCCAAACAGCGCCGTGCCCGGCTGATGCTGCAAGCCGTCCGCCACATCAGCTGCCGCCGTGCTCGCCGCCGCAGACGCGAGGAAGAGCTGGTAGTCCGTGGCGCTTTGCTCGGGGATCTCCTCCATCGGCGTATGGCCGACACCGGGATAAGTCACGGTCTGCGCCTGCTCAATCGCCGTGGCGAACTCCGCCGCCAGCGCGATCGGCACCAGATTATCCGCCTCGCCCCACATGATCAGCACCGGCATGTCCAGGCTGCCAGCCTGGTTGAAGGCATCGAGGGAATGATTCATTTGCGCCCGCGCCAGCGTCGCATCGCGATTTCCCGGGTGCCGGATCAGCTCATAATAGCGATCAATCATCGGCTCGGTGACCACATTCTGGTTGGAGAAGGCATCGCGCAGGGCCTGCTCGACGAGGGGCCGCGGCAGGATATTCTTGAGCCGTTGCGCAATAACCGGATTGGCCATCAGCGTGTAGATGAATGGCGTGTCCTCGTCCGGATCGATCTCGGGCCAGGGGGCACCGGCCGCGTCCAGCAAGGCGAGACTGATCAGGCGTTCCGGGTGCGCCACCGCATAGTCCAGTGCGATCGCGCCACCGCGCGAATTGCCGGCGAGGTGGAAGTGCTCAATCCCGAGATGGGCCCGAACTTCCTCGATAATGCCGGCGGCGCGGACGATCGAGTAATCGCCATCGCGGGTGGCTCCGGTCAGGCCATGGCCGGGCATGTCGACCGATACCACGCGCCATTGCTCACCGAGCAGTCCGGCCCAGCGTTCCCAGGTGTGCAGCGAGGCATTGGAGCCGTGGATCAGGAAGACGGCCGGACAGTCCGCACAGCCCTCATCGCGCATATGCACAGTGACGCCGGAAGACAGCTCGACAAATTGCGAAGGCGGCTGGCCATATTTGGCGACCAGCTCATCATGCGGGATATCCGGCGCCCAGCCCCACCAGAGGATTCCGCCGACCGCCAGGGCCGCAAGCCCCAGCATTGTCATGATCGCACGCAGGACAAATCTCATGAAACCCCCGAATTCTTCCCACCCGCATACTGGCGCAATGCCCCGCCGGGTCAATCACCGGCGTAGGGCCACGTTAACCGTGCGGGCAAACTCTCATCGCCCGATCCGGATCCGGCTGCTAGCCTGACATCATGAATATTGCCCTCAATACCGCCGTCTCCGGCATGTTGAACGCCCAGGCCCAGGCTGGGGCGGCGTCCGAAAGCCTCGTCACTGCCGCGGCCAAGGGTGATGGCGTTATTCAAGCCGTGATTGCGGTCAAGCGTGCGGAAGCCACGCACGAAGCGTCCGCAGCCATGGTGAAGGTCGCTGACGACATGACGAAAACCCTGCTCGACATTATCGCCTGAGCTTGCGTCAGTCGGTGGGTGGCCGGTGGGAGTCATCCCCCGCAACTTGCTGTCTCCATTGGCGTGTTGCTGCAGGCGGGGGATGACGAACCGGCGCCGCAACAGCAAAAATGCAAGCACGGGCGGCCAGGCTCTCGCAATCGGCGGGAAATCACCCTATCTCGGGCCCATGACCGATAAAGTTTCCGTAGACATCGTCGCCGATCTCGTTTGCCCCTGGTGCTGGCTCGGCAAGCGCAACTGGGATGCCGCCCGCAAGCTGGTGCCGGAAATTCCGGTCGAGACCGTCTGGCGCCCCTATCAGCTCGACCCCGATCTGCCGCGGGCCGGCCGTCCCTATGGCGAGTATATGAAAGCCAAGTTTTCGGGCGAGAATACCGAACGCTGGGCCCAGATGCGCACCTATCTCGAAGAGGCCGCACCGGCCGCCGGGATTGAGTTCAAGTTTGACGCCATCCCCGTCCGGCCCAATACACTCAACGCCCATCGCGTCCTGCGCTGGGCCGCCGGTCAGGGTGTCGAGGATGCGGCGGTCGAAGGTCTGTTCCGGGCCTTCTTCGCCGAAAGCCGGGATATCGGCGATACCGCAACCCTCAGCCAGATCGCCGGAGCCGCCGGCCTTGATGGCGAGCTGACGGCCGAGCTGCTCAGCTCGAACCAGGACGAGGCGGCGCTGCGCGAGGAAGAAGCCTTCTTCCGAAAGCTGGGCGTAAGCGGCGTGCCGACCTATATCTTCAACGGCCGTTTCGCGGTGTCCGGCGCCCAGGAGCCGAAAATCCTCGCCGATGCCATCCGCCAGGCCGCGCAGGAACCGCCCGAGCAGGAATAAGGCTTTCCCGGCGCCGTCACAGCTTCTAGGTTTCAGCAGCAATTTTCACGGAGTCGCCCCATGACCGCCATGCAAGCCGTTGCCCTTTATGCCGGCCTGAACATCCTGTTGCTCCTGTTCCTGGCCGCAAATGTCAGCCTCAACCGGCGGCGCACGAAGATCAGTCTTGGCACGGGCAATGATGCGGCGCTGGAACAGGCCTGCCGCACGCATGGCAATGCCGCGGAAAGCCTGCCGCCAGCGCTGATCGCCCTGCTCCTTCTGGGCCTGCTGGGCACCGGCACACTCATCATCCACATCCTCGGAATCGCGCTGACCCTGGGCCGCAGCCTGCATGCCTATGGCTTGCTCACCGACCCCGGCCGCAGCATGGGACGTGTCACGGGAACCGCCCTGACCTGGCTTGTCTTGCTGGCCAGCTCACTGCTTCTCCTGTCCAAGGCGATCAGTTGAGCCATTGCAGCGGACCACCGCCCGGAGCTATAGCCGCAGCATGACCCATCCCAACTCTGCCCCCGACCCGCAAAAACTGCAGGATATCGCCGCCGATCTGATCGCCCGCGCCCGGCGTGCCGGCGCCGATTCCGCCGAGGCAAGTGTCAGCGAATCGCGCACCACCGAGCTGTCCGTCCGCGATGGTGCCCTGGAAGATATCGAGCGCTCTGAATCGCTCGATGCCGGCGTGCGCGTCTTCGTCGGTGCCCGACAGGCCGGCGTCGCTTTCTCGGATCTGTCCGAGCATGGCCGAAGCCTGACAATCGAGCGCGCCGTCGCGATGGCCCGACTGTCGCCGGAAGACCCGTTCTCGGCCCTGGCCGAGGCCGAGCGGCTTTGCACCAACCCGCCCGAAATTGCGATGTTCGACCCGACCCAATGGTCGCCGGAAGAGCTGGAAGCGCGGTCGATTGACGTCGAACAGGCCGCGCGCGCCATTCACGGCGTTTCCAAGACCGACGCGGCTTTCGCCAGTTTCGGCCAGGGCGCCGCCGCCTATGCCACCACAACCGGTTTCAACCAGGGCTGGCGCAAGAGCATGTTCAGCTATGGTGCCAGCGTCATCGCCGAGCGCAATGGCGCGATGGAGCGCGATTATGCGGCCACGGCTGCACGGCGCCCGGGCGATTTGCGCACCACATTGGATATCGGCACCGAGGCCGGCGAACGCACAGCGCGGCGTGTCGGGCCGCAGAAGATTGACAGCGGTGTCCAGCCGGTCGTGTTCGACCGCCGCGTTGCCACCACTTTCCTGTCGGCCCTGTGCGGTGCCATCAGCGGCCCGGCCGTCGCGCGTGGCATCTCCTTCCTGCGTGACAAGCTCGGCCAGCCAGTCTTCGCGCCGGGCATCAATATCGTCGATGATCCGCATCGTGACTGGGGCCACAGCTCCTGCGCCTTTGACGGCGAAGGCACGGTCAATCGCCGCTCCAACCTGATCGAGGACGGCCGGCTGACCACCTGGCTGCTCAACAGCGCCGCCTCACGGCAATTGAAGCTGGCGCCAACCGGCCACGCCCGGCGCAGCATGGGCGGAGCGCCGGGCGCCGGCCCTACCAATCTGCATCTGGAAGCCGGCAAGCAGAGCCGCGAGGCGATGATTGGTACGATCGATTCCGGCGTGCTGGTGATGGAAATGTTCGGGCCTTCGCTCAATTCCAATACCGGTGACTGGTCGGTCGGTGTGTCCGGCTACCGGATCAGCGAGGGCCAGATCGATCATCCGGTCAGCGAGATTACCGTCGCCGGTAATCTGATCGACATCTTTGCGCGGTTAATTCCAGCCAGCGATCTGGAATTTCGCGGATCCGTCAATTCGCCCAGTGTTCTGGTCGACAAGCTCTCGGTTGGCGGGCTCTAGACCTGGCCCAGGGCCCCACATTTTTCGGGATAGGAAACATGGACAGCACCAAGATCAATCAACAACTCCTGCACCTCGTCATCGGCGGCGAACTCGTCTGCGTCGATCCGCAGAATTGCGAATTCAAGGACCTCGAAGCGGTGGATTTTGTTGGCGCCTACGGCAGTTATGAAGATGCCCGGGCTGCCTGGAAGAACGCCGCGCAACGCACGGTCGACAATGCGCATATGCGCTATTTCATCATCCACGCCCATCAATTGCTCGACCCTCATGCGGACAAGCGCCAGGCCTGACGGACCCAGTATTTGACCGATCAACCCCACCTATCCACAGCCGCGCTCGGACGCCGGCTCTGGCGTGACTGGGTCTCCAAGCGGCCGGGCCTGTGGATCGGGGCCATGCTGCTCTCGGTGATCACCGCGGCAGCAGCGGCGAGCTATGCCGGTCTGGTCGGATGGACCTTCAACCTTCTGGAACAACGCGATCCGGGCTTCTTCCCGATCGCGCCGCTGGCGGCGATCAGCCTCGCGGCGGTACGTGGTGTCAGCCTGTATTTCCAGACCCTGCAGACCAATCGTCTCGCGCTGACGGTAATGCAGGATTTGCAGAACGCCATGTTCATCAAGCTGGTGCATGCCGATTTCGCACGCCTGCAATCGGAGCCGGTCGGCGGTCTCGTATCGCGCTTCACCAATGACATCACGCTGCTGCGCGAAACCCTGGTGCGGCTGTCGAACAACCTCCTGCGCGACACGATGACGGTGATCTGGGCGATTGCCTGGATGCTGTATCTCGACTGGATGCTGACCCTGTTGGTGCTGGTGGTCTATCCCCTCGCCGCCTGGCCGGTGATCAAGATCGGCCAGCGTCTGCGCAAGACCTCGGCCCAGGCCCAGTCGCAAATGGGCGAAGTGACCAGCCAGCTTGAGGAGAGTTTTTCCGGCACCCGGATGGTCAAGACCTACGGCCTGGAAGATTACGAAGCGACGCGCGCCGACAAATCCTTTTTCGAGCGGCTGAAATTCCTGTTCAGCATCACCGAGAACAAGGCCCGCGTTGACCCTATCCTGGAAGTTGTCGGCGGCATCGCCTTCGCCGGACTGGTGGGCTTTGCCGGCTGGCGCCTGCTGGGCGGGGAGACCTCGGTCGGCAATATTCTTGGCGTACTGACCGGGATCGGCGTCATGTCACCCGCGATCCGCGCCATTGGCACATTGAGCGCCGTAGTCCAGGAAGGCTTTGCTGTGCTCGATCGCGTCTTCCATCTGCTCGATGAGGACAATCAGGTCGCCGCCGCGCTCGAAGCCCCGGCTCTTGCCGTGAGGACGGGCCGTGTCGATATCGACCATGTCAGCTTCAATTATGCCGATGGTACCGCAGCGCTGCGCGATGTCAGCCTGCACGCCGATGCCGGCAAGACGATCGCGCTGGTCGGGCCGTCCGGTTCGGGCAAGTCAACCATCCTCAACCTGATCCCGCGTCTCTACGATCCCCAAGCCGGCGCGGTGAGGATTGACGGCACGGATATCCGCTCGGTCTCGCTGGCCTCCCTACGGCGCCATATCGCCCTGGTCAGCCAGGATGTGACCCTGTTCGATGACAGCGTCGCGGCGAATATAGGTTTCGGCCGGCTGGATGCGGATCGCGAGGCCATCATCGCCGCCGCCAAGGCCGCCGATGCCCATGACTTCATTATCGCCTTGCCCGAAGGCTATGACAGCCCGGTTGGCCCGCGCGGCAGCAATCTCTCCGGTGGCCAGCGCCAGCGTCTCTCGATCGCCCGCGCCATCTTGAAAGATGCACCCATATTGCTGCTCGACGAAGCCACGAGCGCGCTCGATACCGAATCAGAACAACGCGTCCAGGCGGCGCTGGAAAGGCTCTCAGCCGGACGCACCACGCTGGTCATCGCCCACCGCCTATCGACCGTGCGCAGTGCCGACTGGATTTATGTGATGCAGGCTGGCGGAATCCAGGAACAGGGCCGCCATGACGAGTTGATCGCGCAGGATGGTCTGTATGCGAAACTCTGCCGTCTGCAATTCGGGGATGAGACGCGCTAGCCTTCTGCGTTGAGCGCCAGAACACCGGGCTGCAAATTCTCCATCGGCAGGCGCACCGAAAAAACCGAGCCGGCACCGGGCGCGCTCTCGACACCGATATCACCATCCATCAATTCAGCCAGTTTCTTCGAGATTGCCAGTCCGAGACCGGTACCGCCGCTCTTGCGGGACATCGCCGACTCGCCCTGTGTAAACGGCATGAAGATATGGTCGATCAACGCCGGGTCCATCCCGATCCCTGTATCGCTAATCTCGAAATTGACCTCGTGCCGCCCGTCCTCGCTCTGGCCGGCGCGGCAACATACCCGGATCTCGCCGCGTTCGGTGAATTTGACCGCGTTGGAAAGGAGATTGGACAGGATCTGGCGGATGCGGGCCGGGTCGCCACTGGCCTGCCCCTCGGCGCAAGGGTCGATTTCGACATGCAGGCTCAGATTCTTGTCCATCGCCTTCATGCGATAGGGTCCAATCACGCTCCGGACGAGCTCGGCGGGACAGTAATGGGCCGCCTCGACCTCGAACCGGCCGGATTCAATATTGGCCAGATCCAGAATATCATTGAGAATATCGAGCAGAGCGTGACCGGATTTCTGGATCAGCTCAACCATTTCGCGTTGAGAAACCTTCAAATCAGTGTTCATCAGCAAGCTCGACATGCCGAGAACCCCATTCATTGGGGTGCGAATTTCATGGCTCATCGTCGCCAGGAATTTTGATTTGGCGCGACTCGACTCGGTAGCTTGCTGCCGGGCCTCAAGCAGGTCATGGACATCTGTCAGCGCGCCGACCAGCCGGGTCGGTTCACCGTCCGGCGTGCGCACGGCTTCGCCGCGCAGCCGGAACCAGCGATGGGCACCGTCGGCCACCTTGAACCGGACGGACATGTCAAAAGGGCGTCCGGCACGGAAATGGGCCTGCAGCGCCGACTCAACCCGGGGGCGATCCTCGCGGTGCAACAGGGCACGCAGCATATCGGCTGGCGTCGTCGATTCGCGTGGCTTGTCACCGAGCAATTCGCGGCAACGTGCGGAAGTGTAGACTTGGTCAGTCTCGAGACACCAGTCGACAATCCCGTCAGACATGCCCCGGATCGCCAGGCTGGCCCGCTCTCCGGTTTCGATCGCCAGGATTTCGGCCGTCAGCCGGCGCCGGTAATGGTGCATGACCTTGAGCAGGCTGTCAGCGTTTTCAATCGGCCGTTTGAACAGCACGGCGATGACTCCGATAGATTGGGCACCATGATAGAGCGGTGTTCCGGCATAGCCGCGAATTCCCATCTCCTCGAGCATGTAGTCGTCCGGAAATTCCTGGGCGACGCGGTCTTCAAACACCAGCGCCCCCGATTTCATGACCCGGGCGCAGGGCGTTCCCGCGACTGGATAGCTGAAATTCCCGCTGACCGCGCCCGGGGATGCGACGTGCAAGGTCCGCATCTGCCGGTGACCAGGATCGATACGCCCGAGATAGACACTGTCCGCGTCGAAAAAATCGGCAACCAGGCTGACAAAGGCTGACAGAAATGCCTGACCGGACTCGCGAGACAGTCGGGCGTTCAGCCCGTCTAGCAGCTCGCCCGTCCTGTGTGCATCCATCACCCTGTTCTGCATTTTCCAGCTCCCGGTACCATGACACCTGTCCGGGTGGACCGGATGCCAACGTGGTTAACGGGTATTAATCTGCCGGAAAGCTGGGGAAAGAGTCGTCATATCTGATGAATCGGCCAGGCATAAAGAATCAAGGCGCGATTATTCGCGGCGAAGCAGCCGCTCGGTGAGCATGTTTCCCCACCAGCTCGACATGAAACTCGCCTGCACGGCATCACGGTCATAGACCGTCTCGACCCAATCCATGAAACCGATCGGATGAGCCTCGTTATAGGCGCGATAAGTCTCGAAAAAATAGTCGAGCACGCCGGTCTTTCCGGCTTTGACATGCAGGTATTTCAGCGACAAATGCTCGATCGCCTGCTCATAGGGCAGGTTGAGATGGGTCAGCGCGAACAGCACCGAGATCAATCCGGCCCGGTCCGCACCGGATTTGCAGTGCACCAGGGCGGGATATTCGATCGAATCGAAAACCTTCACCGCACGCTGGATACGGTCGACATAGGGCGCCTCGCGTGATCCGAACGGCATGTCATGCAGGGCCAGACCATGCCGTTCGCAGGCCTCGCGCTCGAAATCATAATAGCAAACGCCAGGCTGGGGCCCCCGAATGTTCAGAATCGTCTTGAATCCTTCGGACGCCAACCATTCGATCCGGTCCGGCGATGGCTGATTGGCACGCCACAGGCCGCCGCCGACCTCGTACATATTGTGGAAGCGCAGGCGCAGCACGCCGTGATCCTTCCACAAATAGTCGCTCCAGGCGCGTTTGCGATCCTCGGGATCGGTGAGATCATAGGCCATGCGGTTTCTTTCTTGCTGCGACCGGATTTAGGATGCCCGCGCCGGTGAGGCAACCGCGCGCCGTGCTTGACCTTTAAGCCGGTGAAGGCGAGCAAGGGTACACAATGTTGAAACGCTTGCTGTCAAAGCCCTGGGGCCAGGAAATCGCCGCCTTCCTCGCACTGCTCTATGTCGAGTCGGTGCGCCGCTCGATTCGCTGGGAAGTGCGCAATGGCGATTATGTCCAGAAAGTCTGGGACGAAAACCTGCCGATTCTCGGCTGTGTCTGGCACGGCCGCGTCCTGATGGCGTTGCAGGCCTGGAACCAGCATTACGACCGGATGGTCGCACTGGCATCGCGCTCACGTGAGGGCGATATCGGCTCGCGCTTTGCGCGCTGGTACAAGGTCGGACTGGTACGCGGTTCCTCGCGCAATGCCAGAAAGCCGGAGGCCAGCAAGGGCGGGGAAGCCGCCTACCGCGCCATGGTCAGCCATCTCAGCCAGGGCGGCAGCGGGGCTGTGACGCCCGATGGTCCGCGTGGACCGCGAATGCGCGCCGGGTTTGGTGCGATCCGTATGGCCCGCGATACCGGCGTTCCGATCATTCCCGTGACCTGGTCGACCCGGCGCAAGACCGTGTTGCACAAGGCCTGGGACAAGCATTGCCTGCCACATTACTTCACTCGCGGCATCATCATCTGGGGCGACCCGATCTATGTCCCCAAGACGGCGACCCCCGAGGAAATGGAGGCCGTCCGGCTCCAGCTCGAAACCCGGCTCAATGAGCTGACCCGCGAAGCCGATGAGGCTGTCGGCGGCGAGATTATCGTGCCCGACAGCGAAATCCGCCCCGGCACGGGAAGCCGGGCAAGTGCCAGGGGAGCAAAGCCGTGAGCCTGCCACCGGCACTGACGGCCTATCGCGTTCTGATGCGCTGTGCATCGCTGCTGGCTGTGCCGCTGCTCATCCAGCGGGCCCGCGCTGGCAAGGAAGACCCTGAACGCCGCAATGAACGCCTCGGCCGGCCGACCTTCCCGCGGCCGCCCGGACGCCTGGTCTGGCTGCACGGAGCGAGTGTCGGCGAGAGCCTGGTCCTGGCCGGCCTGGTAACGGAATTCGCCGCCGCCCACCCGGAATTGCGCTTCCTGGTCACCACCGGGACCATGACCTCGGCACGGCTGATGGCCAAGCGGCTGCCCCCGGTCGCGCGTCACCAGTATCTCCCGATCGATACCCTTTCGGCGGTAACCGGGTTTCTCGACTACTGGAAACCCGGCCTCGCCGTCTTCGCCGAATCCGAACTCTGGCCCAATCTGGTGATCGAGACGGCTCAGCGCGGCATTCCGATGGCCCTGGTGAATGCCCGCATGAATGACCGCTCGCTCGCCAACTGGCAAAAGCGGCCGGACTCGGCGCGTTACCTTCTGGGCTGTTTCGACTGGATCGGAGCGGCCGATAGCCGCACCCGCGACGGGCTGGAAAATCTGACCGGCAAGGCGGTGACCCTGGCCGGCAATCTCAAGCTTGAAGTTCGGTCCGAGGCGCCCGATTCACAGGCCCTGGCACAGATCCGCAAACGGTTTGACGGTCGTCCGGTCTGGCTGGCCGCCTCGACCCATCCCGGCGAGGAAGTGACCATTCTCCACGCCCATGCCCTGACTCTGAAAGCCCATCCCGATGCGCTGCTCATCCTCGCCCCGCGGCATCCCGAGCGTGGCGACGAGGTGGCACGGCTGATCGACAAGCAGGGCTTCCGCTTCGTGCGCCGTTCGGCCGGAGAGATACCATCCGCCAATCAGCAGATCTGGCTTGCCGACACGCTCGGCGAAATGGCGCTGTGGTATGGCGCCGCCCGGCTGGCGCTGATCGCCGGTAGCCTTTTGCCCGATATTGGCGGCCACAACCCGATCGAGGCGAGCCAGGCCGGCGCTGTGGTGCTCAGCGGTGCACACACCGCCAGTTTCGACGACCTCTATGCCCTCTACCGCCAGCACGAGGCGGTGATCACAGTGAGCAATGCGGCCAGTATCGCGGCAGCACTGGAAAGAGTCTGGTCGCATCGGGGCCCGTCCATCAAGGCGGCCAAGGCCGCCATCACCGAGGCATCAGGCGGCGCCATGGCGACCAGTCTCGCCGCGCTGGAAGCCTTGCTGGAGCACGGCAAACCTGCGGAGATCGCGTCATGAGAGAGCCCGCCTTCTGGCGCACGGATGGCGGTCGCGGCTCGGGGAGTCTGGTCCGGGCCCTGTTGACGCCCCTGAGCTGGATCTATGGCTGGGCCACGGCGCGGCGCATCCGCAGAACCGAACCGCTCGATCCCGGCATTCCAGTGATCTGCATCGGCAATCTCACCCTGGGCGGGACCGGCAAGACGCCGATTGCCCAGACCATCCTGACCCGGCTGCATGATATGGGCTTTCGCGCCCATGCCCTGTCACGCGGCTATGGCGGCGCGCTGAAGGGACCGGTCCGGGTCGATCCGGCAGCGCATACCGCCCGTGACGTCGGTGATGAACCGCTCTTGCTGGCCCGAGTCGGGCCGGCCTGGATCAGCCGCGACCGGCCGGCGGGTGCCCTCGCCGCTGTCGCGGAATCGGCGGAGATACTGGTACTCGATGACGGGCACCAAAACCCGACCCTGCGCAAACAACTCTCCTTCGTCGTGATTGATGGCGAGACGGGCTGGGGCGCCAACAAGGTATTCCCGGCCGGACCACTGCGTGAAGCCGTCACAACCGGTCTGGCCCGCGCCGACGCGGTGATCGTGATGACACGCAATGCCGACACCCTGCCCGACTATCAGGGCCTCGGACTGGCCGATCTTGAAATCCCCATCCTGCACGCCTGGCTGGCCCCGACCCAGGCGCCGCCGCGCGGATCGCTGGTCGCCTTTGCCGGTATTGGCCGGCCCCAGAAATTCTTCGATGCGCTGAACGCCGCCGGTGCCGATCTGTCGGAAACCGCCCAGTTCTCCGATCACCACGCCTATTCCAAGGGTGATCTGAAACGCCTGCAACGCCTGGCCAAGGCCCATAAATCCGCACTGATCACGACAGAGAAGGATTGGGTCCGATTGCCCGCCGCCATGCAGGACAGGGTGACCGCCTGGCCGGTCCGGGCCGAATTCGCCAATCCGGCGGCGCTCGACGGTCTGTTGCGGGACATGATGGACGCCAGCGCGCCGGGCGGCTAAATCCGGTTCATGATTGAAGCGCAACGCAATGCCTCCTTCCTGACCCGCGCCGGCTGGCACGCCGAAGCCCTGGCCTGGGATGCCTATAATGCCTGGTATCGCGCCAAGGGGCTGGATGGCGCGTCGGACGCCGGCGGCGAACTGCTGCAGCGCCTCGGCCCCCTTACCTCGACCCACAAGATAGCCCGCATCAATATGCAGCGCTGCTTCCCCGAAGCCGCCGAGCCGGAGGTCGACCGGCTCTTGCGCGGCATGTGGGATAATTTCGGGCGGCTGGCCGGCGAGATGCCGCACATGCATTTGTTCGAGGACGATGCCTTCTTCGAGGAAAGGGTCGAATTCATCGGCCGCGAAAAGCTCGAGGCGGCGCACGATGCGAAACAGCCCCTGGTCATCATCTCGACCCATAGCGCCAATTGGGAAATCTCCGGCACGGCGATCTCCAAGACCGGCCTGCCCTGCTACATCACTTATCGGCCCGCCAACAACCCGCTGATCGACCAGCGCATTCTTGCCGCCCGCGCCGATTACGGCATCAAGCTGATGACCGCCAAGGGCGGCGATGGTGCCAAGGAATTGCTGCAGACATTGAAGCGCGGCGAGACCGTGGCGCTGATGAACGACCAGAAGATGAATGACGGCGTCGAAGCGCCCTTCTTCGGTCATCCCTCTATGACCGCGCCGGGTCCGACCAAGCTGGCGATGCGCTTCAATTGCCCGCTGGTGCCGCTCTCGGTGCGCCGGCTCGAGGGCGCACGCTTCCGGATCGAGGTCCATGACCCGATCGAGCTATCGGCCAATCCGGACAAGCCGGCCGCGATCGTCGAGACGGTGACGCGGATCAATCAATGGATTGAATCGGAAATCCGCAAGGCGCCGGAACAATGGTTCTGGGTCCATCGCCGCTGGGCCAAGGATGTCTATCGCGACAAGTCCTGATCGCGGGGGGCCTATTCGACCGGGTGCAGCTCGGCCGGATCGAGTTCGAGCAGCAGGGCCGGGTCGACATAGAAATTATTCTGGAACTTCACCCGCCAGTCGAGATGGGGCCCGGTGGCGCGGCCGCCGGAACCGATCTCGCCGATCAATTGTCCCTGCTCGACCATATCGCCAACGGCGACATGCACGGCGCTCATGTGCAGGAAACAGCTGACCACGCCCTGACCATGGTCGAGGAAGATCAGACCGCCTTCATAATACATGTCCGGCTCGGCCAGGATGACGCGTCCGGCGGCGGGCGCCACAATCGGAGTGCCCGGATCATTGGCCCAGTCCAGGCCCCAATGCGGATTGCCCGGCGTGCCGTTATAGATTCGTTGCGAGCCATAAACACCGGTGGTGATACCCTCGGCCGGACGGATGAAGCCGGCCAGAAAGCCTTCCCCGTCCCAGCGGGTCGCGAAGGCGGCCTGTTTCTGGGCGTATTCGCGCTGGCGCCGCGGCAGGGTCGAGGCGTCGGGCGTGACGGTCGATTGCGGCACGCCTTCAATGCGCTGGATGGCGAATTCGCGCTGGGTGATGGTTTGCATGCGATCAATCCGCTCGCCTGCGGCCGCGACCGTGAAGCGCAGCTCGTCCGGTGCATCACGCGGAATGCCGAGCACGGTCCAGCCCGAGCCATCGGCCTCGGCCGTGACCTCTCCCAAGCTGACCTGGCTGCCGGGTCCGTAATTGCAGATCAGCAGTCCGCCCTCGGCGAAATCACCGGCACAGCCCTGCACCGGTTCGCGCAGCGCCGGCGCAGCCATGACAGCCGCATCACGGGCGTCAGGCGATTGCGAGGCGATCATCTCGCCGATCGGGTCGAGCGGCGCGGTGCCGGATTGCAGGATCAGAGCGGCGAGGAGCGCGATCATTGGCCGCGCTCGCCATTGATCTCGGCCCAGCGCCGCGTCGCGATAATGCTGTCGCGATAGGCTTCCTGGTCATCAACGCTCCAATAGCGCAGGTCCGTCAGCGCGATCGGATCGCCGGTCACGGCGCAGCGCACAAAGGCACCCGGCTTGAGGATGATGAAATCGGCATCGCCGAACTCCAGGATGGCTTCACCCGAGAAATCAGCTTCGAAGGGATTGTCTGTCTGGCTCATGAAACCCGTCTAGCATGCGTTGGCGGACAAGGGGAATGGGTGGCCTGCGCCTGCAGGAAAATCTCCACGCGGCGGGCCGCTGCGGTCTTATGTATCAAACGCACCAAGGCTATTCGTCGTCACGTTCCCATGCGTCATGCACATCGGTAACGATATAACCGATTGGCTCGTCCTTTTCGTCAAACTGGACGCTGACATCCACAATGAAGGTGTGCGTAAGCGGGTTCTTGTCGCCCTTCATCATCTGGTGCTTGAGGCTTTGAGCGCTCTTCCGAAAATACACCGGCAGAATTTTTGAACTGACGTCTTGTACGACACCACGATCATCAGTCCGTCCCTTGTCCTTACCCGGACCAGAGCCAGCGCGTTTGATGATGAGAGCGACTTCTGGGCGAATTCGCTCTTTGTGCTCTTCTTCCAAGCGCAGCGGGGCTTCTAGCGCCCGGTCGATATTGATTTTGGCTCGGTTCAGCTCGTTATCATCAAACGAGTATTCCGCCTTGATTGTATCCGTGCCATTCGACCGCTCGAACTTCGCGTGCTTCAGATTCAGACCGGCGCCAGCCTTCCCCGTCATTGGCCTGACGAACGCCGCCAGATCCTTCGCATCGTCCCGGCTAACCGATGGTGGCATACCGGCCTTCCCAGCGAATCCCCTGATTGCGCGAGACACTCGAGCGGAGAAATCCGCCACGATGATAGAATAGTCCATGACAGTCATGGTCTGCGCGGCGATCTGCGCGAGGGGCGCTATTTCCGCCCACACGCTGCCCGTCGCCAACTTCGTGACGTAGAGACGTGGGGCGTCTTCACCGTCTTTGCGGTAGTGTCGCTCGTATATCCTTGCGAGAGCGGCAAAGCTTTCGGTTAGGTCCGTCAACTCAATCGGTTGGCCGGGGTCCATATACACGACCAGTCGGTCGCCTTCGAACTGGTGCTCAGTCATCATAGCCGCAACTCTCGCGCGTCTATCGCCTCAAGACAAGCCATCATAAAGGCGGCTGTAAACTTGCCGCGCGACAGCTTGTTGCGGACATTTGGTTCGCTTTCAGACACGCCGACCGTCTCCAGTTTCTCTACCAGCTGGCCGTAGGTCACGCCCCGGCGCTTCAGTTCGGACTTGAGCAAGGCCTTAGCCTGCCCCTCCCACTTCGATAAATCCGACATCGCATCCTCCATTGTGACGATTGTCACCATATCCGATACGATTGCCATTGACAACGATACGTAATGTCACCATATTCAGTACATAAGCACTGGAAACGATGACATGGCACAGCACTTCCTCCTCTCGGCTCAAGCCCGCACCCTGTCCCTCAAGGACATCTATAAGGCTGGCGAAGAAGCCGCATATGGCACCTTCCGCGCGATGCGCTGGTCTGAAACCGGTGGCGACGCTGTTTGCCCGCGCTGTGGCTGTGTCGAGACTTATGACATCAGCACCCGCCGCAAGTTTAAGTGCGCTGCCTGTGGTCATCAGTTTTCGGTCACGTCCGGCACCATCTTCGCCAGCCGCAAGATGGACTTTACCGATCTGCTGGCCGCGATCTGCCTGTTTGTGAACGGCGTCAAAGGCATGAGTGCGCTTCAAATGAGCCGCGATCTGGACGTCCAGTACAAGACCGCCTTCGTGATGATGCACAAGCTGCGCGAAGTCCTGGCCGCTGAAATGCGTGGCCTTGAGCTTGCAGGCGAAGTCGAAATCGACGGCTGCTATATCGGTGGCCACATTCGCCCATCGAACCTGAAAGAAGACCGCGTGGATCGCCGCCTGGCCAAGCATCAGACCGGCACCCGCCGCGTTGTGGTGGCCTTGCGTCAACGTGGTGGCCGCACCCTGCCTTTCATCGCCAAGCGCGAAGGTGAAGGCGTCGAGATTGCCTCGCGTATCGTAGCGACCGGCTCAACCATCTTCGCAGACGAGGCCGCACACTGGGACGATCTGGTCCGTGACTTCCCAATGGGCCGCATCAACCATTCCGAGGCGTACAGCCTGCACGGCAAGCACACCAACAATGTCGAGAGCTTCTTCTCCCGCCTGCGCCGCATGATCCGTGGCCAGCACCACAAGGTCAGCCCGCAATACCTCCACCAGTACGCCAGTGAAGCGGCTTGGAAAGAAGATCACCGCAGCGTTGCCAATGGCGCGCAGGCTGGCCGGGTTCTCTCGCTGGCGATGGCTTCGCCGGTCAGCCGTCAGTGGGCGGGGTATTGGCAGCGGGCGGCGTGACTCGTGGGGCAGCTTTCCCCATCTGTTCCCCGTATGATCACAGTTATTGACATTTTGTACGTTTTGAACATTATGTCCGTCTGTAAAGGTAAGTTGGCTGAGAGGAAAAGGGCCGACATGAACAACAACACATCGAGGGGTAGCGTCGCGAATAAGAAAACTTATCAAGCGACAGAGGCTAGACAGAATTTTTCGGAGATCATTGACGAAGCAGTGCACAATGGACCCGTTTACGTACAAAGGCGGCGTCACCGAGTGGTTATAATCTGCGAGGAGCAATTCGATGAATTGATCTCACGCGAAGCCGCTCACGACGCTGAGGCAGCGGATGCCGCACTAAAGGACTATCTCAAGAATGGGGGAATCAGCTTGAAGGATTTGAAGGATGAGCTTGGCCTAACCTAAGCTTTGTAGCGAAAAAGGGGGGCACTACGCCCTTGGACATCTCCATCGCAAGAGCAGCCCACAAGGAGCTTTCACGGCTTCCGAAAGGCGCGCAAGAAAAGATCGTATCGGCTCTAGAGAAGCTGGCAGACGACCCACGCCCGCGGGGGTTGGAGAAAATTCGGGGCCGCCCGGACTATTTCCGCATTCGTGCGGGCGGCTACCGAATAATCTACCATATCTTCCAAGAAGCGGTGATCATCATTCTGGTCGTCCGTGACCGTAAGCACGCCTATGACAAAGTGGTGCTTGAGGGCCTTGATGCGCGCCGCAGGCAAATAATCGAGACCGACCCGAAGGTCATACGCCTGGTCAGCCGCAGCTAGGTGCGGGTTGCCGCGCGCCGCCCCACCCTCACCGGAACCGCTTCGTTACGTCCTTCACGCGCGCCGCAACGTCCCTGACACGCTCGTCAGTGGCTTCCCAGCCCATGCGGGCGATCACTTCTTGGGCAATGTCTCGGTTTCCGGTGTGTCCGGCTCGCATTGCGTCGCACACCATTGCCTTAAGGCGTCCCCTTTCGAAAAGTCGGACACGCCCCGTTTCTTCCCCCATGATGCGGAGAGCGGCTTCGATGGTCTTGAGATCGGATTGAGCGGATTTGATAGCGTCACGGAGTTCGTCTCGCTTTTTGAGTAGGGCGTTTGTCATGCCCGAAATCTAGCCGAGCCGGGCGCTCAATTCATCCTGTCATCTTGGTGCGCTTGATACATAAGACCGGGCCGCTGGAGGTTTGAGTGGTTCCTCCCCGGATTGGGAGGTGTGTGGGACGCCGGCGAATGCCGGTTTTTGGTTTAGTTTAGTGTGACATCCGTGACGTCCCACACGTGGAGATTTACTCAGGCCCCTCGCGGGTCCTGCCTCGAAATGACCAGGGACGACCAGTCGAGCATTCATGCTGGCCTTCCCCGATCATGGCCTCACCAGAACTCGGGATGTCACCCCTCTGCCCGGACGAGCTCCACGCTCCCGATCGCCGCAAATGACTGAGCTCACGCCTCCCGTGCAACCGGAACGAGGTGATTATGCGCCAGGGTGCAGGGGGCGGGGATAAGTCGGCCCAAAAATCGTCATCCTGACGCAAGTCAGGACCTCGATATCACGGACTCCGACCCTGTCACGTCGAGGTCCTGACTTGCGTCAGGATGACGTGGGATAATTGTCGGCGGTGGGGGATAAGTTGGCGATTGCGCGCCGCCCCAACACCAAACACACTATCTTCCCCCGGAGGAGCGCGTTGAATTCCGGGGCCTGCCATGTGTTGGCCACCTGGCTGGAGTCCCCTCCGGCAGGCCCCGCAACACGTGCGGGGGAAGTGGCTTGTTGTGTTTGTTTGGGGAAATGCCCCCACGCAGGCCGGGTCCACTCAATCGCGGATTTGCCGGATCGCCCCCTAAAACAAGGTCCCCTGCCCGGCGGCTGGCGGCTTGCCCTTCGGCAGCGGTTTCGCTTTCGGCCGGGCGACCGGTGCGCCCTTGCCCGGCTCGCCATCGATCACGGCGCCGCGGCGGGCATCGGCAAATTCCAGCTCGACGCTGGCACCGGATGCCAGGCTCGCGCCGGTCCGGACCAGCTTGCCATTCGCATCGCGCACCAGCACAAACCCGCGCTTCAGTGCCGAAGTGTGGCTGAGTGCTTCCAGCCGGGCGGCCCAATTGCCGAGCGAGCGACGCTGATCGCGCAGGATGCGCGTGGCTGCAGGGGCAAGGCGGCCGCTTCGATCCGTGAGACGTTCCCGCTTTTGCTGGATGTCGCGGCGCAGGGTGACCGGGCGCAGGCGGGCGGTGAGGACAAGAAGTTTCGAGCGTTTCTCCGCGGCACCGGCGAGCAGGGCGCCGTCGAGCTTGTCGGCGACCATGTCGAAGCGCTGGCGTTTCAGCTCCAGCAGCGAGGTCGGGCGCGGTAGGGCGCGCGCCGCCGAACGCAGCTCGGTGCGGCGGCGTTCGATCAGGCGCGACAGGCCGGCGACGAGGCGGCCACCGAGCGTGTCAAGGCTGGCCTTGAGCTCGGCGCGGACCGGCACGGCGATCTCGGCGGCACCAGTGGGTGTCGGCGCGCGGCGGTCGGAGGCATAGTCGATCAGCGTCGTGTCGGTCTCATGGCCGACGGCTGAGATCAGGGGAATTTTCGAGTCGAAAGCGGCGCGGACGACGATCTCCTCGTTGAAAGCCCAGAGGTCTTCGATCGAACCACCACCCCGGGCGACGATGATCAGATCGGGGCGCGGCACACGCCCACCGGCTGCCAGCGCATTGAAGCCATTGATGGCTTCGGCGATCTGGCCGGCCGCCGCCTCGCCCTGGACCAGGACCGGCCAGAGCAGGACATGGCAGGGGAAACGGTCACGCAGGCGGTGCAGGATATCGCGGATCACGGCGCCGGTCGGCGAGGTGACGACGCCAATGGTGCGCGGCAGGAAGGGGATGGCCTGCTTGCGATCGGCGTCGAACAGGCCCTCGGCGGCGAGCTTCTTGCGGCGCTCATCGAGCAGCGCCATCAGGGCGCCGGCGCCGGCCGGCTCCATCGATTCGACGATCAACTGGTATTGCGAGCGGCCGGGATAGGTCGACATCCGGCCCTCAATGATGACCTCGAGCCCCTCTTCCGGCTTGAAGCGGAAATGCGCCGCCGTGCCCTTCCAGGCAATCGAGGTGATGACGGACTTCTCGTCCTTGAGGTCGAAATAGACATGGCCCGATTTGGCGACCACGACACGGCCCAGCTCGCCGCGCACGCGGACATGGCCGAAGGCATCCTCGACGGTGCGCTTGAGCGAGCCGGCGAGTTCGGAAACGGAGAATTCGTGGATATTGCCGCTCGGAGTGTTCATGCCCGATTGGTACGGTGAATTCACCGCTGCGGCAACGGCGCGAGGGACTCGCGGCGCGCCATGGTTTAGGCTAGGGCGGGCTCGGATTAGGCATGAGGTTGAGATGAAGGTCCTGGTAATCGGATCCGGCGGGCGCGAACACGCCCTGGTCTGGAAAATCGCCCAAAGTCCCCTCCTGACCGGACTGATCGCGGCGCCAGGCAGTGCCGCAATCGGCACGCTGGCGGAATGCGTCGACATCCCCGTTTCCGATCTGGACGGTCTGGCCGAGCTGGCGCGGACACGGGCGGTGGATCTGGTCGTGGTCGGTCCGGAAATCCCGCTCTGCGACGGCCTCGCCGACAAGCTGCGGGCCATCGGCATCGCGGTATTCGGTCCCTCGAAAGCCGCGTCGATGCTGGAAACCTCCAAGGCCTTCGCCAAGGATTTCTATGCCCGCCATAACGTCCCGACTGCGCGCTATGGCGTGTTCGACGACGCAGCCAGGGCCAAGGCCTTTCTCGATGAATTCTCCCCGCCCTATGTGCTGAAAGCCGACGGGCTGGCGGCCGGCAAGGGCGTTGTCATTCCCGAAACGCGCGACGCGGCCGAGGCCGAGATTGACGCCTTCCTGTCGGGCAAGTTTGGCGATGCCTCGCGCACCCTGGTGATCGAGGAATTCATGCGCGGCGAGGAAGTGTCGATCTTCGCCCTGTGCGATGGCAAGACAGTGCTCTATTGCGGCGCCGCCCAGGATCACAAGCGCGTCGGCGAAGGCGATACCGGCCCCAATACCGGCGGCATGGGCGCTTATTCGCCCGCCCCGATTGCGACCCCGGCGCTGATCGACACGGTGATGAAGACCATTATCAAACCCACCGCGGCCGGCCTCGCCGCCGAGGGCACACCGTTTCAGGGCGTGTTGTTCGCCGGAATCATGGTCACGGCGGACGGGCCGAAGACCGTGGAATTCAATATCCGCTTCGGCGATCCGGAATGCCAGGTGCTGATGGCGCGGATCGGCAATGATATCCTGCCCTATCTCAACGCTGCCGCGACGGGCCATCTCGACCAGATGCTGCCGATCGACTGGTCGCCGGAACCGGCCATCACTGTCGTGATGGCGGCGAAGGGTTATCCCGGCGACTATTCGAAGGGCTCGGTGATTGAGGGCATTGATGCCGCCAATGCAATGGACGGGGTGCATGTCTTCGAGGCTGGCACATCGCGCGACGGCCAGGGACGCCGCATCGCTGCCGGTGGCCGGGTGCTCAATGTCACCGCGACCGGGGAAAGCCTGCACTATGCCGCCGACCGCGCCTATACGGCCATCGACGCGATCGACTGGCCCGATGGTTTTTGCCGTCGCGACATCGCCTGGCGCGCGCTCAAGACCCATTAGGGCAGTGCGTCCGTCCCGGGAGAATTGACTTCCCGGCCAGCCGGGGCATGTTTGACGCCAAGAAATCAAATGGCGGGGAGACAAGCATGTTACGTTCAATGATCGCAGCGATTGCTCTGATGGCAGGCAGCGGTGTGGCTCTGGCGCAGACGGATGCGCCAGGGGCCGGCCTCACGGTTATTCACGCCGGTCATTTGCTGGCCGTGCCGGGCAATGCCCCGACATCCAATCAATCCATTCTGATCCGCGACGGTCGCGTCGAGGCGATCGAGGCCGGTTTCGTCACGCCCGAGGGCGCGACCATTGTCGACCTGTCAGACCAGTTCGTGCTGCCGGGCCTGATCGACAGCCATGTGCATCTGCAGGGCGAGCTGGGCCCCGATGGGCGCCTGCTGGAAGTGACCGAGAACAGTGCCGACCTGGCGCTCAACGGGGTGCATAATGCGCGCACCACGCTGATGGCCGGCTTTACCACGGTGCAGGATGTCGGCGGCGAGCTGGAAGCCTCGACCGGCCTGCGTGACGCGATCCGCGATGGCGATGTGATCGGGCCGCGCATGCGCGTTTCCGGACCGGCCGTGACACCAACCGGCGGACATGCCGACGTCAACGGCTTTTCGACTGCCGTGATGGACACGCTGACCAGCCGCGCCGCCTGCAATGGTCCGGCCGATTGCCGCCGGGCCGTGCGCGAGCTGGTGCGCGCCGGCGTCGATGTCATCAAGATCACCGGAACCGGCGGCGTCTTGTCCAACACCGCAGCCGGGGTCGAGCAGCAATTCTTCGATGACGAGCTGGAATCCATTGTCGGCGCGGCTCACATGATGGGCCGCCGGGTCACGGCACACTCGCACGGCGTCACCGGTATCAATTCCTTCCTCGAGGCCGGCGGCGATTCGATCGAGCACGGCACTTATCTCGATGCCGCATCGATCCGCCTGTTCCGCAGCCGCAATGCCTATCTCGTCCCGACACTTCTGGCCGGTGCCACCGTCGCCGAGATCGCCTCGACGGCCTCCTGGATGACGCCCGCCGTGCGAGAAAAATCGCTCTCGGTCGGACCGATCATGCTGGAAATGGCGCGCCGCGCCCACGAGGGCGGCGTGATGATCGCGTTTGGCACGGACAGCGGCGTCTCGGTGCACGGCATCAATGCCCGCGAGTTCGAACTTCTGGTCGAAGCCGGCCTGTCGCCGATGGAGGCGATCGCCTCGGCGACCGTCAATGCCTCGGCCCATCTGCAGATGGACAGCGATATCGGTACGATCGAAGTGGGCAAATATGCCGACATTATCGCCGTCGACACCAACCCGCTGGACGATATTTCGGCCTTGCTCGATGTCGACTTCGTGATGCAGGGCGGCGTCGTCTACAAACACGAGGACTGATCCAGCAACGGCGCCTTCACCCGAGGCGCTCCGGCAATGAACACGGCCGCCTCCTGGCAGTCAGACAAACGGATGCTCCATGTCTCAGATTGATCGCAATTTTTCCGGCACCAAGGACGTCGCCGAGGCACTGGCCTTCGATCAGGCGGCATTGGCGGCATGGATGGCCAAGCATGTCACCGGCTATGCCGGTCCGCTCAGCGTCAGCCAGTTCAAGGGCGGTCAGTCCAACCCGACCTACAAGCTGGATACACCGGCCAAGAGCTATGTCCTGCGCCGCAAGCCGCCAGGCAAGCTCTTGCCATCAGCGCATGCGGTCGACCGCGAATTTCGCGTCATGAAGGCCTTGGGCGAGGCCGGCTTTCCCTGCCCCGTCATGTATGGCCTGTGCATGGACCGCGATGTCATCGGCACCGAATTCTATGTCATGGAATTCGTCGAGGGCCGGATCTTCTGGGATCCGCTCCTGCCGGGCATGGAACCGGCCGAACGCGCCGCGATCTATGACGCCTCCAATGCGACCCTGGCCCAGCTGCACAGTATTGATGTCGAGGCGGCGGGCCTGTCGGACTATGGCAAGCCGGGCAATTATTTCGAGCGCCAGATCGGCCGCTGGTCCAAGCAATACCGCGCCGCCGAGACCGACAGGATCGAGGCGATGGACAAGCTGATCGACTGGCTGCCCACCGCGGCGCCGGAGCAGGAACGCATCAGCGTCGTGCATGGTGATTACCGGCTCGACAATATGGTCTTCCACCCGACCGAACCGCGCGTCATCGCGGTGCTGGACTGGGAATTATCGACCCTGGGCGACCCGATGGCCGACTTCACCTATCAGCTGATGGGCTGGATGGTACCGCCGGCGATCCGCAGCGGCTTCCTTGGCGTCGATCTGGCCCCGCTCGGCATTCCCGATGTCGAAGCCTATACCAGGGCCTATTGTGCACGCACCAACAGGGACGGGATTCCCGAGCTCGATTTCTACTTCGCCTATAACCTCTTCCGCCTCGCCTCGATCTGCCAGGGCGTCTATGCCCGCGCCTTGCAGGGCAATGCATCCAATGCCAAGGCGCTGGAAACCGGCCAAGCCGTCAAACCACTGGCCGAGGGCGCGTGGGGATTTGCGAAGAAGGCCGGCGCCTAGGAGGCGTCGTCGTCGGCGTCATGGTTCCGCCGGGCGCGCGATTCGTTGTAACTGGCGATGGCAATCACGACGATCATGCAGAAATTGAAGATCATCAACGGCCACAGATTCACTTCAATTGGTCCGATCATCTGCTGCCTCCATTTCTCCAATCCGGTGAGCACAAAGTACACTGCCTATGATGGCGACCGCCCCAAGAATAACGCTCCCCGGCTCGACATGTCCACCTTGAGCAACGACCGATACGCCAATCGCGCCCAGACCGCCAGTGCGGCTCAGGACCTCCCAATTCCGCCAGACCGATATGTTCGGCCGGCGCAACGGACGGAGGAATCCGGTCGCCAAACCCAGAGTCCAGGCCAGGCGAAGCCGAAGTCGCTTGATAACCGTATTCCACATGGGCCCCATTTTACACGCTCCCGTTGTGTTCCGCAATCTCGATCGGCGTCCGCCCCCGTGCCGGTCCTGACGCGGTGAGCATTCTCATCCTCATCATCGCCGTCTTCATCACTGCCTTCATCTCCGGCGTGTTCGGCATGGCTGGCGGGCTGATCCTGATGGGGGTGCTGGCGATGATCCTGCCGGTTTCCGCCGCGATGGTGGTGCATGGTGTGGTGCAGGCGGTCTCCAATGGCTGGCGCGCCATATTGCTCGGCAAATGGATCGATTGGCGGATATTGGGGGTCTATCTGACCGGTTCGGCGATGGCCGCTACCGTGTTGTTTTTCGCGGCTTTTCAACTGCCAAAGCCGTGGCTCTTCATCGTGCTCGGCCTGGTACCGGCGGTGATCTGGATTCCGCAGGACTGGCTCAGACTTGATGCCGGAAATCCGGTGCAGGCCGTGATTTGCGGCTTTCTGGTAACCGGGCTGAACACCGTCGCGGGCGTCTCCGGGCCGCTGGTCGATGTGTTTTTCGTGGCAGCGCCGCGCGACCGCCGCATCATCGTCGCCACCAAGGCGGCGACCCAGGTCGTCTCTCACCTCGTCAAGATCGCCTATTATGTCACTCCGGCCATGGCTGCCGGTGCCCTGCCGCAAACCCACTGGTTACTGATCGCAGGCCCGCTGGCCATCATCGGCACCACGCTGGGCGCACGGCTGCTCGAGGTGATGAGCGATGTGCAATTCCGTAACTGGACGAAATGGATCGTGACAGGGATTGGCGCGATCTATGTGCTACGCGGAGCGCTTCTTCTGACCGGGATATGAGCCATGCAGATCGAGCCACGCATTCTGGAAAATGACATCGTCCGACTGGAGCCGCTTGGCGGGGCGCATCGCGAGCAATTGCGGCCGCTGGCGGCGGAGGCCGAGCTGTGGGCGCTGACCTCGATCCGCGGCGACGGCCCCCATTTCGATGCCTGGTTCGATCTGATGCTGGCCGGCCAGGCCCGCGGCGACCAGATCTCGCATCTGGTGCGGCGCCAGGCCGATGGCGAAGCGCTGGGCCATAGCGCCTATCTGGCGATCACGCCGGCCCACAAGCGGCTGGAAGTGGGCTGGACCTGGTATTGCGCCGAAGCCCGTGGAAGCAAGGTCAATCCGGCCTGCAAACGCCTCCTGCTCGGCCATGCCTTCGATGCCGGTGCCGAGCGCGTCGAGCTGAAGACGCATCACAAGAATCTGCGCTCACAGAATGCCATGCTCAAAATGGGCGCGACCCGCGAGGGTGTCCTGCGCCACCAGATCCTGAGCTGGACCGGCGAATGGCGGGATTCGGTGTATTTCTCGATGCTCAGGGAAGAATGGCCGGCGGCGCGGGACGGGCTCGATGCGCGGCTCTTGGTCTGACCCGTCAGGCAAGCCGCCCCGGATCAGCGGCCATCGGTTTTCGGCTTGCGGCGCGCCCGGAAGAATCCGCGCAGAAGCTGCGCGCTCTCCTCGGCCAGAATACCGGATGTGACCTGTGGCCGCGAATGGCAGGTGGGCTGTTCAAAGAAGCGGGGACCGTGGCCAACGGCGCCGCCCTTGGCATCATCGGCCCCATAAACCAGCCGGCCAATGCGCGCATGGGAGATGGCGCCGGCGCACATGGCGCACGGCTCCAGCGTCACAAACAGCTCCAGCCCGGGCAGGCGATAATTGCCCAGCTTGGCCCCTGCAGCGCGCAGGGCGAGTATTTCTGCGTGCCCGGTTGGATCATGACCGGCAATCGGGCTATTATGCGCGCTCGCGATGATCTCGTCCGTGGCCGGATCGACGATGATTGCACCGATTGGCGTTTCGCCGGCTTGTGCTGCCGATTGCGCCAGGCGTAGTGCCGCCTCCATAAACCCGGTATCTCGCAACGTTGTCATAACGGCGGCGTAGAGCGCCGATGGGAAAGGGTCAAGTTTGACCGACGCAGCAGAGACCGGCGAACGCATCGCCAAATACCTTGCCCGTGCCGGCGTCGCCTCGCGGCGCGAGATCGAGCGCATGATCGAGGGCGGCCGCGTCAAGGTCGATGGCAAGACGCTCGACACCCCGGCCTTCAAGGTGACCGGACAGGAAGTCATCATTGTCGATGGCATCACGGTCGAGACACCGGAGGCCACGCGTCTCTGGCTCTATCACAAGCCCGCCGGCCTGGTGACGACCCATAGCGACCCGGAAGGGCGTGAGACGGTATTCGACAAATTGCCGAAGGAAATCGGACGTGTGATCTCGATCGGCCGGCTCGATCTGACGTCGGAAGGCCTGCTTCTGCTGACCAATGACGGCGCCCTCGCCCGTGCCCTGGAATTGCCTTCCACCGGCTGGACGCGGCGCTATCGCGCCCGCGCCTTCGGCACGATCGACAATGCAGCCATTGCCAAGCTACAGGCCGGCATCACGGTCGAAGGCATCAAATACGGCCCGATGGAAGTGGAAGTCGAGCGCGAGACCGGCTCGAATATCTGGCTGACCATCGGCATCAAGGAAGGCAAGAATCGCGAGGTTCGCCGCGCCCTCGATGCCGTCGGCCTGCGCGTCAACCGGCTGATCCGGATCGCCTATGGCCCGTTCCAGCTCGGCACAATCGACCGCGGCGAGGTCAAGTCCGTTGCCTCGCGCGTGCTCAAGGACCAGTGCGGGCATCTGATGGAAGCCGGACATGTGTTCGAGGAGCTCGCCGCTGCCAGCAGCCGCCCCGCCAAACGCCCGGCCAAGCGCACCATGGGCGGCGCAGGCCAGCCCGGCTTTGCCAAACCGGTCCAGTATCTGGAAGATTCGAAAAACCGCGGCCCACGCAACCGTCCGGATGACAAGCGTCCCGGTTCCAGACGGCCCGATGCCAAACGTGACGGAGCGAAACGCGCGGACCCGCGTGGTGGCCCGGCCGAGTCGGCCGAAGCGAAGCGGGGCGAAGGCCGCAAATTTGCCGGCAAGCCACCTGCAGGCAAAAGCCCCGGCGGCAAGCCGAAGGCCGGTTTCCAGCTGGCCGGCAAAAATCGCGGCGCGGCCGGCAAACCGGTGGGCAGTCCCGGCAGGCCCGGTGCCGACCGCAAGCCCAGAGGGCGGAGCTAGATCATGAGAATTGTCGGTGGTCTCTATAAGGGCCGAACCATTATTGCGCCCAAGGGCCGCACCACGCGCCCGACATCGGACCGCGCCCGCGAAGCGATCTTCAACGTGCTCGACCATGCTGAATGGGCCCCGCCACTGGTGGGTGCCCGCGTGCTCGACCTGTTCGCCGGCTCCGGCGGACTGGGGCTGGAAGCCCTGTCCCGCGGCGCGGCCTTCTGCCTTTTCGTGGATAGCGAGACCGCCGCCCGCACCGCGATCCATGAGAATATCCAGACGCTCAAACTCTTTTCCCAGACCAGCCTGCACCGCAAGGATGCCACCGCGATGGGCTCAAGACCCGCCGCCATGGCCGAGCCCTTCGATCTGGTCTTCATCGATCCGCCCTATGGCAGCGGTCTGGGCGAAAGGGCGCTGGCCAAATTGCTGACCGGCAATTGGGTTTCTCAAGATGCCGTCGCAATGCTGGAAGTCGGGATTGAGGAAAAGCCGGAAACGCCCGGCTGGATCCTGGCCAATGAGCGCGAATATGGCGCCGCCAAGGTGATGTTCCTCGAACGCGATAACTGAACCGCGAGGAATCCATTCGGATTTCATCGGCGGGCATTAACCGTAAATTCGAGTTTGGGCTGTATTCTCTGTGGGATAGCATTTTCGCTGGACCATGCGCGGCTGAGCCTCACGATGACAGGCATGCAACAACTCAGGGGCCTTCATCGCATCGCCCAGACCGCGGCCTCGGCCCGCGTGCTGAATCTGCACGAACTCGCCACCGCCAATGCCGCCAATCCGGAACACGCTGCCTTGCCGCTATTCAGCTGCCGGCGCCTGAATGAGGCGATCCTGCTGAAACACGCCCTGCGCGCCCAGGACCGTCCCTATGTGCTCACGCCGCGCGCGACGGCGACCAAGATCGTTTTCCCGATCAGCAAGTCCGACCTCAAGCTCGGCGGCTACAGCCTCTTCATCGAACAGCCCAATCTCGAGGCCGCCTTCCGCGAGGCAATGGGCGCGAACACGCCGATCGAGAACATCAATCGGGACATTGAATTGCTGCGCGAGATCGCACGTCTGCCGTCACTCGACCCCTATCTATTGCGCGATGTCGCGCAAGGTCTGGGCCGCAAGGTTGCCGATTGCTATTTCAATATCTCGCCGCGGGATATTCGCGCCGTCCGAAACTTCCTGCATCATGATATGCGCGCCCTGGTCGAGCGGGCCAATGACGGCGCCGGTTTCGATACCGACCTGACGGCCGAGCGCCTGAGCCGGCTGATGATGGAGAATGCCGCCAGCCCGTCGCTCGCGCCCTTGCGCAAGGCCCTCAGATTCGGCACCGAGGATTTCGAGCTCTCCATGAAGGGCTGGAAGGGCGTGCTGTATTACAAATGGTGCTATGCGCGCCTCCTGCAGGGTTTCCCGGCCGTGGCGACACGGATGGCGAGCATGCGGCTTAACCGGCCGCGCCATGAGGACAAGGTCTATCTCTACGGGCTGGTGCGGCGCATCCTGCAGCAAATCGACGAGAATTTCGGGTCAGTCAAAGTCCATATCATTGGCTATGACGCCGCCTTCAAGGCCCTGATTGACGAGAATGACCCCATCCCCTTCCAGGACTTCCTGCGTTCGGCCAGCCGGTCCTTCGCCGAGATCGGACGCGCCATCGGCGAGATTTCCCATGCCTGCGATTTCTGGAACTACCGGCAGGGGCAGGACGCCGAGGCGCGGATCGATGTCGATATTGCGCATGAGCTTGTCGGTGAACTGGCCCACGCCCTGGGGCTGAGCTATGACGAGCCCTCCGCCATGAAGCGCCGCGCCTAGGGCGCAGCCGAAGCCCGGCACCGGCCGGCCTGCATGAGGCAACGCTCCTATCGCCGCCCGAACAGGCGCTCGATATCGGCCAGCTTCAGCTCGACATAGGTCGGACGGCCGTGATTGCACTGGCCGGAATGCGGTGTCGCTTCCATCTCGCGCAGCAGCGCATTCATCTCCTCGCCATTCAGACGCCGCCCGGCGCGGACCGAACCATGGCAAGCCATGGTGCCAACGACATCTTCGAGCTTTTCCTTCAGCGAGAGCGCCTGGTCATATTCGGCGAGGTCATCCGCGAGATCGCGGATCAGGCCCTGGACATTGAGTTTCCTGAGCAGGGCCGGTGTTTCGCGCACGGCGATTGAACCGGCCCCGAAGCTCTCGATCACCAGACCCAGTTCGGCCAGTTCATGGCTGCGATCGAGCAGGCGCTGGGCTTCGGATTCCTCGAGATCGACAATTTCCGGCACCAGCAGGCGCTGGCGCTGCACACCGGTCTCGGCCAGCATGGTCTTCATCCGCTCATAGACCAGCCGCTCATGGGCGGCGTGCTGGTCGACGATGACGATACCGTCGGCGGTCTGGGCGATGACATAGGTTTCGTGCAATTGCGCCCGCGCCGTGCCCAGCGGCCAGTCCGGCGCCGGGGCCTGCGGCGCAGCCTCCATGCCTTCGGCAAAGCCCGATGCGGGGTCCGGCGTCTCATCGCGTTCGATCCGCGCCGACATGCCCGGCTCGAACACGCCCGGCTGATGCGGTTCGGGCATGCGGCCCCACAGGGCCGAATGGGGCGAGGCCTGGTATTGGAGGCCCTGAGGCGGCCGATAGCCCTCGGGCCTCACCGCACCAAGAGCGTGGCCGGCAACCGTCGTGGAGGCCCGGTGACCGGCCCCGGCGAGCGCATGGCGCAGCGCGCCGACGATCAGCCCGCGCACCAGTCCGGCGTCGCGAAAGCGCACCTCGGCCTTGGCCGGGTGGACATTGACGTCGACCTGGCTGGTCGGCAGTTCAACATTGAGCGCAACGACCGGATGGCGGTCACGGGCCAGAAAATCCTGATAGGCACCGCGCACGGCGCCGCCGAGCAACTTGTCGCGGACCGGACGGCCATTGACGAACAGATATTGGTGCATCGCATTGCCGCGTGAATAGGTCGGCAGGCTGGCAAAGCCGGATACCCTCACGCCCTCGCGCACCTGATCGACTTCCAGCGCATTGGCACCGAAATCGGCACCGATGACCGCCGTCATCCGCGCCTTGTGCGCCTTGGCATCATCGCCGCTCTCGGCAGCAATCGACAGGCGCTTGCGCCCGTCCTGCACGAGGAAGAAGCCGACATCAGGCCGCGACATGGCCAGGCGTTTGACGACATCGGAAATGCCGAGATTTTCAGCGCGCTCGCTCTTGAGGAATTTCAACCGGGCCGGCGTCGCATAGAAAAGGTCGCGCACCTCGATGCGCGTGCCCGGGCGTCCGAGCGGGGCGATGGGGGCGACTTCACCGGCCTGGCCGCCCTCGACACTGACCGACCAGGCATCACCGGCACCGCGCGCCTGGCTGATAATGGACAGACGGGCGATCGAGCCGATCGAGGGCAGTGCCTCGCCGCGAAAACCCATGGTGGCGATGTTGAGCAGATCGTCCTGGCCGTCCTCACCGAGGGGGAGTTTTGAGGTGGCGTGGCGCTCGATGCACAAGCCCAGCTCCTCGGCGCTCATGCCCTTGCCATTATCGTCGATCAGCAGGCGCGCAAGGCCGCCACTGTCCGCGACGATATCGATCCGGGTGGCACCGGCATCGAGCGCGTTCTCGACCAGTTCCTTGACCACGGAGGCCGGCCGTTCGACCACCTCGCCGGCGGCGATGCGATTGACGGTCTGCGCGGGCAGGCGGCGGATAATGGGCTGGGTCATGGTCAAAGACATAGGGCCAACCTTTCGGCTGGCCCTGAGTCGGTCAAGTGTGCAGCGATGCTGCGATCAGAGGCCGGGCAGTTTCGGCAGCAGCCGGCGATCATGTTCGATCTCGACATTGCCACCACCGGTGACGTTCAGGATCGATTCCTGACGCGCCGCCTCAGCCGCTGAATCGAGCGGTGTCGCATCGACAGGCGGGACGTATTCGCCATCGCGCCAGAACAGGACCTGGTCAGCAAAGCTGCGGGTCTTGTGCACGACGCCGGCGGTTTCGCCATCAATGATCGAGCGGATGAATGGATCGGCCGCGCCGCCGCCGGCATGGGCAACCAGCAGGGCCTCGGCATCGCTGCCCTGGAACTCACCCTGGGAACCAAGCAGGGCCGCGCGGGCCATCTGGTCGGGGTAGATCTCTTCCGGCCGCGGCGCGCCGGGACGCGGCGGGCGCAGATTGAATTCGGGCGGCACGCTGAGCGGCGCGATGGTGACGGTACGGAACTCGTCCGGCGTAACCTTCCCACCACCAAAGCCTTGCTCGACAGCGGCACAACCCGTCAGGGCGAAAGAGGCCGCAGCAGCGGCAATAAGTAGGGATGGCAAACGCATATGGACTTAGCTCCAGTCATTCTTCGGATCATATGTAGCGAAGAGTCTCACCGATCTCCAGCCCTCAGACCATTACATCTTGGTGGGACGCTTTTCCCGGTCGAAAACGAAAACATCCAGCAGGATCGCCGCGACCCCCAGATTGATGCCGACATCGGCGATATTGAACACCCAGGGAAACATCATGCCGGAGAAATTCAGGAAGTCGGCGACCGCGCCATAGAGCGCCCGGTCGATCGCATTGCCCAGAGCGCCGCCAATGATCAGGCCGAAAGCGATCGCCTGCCAGCGCCGCACGGCCTTGAACGGCCCCAGCGATAACAGGCCGGCGATCAGCGCCATGGCGACAATCACCGAGAAACCGACCAGCAGGAAGCGGCCGAGCATGCCGTCCGCCCCGAGCAGGCCGAAGCTGACGCCCTTATTCCACACCATGGTGAGGTCAAAGAAAGACGAGATTTCGATATGGCCGCACGTATTGACCATGCCGGACCGGGCCAGCGCGTCGGCGCGCTGGAAATCCAGGCAACCGGGCGGCGAAAAGGCCAGGCGGTCCAGCACCAGCCATTTGCTGAGCTGGTCGAGCACCAGCACGGTGCCCGCCAGGATCAGGCCCAGGCGGGCATCGGCGGTGACGCGGATCGCCGCAAGGGCGCCCTTCAGGCGATCAAGCATTCATCGCGTCCCAGTGAGCGACAGCTTCGGCATCGCGCGGGCTGAGATCCGGATAGCGGCCATCGGCGCCAATCTCGGTCGAATATTTCCACGAGCGCGCGCATTTGCGACCGACAGCGCGGCCGGGGATGACAACAATATCGGCGACATCCTCAAGCCGGAATCCGGCCTCCGGAGCCTCGCCATCGATCAGGTACGCCTGGCTGGTGATGCCGATTTCGGCCAGGTATTCATCGACATCGCCATCGGCCTCGGCAGCCAGGGCAGCGCGATAGGACGGGTCCGTGACAAAGACTTGCGGTGCGGCCTCGAGGCTGGAACCGATGCGCTTTTCGCGGCGCTCGACTTCCAGTGCCCCGTTCACGACCCGGCGCAGGCGGCGAATGGTCTGCCAGCGCTCGGCACGGCTGCCATCATGCCAGTCAGCCGGCGTGTGCGGGAAGGTACGCAAATGCACACTGTCCGTGTCCGAGGGATGCAGGCCGAGCCAGACCTCTTCCATGGTGAAGGGCATGATCGGTGCCAGCCAGGCTGTCAAACGGTCGATGACTTCATTCATCACCGTCCGCGCGGCGCGCCGGCGCAGGGCGTCGGGGCGGTCGCAATACAGCGCATCCTTGCGGACATCGAGATAGAAGGCCGACAGGTCGACGACGCAGAAATTGAACAGGGCCGAATAGACTTTCTTGAAATCATAGGCGGCATAGCCCTCGCGCACGATGCCATCGAGTTCATGCAGCCGGTGCAGTACCCAGCGCTCCAGCGATGGCATCTGATGGTGCGGCACGGTCTCCGACTCCCCGAAACCATCGAGGGCGCCGAGCACATAGCGCATCGTATTGCGCAGCTTGCGATAGGCATCGACGCTGGTCTGGAGGATTTCGTCGGAGATGCGCAGATCGTCGGTATAGTCCTGGCCGGCGGCCCACAGACGCAGGATCTCGACGCCATATTTCTTGGCGACATCGTCCGGCGCGACGACATTGCCGAGCGATTTGGACATTTTGCGGCCATCGCCGGCCATCACGAACCCATGGGTGAGCACCCCATCATAGGGCGCACGGCCGCGCGTGCCGCAGCTTTCAAGCAGGGAAGACTGGAACCAGCCGCGATGCTGGTCGGAGCCCTCCAGATAGAGATCGGCGGGCCATTTCAGGTCCGGGCGCGGCTCCAGCGCAAAGGCGTGGGTACACCCGCTGTCAAACCAGACATCGAGAATATCGGTGACCTTCTCGAAGGCCTCCGGATCATACTCCTCACCGAGGAATTCAGCCGCCGGGCGTTCGAACCAGGCATCCGCCCCGTCCTCCTCAACGGCCTTGATGATCCGGGCATGGACCTTGGGATCATTGAGAACGCGCTTGGTGCCCGCCTCGACAAACAGGGTCAGCGGCACGCCCCAGGCGCGCTGGCGCGAGACCAGCCAGTCCGGCCGGCCCTCGACCATGGCGCGAATGCGGTTCTGTGCCACTTTCGGCGTCCACTCCGTATCGCCGATCGCTTTCAGCGCGACGTCACGCAAGGAGCGGCCATCCTGCATCGGCCGGTCGATGGCGACGAACCATTGCGGTGTGTTGCGGAAGATGACCGGTGCCTTCGAGCGCCAGGAATGCGGATAGGAATGCTCCAGGCGGCCACGCGCCAGCAGCCGCCCCTGGGCGATGAGGGCATCCATCACCGCCTTGTTGGCCGGACCGTCCTGGCCCTGTTTCTTGCCGTCGACCCGGATGATGTGCAGGCCGCCAAACAGCGGGATATTGTCGTAGAAGGCACCGTCCTCCCCCACCGTCTGCGGCACAGGCATGTTGCGGTCATGCCATTCCGGATGCGCCATCCAGGCGACATAGTCCTCGGCGCCATGGCCCGGCGCGGTATGGACAAAGCCTGTCCCGGTCTCGTCGGTCACGTGGTCGGCGGCGAGCAATGGCACGCCATAGCTCCAGTATTTGTCGGCGTCGGCGAGCGGATGGGCGCAAACCAGGCCTTCCGGATTGACGGACATGATCCGGTCCGCGCGGGTGATTTTCGCGGCGGCGGCGGTCTCTTCCCACAGATTATCGGCGACGATCAACCGGTCACCCGGCATCGCCCAGGGCTGGAAATCGCTCTCGCCCATCGCCGTGACTTCATACAGGCCATAGCTGATATCGGGGGAATAGCAGATCGCGCGATTGGCCGGGATGGTCCAGGGCGTCGTCGTCCAGATCACGACCTGGGCGCCGATACACGGTGACGGGATGGCCGAACCGTCCTTGCGCAGACCGCGCAGCGGGAAGCGGACATGGATCGTGGTCGAGACCTTGTCGTGATACTCGACTTCGGCCTCGGCCAGCGCGGTCTGCTCGACCGGTGACCACATCACCGGGGCCGAGCCGCAATAGACCAGGCCCTGCTTCACGAAGCTGAGGAATTCACGCACGATCGCCGCTTCGGATTCATAGGCCATGGTGGTGTAGGGATCATTCCAGTCACCGACACCGCCGAGACGCTTGAACTCCTCGCGCTGGACATCGATCCAGCCTGCGGCATAGGCGCGGCATTCGGCGCGGAATTCCTTGGTCGGCACGTCATTCTTGTTCCGGCCCTTGGAGCGGTAGAATTGCTCGACCTTCCATTCGATCGGCAGGCCATGACAATCCCAGCCCGGACGATAGGGCGCATCGAACCCGGCCATCTGGCGGGAGCGCACCACGAAATCCTTCAGGATCTTGTTCATGCCGGTGCCGATATGGATGTGCCCATTGGCATAGGGCGGACCATCATGCAGCACGAAGCGGGTCTGCTTGCTGCTCTGCTCACGCAGGCGGCGATAGAGGTCCAGCTTGTCCCAGCGTTCGAGCCAGAGCGGCTCCTGCGCCGGCAGGCCGGCGCGCATCGGGAAATCGGTCTTGGGCAGGAACAGGGTCTGGCGATAGTCGCGGCTATCGGCGGTGTCGGTTCCGGTATCAGCGGGCTTATCCGTCATCGGATCAGGTCCTTGCGGTCAGTATCGTGGAAAGATCTGGAGGAGAGGCAGTCTCCCGGAACCGCGCGGGATCAATCCCGGCGGCCCGGGCCGCTAATTCGCCGGACAAGCGACGCCCCAGACGGCTCCGCAGCAGATATCTTCAATCGGAAACAAACCATGCTCCGCATATATCCGAGCCCGTCAGGCCGGTCCAGCCACACGCTTCAGCACGTCGCGGGCACGGGCGGCGTCGAGCGCGATTTGCGCCTTGAGCGCATCGAGACCGTCAAAGCGGTGTTCGGCGCGCAAATGGTCATGGAATTCCACCGCCAGTTCGCGGCCATACAGGTCGCCCTCAAAGTCCAGCAAGTGAACTTCCAGCACTTCCGTGACGCCATCGACCGTCGGCCGCTTGCCGATATTGGCCACGGCAGGGCGAACGGCCGGCTCACCATCAATCCCAACCAGGACGGCATAGACGCCATAGGCCGGGCGGACATAATCGCCCATATCGATATTGGCCGTCGGGAAACCGATGGTACGGCCGCGCTGATTGCCCTGGACGACCACGCCATCAACCGCCCAGCGGGCGCCCAGCAATTCGGCGGCAGCCTGCATATTGCCATCATGGATCGCCTTGCGGATTCGCGTCGAGGAGACCTTGTCGGAGCCATTGCCGGTCAATTCGGCAAAACTGGAGCGAATGCCCCGCGCCGTGCATAACTGCGCCAGCTCAACGGTCGAACCGGCCCGGCCCGCGCCGAAACGGAAATCGGAGCCGGTGACGATACCGCCTATGCCGAGCCCGTCGGCCAGAACCGTCTGCACGAAAATCTCCGGTGTCATCTGCGCCATTGCCGCGTCAAATTCGAGGATATGCAATTGCGCAACGCCGAGCGCGTCCAGCGTCGCATCGCGCCGTGCCGGGCTCATCAGGCGGAAGGCACGCGCTTCCGGCGCGAAATAGCGTCGCGGGTGTGGCTCGAACAGGGCAACGCCAAGCTTGGCGCCTTCATCTTCGGCCAGGCGGCGCGCAATATCGAGCACGGCGCGATGGCCCAGATGCACGCCGTCGAAATTCCCCAGCGCAACGACGGCGCCGCGCTGGTCCGGCCCGAGCCGGTCATATCCATGGAAAGTCCGCATCAAGACCTATTCTACCGGCTTGCGGCGCCGCTTGCGCACCATGACTTCTGCCTCGGCCTGCATCGCGACCTTGCCGTCGACAGTGCAGACGCAATCCATCACCAGGCGACGGGCCTTGATGTCGATCTCCTTGACCGTGACCCTGGTGAGCACTTCATCGCCGATCCGCACCGGCTGGAAGAAGCGCATATTCAGCGCGAGGAAGATTGCGCCCGGTCCGGGCAACTGGTTCCCGAGCACGCCGGAAATGTGGGAGGCGACCAGGGCGCCATGCACAATCCGTCCGCGGAACGGGGTCGAACGGGCGTAATCCTCGTCCATATGGACAGGGTTATAATCGCCGGAGACCTTCGCAAACTGGTCCAGATCGGCTTCCACAACGACTCGTGCTGCTTCCGCAGACTGGCCGATTTGCATGTCTTCCAAGGCGATTCCAACGATTTCAGCCATGACTCTCTCCGTCTCTTCGCACGCTTTAACCGATTTTTATCCGCAGTTGTCTAGGGTCATTGGTGAAGACAGCGGAACAAGCTGTCCCAGGAAACACGCCGAGTGGATGGAGACTTAGCATGGCTGTCGATATGACAATGTCGATCCTGGTCGTGGACGACTACAAAACCATGATCAGAATCATACGCAACCTGCTCAAGCAGATTGGGTTCGAGAATGTAGATGATGCCGCAGACGGGCAGGAAGCATTCGCGAAAATGCAGGAAAACAAATACGGGCTGGTCATATCCGACTGGAACATGGAGCCGATGACGGGCTATGAGCTTCTGCAGAAGGTTCGCGCAGATGAGGGCATGAAAGCCACGCCCTTCATCATGGTGACCGCAGAATCCAAAACCGAGAATGTTGTGGCCGCGAAACGCGCCGGCGTGAACAACTATATCGTGAAGCCCTTCAATGCCGGCACTTTGAAATCGAAGATGTCCGCTGTTCTTGGTGACTTCTAGGCCTTGGCCTCGACGACCCGTTGTATGAACCTGTTGAGCAAGGAGGGCCCCATGCCCGCCGCCAATGTCGCCGCGCAAGTCCGCACATCGCTCGCCTCGCTGAAGGCTGGCGATCTGCAAGGTGCGCAGATCATGGAAGTTCTGAAGCTGGCCCACCAGCTGACAGATACGATGAAGCTGTTTTTCAGCTCCCTCGACCAGTCGATCTGCCAGGAATTCAATTATATTGCCGAATACATCTCGCGCACACGCAATGAGATTGCCGCCCTGCGGCCCAATGACATCAAGACCGAACGCATCCCGACAGCCGGGGCCGAGCTTGAAGCGGTCGTTGGTGACACAGAGAAGGCGACCGAGACGATCATGTCGGCCGCCGAGGACGTCTTGTGTGATGATAGCGAGGATTTCGAGGCCTATCGCGCCAATGTCGAAGCACGCATGATGACCATTATCGAGGCCTGCAGCTTTCAGGATCTTGCCGGTCAGCGCGTTTCGAAAGTGGTCAACAGCCTGCGCCATGTCGAGGACCGTGTGGCCCGCTTCGCCGAAGTGATGGGCGTGCGCGATGCCGAATTCGCACCGCAGGAAGAGACCGCAAAAGAAAAGCGCGACCGGGAACAATTGCTCAATGGCCCGGCCATGGGCGGACCAGAGACCAGCCAGGACGATATCGATGCGATGTTCGCAGCGATGGACGCGCCACCGGTCAATGATCTCGACCAGGGTTCCATCGACTCACTGTTTGACTGAGGCCGTGTCATTGGCCGGCAAGCCAATGCGACGGGCCTAGGCCGACCAGACCAGTCTGGACGCCCACCAGCGGGCATGCACGTCATAGCCATCCAGCATGCCAGCGACAGTCTCGGAATCGAGACTGTCGCTGTTCAGGTCTGCGCCATGGATGCCGTCGGCGATAAACAGGGCATCAATTCCGATCCGCACTGCACCGGCAATGTCGGTTTCCGGACCATCGCCAACCGCCAGCACGCGCCGCGGGTCGAAAGCCCGGCCCGAAGCTTCAAGCCGGGCCCGCGCCAGATCATAGATCGGCCGGTGCGGCTTGCCGGCCACGATGCTGCGTCCGCCCATCTGCGTGTAGAGACGCGCGATCGCGCCGGCGCAATAGACCAGGCGCTCGCCGGATTGCACAACAATGTCGGGATTGGCGCAGACCAGATCGAGATCGCGATCCAGCGCCGCCTCCAGCACCGCGCGATAATCCTCCGGCTTGCCATTCCAGTAATCGTCCGGCCCGGTGCAACTGATGAAGTCCGCCGCCTCGATACCGGTGAATTCGATCGCCAATCCTTCATAGAGTTCGTCATCGCCATCCGGCCCGATCCGCAGGGCGCGGCCAGGCATGCGCACGGCGAGCTCCGTGTGGATGGCATCGCCGGAGGTCACGATCGCATCGACGCTGCCCCCGGGCATGCCCAGCTGGTCAAGATGGGCGGCAAGTCCGCGTGCACGCGCCGGTGAATTGGAGACGAGGCAGACAAAACCACCCGATTGGCGAAAGCGCACCAGGGCATCAAGGGCATCGGGCAGGAGCCGGCGGCCATCGCGGATCACCCCCCAGACATCGCAATACAGGACGTCATAGCGGTCACGAAGCTCGGACAGGGTTGCGGGTTGGATCATGGACGGGTTGAAGCAGCGCGGCCCGGTCAGGTCAACTAGTGCCAGCTAGCCAGCCATGCGGATGACATTGCCGGTCTCGTCGAGCGCCTCATCACGCACCGGGCGTGGTTCACCGAACAAATGGCCCTGGCCGAAGGCGACGTCGAGCTCGAGCACCTCGACGACAGTCGCCTCGGTCTCGACCTTGTCGACGATCAGATCAATGCCATGACGGGCGAAGACGCCGGCCATGTCTTCATGCGCAATCGACCCGGCTTCAAGCCCGGCGATCGATTCATAATTGTTGACGGCATCGAGCAGGCGCTGGCCGGCAATCTTGACGAAGCGCACACCGGCGCGCTGCATCTCGTTGAGGTCGAGATCGACATCCGTCACCTGATCAACCGAGAATCGGAAACCGAAATCGACCATGCGCGACATATTGCGGGCCGCGATCGCATTGCGCTCGATGAAGGCACGCTGCGGGATTTCGAAAATCAGGGCACCGGCCAGATCATTATTCTGGCGGATGAAGTCGAGAAAGGACGGGAAGAAGCTCTCATCGGCCAGCGAATTGGGCGAGACATTGCAGAAAATCCCGACGCGGCGATCCTGCTGCGTCAGGCGCCGCAGGATCTGCACGCAACGGAAGAGCAGAAGATTGTCGACCTCCGTCATCAGCCCGGCGCGTTCGGCCACCTCGATGAAGACGCTCGGTGCCAGCACACGGCCGGCCGCATCGCGCAGCCGCGTGAAACTCTCATAGAACATGATCCGCCGCTGCGGCAGGGTGACAATGGGCTGAAGGTAGAGATCGACGCGATTGGCCTGCAGGGCTTCACGCACCACATCAATGCTCACCGTCTTGCCGCTGGCTTCGGCCGGCTGTCCGGCACGGTCGGGGATCGGTTCGCCAACCCGGCGCACCAGATCCTCGAGAACCTTGACCTCATGCACGAAGGCATTATCGCGTTCGACCGCTTCGCAGCGCAGCTCGTCGGTAATTTCATCGAGCCGGCGCTGGGCGGCCTCGAATTCCTCGGCCAGGGCGAGATTGGCCGATTTGAGACCGCGGATCTCCTCTTCGGTGGTCCGGCGTTCATGCGCATGCGTCGCAGCAGAATGCGCCATGCCGGCCACGATGAAGACGATCGCGCCCATCATCCACGCCGTCGCCGTCGACATCAGCCCGAAATATTCGAAGCCGATCGCCGCAACGACCGCAATCATCACATAGGTCAGCAGAATGAGAATGTCTGATGCGCGGGGCATGGGCAGCCTTGTTGAACCGGGTTTGCCGAAAACGAATCGGTGGCAATACCGAACCCTAGGCTGATCCCGCACCGGTTGTCGTTTGGTTAATGAAGGTAAACCCGTGCACGCGCTCGCTTTTGTCCGCAAGAAAAAGGCGGCCCACCCGGAAGTGGACCGCCTTCGTCATTCCAGGCTCAGGCCTGATCAGGAGACGGTGTGCGGACGGATCAGGATTTCCACACGCCGGTTGCGGGCGCGGCCCTCGGCCGTGTCATTGCTGGCAATCGGCGAACGCTCGCCCATGCCGGCAATGTAGAAACGGTCGCGCAACACACCCTGGGAGATCAGATAGCTGCCGACCGACGAGGCGCGCTGCTCGGACAGACGCTGGTTATAGTCGTCAGGCCCGGTCGAATCGGCATGGCCGACCACGTCGACATAAGTGGCGGGATAGCGGTTCAGGACCTCGGAGGCATCATTGAGAATGCGGTAGAAGTCCGGCTTGATCGACGAGGAATTGGTGTCGAAGGTGACATCGCCCGGCATGATCAGCAGGAGATCATTGCCCTGGCGGCGCACGCCGACGCCGCTGTCGGACATGGCTTCGCGCATCGCCGTTTCCTGGCGATCCATATAATTGCCGATTCCGGCCCCGGCGAGACCGCCAATGCCGGCGCCGATCAGGGCGTTGGTCCGGCCTTCCTGGGAATCGGAAGTATTGGTGAGATAGCCCAGCGCCGCGCCCGCGGCGGCGCCGATCAGCGCGCCGCGTCCGGTGTAATTCGGGCGGACTTCGCCGGTATAGGGGTCAGTGGTGGTGCAGGCCGTCATGGCCAGGGCAGCCAGGGTTGTCATCAGCGCAGTACGGATCTTCATCGGTTCGACCTCTCAGCTTAGCGGCCCCGTGGGCCGTCAGAGCGTCCATTAACACAGGCATTGATTAGGAGCGATATCAATCACGCGATGAACGGAAAATGACCGGGGCCGGAGGCGCCGCCGGAATTCCCCCGAACAGCGTACATCGCCGCCCTTGACGCCGTCACATCGACTGCTTATCTGCCCCTCTGTTAGCAGTCGGCGAACGTGAGTGCCAAACACTCTGCCGGGCTGTTTTTGATTTTCTGTCCTCTTGTTGGAGATACGCCAAGATGAGCTTTCGTCCTCTGCACGACCGCGTCCTTGTGAAGCGCCTCGAAGAACAATCCAAATCCAAAGGCGGGATCATCATCCCCGACACCGCCAAGGAAAAGCCCCAGGAAGGCGAAATCGTCGCCGTCGGATCCGGCGCGATCAAGGATGACGGCTCCGTCCGTCCCCTCGACGTCAAGGCCGGCGACCGCATCCTGTTCGGCAAATGGTCCGGCACCGAGGTTACCCTCGACGGCGCCGAGCTGATCATCATGAAAGAATCCGACATCCTGGGTATTGTTGGCGCCTGAGCGGCCGCCCCGATCCCTTCTGACCCACTCTAGCAAACGGAAAAAATCCCATGGCTGCTAAAGACGTACTCTTCGGTTCCGACGCCCGTGAGCGCATGCTGCGCGGTGTCGATATCCTGGCTAACGCCGTCAAAGTGACCCTCGGCCCGAAAGGCCGTAATGTCGTTCTGGAAAAATCCTACGGTGCCCCACGCACCACGAAGGACGGCGTTTCGGTCGCCAAGGAAATCCAGCTCGCCGACAAATTCGAGAATATGGGCGCACAAATGCTGCGCGAAGTGGCCTCGAAGACCAATGACGAAGCCGGCGACGGCACCACGACCGCTACGGTCCTGGCCCAGTCCATCGTCCGCGAAGGCATGAAGTCGGTTGCCGCCGGCATGAACCCGATGGATCTGAAGCGCGGCATCGACAAGGCCGTTGCCCTCGTCGTCGCCGAAATCAAGGCCTCCGCCACCCCGATCAAGGGCCAGGCCGAGATTGCCCAGGTTGGCACCATCTCCGCCAATGGCGCGACTGAAATCGGTGACATGATTGCCCGCGCCATGGAAAAGGTCGGCAATGAAGGCGTCATCACGGTTGAAGAAGCCAAATCCCTCGACACCGAACTTGATGTCGTCGAAGGCATGCAGTTCGACCGCGGTTACCTGTCGCCTTACTTCATCACCAATGCAGAGAAAATGAATGTCGAGCTCGAAGAGCCCTACATCCTGCTGCACGAGAAGAAGCTGACCTCGCTTCAGCCGATGCTGCCAATCCTGGAAACCGTCGTTCAGTCGGGCCGTCCCCTGCTGATCATCGCGGAAGACGTCGAAGGCGAAGCGCTGGCAACCCTGGTGGTCAACAAGCTGCGTGGCGGCCTGAAGATTGCGGCCGTCAAGGCACCGGGCTTCGGCGATCGCCGCAAGTCGATGCTGGAAGACATTGCCATCCTCACCGGTGGCCAGGTCATCTCTGAAGACCTCGGCATCAAGCTCGAAACCGTCACGCTCGACATGCTCGGCACCGCCAAGCGCGTCGGCATCACCAAGGACGATACCACCATCGTTGACGGCGCCGGCGAACGTGCTGCGATCGAAGCCCGGGTCACCCAGATCCGTCGCCAGGTCGAAGACACGACTTCCGATTACGACCGTGAAAAGCTGCAGGAACGTCTGGCCAAGCTGGCCGGCGGTGTTGCCGTGATCAAGGTCGGCGGCGCGACCGAAATGGAAGTGAAAGAGAAGAAGGACCGCGTCGACGACGCCCTCAATGCGACCCGTGCGGCCGTTGAAGAAGGTATCGTTCCAGGCGGCGGCGTTGCGCTGCTGAAAGCCTCTCTGAAGCTTGTCGGCCTGAAGGGCGACAATCCTGACCAGACCCAGGGCATCGCGATCATCTCGCGCGCCCTGCAGTCCCCGATCCGCCAGATCGCCGAAAATTCCGGCGTCGAAGGCTCGATCGTGGTCGGCAAGGTGATGGAAAATGCCTCCCTCACCTTCGGCTTCAATGCCCAGACTGAAGAATATGGCGACATGCTCGAATTCGGCGTGATCGACCCGGCCAAGGTCGTCCGTACCGCTCTGCAGGATGCCGCTTCGGTTGCCTCCCTGCTGATCACCACGGAAGCCGCTGTTGCGGATTCGCCGAAAGAAGAAGGTGCCGGTGGCGGCGGCATGCCGGACATGGGCGGAATGGGCGGCATGGGCGGCATGATGTAATCATGCCGTTCGGCTCACGCTGAACGCACAAGGACAAGGCCGCTCCCGACGGGGGCGGCCTTTTTCTTTGCCCTGCACGGGATGCCGCGCAGCCTCAGCCGAGCGGGACGCCCGTGGAGAATTTGTGCGTCGTGAAAACCACCGAGGTCTCATAGCGCTTCACGACCGGATCGCCGAGCAGGGTCGTCTGCGCCCAGGCCTCGAATTCGCGCAAATCGGGGGCGTGAACGATAAGGATGAAGTCGACCTCGCCGGCAATGGAATAGCATTGCGTCACCCGCTCGCTCGCAACCATCTCCTCCCGGAAACGCGCATAAGCCCCGGCGCTGTCCTCGGCGAAGATCACCGAGACGACCATGGTCTGCCCCAACGCGTCACGGTCCAGCAATGCAACATCGCCGCAGATAACGCCCTCATTGCGCAGCCGGTCGAGCCGCCGCCGCACCGCCGTCTCCGACAGATTGACCCGGTGGGCGATCTCCCGGTTCGGCAGACGATTATCCGCCTGGACGACGGCGAGAATGGCGTGGTCGAATGCGTCCAGCATGGCGTATCCTTGTTGCATCACCGCGAAGGTCGGCGAATTTCGCCGCTTAACGCACGAAATTCGCCCATTCCCGGCGGGCGATTACGTCTAGTCTCACACTCCCTCTCAAACAAGCTACGAGTCGCCATGTTTTCCGCCCCGCGTTTTCTGATCGCCGCAGCCACCGCCCTCGCCTCGCTGACAGGCGCCTGCACGGCCCAGCCCGTCGCCCCGGACGATGCGTCCCTGAACAGCCGCATCGCGGCGCGCATTGACGAAACCCTCGCCGAAGGCGTGGCCGGCGCCATTGTGCTGCTGGAGATGGACGGCGAACGCCAGGTGTTCAGCCGCGGTCTCGCCGATCGGGCAACGGGCGAAGCCATGGCGGACGAAAACCGGCTGCGCATGGCCAGCGTTGGCAAGCTCTACACGGCGGCGGTAATCCACCGGCTAATGCTCGATGGCCAGATCGATCTCGAGCGCACGGCGGCCGATTATGTCGAACCCGCCCGCATCGAAGGCATCGCGAATGTGGAGATCGCCACCATCCGGCAATTGCTCAACCACACCTCCGGCATACCCGATTATTATGACGACGCGTGGGAGGCGCAGGTCAGCACCATTGCGAGAAACACCGCTGATACGACACTGGACCATATCCGGGGCCGTGAGGCGGATTTCGCGCCCGGCGAAGACTCTGGGTATTCCAACAGCAATTATCAGCTGCTGGGTCTGGTCGCCGAGGCGGTGACCGGGCAGCCGCTCGGAGACTTGATGGACAGCATTATCTTCACACCACTTCAGCTGCAGGCGACCGGCTATAATGTGTATGGCGACCCGCATGACCGCATCCACGGCTATGGCCGCGGCGATGACGCGGATTTCGACACCTTCACCCTGCAGGACAATAACGGTGCCGATGGCGGCGTGCTGGCGACAGCGAATGATGCCGCAACCTTCCTCGACGCGCTCTTCGCCAGCGATGGCGCCCTGGCCGAGATCGGTGTTTCCATGCTCTCCGACAAGATCGACCGCGGCAATGGCCGCTATCGTGCCCTCGGCCCGACCTATGTCGAACACGAGTCCGGCCTGACCCTCGTGACCCATAGCGGCTATATCGACGGCTATGTCACCACGGTCGTGCGCGTGCTGTCGCCCGACATCACCGTGATCGTGCATCTCAATTGCAGCGAGCCGCAGCTGGCCGGAACATTGGCGCGGGACATGCTCTTCATGCTGGCAGCGGAGGGCGAAGGCTAGGTCCCTCCGGGACGGCCCTTTTCTTTGCTGTCTCCCGCCACGGCGTGCGCTATGATGTGCGCAACAGACATTTTGGGGAGATCAGCATGAAGTATTTCGCAATCAGCGCGGCATTCGCGGCGGCGTTCGGGCTGGCGGCCTGCCAGCCCGCTGACCAGGCGGCCCCCGCAAACATCGAAGCAAGCGCCCCGGCGGTCACGCAATATGATGCCGCCACCTTCTTCATGACGACCAGCTTCGGCATGGCCGACAGCAGCGGGCATGCCTTTGCGGCCTCCGACGGCCGCATCCTGATCTCCTCGGACGAAACCGGTGTCTTCAACGCCTATGCCGTCGATCCGGTCTCGGGCGATCGCGAGGCGCTGACCTCATCGACCACCAGCGCCACCTATGCCGTCAGCTGGTTCCCGAATGATGACCGCGCCCTGGTCACCGCCGATGGCGGCGGCGATGAGCTCAGCCATGTCTATGTCCGCGAACTCGATGGCCGTTTGAGCGATCTGACGCCAGGCGAAAACGTCAAAGCCCAATTCATCGGCTTCTCCCCCGATGGCAGCGATATCTGGATTGCGACCAATGCGCGGGACGCCGCCGCCTTCGATGTCTACCAATACGACACGCTGAGCTATGAAAGCAGCGTCCTGTTCGAGAACAGCGATACTCTGGCCATCAATGCCGTCAGCCCCGATGGCCGCTGGCTCGCCCTGGTGCGCAATCGCACCTCGGCCGACAGCGATATCCTGCTGGTCGATCTGGCCTCGGACGATCGGGAGCCGGTGCTGATCACCGCCCATGAGGGCAATATTGCCTACAGCGCCTATACCTTCACCCCCGACAGCAGCGCCCTGATCTATGCCACCGACGAATTCGGCGAGTTCTCCCAGGCCTGGTCGCATGACCTCGCCACCGGTGAGCGCGCACCGGTCGTAACCGCCGACTGGGATGTCCAGTTCGTCACCTATTCGCCCTCGGGCCGCTTTCTGGTGACCGGCATCAATGCCGATGCCCGCACCGAGGTCAGCATCACCGATCTGGAGACCGGCGAAGCGCTCGCCCTGCCTGATCTGCCGGCCGGCGATCTCGGCGCGGTCCGCTTCTCGCGCGATGAAGGCTCGATCGCCTTCACCATCAATGCGGCGACCTCACCATCAAACGCCCATCTCGTCGAACTGGCCAGCCAGGCCCACACCCAGCTCACCCAGGCGCTCAATCCGGCGATCAGCGAGGCCGACATGGTCGATGCCGAAGTGGTGCGCTTTACCAGTTTCGACGGGGTCGAGATCCCGGGCATCATGTATCGCCCGCACGGTGCCAGCGCCGGCAATCCGGTGCCGGCCCTCGTCATGGTTCATGGCGGGCCGGGCGGACAGAGCCGGATCGGCTATTCGGCGATGATCCAGCACCTCGTCAATCACGGCTATGCCGTCTACGCCGCCAACAACCGCGGTTCCTCGGGCTATGGCAAAACCTTCTTCCACATGGATGACCGCCGTCATGGCGAGGAAGACCTCAATGACATCGTCGCCGCCGGCGACTATCTGCGCTCGCTCGACTGGGTGCGCCATGACCAGGTCGGCGTCATCGGCGGCTCCTATGGCGGCTTCATGACCGTTGCGGCCCTCGCCTTCCACCCGGACGCCTTCGAGGTCGGGATCGATATTTTCGGCGTCACCAATTGGGAACGCACCCTCGCCTCCATCCCGCCCTGGTGGGAGAGCTTCCGCGAGTCGCTCTATGACGAGATGGGCGATCCGGCCACCGATGCCGAACGCCACCGCGCCATCTCGCCGCTCTTCCATGCCGACACCATCACCAAGCCATTGATGGTCATCCAGGGCGCCAATGATCCGCGCGTGCTGCAGGTGGAAAGCGATGAAATGGTCGCCGCCGTGCGTGCCAATGGCGTGCCAGTCGAATACGTCCTCTTCCCCGATGAAGGCCATGGCTTCCGCGGCCGCGATAATCGCATCACGGCGTCGGAGGCCTATCTCAGCTTCCTGGATACGTATTTGCGCGGGGAAGGCGAATAATCCGAACGCCGGGCGCGCCCCCGGGGCCGTCTGGGTCGCGTCGGCATTCCGGGAGCGTCAATCCAGCGATGCGCCAAGCTCGGCGAGGCCCTGACGCGAATTCGCGCACCAATGGCAGGAGCCGTCGCCGGGAGCGAGTTCGAGCGCCCGACGAAATTCGGCGATCGCAGCAATATGATCACCGGCCCGCTGGTAGGCCGTGGCCAGGCTGTCGTGGAGGTTGCCATCGCCCGGAAAGAGTTCGGTGTTTGCTCGCAGCAGGGCAATGGCCCAGGCGTGGCGCCTCTGTGACAATTGATAGAAGCCGGCGCGATTGAGTATCCACGCTTCATCGATTCCACGCCCGAGCCGCGTTTCAATATAGGGAATGAGCGCCTCAGCATCGCCGGCATCATGTGAGGCGGTAAAATCGAGCGCCAGCCGGATCGCATAGGGCGGGATCGGTGCGGGCTCAAAGGCTGGATCGAAGATCATCCGGCCGACATCATAGCCCATGCGCTCGATCTCGCGGCTGGCCTCATTGGTCATGTGAATGACGAGAATATCATCGTCGATATAGCGGTGGATGGACGCAAAGAAGATGGAATTGCCGCCATTATGGCTGAGCACCGGTGCTCCTGCCGGATTGGTTCCCACAGCCCAGCCATAGCCGTAATGAGTGAAACCCGGACTGGCCGGCGAGACCCTTGGCGAATGGGGCTCCTGGTAGAGCCGAAGGGAGGAAGGCGGCAGGATACGCCCTTGCTGCAGCGCCTGATGCCACCGCTCCATATCCGCGGGCGTGGAGTGGATGCCGCCATTGCCCAGCAAATGCCAGGAAACCGGCTCGTCCTGCCATCGGGTCAGGAATAAATGCCCCAGATCGGCCCGTTGCGGGTCGGCACGCCGGTAATCATAGCCGCGCGCGGCCGTGTCCTCGCTCCACGCCAGCTGGCGCTGTCCCGTGTTGAGCATCCCGGCAGGTTCAAAGAGGGTCTGCCTCAGGAAAGTCTCGTAATCCTGCCCGGACACGTGCTCGATGATCGCAGCCAGCACGGAATAGCCCGCATTGGTATATTCATAACGCGTACCCGGCTGTGAGGTGAGCGGGCTGGCCAACACCATCGCCATGACCTGCTGCCCGGAAATGAAGGGACCGAAATCCGAACCGTCAAAGGCGCCGGTATCATCCGATATTCCGGAGGAATGGCTCAGCAGCTGGTCAATCGTGATCGAAACCTTGTCGGCCGGCACATTGTCGAAATACCGGTCCAGCGTGTCGGTCAGCGCGATTTCACCGCGGTCGGCGAGGACGAGGATCGCCGCTGCGGTGAATTGCTTGGTGAGCGATCCGATATCGAAAATGGTGTTCTCACCAAAACCACGCCCCGCGGCGCGATCGGCGAGCCCATAATAGGCCTCGTAAATCCGCTCCCCGCCCCTCGAGACGATGATCGCGCCGGGGACGACGCCATTTTGTGCCGAGGCCGTGAAATAGCGATCAATGCGGGTGCCGAGTTGTTCAGTATCGATCACGGTCTGGGCCAAGCCCGGGCCGGGGAAAAGGGTCAGCGCAGCGCACACGAATGCAGCTGCGATTGCTCGCATTTCAAACATGGTCTTCTCCGAGATGGGTAAATCAGTTCGCCGCGCCGGGGCGGCGCTGGTTCATCGTCGGCGACGTGCGCCGGCAGGCACTATTTCCAGCGAAAGCTGATGAAGAAACAGCCGAGGCTGCCAAGCAGGAACATCAAGCCGGGCACGCCGAACCAGCGCAGCGGCGACTCGATGACAACCTGAGTGGAATCGACGGGTTCATAATATCGGCGCCCGCCCTCGACGGTCTCGTAGAAACCGTCACCGCGTGCCTCGCGCAACGTGCGATATTCCTCGTCCACTCGCGCCATCATTTCGATTTGCCGGGCCCGCAAGGCCGTCTGCCCCTCGCCCCCGGATTCGATCACTGCGCCTTCCGGTCGCGCCGGGAGGGTGAGAATAGCGTAGATGTCCTGATGCTCTCCCTCGGCAATGACGCCGCGCGACTGGTAGAGATACGTCTCATAACTCACATCTTCAGCCAGCGAGGCAAGACCGATCGAAGCGCCGCCGATGAAGAGGCAGGCCAGGCCCGCAATCATCCAGCTGCGCGACACCTGAACAGCCCGGCGCAAGATGGAATTCGCGGCGGCATGCAACGGTGCCACGTCGTGCAACTGGGCCATCTCAGCCGGGTCAAGCTGGCGTGCGATGTCGGCCGGGTCGAGCCCATAGGCCGATTGCAGGCGCGCGAAAACCTCCGCCGAGGGGTAGGATTTTCCGGTTTCCAGCTTGGACAAATAGGATTGTTCGATCTGGACCTTCAGTGCCGCCTCGGGCTGGGTCCAGCCGCGACCCTCCCGGACGCGCTTGAGATAATCTCCGAATTTCATCTAGACCCTCACCTTTCATCACACGCCAGGGGCACATCGCCCTGACCTGTCGCAGTCTTGGAAAGTCATGCCGGGAATGCCAGTTGAATATCGCCGAATATCAGGGAAACGACAGGAATTTTCTTTCGAACCTGGCGCACAAACCGGACATGGCAGGACTTCGACCGCGCTCAGAGGGGAGCTGCCATCCGCAATGCCGCAATCCGCGCCACCGACTGGTCGATGCGCGCTTCGGTGAAGCGGCCCTCGACAATGGCTTCGATCACCCAGTCGACAATGCGCTGCGGCAGCTCCGGATCGGGTGCGGCCGAATTGGACAGCATGATGATGTCATTGCCGGCCTCGATCGAGCGCAGCACAGCTTCGCGCTGGGAGTAATTCTCGCGGATCGCGGCCATGTCGAGATCATCGGTCATCACGGCACCGGCAAAGCCCATCTCGCCCCGCAGCAGACCCTCGATCACCGGCGCCGAGAAAGTCACCGGCACATCAGCCGGGTCGAGCCCGCGCTGGGTCAGATGGCCACCCATGATGAGGCGCGCCTGACCGGCCTCGATCAGGCGGCGGAAGGGGTCGAGCTCGGCATCTGTCCAGGTCTCGGTGATGTCGACAAAACCGGCATGGCTATCGCCGCGCGAATGTCCGTGGCCGGGGAAATGCTTGATCGCACAGACGGCGCCGGCCTCGCGATAGGCATCGATGAAAGCGCTGGCATAGGCGGCGACCGTGACGCCATCATCGCCATAGGCGCGGCCATGACGGCCGATGACGGCATTGTCCGGGTCATTGAGATCGGCGACCGGGGCCAGATTCATGTTGAAGCCGGCGGCGCGGAATTCCTGCGCGGCGGCGGCGTAGACCGCATGCGCGGCCTCGGCATCGCCGGTCTGCGCCACCAGAAGTGCGCGCGGCACAGCACCATAGCCCAGATCACGGGACAGGCGCTGAACCACTCCACCTTCCTGGTCGACCGCCATCCAGGCACTGGGCGCAATCGCCCTGAAGCGAGCCGTCAGGCCTTCAACGCCTTCGCGCGAACGCACATTATGGCGCAGGAAAAGCACGCCGCCGATACGGCCCTCGCCCAGATGACCGGCGATCTGGTCAGCGCCTTCGGTGTCCACCGTCGAACCGATAAATCCGAGCAGCAGCATCTGGCCGATCCGCTGGTCCAGGCTCATCCCGTCGGCCATCGCGAAGGATGCCGGCATCAGGCTCATGCCGGCTGTGGCGGCCGCCCAGCGCAGGACGCTGCGGCGGTCCGGGCCACCAAGGGGGTGCGTCATCAGTCTCTCCAGAGCCAAACAGGTCTGCTGGCACCATGCAAAGCCAGGGCCGCTCGCGCAAGCGGGCATCACGCCTGCATTGCGAAAAGGTCACACGGCAGCAAGGCTGGAGCCGGATGGGGTCGGGCAGTCTTTGCTCAGCCGTTCTTTTCACGATCAACGGCCCCTTTAGTAACTGGGCGCGGCACCTGACCGGTGTTGCGCCCTTTTTCGTTCCGGCCGCGCAGCCTTTCCAAAAGTTCAGCCCGGAGCCAAGGCGTGGTAACACAGCGTGGCGCAGTGTGAAGGCGAGATTCGATGAAAGGGACATTTCATGAAGACCATCCTGCTTGCCACTGCGGCAATCACCCTGGCCGGAACGGCCGCCTGGGCGATTGACGACGACAGCCGCCACACCCGCCTGCGCGTCAATGGCGACAGAGCCGCCGACGCCCCCGCGACCATGATTGAAATCCGCGGCGAGGATGGCGAGCGCACCATCCACATCCAGGGCGATGCCCCCGCGACCCGTCTGACCGTCAACGGCCAGACCGTGGTGATCGATGGTGACAGCGTCATGATCGATGGCCAGCTGGTCGAGACCGAGGGAAGCGGCGTCATCATCGTCGAGGGCGACGAGATCCAGGTCCTGCGCGATGGCGATTTCAATCGCTTCAATGGCCGTTTTGCACGCCACATGGCCGAGCGGGCCGAGCACACCGCGCGCATGGCCGAGGGCATGCATGATTTCCGCTTTGAATTTGATTCCGAAGGCATGCGTACCGAGGTCCTCGACTCACTCACCGCCGCGCTCGCGGGGCTGGATTCCGAAACCTTCCGCACCGGCAATTCGAGCGACTGGGACGACCTGTCGGAGGCCGAACGCCAGGAGGTGAACGCCGCCCTTGAGGATGCGCGCGCGGAAATTCGCGAGGCCATGCGTGAAATGGAAGTCGAAATGCGCGAGGCCCGCGACGAAGGGCGCCGGGTTCGCGTCGAGCTAATGCATGAAGCCCGTCGCGATGAAGCCCGCGCCGAGCGCGATGAAATGCGCAGCCACCGTGATCACGCCCGTGCCGAACGCGATGCGGAGCGGGCCGCCCGTGACGAGATCCGGGCCGCGCGCAATGAAGCGCGCGAACTGGCCCGCGAAGCGCGCAACGAGGCCCGCATCGCGCGGCACGATGTGATGCGCTGGGAAACGACCGGCGATGGTGATGTGCATCAGGAGCAAAGCGTCCGCATCGAGCGCTATGATGACGGACGGCGCCAGGTCTGGGTTGATGGCGAGGAGCAGACCGGCGACAGCCTGGTTGACTGGCTCAACCGGATCGAGGCCGAACGGCTCTCCGGCGGCCCCGCCGGCCGCCACCGCGAGCGGCGCATCGTGCGCTTCGACCGTGATGACGGCAGCAGCCATGAGGTCGATCTGACCGGGCGGCAGGTGATTGTCCTGCGCAGTGATGATGATGACGGCGCCCGCCGCGTGTTCGAATTCGAGTTCGAGACTGACGAGCTTGATGACGAGAACTAGGCAGCCAGCCACTCGCGTTTTGATTTGTGACAAGGCCGGCGCAAGCCGGCCTTTCCATCTTCGCCAGGCCGGAAAATGCCCAAAAAGGCGGGGCTGGCCAAAGCCAGCCCCGAAATTTGCGGTTGGTCGATAAAGGACGTTTCTCCCCGAAACGCCAAGGACTAGACGGTCAGGCCCGGTCCAGATGCGACGTTGACGTAGACGTCATGCGAGGTCAAGCCTAGTGATCGCAATCTGCGACAGACTGATTATTTATCAACAGCTCAAACCATCTTGTCGTCGCGTCTCGCAACGACACGTACCGCTTCGATCCAGGCATCGGATGCAACCGTCATCTGGGCCGGCTGCTCCTCGCGCCATTCCTTGTTATCGCTGATTTCCGCGGCCAGCCGGGCGCCGAGCTTGAGATCCTTGATCGTCACGAGGCCCTGTTCGCGCTCGTCCGAGCCAATGATCACCGCTGCGACAGCACCGCGGCGGTCGGCATATTTCATCTGCTTGCCCATATTGCCATTGCCGGCAAAGGCTTCGGCGCGGAATCCGGCGGCGCGCAGCTCGGACGCCATGGCGAGATAGCGCGCCGACTGATCCTTCTCCGCCGCGATCACGATCACCAGCGGACGTTCCTGCCCGGCACCCACCCGGCCGAGCGCTGCGAGCGCGGCGGCAAAGCGGCTGACACCAAAGGAAAACCCGGTCGCCGGAACGGCCTGGCCGGTGAAGCGGGCAACGAGATCATCATAACGGCCACCGCCGCCGACCGAACCAAACTGGATCGGCTTGCCATCGTCATAATGCGCGGTGGCGAGCAATTCGGCCTCATAGACCGGGCCGGTGTAATAACCCAGACCGCGCACGACGGAGGGGTCGAAGACGGCGCGGTTATCGCCGACACCGATGGCGCAGAGGACCTTGTCGATCTCGCCCAGCGCAGCCAGACCCAGGCGGCCCGCTTCCGATTGCCCGACCAGGGGTTCGAGCCGCCCGATCACGTCGGTACGGCTGCCGCCACTTGAATCGAGGAAGGCCAATATCGTCTCGACACCCTTGAGGTCGAGCCCGGCGCCATGGGTGAAATCACCCGACTCATCCTTGCGTCCGGCACCGAGCAGATCGGCGACACCGTCCCGGCCCAGCCGGTCCAGCTTGTCGGCAGCGCGCAACACGCGCATGCGGCGTTCCGGATCGCTGGCCCCGATTGTCTCCAGCACACCATCGAGTATGCGCCGGTCATTGACCCGGATGAGGTATTCGCCATCGGCCAGGCCAACGGCGCGCATCACTTCGGCCGACAGCGCGATCATCTCGGCGTCAGCAGCCGGTCCGGGCGCGCCAACTGTATCGGCATCGCACTGGACGAACTGACGGAAACGGCCCGGGCCGGGCTTTTCATTGCGCCAGACATCGCCGGACTGATAGCGGCGATAGGGCTTGTTCAGATCCTGGAAATTTTCGGCGACGAAGCGCGCCAGCGGCGCGGTGTGGTCATAGCGCAGCGACAGCCATTGGCCATCATCATCCTCGAGCGCGAACACGCCCTCATTGGGACGATCCTCGTCGGGCAGGTGTTTGCCGAGCGCGTCGGCGAATTCGAAGGCCGGTGTCTGCAGGGGCTCGAAACCCCAGTCATCATAGATCCGGCTGGCTGTGTCGACGAGGTGACGTTCGGCACGCAGGACCGAACCGCTGCGATCTTCAAAACCGCGCGGGCGGCGGGCCTTGGGACGAAAGGGTTTCTTCGCGCTCATGGACGTCTCCGGCTTGATCATTGGGCGACCGGGCCCTGTAAAGCAGGCAAACGGCCGCGTGTCTGCGGTCTTCAATATCGAACCGGTCCCTGCGGACCAGTTTTTTCACCAGTTCGGCAGTGTTTGGCGCCCCCGTTCATCGGCGGTCAAGCTGTTCCTGCTAAGGTTCACACTGATCGTCCGCCACCGGAAGGCCAGTCATGCGCCACATCCTGCCCGCCCTCGCCGCCACGCTCTGCCTCAGCACAACGGCCCTCGCCGGACCAGGTGCCGATCTCGCCGAATCCGCGCGCCAGATCGCCAGCCAGGCCCGGGAGCGCGCCGATTATGCAGCGGCCCGGCCGGCCGCACCGGCTGCCGGGATCGAGCTTGGCGACCCGCTGCAATACGCGCTCGACCAGTTCTCCGCCGACGCGATGCGCCTGAGCCGCGCCATTGATGCGGCCGGCGGTCCGGTCGATCTGCGCTGCATCTTCCGCGGCATGTCCGGCGACGCGGCCCGCCGGCTGGAAGCGCTCAACGCGGCTGAAACATCCGCCGACCAGGCGCGCATCTATCACGAGATTTCCGCGCTGATGCACGATGCCGCCGAGATCGCACCGGCCGCCGATGGCGAAGCCCTGCCCGACACGATGGGCCCGCCAGGCACCTGCCCGGCAGCGCCCGACTGACGCCGCCTAGCCCGCCGCCTCGGCCAGGGCATTGATGATAATATCGCGCGTCAGCACCGAGGGCAGAACCCGGGCCGGTCCGCCATCGGCCGGATAGACCAGATAAAGCGGCACACCGGCTTGGCCATGCTCGGCGATCAGAGCGGCAATCTCATCATTGCGATTGGTCCAGTCGGCCCGCATCTCGACAACACCATAACGCTCGAACGCCTCGGCCACCGCCGGGTCGCTGAGCGCACCGAGCTTGTTGACCTGGCAGGTCACACACCAGGCCGCCGTGACATCGATAAAGATGGGCTGCCCGCTGGCGCGCAATTCGGCCACGCGTTCGCGCGACCAGGCCTCTTCGCCGCCGGACAGGCTTGGCGCATTGGTCGCGGCCGGCAGGCGCGCGATCGCCAGCGTCGCGCCGAGGCCGGTGAGGAGCGACAGGATGGCGATCATTGTCCAGGCCAGATGCCGCTGCTTGCGCGCCCAGATCGCCAGGCTCAGGGCCAGCAGACCCGTTCCCAGCAGCAACAGGCCTGCCGCACCGGACTGGATCACCAGCACCCAGCTCAGCCACAGCACCGAGGCGAACATCGGGAAGGCGAGGAATTGCTTGAACTGCTCCATCCAGCGGCCCGGCTTCGGCATGAAGCCCTGCAGTGCCGGAATGAAGCTGACCAGCACGAAAGGCGCCGCCAGTCCGGCCCCCATTGCGGCTGCAACGAGCAGGACGATGATCGCCGGCTGGGTTAGCGCCAGCCCCAGCGCTCCGGCGGCCAAAGGTCCGACACAGGGCGCGGCGACGATCACGGCCAGAACGCCGGTGAAGAAGGCGCCCTGGGCACCGGGCTTCCGGCTCAAGCCACCGCCCACATTTTGCAGGCTGGTACCGATTTCGAACACGCCGAGCAGATTGAGGCCGATCGCGAACAGAAGCAGGGTCAGCCCCGCGACCACGACAGGAACCTGCAGCTGGAATCCCCAGCCGACGGGCAGGCCGAATTCCCGCAACCCGACCAGAACAGCTGCCAGAGCGACAAAGCTCAGTACCACACCCGCCAGGAAGACCAGGGCATGGCGCTGCACCCGGTGCGGGTCATCATGCGCGCCCTCGACGAATTGCAGCACCTTGATCGACAGGATAGGAAAGACGCACGGCATCAGATTGAGGATAAGACCGCCGCCAAAGGCGAGCAGGAGAAGGCCGATCAATCCCGGCGCAACCACAGGCGCCGTGCCCGGTGCCGCGGCCGGTGCGCCCGTCGCCGACGCGGGCAGCACCATGTCAGAATCGGGCTCAGCCCAGATTTCAATCGCCCGTTCGCGCGCACCGGAACCGCTGCCGAGCGTATAGCGCAGCACACCACCGCGCGCCGCGCTGAGCTGAGGGTCGGCCTGGTAGCCGCGCGCCAGGGTCAGTCGGGCGAGCCCCTCACCGCGCTCGGCCTGTTGTTGAGCGGCATGGGTGATCAGGCTTGCGTCATAGGGAAAGAATGTGAGGTCATGCCAGTCCGGCGAGGCGGCGGAAAAATCACCGCCTTCCAGTTCGAGTACGACGGCCGTGTCCCCAAAGCCGATTCGCGCCTCCAGCCCGGCAAGCGTGCGTGGCACTGAATCCAGCGCCGCCTGGATATACCAATAGCCCGCCTCATCGCGCCGGGATTGCGCCTCCACCGGCAGTGTCAGGGTGAGCGTACCTTCCTCGGGGACACAGATAATCTCGCAGACCAGCCAGCTCGCATGGCCGATAATCACCAGCTCGGAGGCGTCGAATTCCGCATCCAGCTGCACCGGGACGGGCAGCACGACCTCGTCATGATAACCGTAATCGAGAATGGTCTCGGCGAGCGGCAGCTCGATCGGCGCCGGCCACTCAAACTCACCCATCGTCACGCCGGCCGGCACCTCCCAGCGCACTTCCGGTGGCAGCCCGTTATCACCGGGATTGCGCCAATAGGTGTGCCAGCCCTCGGGCATGACCTGGCGGAAACCGAGATAAAACCTCTCCCCCGGGGCCACCGCGGCCATGTCGGAAACCAGGTCCGCCGCAACGATCGGCTCATTGCTGGCCCAGCCCGGCTGTGCCGGAGCCATGGGGGCAAGGCCCGTCAGAAGAACGAAAGCCGTGGCAAGACTGGCAAGAAGACGCATGGCAGAACCTCAAGACTGGTGCGGGAGCGGAACGCCCTGTGCGCCATATACTCATGATTTGTCCCAGGCCGAAGCCCGCTCGCGCAATGGTGATCGCTGACAAGCAAACGGCCGCGCCTTGCAGCGCGGCCGCAGCCGTCAGAATTACCTGCCGATAGCCTAGGCCTTCGGTGCAGCCTCACCGGCTGGCAGCATGGAAACGCGGCGCATGATGCGCTCCCAGCGCTGCAGCGACATCAGATGAGCAGAAATCGCGAAAAGATCGCCATTCTTGTGCATCTCGAGAACTTTCTCGGCGGGAAGGTTGGAGAATTTCTCCTCGGAAACACCCCAGTATTCCGCGACGGTGATCGTGTTGTCCGGATTGTTCGGATCGGCCACGCGCACATTCTTTTGCTCGAACAGGTCGAGGGCAGTGAGGCGCTCGACGAAGCTTTCGGTGATCTTCGCGTCATTCTCGAAGGCCGAGACGAATTCAACCGCCTTGTTGGTGTAATCGGTCGGCTCGCCGGCATCGGTGAAGAACGGGATATCCGCGCCGGACTTGACGACGAAATCGGCATCGACATCGACGCAGACCGTGGAAGGCTGGTCCATCGGATTGGAGGCGCTCACGAACGGGTAGCGGCGCACATAGGCGGGGATGTAATGGTCGTGGTCGAACTGACCTTCGTCGGTGACGAAGACATTCGTGCCCTGGCGCAGGCCCATCACCAGAACCGGCATTTTCTTGTCGCCGAGGAAGATGATCGGATAGCTGCCGCTGGCGATCGAGAATTCGCCGGCAATGGCCGGAACGAAATGCCAATCCTTCAGGAAGCTGAAGGGCTTGGTGACCGTCTTCACGCCATAGGTCTTGTGTTTCGTGCGGTTGAGTGGCTCCACATTCTTGTAAAGCGGAACCGTTCCGGTGAGGCGCGCCTCGGTGTTTGGTGCGTCGGCCATTCTGTAAAACCCCTTCATTGCTTTCGGCGCTAGATAGCGGATATGCCCGATGGCGGCAACGCAGCCACGCAGGGACAGAAGCATGTCGGGTCTGCAAGACAAGTGCCGGACCCCGTAACCGGGATCCGGCAGCTCGTTCTGGACGGTGATCGGCTCAGAAACGGCGGCCGAAACCAACGCCGAGAACAAGCGGATCGATATCGACCGAGGCGGCAATCGCACCGTCAATCAGGACGTCGGTATTGATGTCGATATATTTGAGATCAAGATTGAGGAACCATTCGTCCTGCAGGGCGAAATCGATCCCGGCCTGGGCGGCGAGGCCGAAGCTTTCATCATAGCTGATACGGGTCAGCGCCGATCCGCCCGGCAGATCTTCATTGAAGAAATGCGTGTAGTTGACGCCGGCGCCCAGATAGGGGCGCATCTGTCCGTCCGGGTTGAAATGGTATTGCAGTGTCAGCGTTGGCGGCAGCAGCGTGACCTCACCGAGATCGATATCACCGGCTGTCGTGCCGACCGCCTGCACATCGTGGGGTGTGACACCGAGGATGAGTTCGACGGCCCAATTGTCCTGGACGAAATAGGTGATGTCCAATTCCGGCACGATCTGGTCGGAGATATCGACATCGCCGCCGATCGGGCTGATCGTGGCGCCTTCATTGGGCATGACATCGATCACCCGCAGCCGAACCAGCCAGTCGCCGCTCTCGGCCATGGCAGGCGATGCCACGGCCGCGAGCGTGGCGAAAACTGCAGCAGAAAACACGAGACGTTTCATCAGGAAATCCCTTCATCCATAAATTATGTAGGGCCTTTATGGATGTCCGGCAGCATCGGGGGCAGTGTGCGTTTCGCCGCGCGTCAGCCTGTCGCACGGGCCTGGACAGAAACGGACTTGCCCCTGGTTCATGCAGCCTTGAATCGGGCTGCGGCAAGTTCGGGTGTGCTTTGCGCCGAACTGGTTTAGATATTGAAATCATGAACGCTGATTCCACCATCACAGCCCTTGAGGCCGCAGAAGCGCTTTGTGCAAAGCGGGGCGAACGGCTGACACCGGTGCGCCGGCGGGTGCTTGAACTGGTCCTGACCGCCCCCGGGCCGGTGAAGGCCTATGACCTGCTCGAGGCCCTCAAGCCGGGCTCCGGCACCGCCAAGCCGCCAACGGTTTACCGGGCGCTCGATTTCCTGATCGGCCTGGGTCTGGTGCACAAGGTGGAGGCGCTCAACGCCTTTGTCGGCTGCTCCACCATCCATAGTCATCCCGGTGGCTGCGCCGAACTCTTCATCTGCACGCACTGCGGCGCGGTCGAAGAGCGTCATGGCGCCCCCGTCAGCACCCACACGCCGGAAGGCTTCCGGATTGAACGCTCGGTGATCGAGCATTTCGGCCATTGCAGCAATTGCGATCACTGAGGGACTATCAGGCGATGATCGAGACCTGGCGCGGCAATGTGAACGCCTGGGAGTGCGACGAACTCGGGCATATGAATGTGAAATTCTACCTGACCAAGGCCAGTGAGGCCCTGGCCGGACTCGCGGCGCAGAGCGGGCTCAATGCCATTCACCGCGCCGACGCTAATGCCACTCTCCTGCCAACCGCCCTGCACGTCCGCTTTCTCGCTGAAGCCCAGCCCGGAGCCCCACTCATGATCGAGGCGGGCTGGACCGCGATCAGCGAATCCGGCTGTTCGGCCGTGCTGATCATGCGCCATGGCGGCACCGGCAAACCCGCCGCCAGTTTCCGGATTGATCTCGACCATGTCTCGCCGCGCGAAGGCCGCGCCTTCGCCTGGCCCAGCCATTTTGCCGCCCGGCTGCAAGGCCGCATGGTCGAGATCCCGGACTTTGCCCGGCCGCGCGGCCTGGCCGAGACCAAGTCGAGGGACTCGGCATCCTTGCCGCGCGCCGACGCGCTCGGCCTGGCCCATGTCGGTCAGGGCCGCTTCACCCTGGACGAAGTCGATGTATTTGGCCGCATGCGGACCGAAGTCCTGCTCGGCCGGATTTCCGACTCGGTGGTGAATTTCAAGGACGCCTTTCCCGAGGAATGGGCCTTCCACCGGGGCGAGGCTGACGGCCGGATCGGCTCTGCCTTGCTGGAATGCCGCATTCTGCCGCATCGCTGGCCGCGTGCCGGAGACGGCTATCTGGTTCGCTCGGGCCTGAAATCCTTCGGCCCGAAAGTGCGCAATATCGTTCACTGGGTGCTCGACCCGGCGACGGGCAAGCCCTGGTGGACCATGGAGGGCATTGCCGCCCCGATGGATCTCGATGCGCGCAAGATCACCGACCTGTCCGACACGGTCCGGCCCGGGCTGGAACAGGCCTGTATTTCAGGCCTTGAAGCCTAGCGGCCTGTGCCCCCATCGCCACACTCGTGGCGGATAGGTAACAAATTTGCCCGCCTGGCCTTGCCCGGCGACACCAGCCCGGTGTAATCACCCCGCCACGGACCAATCGACATATTGGAGCAGACCCATGAGCAGATCTATCTGACCTTCGACGGTGGCTGAACGTGCCGCCTTCGCGTGTGACCCGCCGCGCCTGCATCCAGGCCCGGTTTCGCACGACAGCGCTGACGTTCTCCATTCACAGGTTTGATAAACTGCTTTCATGAGGACGGGCCGCCCGGTCCGCTGCTGCGATGTCGATTTCCGATCCCGAAACACCTATTGTCCGCACACTGAGCAATCTGCAGGTGCTGGGCTTTCTGCGCCGCCAATGGCTGCGCCGCCCCGTCCTGCTGGCCGGCATGGTCGGCTTCATGCTGCTGGCGACCATTGCCGAGGTCTTCATCCCGGTTGCCGCCGGACGTCTGATCGACGCTCTGGCGGCAGGACCGGAAACAGGCAAGCCCTGGCCCGCCTTCGCGCTCTATCTGGGCACGGCAGTGACCTATTATTTCGTGCGCCAGCTGGCCTCACGCTGCGAAGTGCCCTTCTCGTCGGCCAATATGGCCGATCTGACGACGGACGCCTTTGCCAAGGTGCAGCGCTTCTCGCTCGACTGGCACGCCAACACCTTTGCCGGCTCGGTGGTCCGCAAGATCACGCGCGGGATGTGGGCCTATGACACGATCACGGTCAATATCTTCCTCGGCATAGCGCCCTCGCTCGGTGTCATGCTCGGCGTCGCCGGCGTGATGGCGGTGCGCTGGCCGCTGGTTGGCGGCGTCGTGCTGGTGGTGATGGCCGCCTTCATCGCCTCCTCCCTGATGCTCAGCCGCTATTATATCCGGCCGCAGAATATGCGCTCCAATGCCCTGGATTCCCAGATTGGCGGTGCCCTGGCCGATGCGGTCGGGGGTATTGCGACGGTCAAGAGCTTCGGCGCCGAAACGCGCGAGGATAAACGTTTTCATGAACTTACCTGGCGCTGGCGCAATGAGACCAAGAAGACCTGGCTGCGCTTCGTCAATTCCTGGCTGGTCAATATCGTCACCGACCTGTCAATGCAGGCTGGCCTGGTCGGGCTGCTGGTCTGGCAATGGTCGCGCGGCGCGGCCTCGGCCGGCGATGTCGTCGCGGCGCTGGCGGCCTATATGCTGGTGTCGGGCTATATGCGCCGCTTTGGTGAACAGGTGCAGGCGATTCAGCGTTCGATGGATGAGCTGCAGGATCTCGCCGTGTTCGATCTGCAGGAGAGCACGGTCGAGGATGCCGCCGACGCCCGGGACTTCGAGCCCGGCTCCGGCGCGATCCGCTTTGACCGGGTCGGCTTCACCTATGAAGGCCAGAACCGCCCGTTATATCGAGACTTTTCCCTCGACATCCAGCCGGGCGAGAAAGTCGCCCTGGTCGGTGCGACCGGCTCGGGCAAGTCGACTTTCGTCAAGCTGGTGCAGCGTCTGTATGACGTCAATGAAGGCGCGGTCGAGATTGACGGCCAGGATGTGCGCGATGTGGCGCAGGCAAGCTTGCGCCAGAATGTCGCCCTGGTGCCGCAGGATCCGGCGCTGTTTCACCGCACGATCGCGGAAAATATCGCCTATGGATCACCTGATGCCAGCGAGTCCGACATTATTGCTGCTGCCCGGGCGGCGCATGCCCATTCGTTTATTACCAGCCTGCCGCAAGGCTACCGCACACTTGTGGGAGAGCGCGGGGTCAAGCTTTCGGGCGGTGAGCGCCAGCGCGTGGCGATCGCACGCGCGATTCTCGCCGATGCGCCGATCCTGATCCTGGATGAGGCAACCTCGAGTCTCGACAATGAGACCGAGCGCGATGTGAAACTGGCGATGGAAGCGGTGATGCGTGGACGCACGACCATCATCATTGCCCACCGGCTCTCGACCATTCGCGATGCCGACCGCATCCTGGTGTTCGACCAGGGCCGCATCGTCGAACAGGGCAGCCATGACGAACTGGCCGGCAAGGATGACGGCACCTATGCCCGGCTGGCGATGCTGGCTGCGGGATAGATCGAGGCGCCGCGCCGTTCACACCCACTTGACTGGTGCTGAACGGCGCGGCGTGCTTTTCTCAGCCTCATTGTCGTTTCGAGGTCATGATGCGTTTGCTTGCCAGCTTGTTTGCCCTGTTCCTGATTGCGCCGGTATCGCTGGCGGAGGAAGGCGCACCCTCCCCCTTCGACCAGAATTATGCCGCCATGGAGATCGTCGACGCAGCCCTTGCGGAAGCGCTGGCGGAGGAGAAGAAGCTATTGCTCGTGTTCGGCGCCAACTGGTGCCATGACAGCCATGGCCTGGCCGGGCATTTCCAGGACCCGGAACTGGCGGCCATGCTGGCCGATCATTATGTGACGCGTTTCATCGATGTCGGCTGGCGCGACCAGAACCAGGATGTGATCCGCCGCTTCGGCGTCGCGGCGCTGTATGCGACCCCGATGGTGCTGATCATCGATCCGGCCGATGAGACCGTGCTCAATCGCGATCAGCGCGAAGCCTGGGGCACAGCGGCCTCGACACCGGTCGAACAGGCGCGCACCTATTTCGCGCGCTGGGCCGGTGATGTGCCGCAAACCGGCGGGGTGGTTGAATCCTCACTGATCTATCAGGCGATGATGATCGAGATCGATCTGTTCGAGGAGGAAGAGGGCACCCGTCTCGCCGCGGCCTATGTCGAGATCGGGAGCTGGCGGGCCATACCGGCGTCGGAACGGCCGGCCGGTTTCAGCGCCCTGTATGACGAGGTCGAGGACTGGCGCCGCGAATTGCCCCGCCAGGTTGCGCAGCAGCGCAGCATCGCCCGCACCCTGGTCACAGATGCCCTGATGGCCATCGCCGGCGATGCACCGGTGACGGCGGATGTGGTCACCCTGCTGGACCGGCAGAACCCTGATCTTCACCTCGACTTCGAACCGCATCAGAGCGAGCGCTGGTAGATCAGCCCCGCCGCTTCCGGGAAGTTTTCAATGGCCTCCATTCCTTATTTCGAAATCCATGCCTTCGCCGATCCGGACCTGGCCTTCAGCGGCAATCCGGCCGGCGTCTGCCTGATGGAAGCCTTCCCGGATGATCAGGTCCTGAGGGGCATTGCCGCCTCCAATAATCTTTCGGAGACAGCCTTCCTGGTGCCCGCGGACGCGGCGTCCTGGCATCTGCGCTGGTTTACACCGACGGTCGAGGTTGATCTGTGCGGTCATGCGACCCTGGCAGCCGGCGCGGTGGTGCTCGAATATGATCTCGGCACGCCGGGCACGGCCCGTTTCGACACGCGCTCAGGCCGTCTTGAGGTCAAGCGCGATGGCGCGGCGCTGGCGATGGATTTGCCGCTGATCGGCTATAAGCCCGCCAGCCGCGATGACGCCATCCAGTCGGCGCTCGGGATCGAGGCCGACCCCCGCGACGTGCTGAGCGTCAACCGGATCCATGGCGCCGGCTATCAGATGTGGGTGATGGACAATGAAAGCGCGGTGCGCGACGCCCGTCCCGACCATGGCAAGCTGCGCCAGCTCGACACCAATGTCATCCTGACGGCCCCGGGCGAGACGGGCGATTTTGTCTCGCGCTTCTTTGCCCCTGCATCCGGCGTCGATGAAGACCCGGTGACCGGATCGGCGCATTGCACCCTGGCACCGTACTGGGCCAGGCGCCTCGGCAAGACACGCATGAGCGCGCGCCAGATCGGCCCGCGTCCCGGCGCGCTTGAGGTTGAAACGAAGGGCGGCGATACAGACGGCGGGCGCGTGACCCTGTTTGGCCACGCGCCGCGCTATCTGGAAGGCCGTATCTGGGCCTGAGGACGGACGGGGTCAGTGTCCCCGGCGGGCGATCACCGCGCTAGTGATGGCCGCGGCGATTATGCCGGACATCGCGTCGGTCACGGCTATTGCTGCGATAATCGCGCCGGCTGTCGCGATAACGATCATCGTGCACGCCAGCCCTGGCACCGAGGCGCACACCCAGGACCGGGGTTTGACGCGGATAATCGATAATCACGTTGATATTATAGGACGCGCCCCGGCGATCGACCGCGTAATAGCGCCCGGACCGGTCAAGATAGACTGTCCCCGGCGAGGTCATGCGGCGCATGTCGGTGCGCTCATAGCGGTCCGGATAATAGCTCCAGGCATGGGCCGGACAATTGATCACCTGTTGGTCGCGAAAGTCTTCGCGGCGATCTGCCCGGCCGCTGGTATAGCGGGCATCGATACGATCTTCGCGCAGATCCGGGCAGGCAGCGGCATTGGCGTGCCAGGTGCCGGCACTGGCCACACCGGCGAAACCGGCCATGCCGATCGAGGCCAGGAGGGCGGCTGCAGCGATTTTGGCGGTAAGGGTCATGACAGTCTCCTGGATTGGATTATTCTCAAGCCGGCATTCGACCACAGGGCAGCTGAGCGCGGTTTGAATGCCTCGTTCAGGCAATAGTCATCTCCATGAACGATAAAATGCCTGTTTTCAGGCTTGGTCCGCGCACCGGCGCGCGCGATAAGGGGCCAGGCGATGGGGGCGGGAGTTGCAATTCATGCGTACAGGTTTGATCGCGGCATTGGCCGCCATTCTGGTTGTAGCCACGAGCCAGGCGGATGAACCCCGCCTCGACGGTGCTGGCGGCGAGGCCCTGTCGAGCCGGGAGATCAGCCGCTGGCTGCTCAGAATCCAGAAGCCGACACGCGGCGGCGACATCTCCACATCCAGCTATCGCGGGGTCGATACCTGCCAATGGGCCAATGATGGCGAATGCGATGATCCGGGCATCGGGACCGGTGCCTGCGACCAGGGAACGGATTATTCCGATTGCTGGCGCATTGCCGACAATGTCGAGGATGATAGCTGCCAGTGGGCCAATGACGGCGAATGCGACGAACCCGGATTTGGAACCGGCGCCTGCACCCAGGCCACCGATCTGACCGATTGTGGCGCCATCATCGACCTGCGCTTCCGCAATGATAGCTGCGACACCGCCTTTGACGGGGTTTGCAATGAGCCGGGCCTGGGCGATGGCCGCTGCGACGCACGCACGGATCGCGCCGACTGTTTCGGCCGTGACCGCCCGCTGACGATCAATGATCACTATTTCGGCCATGATGACCGCGTCTTCATGGACACCGCCGCCTCGCCCTGGAATGCGATCGGCCAGATCGATCTCGATAGCGGCGGCGCCTGCACCGCCACGCTGATCGCCGATAATGTGCTGATCACGGCTTCCCACTGCATCAATGAAGATGGCCGCACCGATGCCAGTGCTGTTTTCCGGACCGCCTATGATCGACCCGGCGGGCCGCTGGAAGCGCGCGTCACGGCCTATCTGATCGATCCTGACTGGGACGAAGAAGCCTTTGGCGCCGGGAATGATCTCGACGGAACCGACTGGGCGCTGCTGCGCATTGATCGCCCGCTCGGGGCCGAAATCGGCCATGTCGGCGTTCGCGGCCTGGTGCAGAATGCGGGCAATCGCACCGCCATGCGCGCCGATCTCTACCAGGCTGGCTATAGCTGGGATACCGGCGCCCATCTGTCGGGCAATATTGGCTGCCACATGGTCGAGATCTTCAACGACAATACCATGGCGCACAATTGCGACACGACCCGCGGCGATAGCGGCTCACCTTTCATGATCCGCGAAGGCAATCAGTATTTCGTCGTCGGCACGGATTCAAATTTCCGGCCGACGCCGGGCGAACCGATGAAATACATCGCGGTGCGCTCGGAAGCCTGGCTGCCATATTATGATGATTTCGTCGCCGGCCGGATCGGCCATGGCGGCGCCAGCCCGATGCCCTCCGGCAAGCCGTTGAAATAGTCCCCCGGCCCGGCCGGCCTCACTGGTCTGCGGGCGCAAACAGCGTCTGCAGACTATCGGCCAGGGCCAGCCGCCAGGCGGCAATATCATGACCACCCGGATAGATGTGCAGGCCGGTCTGATAGCCGGCCGCGTTCAGCGCACCGGCCATGTTGCGGTTGGTCTCGAGCATGACATGCCCCTGATTGGTCGAGGTCACGACATGCTCCAGCGAACCGGCCGCGAGCAGGAAGCGCGGGGCTTCGCCCGGCGCTTCGGCCAATTGCCGCGCCAGCCATTCCGGTGCCTCGCCGGGCGGGGCCCAGTAGAATGAACCCGACAGCGAGAGCACGGCACCGATCGCTGCCGGCCGGGACAGCCCGGTAATGGCCGCCGACAGGCCGCGCCGCGAGGCGCCACCAAGCACAACATCCCGGCGCGATAGCTGCCAGCCGTATTCCGCCCGCAGGAAAGGCAGGAGCTCGTCAACGATGAAAGCACTCTGATCGGCATACAGGCTTTCGTCACTGCCCGGATCGAGCTGGTCGATCAGCACCACATGCATGGGCGGTATATCGCCGGACTCGGCAAGGTTATGGACAATCTCCCAGGCCGGGGCGCGGCCACCCCAATTGAAGGCATCATAGAGGATCAGCACGGGTGACGCGGCTGTGCCGCCCGCAGCCGGATGAATGTCCAGGCTCACCGGCCGGGACAGCGCATCGCTCGCGACCTGCCGCATTTCGGCAGCCGGCAACCAGCTCGGCGGCACGGGTGCCAGGACCGACACATCCCCGACCCGGTCGAGGCTCAGCACGGCTTCCGCCGCGCGGCCGCGCAGATGCCGCGGATTATGCGGATCGGTCACCCGGTCCGTGCCGCCCGGCCGCGTGACGAGAAAACTGTAACTGGCCTGGACATCGCGCGGGATATCAAGGCTGAGACGCCAGATCGGGCTGCCGCCCAGCCTTTGCATCGGCAAGGTGTAATCGCGCACGAAATCCTCGACCGGCCAGTCGACCTGAACCGCATTGATGACGCTGTTGAGCCGGACGCCGGTAACGTCGCTGCCGGCCTTGTAGAAAAACGTCACCCGCGACCGCCCGGCATCTCCGGCGATCGGTTCAATGCGCGGCAGGCCGCCGCGGCTCAATTGCGTCCAGACCTGCTCGACAGCACCGGGCTGGGTCAGCAAGAGGCGCTCGATCTCGGCCAGGTTGACGGCATCGTCCGCGCCCGGCGCGTCGTCAAGGGCGACCATGGTCAGCATCAAGGCGAGCAAGACCGGCACTCCCGTCATGAAACTTCCCCTTTGCCCGTTCCGGCTCTCAGTCTAGCCTGCCGCGCATTCAGGGGGAAAGCGCATGACAGCCACACCGATCACGATCGCATCCGACCGCGTCTCGAGACTGATCCTGCTCGCGGCGCTGATCCTGGGCGCGATCTATCTGCTCGACGATTTCGGAATCGGTGCCCCCTACCCGCTCAATGTCATCATCAAGGCCGGCGGCGTTGTGCTTCTGGGCCTTTACGCCCTGAAGCAGGGGCGGCTCTGGCTCGGTCTCGGCCTGCTGGCCGGATCGGCCGGTGATGCTTTCCTCGCCCTGGAGCCAACCCAGCAGGCGCTCGGCATTCTCGCCTTCGCCATCGGGCATCTGATCTATATCGGCCTGTTCGCCGATCAGCTGCGCCGCAAGGGAAATCGCGGCCTGCCGGGCTATCTCGCGACCGGGGTCATCATCGTGTTCGGCGCGGTGATGCTGGTGGCGCTGCAGCCGCATTTCGGCGAGCTGCGCGTGGCGGCCAGTATTTATAACGGGATTATCCTGGTGATGGTGGCGCTGGCGCTGATCGGCCGGGCACCGAAGCTCGCCGTCATCGGCGCGCTGCTCTTCCTGATATCCGACGCTGTGCTGGCCTGGCGCATGTTTGCCGGCATGCTCGACTGGGCCGGACCGGTGGTCTGGGTGTGCTATTTCGGCGGCCAGGCCTGTATCGCGCTCGGCCTGAGCCATCCCGAAGACAGCGCCCGGAACTGATCCGGACGCTGCTTCGCAAGACTGTGATCAGGCGTCGGCCATCAGGCCCTGTTCGGTCGCCATTTCCTTCATCGCCTTTTGCAGCTTCTCGAAGGCGCGGACCTCGATCTGGCGAATACGCTCACGGCTGACGCCGAAATGTGCGGCCAGTTCTTCCAGGGTTTCCGGCTCTTCCGACAGGCGGCGCTTTTGCAGGATATGCTGTTCGCGCTCATTGAGCTCGCCCATCGCCGATTGCAGCAATTGCATGCGGGTGTCGAACTCATCGCTCTCGGCGAGCTCGTCTTCCTGGCTTTCCGCATTGTCATCGGCCAGCCAGTCCTGCCATTGGCCATCGCCCTCGGTGCCGCGCAGCGGCGCATTCAGCGAGGCGTCGCCGCCGGACATGCGGCCATTCATCGACATCACTTCATCGGTCGTGACACCAAGCTTGGTCGCGATCGCCTCGGCCTGTTCCGGCTTGAGATCGCCCTCATCGAGCGCCTGCATCTGGCTTTTCATCCGGCGCAGGTTGAAGAAGAGCTTTTTCTGGGCCGCAGTCGTACCCATTTTCACCAGCGACCAGGAGCGCAGGACATATTCCTGGATCGAGGCGCGGATCCACCACATCGCATAGGTGGCGAGGCGAAAGCCCTTTTCAGGGTCGAATTTCTTGACCGCCTGCATCAGGCCGACATTGCCTTCGGAAATCACCTCGGCGATCGGCAGGCCATAGCCGCGATAACCCATGGCGATCTTGGCCACCAGGCGCAGATGCGAGGTGACGAGCTTTTCCGCGGCGCCGGCATCTTCATGCTCGCGCCAGCGCTTGCCGAGCATGAACTCCTCGTCCTTCTCGAGCATGGGGAAGCGGCGAATCTCGGAGAGATAGCGCGACAGCCCCTGTTCGGGAGACAGTGAGATCGACAGTGCATTGGCCATGATTTTCCCTATCCCTGCTGGGAAAACGGCGCCCTTCTGCAAGGCGCCATTTCCCTGTCCGAACCCTATTTAGGGAGCCGGATTGGCAATTGCGAGTGTATCACAACCCTGTGACCGCCATTGATGGGCATATTGCCGCGCATGACGGGTATTCAGGAATGAAAAGCGCGAATTATTCGCCCTCGTCCGGCGCAAACACGAGCCGCAGCGCCTGCAGCGTCGCCGGATTATAGATGGTGTGGTGGTGCTCGTCATGCATCGGCTGATACCACCAGGTGAGATCCTCCGGCGCGCCGGTTTCAAGCGCGGCGACCAGACGGTCCATGCCGGTCTGCATGTCCTCGCCTTCATCGGCGATCGTCAGATAGAGCGAATGGCCGCCAAACTCGCCCGCGGCGAGCAGGTCGGCGGCCTCATGGCTGAGACCCTCGCCGCGCCACCAGAGCGAGGGACTGACGGCGATATAATGGTCAAAACTGTCCGGCGCGCGCAGGAAGGTCTCGGTGATAAACAGCCCGGCCAGGCTCTCGCCGATGATCGCGTTCTCGCCGGAGGTGCGGTAACGGTTCTCGACCCAGGGTTTGACCTCATCGAGCAGATGCCGGCGAAAATCATCGGCACCGCCGTTTTCCGGGATCCAGCGCAGATCGTCTTCCAGCTCTGAAACGGCGGTCAGTTCGACAGAGCGGTTCTCGGTCTGCACCCCGACGAGGATGAATTCGCGGTATTGCATCGACAGGCTGGCCAGCGCCGCCATGCCGGCCATGGGGATGAAGTCCTGCTGCGCGCCGCCATCGACGAGATAGAGCACCGGATAGCTGCGACTGCCATCGCCATAGCTCCAGGGCAGGGAGACCGTGATGGTCCGGTTGCCGTCATAGATCACCGAATCCAGCACGATTTCCTGGCCGATGACGATCGGTGTCGATGCCCCCGGCTCCGGCGCGGCTTCCGGCTGACAGGCCGCCAGGGTAAGCGTCGCAGCGGCGAGGCCGAAAAATCGGACAAAGGGTTTCAGGCGCATCGAAAATCTCCGGCCAATGGGTGCGTCGAGTCTCTGTCTGACCCAAACGCACCCGATTGCCAAGCCGGCCGGTCAAGCTAGACGCCCTGGCGCGCCTGGCTGCGAACCAGCTGTAATTCCAGCCGCTTCACTTCGCGGATCACCCGGTTATTGAGCAATTGCTCGCCCATGAAGCCCTTCATGAACAGGCCGATCTGCATCGCGGCCAGCGCTGCGACACCCCAGCGAATGGCTTCCAATGGCGTGCTGGCCATGAACAGGTGCCAGCCCGCCCAGATCGCCAGTCCGGCGGCGGCAATATTGACGATATAGACCGTCCAGATCACCCAGCCGAGCCGGCCGCCAAACAGGCCGATTGCCTGGGCGAAATAGCCCGGTTCCTCGCCGAACTGCTCGAGCAATTGCCTGTCCTCGGCGGCGAGGGCCTCGGCAATCATGGCGTCGAGTTCCTTGTCAGATCCCGTCATTTGAACCTCCCTGGTTCGATGGTTGTGAAATTGATAGATCCAGCGCCGCGCGCATCTTGCGGCGGCCATGCATCAGGCGGGTCTTGATCGTGCCCGCCGGAACCGACAACGCGACGGCAATCTCCGCCACGGTGAAATCGTCGATATAGAAGAGCGCCATCGCCATGCGTTGCTCAATGGGCAAATCCGCCAGCGCCCGCGCCAGCGGTCCGCGATCGGCCAATGCCTCGGCATTGCGCTCACCATTATCCGCGCCTTCGGGCTCGGCTGCCAGCGCCGCCCCGGTCTGGCGGCGGCGTTGCAGGCCACGGATGGTCGCGGCGCTCTTGCGGGTGACAATGCGATAGGCCCAGGCCGGAAAGGCCGCGGCGTCGGTGAGGCCGCCCAGGCCGCGCAGGATATCGATCCAGGCGTCCTGCAGCGTGTCGCGGGCCAGCTCGGTCTCGCCGGTCAGGCGCAGGGCGTGACGCAGGAGGGCCGGCTGCCACAGGCGGGCGAGCTGGCCGCTGGCGGCGCGGTCGCCGGTCTGCGCAGCGATGACGAGGTATTCCCCGAGAACCCGTCTCATGTCGCGCTGCATAGCTCACGCCCCTCATCTGCCAGGCCGGTCAGGCGGCCCCGTTCAGAGTATAGGTGCGCGGCACGACGAAAAGGGTTCAATCGCGAACGGCCCCGAGCCGGGCGGACGCCCCGCTCAGCCCTTCTCGGGCAGGCCCTTGTGATAGCTCAGATAGCCGCGCTCGACCATGCGCCGCATGGCTTCATAGGCTTCCGACAGCTCATCATAGACGCCGCGCAAATGCGACAATCTCTCCAGCTGTGCCGCATCCAGCGCCTTGTGCAACTTGGCCAGCTCGATCGCCGTCGACACCCAGGCCGTGCGCGCCTTGGCGGCGGTCAGGGCGAGATTGCGGAAATCTTCCAGCGTGACGTGATGGATGTCCTTCTGGATCACCGCCTGATTGGCGGCCGAGACCGTATAATCGATCTGTTCCAGATGACCGCGCAGCTTGCGTTGCTCGCCCGGATCCTGGACCAGGTCGGGCTCGAAATGATCGGATGTACGTCGAAAACTCGATGTCACAGACTTGCTCATGCCTCACCTCTAACGGGCAAACAGGGCTCAAACATGCCACAGACCGATTAACGGAGCCTCTATTGCGCCATGTCCGCCAGATGCTGGCGAAACTGGGCCATCGTCATCAATTCAGTCGGCGTCCCCATCGCGCCGCCCGGATCCGTTTTACGGCCCGGCGCGACCTCGTCATGGCCGAAGACGCGCTCGAGGCTGAAGCTTTCGGGAAACCGGCGTGACAGCCAGATACAGATCCGGGTCAGCGCCGCGAATTGCTCGGCGCTATAGGGCAGATACCAGCCGGGGGCGATATTGCCACCCTCGCACAGGCGCACTTCGTAATCGCGATACCATTCGCCATCCTCATCCAGACGCGTGCAACGCCCGTCCTCGTCAAGCACGACCCGGCCCCTCTCATCACGCTTGGTATTGAACCAAGGGCAGAAAACACCGGTCTGGACCGCCGGAAACAGCTGACCGGGATTATTCAGTTCAAAGCCGACATAATATTGCGACACGCCCTTGCGGCCTGTCGCCGGGCATTGACTGGCGCCGGCATGATAGCCCCAGCCTTCCCAGGTAAAGCCCTGCGGCAGGAAGATGCGGCCGGTCCGGCTGATCCCGCCATAATGATAGCCATGTTCGGCCGCATAGCGCATCACCTCGGTGGTCGAGCGGTCGCTGGAGGGCTGGGTGCGGGCAGCATCATAGTGCACGATCAGGCCTTCCAGCCCGTTCGGCCGATAGCCGCGCACCTTGTGGAAGACGCCGGGCAGGGTCTCGAATTCGGGTTGCATCACCTCGCCGAGTTCAATCCGCGACGGGCGATCATCCTCATCCGCCTCGTCGGCGAGTGGCGCTGGCTCGTCGCGATAATCCTCGCAGGCCCCGGTCCAGACATAGAGCGAGCCGCGGCAGGCATACCAGTGATCATTGCCGCCAACATCATCGCCCTTGACGGTCGCGGTGACAAAAATCTCGGTCCCCGCGTCCAGGGTTTCCCGGATCGGCGATGATAATCGGGGTGCTCCGGTTCTGAGATTAACCCGCCTATTGGTGCGCGCGCGCGCGATGACCCGATCCGACATATCCCCTCCACCAGTGCATTTGAGCTCTTTATACAACTACTTCGGGCTTTGCGTACAGAGCTCGCCATTCAGGATTATTCATCCTAGCCGCGAAAAGGCCGGTGTGGATAAGTTCACCGATTCAGCGCCTTGCCTGCCAGTGGGTTTGCCAGGGCCGCGCCGCCCGGCCGGACCGCCCGTGGCGCGATGAGGCCGGGCCTGTGCCTGCCCCCGCTTCTCGCCTAACCTGCGGCGAGCAGGCCCGCATCAATTTCAGGAGACAGCCCCATGGTTCAGTGGCGCGGACGGCGTGAAAGCCGCAATGTGATCGATCAGCGCGGCACGCGTTATAGCGGCGGCGCCGGCGGTGGTGGCGGCGGCCTGCTGGCGCTCTTGCCATTGCTCTTCCGCATATTCGGCTGGAAGGGCGCTGTGCTCGCCGTCATCATCGTTGGCGGTATCGGCCTGTTCAGCGGCGGCATCGACAGCGCCCTCAATAATCTCACCGGCGGCACGTCCCAGCCAGCCACAATCGAAGGCGAAATCCCGGCCGGCACAGAAGAGGCGGCGCGCTTCGCGGCCGTCATGCTGGCCGACACCGAAGAGGTCTGGAACGAGGTCTTTGCCGAGGCCGGCCAGCAATATCGCGAGCCGAAACTGGTGCTGTTCTCCGACGCCGTGTCCTCGGCCTGCGGCTTTGCGCAATCGGCCATGGGCCCCTTCTACTGCCCCGCCGACGAGCGCGTTTATATCGATGTCCGCTTCTATGACGAGCTGGCGCAAATGGGCGCCGGCAATGGTGATTTCGCCCAGGCCTATGTGCTGGCCCACGAGGTCGGCCATCATGTCGAGAACCTGCTCGGCATTCTCGACCGCGCCGATGCCGAGGGCCGGCGTGGTGGCGGCGCGGCGGCCAATCTGATGCAGGTGCGCGTCGAGCTGATGGCCGATTGCTTTGCCGGCCTGTGGGCGGCGCGCGCCGATCAGCGCTTCAACCTGCTCGAGCCCGGGGATATTGACGAGGGCATGGCGGCCGCCGCCGCCGTCGGCGACGACACCATCCAGCGCCGCGCCGGCCGCAGCGTCGTGCCGGACAGCTTCACCCACGGCTCCGCCGCCCAGCGCCAGCGCTGGTTCATGCGCGGCTTCAACAATCCGGATGTCTCGTCCTGCGATACCTTCTCGGCCCGCGAACTCTAGACAGGGCCACGCCTGGGAAACCACGATTATGACCCAGCACGCCGCGGCCCGTCACGATAACGCCATCCGCCTCACCGATAGCGGGCTGGAGACCTGGCTGGTGTTCGATTGCGGCCTCGACCTGCCGCACTTTGCCGCCTTCCCGCTGCTCGAGACGACTGCGGGACGCGCTCAGCTGACTGATTATTGGCAGCGCCATATTGCGATCGCGCTCAGACACCGGCTCGACTTCATTCTCGGCGCCCCGACCTGGCGCGCCAATGCCGACTGGGGCGCGAAGCTGGGCTATGACGCCGCCGCGCTCGACCGTGTCAATCGCGAGGCGATCGCTTTCATGCAGGCCCTGCGTGACGCACATCAGACCACCACCAGCCTGATGCCGGTCCAGGGCAGTATCGGACCGCGCTTTGACGCCTATCATCCGGACACCGTGATGAGCGCCGATGAGGCCGAGGCCTATCACGCACCCCAGATCGCCAGCTTCGTGGCCGCCGGCGCCGATGGCGCAACGGCCATGACCGTCACCCATTCCAGCGAGGCGATCGGCATTGTCCGCGCGGCGCGGGCGGCGGGTCTGCCCATCGGCATCAGCTTCACCACCGAAACCGACGGGCGCCTGCCCGGTGGCCAGGCGCTCGGCGAGGCGATCATGGCGGTCGATGCGGCGACCGGGCCAGCGGCCACGGGTTTCATGATCAATTGCGCCCATCCGGACCATTTCAGCGCCGCGCTCGATGCCGGCGAAGCCTGGACGCGGCGCATCACCGGGCTGCGCGCCAATGCCTCGCGCAAGAGCCATGCAGAGCTGGACAATGCCAGCGAACTTGATCCCGGAGATGCCGAGGAACTTGCCGGGCTTTACCGCGATCTGCGCGCGAAACATCCCGGCCTGACCCTGCTGGGCGGCTGTTGCGGCACGGATGACGGGCATATCGCCGCGATCTGCCAGGCCTGCGTCTGAGGGTGAGCCCGGGCGGCAGCCGTCACTCCGAACGGCTCAATCGGCCATTGTCCGGCCCGCAGCGTTATTCGATGCGGATGATTTCCCAGTCCGGCGTTTCGCCATCGAACGCCACCCAGCATACGCCGCTCGACCCCCATTCGCCGCCGACATCCTCGATCGGCGTGCCGATCGGATAATCCGGCCATTCGCGGCAGGACGGGCGGTCGTCACCGGCTGCATAGGGATCGTTCCAGATCATGTCATTGCTGACAATGATCTCGCCATTGGCCTCCATCGACCACTCACCGCTGAACGGGTCCTCGCCCATCGCGTCGGGGAAACCGCTCACGGTCCAGCTGCCACCCTCATAGCCGCCGCCTTCAAAGCGGATCGTGCCGGAATATCCCGCCGCGGGCAGGTTGGGCACGCGGTCTGTCGAGCGCAGGCTGAAACTCTGTCCGGCAGGGGTGCGGGCGCTATCCTGGGCCAGCGCCGGGGCGGCGATGATGGTTGCGGACAGGGCGGTGGCGGCGAAGGCCAGCGTGATCAGGGTTTTCAAAATGAAACGCTCCGGTTCTGCGGCCAGCTGTCCGGCCTTGTTGGTAGCCCGGTTATAGCCCTGAAACCATTAAGCTTCGGTGCGTGACATGGCTCAAGTTTTCAGGAGCTGTACTCGGCGCCTGCCGCTTACTCGGCCCGGTCCCGGATTGCGAAAATGCTATCGCGCCATCACGGAGCGGCGTAATATCACGCCACGCGGTCCGCCGGACCTCGCTCAAAGGAGCATGACATGGCCAAGGGTCAGCAAAAGTCCAACAAGGAAATCAAGAAGCCCAAAGCGGAGAAGAAGAAAACCATCGCCGCCGCGCCTTCCACCAAGGGCACGGTTGTGCCGCCGGGGAAGAAATAGCCACTCTGTGAGGGGGCGGGCTGCAGGGCGACCGGCGCCTGCCCCCTTGTCTGGCAACAGGTGAAGCCGCGCTATCGCTGAACCGCACCCGCCTCGCTGCGATCCGCGATCACGGCGAGGATATTGCGCTGAATACCGCCCAGAATAATCTCACCCCAGACGGCGCTGTAGTGATTGGCCGGACTGCTGGCGCGGTAGCGCGTCGTCAGCGTGAGCCGGGTGCGGCCATCGGGGAGCGCGGTGAGCGCATAACTGCCGGTTTCGATGCCAAGAAACTCACTGTCGGGGCCGATATGCGCATCGGTATGACGCGCGATGGAATCGTCGGGAAAGACGAAGCGCCAGGCCAGATGGCTGTTTGGCGACCAGCCCGTCACATGTTCCTCGAAACCGATCTGCTCGCCCCAGCGTGCCAGCCGCACGGCACCGACGCCCTCGCCCACGACCAGGGCCGAGCGTGGCCGCGGGATGCGCAGCAAGTCCTGGGCAATCGTCCACACGCCCTCCTCGTCGGACAGACCGTCGAGGCTCAGAAGATGCGGCCAGACCTGATCGGGAACTGCCTCGATCACCATCGAGCGCCGGACCTCGAAATGATGCGTCGGATTGGCGGCCAGCGGCCCCAACAACAGCAGGGCGAAGGGCAGCAAGATCAGGCCGGCGCTGTGGAGCACGGCGCGCTGGCGGAAACGCGCGTGCAGCCCGCTGACGGCCAGCGCGCCGAGCCAGGCACTGATCCACCACGGCACGGCCAGGATGACCATGCAGATCAGCCCCTCGCGGAAGAAAATGCCGACAATCACCATGACCGCCAGCAGGAGGAAGCCGACGCTCACACCGGTCCGGCCCGACTTCGCCATTCCACCGGGACTGATGGCGTACTGGATGATGGCGCCAAGACAGAAGGGCAGACCAAACAGGGCGGTAAATCCGCCCGAAAGACCCGCCCCGGCATCGGTGCCGCCGAGGGCGTAGAACAGGCCGGCCAGCACGGCCTGGCCGATAAAGACCAGCAAGAGCCGTGCGCCCACCCAGATCCAGGCCCCTTTCGGCTGCAAAGCTTCGCTCACCGGTTATCCCCCATGCCGGCACTCCCGCCGAGCCGATGCGGGAGATTGCCGTGGATCGCGCGCCGATACCAGTGCCCCATGGTCGCAGGGGCGCGGGCGGTGCGGATCAGTCGAAAGCGTAGAGCAGGGAGATATCCAGCCGGGTATCGGTCGGCTCATAGCCGGCACGCGTCTCGAACTCGTGCTCGATACGCAGGCCGGTCTGGACGGCCCAATTGCCGAACAGGCGGTTGGTCAGGCTGAAGCGCTGGTCGACGCGCGAGCCGCCGCCGAGGAAGGCGGTCGTCTCGGAGCTGAAGCGGGCGGTTTCGGAAATCTGGTAGTGCAGGCTCGATCCGGCCTCGGCGACCCAGTCGGTCAGGGTCTCGCCATTGAGGCGGTCCTCGCGGAAACGCTGGCCGGCACCGCCGCGCAGCACCCAGTCCAGCTTCGGCCCGTCCAGCGCATGCCAGATCCCGCCCGCTGTGACGAAGGCCGAACGCTCGTAAATCCCGATCAGGTCGCGCTCATAGGAGCCGCCGCCATAATAGCCGATACCGCTATCGAGTTCGCGCGTGGTGCGGAGCTCGACCAGCCAGTTGTCGCGCGTGGTATGGGTGGCGCTCTCCGAGAGGAAATACTCGAACTGGCTGTCAATGCGCCAGCCCTGCTCGAATTCGCGGTCGAGCTCGACGGCGAAGGTGAAATCGGTGAGCTCGGAATTGCCGCGTTCCAGCTGGATACCGGCGCGGACATGACCGGCCCAGCTGTCCGGCCGCATCATGCGGATCGAACCGGCCAGCCAGCCGCCGGACCCTTCGGGCGCTCCGCCCAGGGCGATCGGTGCGCCGCCCAGACTGCGATGTTCCGCGTGCTCGGCCGGCGGCGATGCGGTATCCGCCGGCGCCGCGTCAGTTACAGCCGGCAGCGGCCAGCCGGCGACGGCGCTGGCACGGTGCGGCAGATGCGCGAGAATATCGGCATGGACGGCGGCGCGGCCGCCCTCGACCAGCACGGCGACCATGTCGGCGGTCTCGAGGAAACGCGCATCATCATCCTGGCGGTCCGCCGCCTCGGCCAGCAGCGCCTGGTAGGCTTGCGGCAGTTCGGCTGCCACAGGCGCCGCGAGCATGATGATCGATCCGAGCCCGGCAGCGGTGACAGCCGCGAGTGATTTCAGCATGTTGATCCCCTGGGGCTGCGAGTTTCCGGATGCGCCGCGCAAAACCTATTCGGTGCGCGTGATGCGCCAGTCCAGACTGCCGCCATCGGGGCCGAGCCAGCAGACGCCGGTCGCTTCCCAGTCGCCGCCGACCGATTCGACATCGGCGCCGACCGGATAGTCTGGCCAGCTGCGGCAGATCGGAGGCTCGCCCCAGGGATCCATCCAGAAAATATCGGCCCCATTGGTGATTTCACCATTGTCGTCCTCATTCCATTCGGTCGACCACGGGTCGGACCCCATCCCATCCATGACGCCGGACACGGTGATATTGCCGCCGCTCTCGAAACGGATGGTCGCCGTCTGGCCGATGCGCGCGAAATCCGTATTGCGGGTCGCGACGGCCGTGAATTCCTGTCCCGCCGGACCGTCATCGGCCAGCGCGACGGGGGCGGCAAGAATCAGGGTCAGGCTGGCCATGAGCATGGTTTTCATGAGATTTTCCGTTTTCTGGCTGGAGCGTTTCGGGTTCGGCACCGGTCTGGAGCGCGGGGTTGAGGAGGACGCTTGATGCGCACGTGAAATTCTGGCCGTCGGGGCGATAGGGCGGATACTGCGGTCGGCCCGCCCGGCAGGTCCGGTCCTATTGCAGGTGGAGCTCGCTATCGCTGACCCCGTTATTATTGAACCAGCAGGTCTCCTCCTGGCCAGAATAATCCGCCGCCCAGATCTGGCAGGTCGCCGGACCGCCATCGGGCAGGAAATAGAGCGCATCGCCGCTGATCGTCACCGAACCGTCCGCCGCCTGGCTCCATTCCCCCAGCGTGCCGACTTCCAGGCCGGGCGGCGGCGGGGCCCAGCCGGTGTCGAGCTGGGTAATGGTCACCGTGCCGCCGCTCTCGCCGCTGCCGAAGGCGATCGCCAGCTTCAAGGATGTCAAATTTTCGATCCGGGTCTGATAGACCTGACCCGATGGCGAGGCGGACGCCTGCGCGCTGGCGGCCGGCATGGCGAGCGGCAACAGCGCCGCACCAAGGGCGGCAGCCGCGGCGATATGGCCGGGCCGGGTAAATGCACGCATCGGATATCCCCCATTCTGGTGAGACGCAAATCAAGCACGCCCGGGATTAACGGAGGATGAGAGCCGCCGCATTTTCCGGATGCAAATCCCCTCCGGCTGGCGTAAATCCCGCGCGCTGCGGGCCGGGGCGGAAGGCCGCCTTCGCGCGGCGGATCTGTCACCTCACATGTCGGATATGGCGTTTGACTGCGTCGCCTGCGGAGCCTGCTGTTTCAGCCGCCATCCGCGCTATCTCGTCCTCCTGCCCGAAGACCAGGCCCGCATCGCCCCCGATGCCCTGCCCGCCGAAAGCCTGTTCGAGGACGGCGGCCGAAGCTTCGTCGATTTCAGCTGCGGCCACTGCACCCATCTCAGGCTCGAGACCGGCCAGGCCCTGTGCGCCGTCTACGACCACCGCCCCGAAGCCTGCCGCGCCTTCCGCGCCGGCAGTTTCGAATGCGGCAAGGCGATAAGGGCCAATGGGGTGATGGGGGAAAAAGTGCGCGAGACGCCGGCGGCTTAGTTTTGCGTGCAGGCGGCAAGCTTTCCCTCTCCTTGGGGAGAGGGCGCCCCGCAGGGGCCGGTGAGGGTGGCAGCGCCACGCTCGCAGACGGAACCACCCCATCTCCAACCCACAAACCGTCATCCCAGCGCAGGCTGGGACCCAGATTCACGCACTGGCGCTGATCAAGCTGGCGCCTGATCCTGCTCCGGCCTGGCTCTACGAGACTGGGTCCCAGCCTGCGCTGGGATGACGATGAAATGAGCGTGGTGTCAAAAATCGCCCGCCCGGACCAGCGAAGCCGCTTTCTTCCCCGCCTCGGGCGGGGAAGTGGACCCTGCGCAGCTTTAGCGAAGCAGGGGCCGATGGGGCCGCAGCCGCAGGCTGCGGGGAGACGTGGGTGCCAGACACCGCCGCGCTGCCGCGCGCCGGCCCCTCCACCATCCTACGCCAAGGCTACGGACGGTCCCCCTCCCCGGTAAACCGGGGAGGAAAGCGTTGTGTGAAAAAAACCCGCCCGCCCGGGCGAGGCCAGGCCATAAACCCCTTGCCAGCCAAAGGGCCTCAGGGGACAGGCGCGGTCAAGGGCGCCGCAGGCGCCGCTTCGCGGTTTCACCCTTGACCGCGCCTGTCCCCTGAGGCGGACTCTCGGCATGGGGTTTAAGGTGGGGTGTGGGTGGGGAGAAATTTGAAGTGCGCCTCCACTCTTCAACAAAACTCTGCTCAGACTTTCGATAGAATCGCGACGCGATTCTCTGTTTCAGCCGCAACTACATTCATTAACGGCAACACGATTTCCAAAGAGTCCCCCATCACCTTCGCCAACTGCGTCACGTCGTCCGCGTCGCCACTATCTCGTGTTTTGCCGTCGGAACCGTGAGTGATGATCGCATCGTATTTGGTGACAGCGTCGATCTGCTGTTCTGAAAGGTCCTGAAAATTAGCAAGCTGAATATATGCGCCTCTCAGCGCCTGTTGGTGGTCCCCAGGAGGAGATCCAGCGATCGCTGCCAGCAACAGCTTGTCCAGTTCTGATTTTTTCTTCGGAAGGACCGCTGTACTTCGCACTGACGCACGGTCCGCCTCTAGGATCGCAGCATATCGGGCCATCCAGTCAGAATCTTGATCCGTCTCAGCCAGCCGCATTTCACGGCCTCGGCGATAGATTCCCGCCAAGACGAGTACCAAGCTGAGCCCTGGGAGTTGCAGCGCGATAGCAGACGGCACGGACCACATCGGATCCGAGGACAGTGCCGCAGTTCCCAAAGCGAGGACAATCCCACCGCTCAGCCTCCAGGGAACCGGTGGGCCGAAAAACTTGTCGGCGATCCGTGCAATAGGAATGTAGAGAATTCCGGAGAAGACAAACATCCCGATTAGGGTTTGAACTATTTCCGCCACGATCTAGACGCCTCCGTTTTCGATAGGTCAGCGACACGGAATTTGATGCACTTAGTCATGATCTTACGGGCGTTCAGTTTGTGATCAAGCCCTGGGTTGCGGCGCCCTTGACCGCGCCTGGCCCCTGAGGCGGACTCTCGGCATGGGGTTGAAGGTGGGGCGCTAGAAGAACCGTAGACGAAGCGGTCGCCGCCGCCATTTCTTATTGAAGTTGCGTTGGATCGCCAGAACTGGTTAAGCATGCAATTGTCAAACCTATTAGCGCTGAAACAACGAAGGCCAGATACGATGCTGCCAATTGAAGCGCTCAGACCCACGAGTTCAGCCAGGGTGATGGACCTTGTCAACGCCGCTGGGGTGGATGTTTCTGATTGGGGAAACTTCAAGGGTGGACCGGCAAAGGCCGCCTCCAATCCACGATACTGTTACGAGTGGTCATTCGTCGAACCCAATACGGTCGTTGTGCTCAACTTGTGGCTCGATCACATGAAAATGGACGGTGACCGCATCGTTCAGGAACACAATTTCAGAGCCGATGCAGCATTCAATCGCGACCATCATCGGAAACCACAGTGGTACATTCGTGCGACGCGCATCGATCAAGCCGTCCAAACCGCTATTCGGGACAACCTGCCCATACGGGTCATCGTGAATACCGGCGAAATGCGCAAACCGCGCGATCCAAACGCAACAGCATCACGCGTCCAAAGGCGCGGGCTCGACCCCGTACCGTGGACCATCGAATATTACGATCCCACCTCAGGCCAAGTTCGGCTCGCGAGAGGTCTGCTGGCTGCGAAATACGTTGATCAGTTTAACCTCGAGCAGGAAGAAAAAGCTGCGGGACGAAAGAAACGAGGCCCGGGCGAGGTCTATGCACGCGACCCCGCTATCCGGGCCGCAGCCCTCAAGCGCGCCGGCGGCCGTTGCGAGCACTGCAATCAGCCGGGGTTCGCGATGGCAAATGGCTCCATCTATCTGGAAACGCACCACATACGCCCGCTCAGTGGAGGCGGACCCGATTCCCTTGGCAATGCCATCGTGCTCTGCCCCAATGACCACAAACGGGCGCATTTTGCAGTCGAGCGCGACCAGTTGAGGCAGGAAATGAGCCAGTTGATAGCATTCAAATCGCGCGCATCATTGGAGTAGAAATGCTCCCTCGCGCCTCTCCCCAAAGACGGCACTCGGTAAGGGCTTTGGGGAGAGGGCCCGCTTTAAGTACGCAAAAATCTGTGTTCCCATACTATTCAAGGCGTCAACCATCGGTGCACCACCGGGGCCGCCCATTATTCTCCTAGCGTCTGCGTCTATTTCCAAAGCGCTTGCTACCCTTGTTTCGCCGGTGCTCTTTCAATACCGATTCTGTCGGTGAACTCTAAGAAAGAAGCGACCTTCTTAGCCGCCTCAGTCCGAAAAAACGCACATATTTCAGCAAGCTCTTGCGGAGAAAAATCGACTTTGTCCCCTTCAGCAAACACGCGTTCCTGTTCTACGTAGCGGACGCTCACCGGCGCACCGGTGGGCACTTGGACCTGGAACCTATCTAGCGGAGTGTCTCGACAAACATGCTCTTGTTCACCGTCTTGGATAACCATTTCCATTCCAAGCCAGGTAACGCGAAGCAATCCTTCCTTGTCGCAATCACGCGACCGCACGTGCCCGGCCCCGTGCGTAAGTGCGTTTCGAGCCGAAGTTAAGCTTGAAAAATGCACGGCATTGTCAACTGAGCCAATCTTCTTGCTAAGGGCTGACACCTTTTTGGAAACGCTCGTCCCGTTTGCGACTCTCGCGCGCACCTCCATGATGTCCTTGCCAGACAACGATGTTCCACTTTTTAGCGATAGCTCAGCAAAAACTAGAAGTTCATTTAGGAACAAGGTGAAGTATTGATCTAACTCCTTGAGGCAGCATCCCTTTAGCCAACAGCTGTATTCTTCGTAGATTTGCTCCCAAACCACGTTCTCGATATCCGTCGGCCAGAAATTATAGGCAACGCCGCCAGAGAGCGTGAGATTATGAGGTCGATCAAAATCCATCGCGTGAAGGCCAAGCTTCAAGAACGCAGACGCCCGCCGAACTCCGATGTTTACGAGTTCCTTGGCCCCATCGACATCCAGTCTCAGAACAGCCTGTTTTCCGCCTTCCATGCGCGTCACTTCCGAAGCCACCTAATCAATCGCCTCCCTCACCGTCCCGTCCTCGCTCAGATAAATCTCCGACCCCAGCGCCTTGAACTCCGCCGCCTTCTCCGCCATCCCGGCCTCGGCCTCTGACGCCTCAACCGCATTCGGCGCCCGCGCAGAGCCAAACCGGTCGCGGATCTCGCGCGTGATCTCCATCGAGCAGAATTTGGGT
>TARA_R110000744_G_scaffold90708_1_pt1 | contig 90125 bp, 87 predicted proteins | sample TARA_R110000744 | Tara Oceans TARA_R110000744 (sample SAMEA4398083) | marine metagenome | biome: Polar Biome; feature: [DCM] deep chlorophyll maximum layer (ENVO:01000326); material: water (ENVO:00002006), including particulate matter (ENVO:01000060) such as... | depth 36 m | reverse complement strand
CGGAGGTCGCAGGTTCGAATCCTGCCACCCCGACAAAAAGGGTATCAAACGATACCAAAAAATAGCTAATCTTATGAAAATCAGTGATTTTCGTTTTTACTGAAATCATAAGATTAGCTTTAATATCAAATGAAAGGTTACCTATTCGGTTACCTCGATAGTTACCAAATTTTTCACTACATTGGTACTTCAATAGCGTTTGACTTTCGCTTCGATTTGACTTTCACAAACAAATCGATTGTTCACTTAAAGCGAGAGTTTATGCAGACTTCAAAGACATTCAGTATTCATTTTTGGCTGAAAATGGCCAAAAGAAAAGAGGATTTGGCACCTATTTATGTACGTATCACCGTTAATGGAAAGCGTGCCGAAATCAGTTTAAAACGGGATATTTCGGTGACCCAATGGGATGCCAGGGCCAAAAGGGCCAAACCAAGGACACATGGAGCCAATTCCATCAATGCCTATTTGGACGATATCTATTCCAGTTTACTGGACTGCCACAAACAGTTAACTTCCGAATTCAAGTTGATTACGGCCCATAATATCAAGGCCCGTTTTCTGGGAGAGGACGAACAGCATAAAACACTTATGGAATTGGTGGACTACCATAACAAGAACATGCCATACACAATTAAATCCGGTACGCTCAAAAACTACTTTACCACTGAAAAATATTTAAAAATGTTCCTGAAAAAAAAGATGAAGGCAAACGATATTTACCTAAAAGGGCTATCGTACAGTTTTATCATTAATTTCGAACAATTCTTGCGCAATACGCCCTCAATCAACAGTTCACAGCCATTGAACAACAATGGCGTAATGAAGCATTTGGAGCGCTTTAAAAAACTGCTCAACCTGGCCATGGACCTAGAATGGATAGAAAAGAACCCATTCTCTCGTTTTAAACTGAAATTTTCAAAGTATGAGCGGGCTTTTTTATCAAAATCTGAACTGGAGATATTGGAGCTTGGTGTTTTAAAACAGGAAGCCCATATCAGGACTAGAGATGTCTTTGTATTTGCCTGTTACACCGGGCTGTCCTACATCGATGTGAAATTATTGACCAAGGACAATGTAGTTAAGGGCATAGACGGTGATCAATGGATATTCACGAGCAGGGAAAAGACCGATAAACCTGTGAAAGTACCGCTCTTGGACAAAGCATTGGATATCATAAGCAAATATGATGGAACGTTGGCCGATAGCTTATTGCCCGTATATAGCAATCAGAAAGTGAATGCCTATCTAAAGGAAATTGCACTGGAATTGGAGATACAAAAAAAATTGACGTTCCATTCGGCCAGACATACCTTTGCCACCACGGTAACCCTATCAAATGGCGTTCCGATTGAAACGGTATCGAAATTATTGGGACACACCAAGCTGTCCACGACCCAAGTGTATGCTAGGGTAATGGAACAAAAGCTAAGTAGTGATATCAGGGATTTAAAGGACAAGCTCAATAATAGCAAACCGAATCTGGGCAACCCGCAGGTCTCGGCAGTTTAGAGTCCAATTTACATGAGGAATTGGGTTATAGGGATTTATTCATACAATATTCCCGAAATATAAACGTCGCAAAATATTTCTCGCAAAAGGGACGGCATAGCGGCAACGCTTCTTCCCTCGCTTATTTATTCCGTTTCCTTTCCACTCCAAAATTTTGTCTTCCGTTTGGGCTGTGCTCAAATATTGTTTAATTAAAAAATTTTCAATTATGAAAACAAAAACAAAACGTAACGGCAAAAAAAGAAAATGCTACCGTTAAAAAGGAAATCAAGAAAAAGCTGACCGAAGAGGCTATCGGAAAGACCGTAGTATCTGAAAAGACCAATACGGTTGAGAAGCCTACAATCAATTTGGATGACCGGATTCAAAAGTTCGAAAAATTAAGAGGTTTGGCCACACAACGTGAACGGCTTACGGAAACCTTGAACGAGCTTACAAAGTTCAATTACAAGCAGGACGGCTCAAGCTCATTTCATATTCGGGATTCCCGTAATCTGGAATTCAAGACCACCAACTCGAACCTGATCAAGTTGGTAATGACGCATTTCCAGTCCACTTTGGAAGAGCGTAAATCAGAGATTGAAGAACAGATTGTACAATTTGAACTTTAGTGAAGCCAATGTCTTCAAATGTGAAAGCCTGCTAGCAAGAGTGGGCTTTCTGTTTTAAATCATATCTGTCGGCCAGATCTAAAATCAAATGTTATGTATTTAAACAGTTTATAACAAGATGAAATTTTCGTTTCAAGTGAAATGAAATCTTTAAAAAGCATTACCGGCATGGAACCTCGAAGAGGGCTTGAAAATGCCATAATTTCCAATGGAAAGATTGTGAATGTAGTCTCGAACAGTTATGGACACATTCCAAATGAACTGTTTTTCAAAAAAGCTGAGCAGCTATTGAAGGTTGCCGATCTTAAATACCGGAAGCGTATCATTAACAGAAATGACAGGTCTTTCATTACCGACTTTGTAATCGAGGATGAGAACAAATTCTAGTTAAAGAATGCAGAAGACCAAATATTACCTATGCTGCGTTTCAAGAATTCCTATGATGGGAGCGAAAAAACTTCCGGGCATTTTGGGTTTTATAGGGAAGTATTCACCAATGGACTGCACGTTGTCCAAGCAGAAATAGCATTTTCGATAAAGCAAAGCAAGAACAATGCCGATTTGATAATGCCAAAATTGAACTTGCTGTTCGAGAGGTTTCTGAATAATGCGTACTACGAAATCACACAGAAGTTCAGGGAAATGGAAGAAATCGAACTTATTGACACCAAAGCATTTATAAAGGAAATATTGGAGAAAACGAAATTGTTCCAATATGAATGTAGCGACAAGAACGATTATCCTTCAAAGAAATCCAGGGAACTATTGGGCATGATAACCGAAGCAGGCCAAGATTACCATGCAATGCCTACGTTGTGGGATGGTTATAACGCCTTTAACCGGATGCTTCACAATACCTTGAAAATGAACTTTTCCTAACAGGAAAGATTGGATAGGATATTATTTGATGAAATATATGCAATGATTTAAAAAAGCATTAAAGTAAGCCTGTAAGTCGGTTTTAACGACCTTACTCTTTGCTGATTTGAGAACAATTTAAAAATAGAAAACCGATCTAAAGCGGTTTAAATAAGCTAGATTTTCTAAAAATTAGGACTTTTTGCAACAGCTACCTTTATTATGGAAAGCTTTACACAAGAAGGGGATTCCATGAAAAAAAAACTGAAAATATTCACTAATTTTAACTTCGAATGAATAGATTTTGAGCATTTATTTTGCTCACTTTGTCCGCCCTATCAACGCAAAACCGATGTCGCCACATCGGTTTTATTTAACATTTATTTAACTTTGGTAAGTTCGAAAAAATCCGAACAATCTGTATGTTTGCAAAAATTTATAATGGATATTATGATGTATGAGCAAAAAAAGGAACTGGTAGAAAAATTGGGAGTTCATTTTGAGGGTAAATATAGAGTAGCTCCATTAGCCGCTCGTATACTTAGCTATGTGGTTCTTAATGGACGATCTGGATCTACCTTTTATGATTTAGTAACCGATTTATGTGCGAGCAAAAGCACAATCTCAACACATTTAAATCATTTACAAGGCATAAAGAGAATAGTGTATTTCACTAAACCTGGTGACAGAAAAAAATACTTTATAATAAACAAAGATTTGATAATTCAGAGCTTATCTGAAATGATTACTACTTGGAAGGATGAATTGCTCCTGTATGAAGAAATTATGTTATATAAAGAAAATGTTAACAAATCAGAGGGTACAGAAATTCATTACGATTTAGATTTTCATCATGGTTATATGCAGTTTCTTAAAGAAACTATAAAAACTGTAACAGATTTAAGAACCAAAATTATCAATAGAAATCAATAATATAAGAAACCAATAAAAACACATGAAAAAAAAACAATTCCCAATTGTAATTTTAGTGACTGCCTTGACTTTATTTGGCTGTAAAAAAGAGCAACAACGGCAACAGGCAACAGGTGCCCAACCTTTTCCTGTTGTTAAAGTAACATATAAAAGTGTAACCAGCCACCAAGAATATCCGGCTAAAATAGAAGGGATTATAAATAACAGTGTTAGGGCGAAAATTCAAGGTTATATAAAAGAAGTTTATGTGGATGAAGGTCAGCCTATAAAGAAAGGTCAGCTTCTATTTAAACTGGAAACAGACGTGCTTAGTGAATCTGCTGCTGCCTCCAATGCAAGTGTAGTGGTAGCTCAAGTTGAAGTTGATAAATTAATACCTTTGGTAGAAAAAGGTATTATTAGTTCTGTACAGTTAGAAACAGCTAAAGCTAATTTAATGCAAGCCAAAGCATCTTATAATAACGTAATGGCAAGTATTAATTATTCGTTAATAAAATCTCCTGTTGATGGTATTGTGGGCGAACTGCCATTTAAAGAAGGCAGTTTGGTAGGTCCGTCAGACCCAGCACCATTAACAGTAGTTTCCAACACCCGACAAGTATATGCGTACTTTTCCATGAGTGAAAGTGAATATCTGGACTTTCTGCAACAGACCAAAGGAGAAAGCCTTAAAGAAAAATTGAGCAATATTCCATCGGTTGAATTGGTTTTGACCAATGGACACAAATATTCTGAAAAGGGTAAAATTGAAGCCGCGACAGGACAGATAGATTCACAATCAGGAACCATACAGTTTAGAGCCACATTTGACAACAAAAATGGTTTATTGGCAAATGGCAGTAGTGGAAATATTTTAGTGCCAAAAGTGTTTGACAATGTTTTGGTCATACCACAACAATCTACTTTCGAACAACAAGGCGTTACGTATGTTTACAAAGTAAGTCAAGACACAGCAGTTTCCACTATGATCAAAGTGAAAGCCAATACAGACAATTTAACCATTGTTGAAGAAGGAATTAAAGATAAGGATGAAATTGTAGCTTTAGGAATAGGTAAACTTAGATCAGGAACACCTATTGTACCACAACCCATTAGTTTGGATTCTCTTATTCAATCTATTAAACCCGTATTTTAATTATGATAAAATCAATTATAAGCAGACCCGTTTTTGCTGCGGTAATTTCTATTATTGTTGTTATTCTGGGGATATTAGGCTTAATCAGTTTGCCTGTAACCCAATATCCAGATATTGCCCCTCCTACTGTTCAAATAATAGCTAATTATCAAGGGGCCAACGCAAAAACAGTATTGGAAAGTGTTGTAATTCCTATTGAAGAACAAGTAAACGGTGTGGAAGGTATGGACTATATAACGTCCTCTGCATCCAATGATGGGTCTGCCAATATTACCGTAATATTTAAACCAGGTGTTGACCCGGATATTGCAGCGGTCAATGTACAAAACCGTGTGGCAAGGGCAACCCCTATTTTGCCTGTCGAAGTTACATCTACGGGTGTAGTAACCCAAAAGCAACAAACCAGTGCGTTGATGTTCTTTACATTATATTCCGAAAATCCGGAATTTGATCAGAAATATGTAGAAAATTACACCAATATTAATGTTACTCCAGCGTTAAAAAGAATTAATGGAGTTGGGGATGCTAGCGTTTTTGGAGGTATGACCTATGCCATGCGTATTTGGTTAGATCCTGTAAAGATGCAATCCTACGGCTTAAATCCATCAGATGTTATTGCATCAATAAGAGAACAATCTCGTGAAGCTGCTGCAGGAATAATAGGTTCTAATGCAGGGAATTCTTTTGAATATGTTATTAAATACTCAGGTAGGTTTGACGAAAAAGAGCAATATGATGATATTATTATTAAATCTATGGGGAATGGGCAATTCCTTAAATTAAAAGATGTCGCTAAAGTAGAACTTGGAGCCCAATCTTATTCTGGTATGGGGCGCAGTGGCGGTGATCCTGCGGTAAGTGTCGCCGTTTACCAAACACCTGGCTCTAATGCCCAAGAAATTATTGAAAATATTAAAAGTTATTTGGAATCTGCAAAAGACAATTTTCCAGAAGGAATAAATTATCGTATTAATTACGACACTAATGAGTTTTTAGAAGCCTCTATTGAGAAAGTAATTCACACCATTATTGAAGCCTTCATATTAGTGTTTATCGTTGTATTTATCTTTTTACAAGATTTTAGATCAACCTTAATTCCAGCTATTGCCGTACCAGTTTCATTGGTTGGGTCATTTTTCTTTTTAAACCTATTTGGATTTTCAATTAACCTATTAACGCTATTTGCAATGGTCCTTGCCATTGGTATTGTGGTGGATGACGCCATTGTGGTTGTAGAGGCCGTTCATGCTAAATTAGAAAAGGGAGAAAAACCAAAAAGCGCAACGGTTAATGCTATGCACGAAATTACGGGCGCTATTATTTCTATTACATTAGTACTAGCAGCAGTATTTATTCCGGTAACCTTTATAACTGGACCCACAGGCGTTTTTTATCAACAATTTGGAATCACACTTATCGTGACTATTGCCATATCGGCATTAAACGCCTTAACGCTCAGTCCTATGTTGTGTGCGGTATTCTTAAAACATAAAGAAGAAAAAGACTATGAAGATAAAAGTTGGTTACAAAGATTTTATCATAAATTTAATATGGCTTTTGATGCTGCAACAAAAAAATATGCACAAATCTTTTTCTTTTTCTTCCGCCATAAATGGGTCACGTTAATTGTATTCATTATGGCAGGTGCCGGACTTTATTGGGCTAATAAATCAATGCCAACAGGTTTTGTGCCCAATGAAGATAGGGGAATAATATTTGTAAATATTGAATTGCCGCCCGGTTCTTCAATGGATAGGACTTATATTGCAGCGGATAAACTTAAATCAAAAATTGAGCATATCCCCGGGATTGAGAATTTTACCTATGTAACAGGGCGAAGTTTTTTAGGAGGTGCTGGAAGTAATCAAGCTCTAGGGTTTATAAAATTAAAATCTTTTGATGAACGCGTTGAAGCTGGAGATAGTGAAAGTTTAGAGGGTCTCATAGGGATGATGTTTGGAGTATCCTCTCAAATACCAGATGCTCAATACATCTTCTTTGGGCCGCCTTCCATACAAGGCTATGGTATTAGTTCGGGCTTTGAAGTACAATTATTAGATAAACTTGGGGGTAGTGCAGAAGAATTAAGTGCAACAACACAAGAATTGTCACAAAAACTGTCTGCAAGACCGGAAATTCAATATGCACAATCCTCTTTTAAAACCAATTACCCACAGCTTCAATTAGAATTAAATGTACCTAGAATCAAGGAAGCCGGTATTGGTGTAAGCGATGTGTTAAGTGCCTTACAAGGTTATATAGGAGGAATCTTTGGAGCAGATTTCACTAAATATGGAAAATATTATCGTGTATCTATTCAAGCACTACCAGACGACAGAAAGGATATCACTAGCTTAAGTGAGTTTTACATTAGAACTGGAAATGGAAAAATGGCTCCTATCTCACAGTTTGCAAGTTTAGAAAGAACCTATGGCCCTCCGTCTTTAAACCGTTTTAACTTGTTTAATTCCGTAAAAATAACAGGTGCCAACAATCCAGGATATAGCACTGGTGATGCTATTAAGGCTGTTCAAGAAATAGCAGCAGATTTACCGTCAAGTTACAGTATAGATTATTCCGGAATAACTCGAGAAGAAGTAAATTCTAGTTCGCAAACCCTTATCATCTTCTTGTTAAGTTTGGTATTTGTGTACTTTATTCTTTCTGCATTGTACGAAAGTTTCATCATACCACTTTCAGTAATTCTATCATTACCATTTGGTATTTTTGGAGCTTACATGGGGCAAATGATTTTTGGATTGGAGAATAACATTTACTTCCAAATTGCACTAGTAATGCTGGTTGGGTTATTGGCTAAAAATGCCATTTTAATAGTCGAATTTGCAGTTATCAGAAGGCATCACGGTGAGAGTATTTCCCAATCTGCGATAAATGCTGCCAAAGCACGTTTACGGCCAATTTTAATGACCTCTTTTGCATTTATTGTTGGAATGTTACCATTGGTTTTTGCCACAGGAATTGGATCTGCAGGTAACCGTTCCGTAGCGACAGGTGCAGCTACTGGTTTATTTATAGGAACGATAGTTGGATTGGCAGTAATCCCGGTACTGTTCATTATTTTCCAACATTGGCAAGAAAAAGTAAAACCGATCCAATTTGATAAACTAGAAACAGAAAACCAAAGCAATATTTAAAATGAAAAAATACTTTATAAAATTTACCATTAGTTTGTTCTTGGTTTTGACGCTACAAAGTTGCTTCGTGGCTAAATCTTACGAACGACCTCAATTGGAAGAAACTCAAAACTTGTTCAGAACAGACCAATTGCCAATGGACAGTATCTCTATGGCAGATGTATCTTGGAAAGACATGTTTACAGATCCTTATTTACAACAATATATTGAGGAAGGCCTTCAGAACAATATCGACATTCGGGTTGCCATTCAGCAAATGTTGGCAGCCAATGCGTATTCAAAACAAGGAAAAGCCGGTTATTTTCCAACGTTATCCGCAGGAGCATCGGTGACGCATCAAGAATTATCCGGAAACAGCCAATTTGGGTCCTTTTTTGATAGTGCTATTGACGAATATGCGGTAACAGCCGATTTATCATGGGAAGCCGATATCTGGGGAAAAATAAGAAGCAACAAACGCGCTTTTGAAGCGGATTATTTGCAAAGCGTTGCAGCGCATCAAGCCGTTAAAACCCGTTTGATTTCTGATATTGCTTCTACTTATTATCAATTGCTGTCCTTGGATGCGCAATTGGAAATCACCAAAAGAAGCGTTGCCGTAAGAGATAGTAGTGTTTCCACTATTCAAGCTTTGAAAGATGCCGGAAACGTGACCCAAGTGGCAGTTGACCAAAACATTGCACTGTACAACAATGCAAGAGCGTTGCAGGTAGATTTAGAAGCTGCAATTTTTAGAACAGAAAATACCTTAAGCATTTTATTGGGTAGAGGACCCCAAGACTATGATCGCAGCGTGCTTGAAGATCAAAATTTGGAAACGGATCTAAAGTTGGGCGTGCCTTCTCTCTTATTGAGAAACAGACCGGACGTCGTTGCAGCAGAATACCGTTTGATCCAGGCCTTTGAACTTACCAATGTCGCGCGAAGTAATTTTTACCCTGCGTTGACATTGACCGCCACGGGAGGTTTCCAAAGTTTAGATTTTGACCAACTGTTCAACGCCAATTCTTTGTTTGCAACCATTGTTGGCGGATTGACACAGCCCATTTTCAATCAACGAAGAATCAGAACCCAAAAGGAAGTGGCAGACGCACAACAACAGCAAGCCTTGTTGGAATTTAAGCGCTCTCTTTTAGTGGCAGGAAATGAAGTGTCCAATGCTTTATATTCTTATAATCAGGAAACAAAAAAAATCGACTATCGAAAATTGGAAGTTGAGGCGTTGCGAAATGCAGAAAGCAATTCCAACGAATTATTAAAAAATGGTTTTGCCAATTATTTGGATCTGTTAACTGCGAGACAAAGCGCATTGAATGCTGAACTGAATATGATAGACAACAAATTACAGCAATTACTATCAATTGTTGATTTGTATCAAGCCCTCGGAGGTGGGTGGAAATAAGATGTAAGCTAAAAAAATGATTAGTAAACTGGAACTTTTAGAATATTCAATAGACTACTTTACAAAGTTTGGAAGTAAAAGTTTTACTATGGATGAACTTGCTAATAAGCTAGGAATCTCTAAAAAAACGATTTATTACTATTTCAATAATAAAGAAGAATTGGTAACCGAAGGTTTGTGTTTTATTTTGGAAAAAATAAAACAACAAATGGACGAGGTAATTTCAAATGAAAATGACCCAATTCTTAAGGTTATTTTAATTTATGAAATTGGTTTTAGTTATTTAAACTCTTTCAAGCCTTCATTTATTTTCGGATTAAAAAAGTATTACCCAAAAGCTAATGCGGTATTTGAGGCGTTTCGTGACGATGTTGTCAATCATAAAGTTCGAAATTTATTAGAAGAAGCCCAACGTAAAAAGATCATTCAACAGGATGTCAAAATTGATTTGATGTGCGAACTTTACTTTCTACGGGTAGAAAATATTGCATTTAAACAAAACAATCTTTTTGATAAATATGCAACAGACGTCCTTTTGAAACATCTAATTGTCAATAATTTAAGAGGAATTGTTACGACCGGTTATTCAAATAGGATTTTTGAAAGATAAAAAAATATTGAATTTCCAAAATTTCAAGGTGTTTAGTTTACCCCTGCTTCTGTTAATGATATTACAGTATACAGACAAGCATGGTCAACCATTGAAAACAGGACATTCTTTGGTGATAAAATTTATATGGACCACTACCTTAACCAACAATGGTAATGGAACGGGATTCTGAAATTTATACCCCTGTAAAAGGGGGCAAAGTCAAACCCGATATTAAAACAGGTTAAAGGCAGCTGATGAAATATTCTCAACTGCCGTTTCTCATTTTAGACCACCAATTGAAACGATTTTTAATTGGCTGATATAAACATTTGATATTCAGAAGTCTAGAAAGGTTAGATTGACCCAAGGGTTTTTGATACATACTTTTGGTAGACTCGCTGCTGCTTTTATCTATCTTAAATTTTATCCCTTGATTCGCATTATTATGAAAAAATCAACTCGTCCTCTTTTTGTAGCCATTTTACTCGTAATCACGGGACACCAGACATTATCACAGGTAATCCCCCATGTTATCAGCCTTCATCCTGAAAACTCAAATTATTTGCTATATCAGGGCAAGCCCACCATACTGGTCACGTCTGGGGAACATTATGGAGCAGTAATGAACGCTGATTTTGACTATGAAAAATACCTAGAGGCATTGCAAAATGCGCAACTAAACTATACCCGCATTTTTATCGGACCTTATTCAGAAATGGACGACACTACTTTTGGCATTAGCAACAACACCATGAACCCTAAGCCCAAAAGTTGGCTCACTCCTTGGGCGAAGAATCCATCTTCAGATAAGTATGACCTATCCCGTTGGAACGATGTTTTTTTTGAACGCCTGAAAGCTTTTGTTTCATCAGCCCGCAACAAAGGAATTGTAGTGGAAATAACTATGTTTACGTCTTATTATAGTGTGCATCAATGGTCAGTAAGCCCATTCAATCCCAAAAATAATATTCAAGGCCTCGAAACACTGTCATTAAAGCAAGTAAATACACTTGATAATGGAACATTGATGGGTATCCAGGAAAAATACGTCAGACAAGTAATTCGCGAACTAAATACCTTTGGCAATGTGTTCTTCGAAATTCAGAATGAACCCTGGTCCGACAATCCGAAATTTTCCGAAAAAATTACTGAAGTGGATAAGCTCATCCATTCCCAACCGTGGCAACGTATTGTGGAAACAAGCCATTCTGTATCACTTGCATGGCAAAAGAAGATTGCTGAAATAATTGTTGACGAGGAAAACGGGCTTCCCAGCAAGCATCTGATAGCGCAGAACATCGCCAACTTCAGAAATAAAATTGAAAACCCCGATCCGAATGTTTCCATTTTCAACTTTCATTATGCGTATCCTGAAGCAGCATCCTCCAACCTCGGATTAAAAAAAGCAATTGGTCTTGATGAAACCGGATTTATGCCACACGTTGATTTTCTCTATCGCTCGCAAGCCTGGAAATTTATATTGGCTGGTGGCGCATTATACAATAACCTTGACTTCTCTTTTACCGTTGGGTCCGAAGATGGGTCGCACCCAATCGATGACAAAACACCAGGTTTGGGTCATGCACAATACCGGAAGCAACTGAAAATCATGAAGAATTTTTTAGATGGGTTTGATTTTATCCGGATGAAACCCGACAATTCTATTTTGCAGGCAAACAAAGGCCAGTTCGTTCCCTTTCAGGTTTTGGCTGAACCTGGAAAGCAATATGCCATTTATCTTGAGAAAGCGGTTGTCCATTCCATCCTGCTCGCTATTCCAAATGGAGAGTATCGGGTGGATTGGCTTGATCCCGTTTCAGGAATGACTTCAAAGCCTGAAAAAATAATTGCCAGAAATGGAAAAGCAAAACTGACATGCCCAGAATTTGCTGAAGATATTGCATTGCGAATAGTCCGATTATAACGAACTCCGCACAGTGATACACCAGAGGTAGCCAAATATGATTATACCAGTGTTCTATTTTCTTTCGGTTACCTGCAAATAAGTAGTAATCGCTAACTTATATTGCGTTTGTGCATCTATCAATTTATCAGCTGTTTCCGCAACTAATGCCTGTGCCTCCAATAAATCGGATAAAGTTACTACACCGCTTTCATAGCCTGTTTGACTTACTTTCAGATTTTCTTCTGCTTGAAGGGTTGTTTCGCTCATAATGGCAATTTGCTTCCACGCTTCGTTTACGTCCGTCCAGGCCTTTTCCATTTGAAGGATAAGCAAGCCTTTGGAATCTTCAAAAGTGTTTTCGGCTACCTGCTGTTTTATTTTTTGTTCTTTTATGGCGTAAGAACCTCCCCACCAATCGGATATAGGAATGGAAACGGAAACATACCCCAATCCATTGGTAAAATTATCCACTCCTTTCTCCAACATATTGACATGATACCCTGCCAACCCAAAAGCAAAGGTAGGCATATAGTCAGCTGTTTTCATTTTGGTTTGCAATTGAGCTGCCTCTACCGATTTTTCCAATAGGTTGTATTCAATTCTGTTAGCCAATGCTTCTTCGTTGTTGATGTAGAAAGAAGTAGGAGTTTGGCTTAGGTCTATCGTTTCTTGTAATACCAAAGAGCTGTCAAAAGGTATTCCTATGGTCTGGCAGAATTGCATGGTTGCCAGTTTCTTTCCGTTCTGCAATTTGTTTTTATTGGCTTCCAATTCGCTTTGTTTGATTTGAACTTTCAGCACATCGTTTTTTATTATCAAACCTGATTTAAAAGCATCATCAACTTGCTTACGAATGTCCTTTAACAGAAGTTCATATTTTTCCAATGTCTTTTGTTTTTCCCGCAAGGAAATCAACTGCCAATACAGCTGTTCGGTTTTTAGTAAAATTTCCTTTTCTGTTAGTTGTTGCTGCTGTTCTTTCACATCTAGATTAAGGGCTGCCAATTTGTTGCCAGTGCTTATTTTTCCGCCTGCGTAAATAGGTTGTGCTATATTCACAACTCCTATTGCACTTCGTTCCAATAGGCTTAATTCTAACCCAGGAAAGTAGGCGAATTCTGTAGCAGTGGGTAAATTGGCAGGATTGCCACCATAAACCGGCAGGTTGCCACCTGGTACATTAAATTCTATCAGTGGATTGATGGCCTGCATCCCCAAGACATTGGCACTCACTTTCGGGAAGTAATTTGTAAAAGCATTTTTCTTTGCCTGCCTTGCTGCTTCTGTTTCCAACGCACTGTTTTGTAATACTTTGTTGTTCTTCAATGCAAGCGATTTGCTTTCTTCCAATGTTAAGGTTGTTTGGCCGAATGCTTTTGCCGATGTAAATATGATAATAAAGATGATTACTGTTTTTTTCATTGTCATTGATGATTTTCCTTAAGTATTAAAAAATCGTTTTCAAATTTTCCGGCATATTCGTACCCTAGTTGAAATAACTTATCTATCTTTTTGGTGTCGAATGTACCGTAACTATTGAGTTCGTCTGGCTGTAAATACACGTCACAGGTAGTTTCGGCAGATACAGTTACCCTTGATGCGGCCATTCGTATTATTCTGGCTACAATATCCTTGTAGGACAAGCCTCCGGTGTACTTATTAATAGGGTTTACATTAATTCCAATTACTTTGTTGCAAGAAGCTCTGACCTGTTCTATTGGAAAATTATTGAGTATTCCACCATCACATAAATAAGTATTATCATTATAGATTACCGGCTGAAAAACCAAAGGAAAACAGCATGAGGCCTTTATTGCAAATGACAAGTTCCCCTGGTTAAAGATGAGCGACCTTGCATTGGTCAGGTCTGTAACAGAAACATATAGAGGTTTTTTAAGTCCCTCAAAACTATCGTGGGGAATATAATTTTTGATAATTTTTTGAAAGATATCTGTATTGAAGAGGCCGCCATTTTTTACAGACAGGTCTGAATAACTGAAAAACTTCTCTTTTTTGCAAAACCGAAATATCTCTTCGGGAGTATATCCTTCAGCAATAAAAGCCCCCACCAAAGCTCCTGCACTTGCTCCTGAAATTTCATCGGGTTGAATGCCTTTTTCTGCCAGGTATTGTAATACCCCCAAGTGTGCCACACCTCGGAATCCGCCGCCTGACAGTACCATACCTATTTTATTGTTCATTATCATTTTTTCTCTTATAAGTAATTCTTTTTAAATAACTGATTATACATTACAGGTATCAAATACAGGGTGAGTATCATGGATACCAATAACCCGAAACACACCACCGCCCCAAGCGGCCCCCAAAGGGTAGAACCACTCACGATCATGGGCACTACGCCAACGGCTGCTGCAAAAGAGGTGAGAAAAATAGGGCGCATTCTTCGCTTGCCTGCTGCTATGGCTGCTTCAGAAAGTGTCATTTCGTTTTTGGTCCGTAATTCTTCCGCATAGTCAATAAGGATAATACCGTTTCGGACAACGATGCCCATAAGGCTCATGATGCCCAAAAAAGAAGTTAAGCCAAAAGGATAGCCGGTAACCACTAAGCCCAATGCCGCTCCTAGAAAACTCAAAGGCATGGTCATCATGACAAGAAAAACCAACTTCGGATTTTTGAATTGAAACAACAGAATGAAGAATATCAACAAGATTCCTGCAATCAATGCTTTTGCTAATGGAGTATAGTTTTCTACTTCACTTTCTTCTTCTCCGCCATAGGTTAGTGAAACCTGTTCGGGTATGTTTAACTTTTTAATTTCCGCTTTTAAATCGGACAACACTTTGTAAGGCAATACGCCACGTTTCACATCTGCACGGACAGTAATTGTTCGTGTGCCGTTTCTGCGGATAATTTGTCCTTCGCTCCAATCGTTGGTTATAGTTGTCGCTATTTGTCTGACAGGAACCGTTGCGCCTGTTAATGGCGATGTTACATTTTGATTGGCGATATCATCAAAGCCGTTTCTTTGTTGCTGTTCATTCTTCAGCTTGATACTAACCGGATAATCGCCTTCCCAAATAGTGCCAATGGGTATTCCTGAAAAACCTGCTGCCAATGAAGCGGCTACTACGCCTTTGGTCAGTCCCAAGCGATTAGCAGTTTCATCATTTATCTGAACGCTTACGCCCTGTCTTGGATTAAGGTAATCTGTTCTTGCCCAAATAACGTTTTCATTTTTTTTCATTACCGCTTTTACTTCCTCTGCCAAGGCTTTAATTGTGTCTATATTGTCCTCGCTAATCCGCACTTCAATGGGTGCTGTGGTGCTTAACAAGTCTAATTGCTTCATGCGCACATAAGCATTCGGAAAATGATTTCTATACTTCGTTTGGAATTCACCCAACATGGCAACAGCATCATCATCGGTTTGTGTATTGACCACTAATTGAGCATAATTTTTTGCAGGAAAATTAGGTGCATAGGTGGTATGAAAACGGGGTGAGCTTGTACCTACAAATGCCGCTACATTTACTACCCGCTTATCTTTCATCAGCATTTGTTCCAAGCTGTCGGAAACAAAAGCAGTCTGTTCCAATGTGCTGCCTTCGTGCAAATAAATTTCAACTGCAAATTGGTTTCTTTCCACTTTGGGAAATAATTGACGGGGAACTAAAGCAAGAATTAGCCCACCTAACACTATGGATCCAATCCCCAAAAAAATGGTTGTTTTAGGACTACGAAACGCTACTTCCAGAGTGTTGTTGTAAACATTCTGCACCACGTCCAATAATGATTTGTTTGTTGGTATGTCCTGTTTCTTTTTAATTCCTTTTTTGATGAATACATAACTCATATAAGGAACTAGCAAACAAGCGATGAGCAGGGAAGTAATTAAAGCTACTCCAATAGTAACGGGCAATGAACCAACAAAGTCACCCACCATTCCGTCAAGGAAAAACACCATAGGGACATAAGTGGCAATAATGGCCAAGGTAGCAGAAAACACCGGAACAAAAAGTTCCCGGGTACTTTTCCACGCGGCATCCCAAGGCGTTTCTCCATAATCTAATTTTTCTATATGACCATCCAAGACCACAATCGCATTGTCCACCACCATACCCAATACAACAATCAATCCTGCCAACGAAACCGTGTGCAGTTCTACGCCTAACGCATATAAAATACCCAAGGTAATAAAAATGGAAATGGGAATAGTTGCCCCTGCAACAGCTGCGACACGAAAAGGCAACAATAGCATGGTTACGATAATTACGGCAACAATGGCAATGGCAAATTCTTTTAAAAAGTGCGTAATAGAATGACCCACAGCTTGTGGCATATCGGCAATTTTTGCTACCTGCACATCTGGCGAAATTTTACCTTTCAGCGTTTGCAATGTTTCGTCCACTGTTTTACCAAATGTAACAATATTGTTGCCGGGCTGCATTTCCAAAGAAATAAGCAAACTATTGATTCCGTTATTTTTAATATAGGAATCGGGCTTCGGGTATTCCCTTATTACACGGGCTACGTCTTTCACTCGGATAACATTACCTGTGGGGTCGGCATAGACAATCTGATTTTTGATGTCTTCTTCGGTGTTGTAGGTAGCCGGAATGTGTATAGGTGTAATGAGCTCGCCATTGTCCAATTCTCCTCCATAATATACCGATCCTTCCAACTGTGCGGCTGCCAACACACTTATTGGTTTTACGCCATAGTAGGCCAACTTGTCGTTGTCCGGATAAATGGTAATTTGTTCCTGTGTTAAGCCAAAATGTTTTACTTTTGAAACCTCTTTTATTTTGCGTAATTCAGTTTCAATGATTTTCAATTCGTGGTCAAGTTCCTTATAGGTTTTACTATCGGATTGCACCGTAAGTAAAATAGCTGATGTGTTGCCAAAGTCATTATTGGCTATCAGCGCTAACACCTGCGGAGGTAATTCTGCTTGCAGGTTGTTTAGCCCGAATTTTATCTTATCCCAAAAACCATCTGGGTCTTTTACATTGTTATTTACCTCTACAAACACAATCAACATTCCTTCTTTGGAAATGGAATAGGTTTTTTCCCTGTTTACTTCTTCAAAACCATACAAAAAACTTTCTACTTTGGTAGCTAATTGTTCTTCTACCTGTTCGGAATTAGCTCCGGGATAAACACCGATAATGAGTCCCTGACGAATTATAAATTCTGGAAATTCGTTTCTCGGCATTACCATTAGCGAGAACACGCCAAACAGCACGAATATACTTGTAATAATGATGGCGATCTGCTTATGTTTCATAGCCAATTCTATGATATTGAAATTCATCTTTGCCATACCTTACTTGATGATTTTTACCAATGTTCCCTTACTTAATTTTTGCTGCCCTGAAATGATGATGTTTGCGTTTTCCGGTACTTCTCCCTGTATCAAAACTTTGTTGTCAATTAGCGCAATGGTTTGTACAGGTATCTTTTCGGTTTGTCCGCCTTTTTCAATAAAAATGAATTGATTGCCGTTTACATCTTTTTGCAGTGCTTTATTGGAAACCAAAAATCCTGAGCGGTTGTCTTGTGCGGCCACCTGAACGGAACATATCATTCCGGGCTTTATAGCTTGGTCGGTATTTTGCACTTCTATTTTTACAGGATACGTATGTGAGAGAATATCTGCCGATACACCTATTTCCTTTACCGTTCCTGTTACCGTTTTATTTATGGCATTGATACTGATTTGTGCCGTTCCACCTTTTTTAAACCGACTTATTTCATTTTCAGAAACAGGGATTTTAATATAAACCGTTTGTAAGTTCATCAATTCCAAGCTGTTTGTAGTTGGCACTACATTCATACCCGGAAGAATGTTTTTTCTGCCAATAGTACCATTTTCAGGAGCGTACAAATTATGGTCGTTGATGTTTTTTTTGGCAATGGAAACAGCGGCTTTTGCCTGATTGAACCCTGTTTCTACTTCCACCCATTTTATTTCGGGAAGTGTACCGTTTTCTTTCATAGGTTTTAAACGATTGTAGGTATCTTCGGCTTGTTGTTGTTTGAGCAAAGCCATTCGATAAGCATCGGTGGCATTGGCTGAATTTATTTTGGCGAGCAATTGTCCCTTGCTTACGGATTGTCCTTCTTCCACCAGTACTTCCGTTACGTTCCCCATTACAACAAAACTTAATTGTATAGTTTGCTTTGCTTCCACAACTCCTGAATAACCCGATTCAATAAATCCAGTGTAACTTATCGGCCGTTCAACCTGAACGTTTATGGATTTGTCTGTATCGGCAGGCGTCGTTTTTTCTTTTTGTGAACAAGCTGTGAATACCGCAATGCCTAGTATGGCTAAATAATTTATTCCCTTCATTTTCAGTTCTGTTATTTTACGTTTGGACTATATCCGTTTTTTAGTCTGTTTTTAATCCTAAATAAATACTCCGAAGAGTATCTTACCAATTTCCTTGTGGTGCTATCTCCCGATACCTTTGGTAAGGATATTTACCAACATATCAGCTTTATCTGTAAGTGTTTTGTATTTGTTGTGTGTTACAATCTCCGTTTCAACTCCCCTTACACAAGTAACCAGCAACTCACTTAGGATGTCAATATCGTCTTGTATTTCGGCTCTGTAAAGTTTGTTGTCTATACCCAACTTCAATATGGAACCTATCAGCATTTTTTCTTCGTTATCATATCTGTTTTTAAGTTTAATAAACAAATCATTGATTGCTCCTGGGTGCAAATCCGTTTCAATGGCAAACCTGTATAGGTTTACTTTTGTTTTCAATGTTTTTATCTTGGTAACAATGTATGCTTTCAGCATTTCGCTGGCATCAACTTGTTTGTGTACAGCCGTTTTTACCGTTGTGAAAAAATCGTCCATTTCCTGATTGATTACCGCATCAAAAATTTCTTTCTTACTCTTGAAATAATAATATAATGTGCTTTTTCCTTTACCTGCTGCTTTGGCAATATCTTCCATAGTAGTTTTGCTCAATCCATATTGCTGCATCAGCTTTTTGGCGGCATCTATTATGTTTTGAATAATAATTTCGTCCTTCTCCATTTAAAAACCTTTAGACTGTTTTCGTATTTTAGTCTACAAATGTACAAACAATTTTCTGATTGTATAATTTGATTTCGTTTTTAAAAGAAATCTTTTCGAATTTCAATCCGTTGGGGCGTAGAGGATATTGCAATTATGGGTTTGACACATATTGGAATTCCTGCTCCCTACTGTTATAAAGCATCAACAATCTGATGATTGCTGATCAAGTTTCTTACGTTAATAATGAAGCAAAAGAGTTTAATTAAATCGAAGAACCACATTTGAATTTAGCCCCCATTTTACCAAACTACGGTTGCCTGCCAACTTCTTTATCGCAGTTTCAATTCCTTCTTGATTCTATTGCAATAATTCCATTTTTTTTCCTTCCGTTTCAGTCCAATATGGGAATTCATCAAGTTTATTTTTACTTTTCCGTTACATTATTTTTTGAAAAAAAGTTATAAACACCTTTTCCGTCTGCAATCTGTTCGTCATTTTGAAAGGCTTTCATTTTCGTTACCAGTATTCTATTTCCAAATCTAACAATTTTGCCTTCCACAATTATTGAGGAGGCTTCTGCTCCTTTTAGATAATCTACTCTTATGTCAATTGTTGATAACTTGTCATCAAAAGAGTTGAAGTGAGTGCCGCCCGCAATCCCTCCAACAGAATCCATTATTGTTGCAATAATTCCTCCGTGCCATCTGTTTCTTCTAAAATCTCCGACCACTTCGTCTCTAAAGGGAACACTAACCCTTACAAATCCTTTTTCGAGGACCAATAATTTCAGTCCTAAAAATTTATGAATTGGAATATTTTGTTCAATTACTTGTTTAAAAAATTCAATGTTTTGTTCTGTCATTTCATTCTAATTTATATTTTTTCACATCGCTCCAAATTTCTACTTTCATTTTAGTGTTTACATTAGTTGTTGTTTCCATTTTTTTTTTAATTTTTTTCGTTTTTTTGTCCATAATTAGTTAAAAACAAGAATATGGGCAGAATAAAAATATATTTTATATTCAGGTTTCAATAATAAAACTGCGTTCGCTAAAAGCCGGAATGCTTGGCTCACCTTCGAAGAAATACTTGATTTCATCACGTTGGTCCATAAGTCCTAAACTGTAAAGCACAGGCACGTAGTGATCGGGCGTAGGTGCGGCTAATTTACCTAACTTATGGCTGTTTTGGTAATTTATGAGATTGGCAAAATTTCGTGTATCAATTTGTTGTTTGATCCAGGCATCGTATTCTGCCTCCCAGCCATAAAGAGTCCTATTGTTTGTGCGCATTTTTTGCATTGCCAATGGCAAGTTATGGATAAGCGCACCGCTACCGATAATTAACACGCCTTTGTTACGCAAAGATTTTAATTGTTTGCCCAACTCATAATGATATTCGGGTTTGGCGTAATAGTTAATGCTCAACTGAAAAACAGGGATATTGGCATCGGGAAATAAGTGCATCAGCATAGGCCATGCACCGTGGTCTAATCCCCAATCGGTTGTTTCGGAAACGGAAGGAACGATTTTCATTACTTCGCGGGCAATATCGGGCGAACCTTTGGCATTGTAATACACTTTGTAGTATTCTTCGGGAAAACCATAGTAGTCGTAAATCTGTTTTTGATCAGGAGAAACATTTACGAATGTGCCTTTAGTACACCAATGTGCTGATACAACCAATGCAGCTTTCACCTCATAATTTTTTTGAAGATTAATTCCTAAATCATAAAGTTTTTGCCAAAATTCCCTATCACTTCTTGAAACAGGAATATCCATAGGGTTTCCGTGAGAGGTAAACAGCACCGGCATTTTTTTACTTTGTGTGGGCAAAGCATCCGTAAATGCCTTTAGTTCGTTTAATGTAGCCATACCTAATATTGTTGCTAATGTATTTTTTATAAATTTTCTTCTTTTCATCTAATCGTTTGAAGCGGCTGTGGTTCTTTGTCGTTCGTTGTCTGTCGTTTTAAATTAGTATTCCGCTTCAATTTTCTCTCTGACAAGCGGAATTACTTTTGTGGCATAAACGCTGATTGCTTCTTTAACAATATCGTGGGGCATTGTCGCCAAAGGCATTTGAATGATAAACCTTTCAATGTTCAAATGTTTAATAAGCAGCATAATTTTGTCAGCTACTTCTTCGGGGCCACCTACAAATAATCCTTGTCCTGCTGAACGCGCATAATCAAAGTCGCCTCTGGTGTAAGGCGGAAAACCACGTTCTCCCAATAAGTGATTTCTGTAATACTGTATGTATGGAAAAAATGTGTCGGCTGTTTCTTTGCTGTTGTTAAGCACAAAACCGTGTGCGTGAACGCTGAATTTTAATTTATCCGAATCGTGTCCGCTTTCTTGTGCTACCGCGCGATACAATTTTGCGTAATTACTGAAATCAACAATATTGCCACCCAACATAGCCAGAACCACGGGAAGTCCAAGTTTTGCCGCTTTAATGACTGTACTCCGAGAACCACCCAAGGCCATAGATATGTTCAATGGTTTTTCGGTACGTGGATAAACGCCTAAGTTGTCAATCGGACTTCTTGTCTTTCCGCTCCAGGTAACAAACTCCTTGTCTCTTGCTTTAAGTAACAATTCAAGTCGTTCATCAAACAATAAATCGTATTGATTGAGGTCGAAACCAAACAAAGGAAATGATTCGGTAAATGCACCACGCCCAACCAGCAATTCTGCTCGTCCATTACTGATTGCGTCAATTGTAGCAAAATCTTGATACACACGAATAGGGTCGCTGGTCGATAAAACTGAAACGGCACTACCCAATGTAATGTGTTTGGTTTTTCCTGCAGCTGCAGCCAACACTATCGCTGGCGATGAAACTGCAAATTCCTTTCGGTGATGCTCGCCTACGCCATAAAAGTCAATACCTAACTCGTCCGATAAAAGAATGTCATCAACCACTTGCCGAATGCGTTCTGCTTGTGAAATAGTTACGCCCGTATGTGGGTCGGGCATAACATCGGCAAAGGTGGAAATGCCAAATTCAATGTTCTTTTTCATAGGTTATTATAATGCTAGCCGTGCTTCACTATTGTGGTTGATATTATATACATTGCTTATCTGGGGTGCAAATTTTTCCTTTTTTCACTTCCAAATCGGTTTCTGGATGCATTTTTTACACTATAAAAAATTTTAATCCATTTCTTAAAACGTGTTGCTATTTTGGTGACACCAAAATGTCATATTTTTAGTTGGAGCCAAAAGACGGTAGTCCCATTGTTACCTTTATTTTCAAAATTTAAAAAAATCCCAAGTATTATATTGACACTTGGGATTATCTTTAGTAAAAAACCTTTATGCCATTGACATGCCTCCATCTATGACTAGCTTAGTGCCAGTCATAAATTTACTATCTTCAGAAGCTAAAAACAAAACACCTTTGGCTATATCATCGTTTGTGGCATATCTTTTCATTGGAATAGCCATTTCAAAATTCTTTTTGACGGTTTCACCTGATCCAGGAGCAAATCCATCTTCCAACGAACGCATCATACGGTTGTCAACAGGAGAAGGATGAATAGAATTTACACGGATTCCTCGTGGAGCTGCTTCCAATGCTGCTGTGCGGGTAATCCCAATAACTGCATGTTTACTGGCGGTATAGGCAATCATATTTGCAGTTCCCATAAGACCAGCAACTGATGAAGTGTTGATAATGCTGCCACCATCATTCATTTGTGGCAATACATATTTCAACCCCATCCATACACCTTTTACATTGACATTGATTAATTTGTCAAACGCATCTTCAGGATATTCGGTTAATGGAACTACAACACCTTCTATTCCTGCATTGTTGAAGAATACATCTATTTTTCCGAATGTATTTACCGTATGTTGCACATATTTTTGTACATCGCTTGTCTTTGTAACATCTGCTGCTACAAAACTCACATTCGGACTGTTTAGCTCTGATGCTACCTTGCTCAAAGCACTTTCATTAATATCTACCAATACTACTTTTGCACCTTCGGCTAAAAATAATTTGGCCGTAGTGGAACCTATTGCTCCAGAACCTCCGGTGATAACGGTTATTTTGTTTGTTAATTTTGTCATTATATTTTTAATGATTAAAAAAATGGGAAATTGTAGTTGGCAAAACCAAAAGTAAGATTTCTATTATTTAAAAATTTCTTGAAAAAAATCTAACATGGCCTGCCATGATCTTTTGGCGGCTTTTTCATTGTAAGCAGTACCTTTACTATTATCATCACCTGCATCTTTGTGGGTAAAAGCGTGTACAGCATTAGCATAGTAGGTCATTTGCCAATCTGCTTTTGCGGTCCTCATTTCATCTTGAAAAGCTTTTATTTCTGGTTCAGGTACAAAAAAGTCATCTGCACCATGAAGCACTAAAACTTTTGTTAAAATTGGTTCAATTGTTCTTGATGAGTCTCTTCCTAGGCCACCATGAAAAGAAACTACTCCCTTAACTTTCATATTCGTTCTTGCTGCTTCAATAGCTCCGGTTCCTCCAAAACAATAACCAATCACCGCTATTTTATCAGGATTAGCTCCTTCCTTAATTAATTCATTCAAAGCTAATTGAATTCTATTTTGATAGTCTTTAATATTAGTTTTATAATATTCAGCAATTGTTGCTGCTTCATTTGGAGATTTAGGTCTTTTATCAACTCCATAAATATCAGCTACAAAGGTTGTATAACCTAATTTTTCCAATTCTTTGGCATTTTCTTTTGCGTTGTTATCAATTCCCATCCAAGCAGGAAGAAGTAAAACTGCATTTCCGTTAGCAACACCTTTTTTAGGGCTATAGATAAGACCCTCAAGTTTCTGATTGCCATCCGTATAAGACACTATCTTTTGAGCGTGTGCTGCAAACATTGCAAAACTTAATATAAAAACAAAAATATTTTTCATGTGAATAAATTTTTAGAGTATTCGAATTTCAGTTTAATCATTTAGTGTTAATAACCTTCTATTTTTTAAATTTTGCCGAAAGAAATTCTTGAACTGAAGTTGGTTTACGACCGAGTAGTTGAGTTAATTCAATTGTAGGAACATTCACAGTATCGGCAGCAAAAGCAACTGCAAATGCTGTAAACATACGAGCGTAATCCTCTGGCACACCATGTTGCATTAGGGTTTGTTGATAAGCGTCCGGTTCGGGTGTAACATAATTGATCGCAACTCCGGTAACTTCAGAAATGTGCTTCGCAATTTCCCCAAACGATACAGGTTGTTCGATACCGATGTTGTACGTTTTATTTTCGTGACCGTTTGTAGTTAGCACGTTAGCAAGAGCCTCAGCAACTTCATTACGCAGTACAAAATTTATTTTTCCATCACCTGCCGGAACAAAAATGGTTTTGGTTTCCAATATCTGTTCCCCCACATAATCCATCAACATATCCATATAAAAACCGTTTGCAAAAATGGTATAGGTAATTTCGGATTCTTTAAGGTATTTTTCTGTTTTCACATGATCTTCGGCTATAAACCAAAGCGGAGATGTTGGGTCTTCATGGGTTCTCATAAAACCGGTATAGATGATGTGCTTCACACCATTTTCTTTTGCTGCTTTAATTGCATTGATATGCTGTACCGCTCTGCTTTTGGTCATTTCGCTAGAAGAAATCAGAAGCATGGTTTCTATACCTTGCATTGCTAAACGCAGTGAACCCAAATCATCATAATTTCCAATTTTTACATCTATACCTTGAGATTTTAGTTCTGTTGCCTTAGCCTCATCTCTTGCCAAAACCGAAATTTGACTTGCTGCAACTCCTTTTTGCAGCAGAAAGTTAATAGTTGACTTTCCTAATTGACCTGTTGCTCCTGTAATAAACATTTTACTCATAATTAATTTTAGTTTTGTGGTGATTTATTTTTTTAACGATACAAAGATACTTAATTTTGCTATACTTTAGTAACTACTATACCAGAGTATATTACTATACTTTACTATAGCATAAACAAACACTAGACAAAATGAGTAAAATATCACAATTAAAAAAAATAAAAAATTGTTCTGGGGAATTTGTATTGGCCATAAATGATACCATGAATGTGTTGAATGGAAAATGGAAACTGCCCATTATAGGTTCTTTGCTTTATGGTAAAAAACGTTTTAAGGAATTGGAACGAGAAATCCCTAAGATTACTCCCAGGATGCTTTCCAAAGAGTTAAAAGACTTGGAAGCTAACGGAATTGTAATTCGCAATGTTTATAATACCATACCTGTTACCGTAGAGTATGAACTGTCAAAATCGGGGAACTCCCTCAATACGGTTTTGGATACTATGATATCGTGGGGCTTACAACACCGAAAAATGGTTATCGGAAATAAGGAGTAGGTTGCGAAAGCTGTCAGTGTTTAAGAAAGCGTTTTGATTAGCTATTTTGATTTTACCGAAAGGCCAGTTTGTGTGTCTGGGCGTGGTCGTCTTTCATTTGTCGGTCAGTTGGGGAGTTTGCGGGGCATCTAACTCTAACGTTTTTTTGTATGGATTCTTGCGGTTAAATATACGAGGTTTTTCGGTTGTGTAGTAAGGATAACGAAAAATCAACGGCTTTTGACTAAGTCCTTCATACACATTGAGCTCTTCAATACAAGCTTATTTGTCAGTATTTTCAAAATCAAAACAGAGAACTATTGCTCTTTTCCTAATTCATTTTAACTTTTAAATTGCATACCTTTATCATTATTTGAATTTTGTAAATATGGAAAATATTGGCATCCTTGACTTCTACAAAGAAATTTTTGGCGAAGGCAATGCTTTGGTTGATACTTTACTCGAAAACAGTGGTTCAAAAGACTTGGGGCATTTTAATGTCTTTGATACCAAAAAAATTTATTTCAGTGGAAAGAGTAAATCTGAAATGACTTATAACCGAAGATTTTACTATAAAATCAGTTTGATAAAAGGAAAAAATTTAGTAGAATTTGCAGATAAATCTGTGTTTATTGAAAAGCAAGGAATACTATTTGCGACTCCAAAAATTCCATATAGGTATATACCGGAAACCAATGAACAATCTGGTTTTTTCTGTGTTTTTACCAAAGCGTTTTTGTCTAAATCCAAAACAGGTTTATTGATAGATGAGCTGCCCATTTACGAACCCGGCAGCGATTTTGTATATCAGTTGAATGACGGGCAATACAATGAAATTGAATTGATATTCAAGAAAATGAATGCAGAGATATCCTCCAACTATGCTTTTAAATATGATTTGCTTCGCAATTATGTTATAGAACTCCTCCATATCGGGCAAAAGTTAAAACCAATATCGAGTTCAACCAGCACAACAAACGCTTCCGGCAGAATTTCCTCTTTATTTATCGAGTATTTAGAAAGGCAATTTCCTATTGAAAATACTTCGCAAACCATTCAACTAAAAACCCCGGCCGATTTTGCCATAAAACTATCGGTGCACACCAATCATTTAAACAAGGTATTAAAAGAAACTACAGGAAAAAACACCACAGAAATTATCAACGGCAGAATAGTGGAAGAAGCCAAGATCTTGCTGAAACAAACTCCTTGGAGCATTTCTGAAATCGCTTTTGTTTTGGGATTTGATGAAATAGCTCACTTTTCAAATTTTTTCAAAAAACACACAAACATAGCACCATTAAAATTTAGAAATTGATTGAATGTTGCAAATTACGGATTGTTATTTACAATCGCCTGTTCTTTGAATTGCCTAACTTTGTATTTCAAATCAAAAAAAACAAATGAAAATGAAAAAATCAACAATCTTAGGAAAGAGTACACTAAAAGTAAACCGCTTAGGTCTCGGTTGTATGGGAATGTCAGAGTTTTACGGCTCATTTGACGAAGCCGCGTCTATTAAAACGTTGCATAAAGCCATTGATTTGGGAGTTAATTTTTTTGACACCGCCGATATGTATGGTTGGGGCGCCAATGAAAAACTACTTAGAAGAGCCCTTGAGGGCAAGTGGGGTCAAGTTGTTCTGGCTACAAAATTTGGAGTAGTGAGAGGTGAAAATGGCGAATGGCTTGGCGTAAATGGGCAACCTGATTATGTCAAAAAAGCTTGCGAACGAAGTCTTTCAAATTTGGGGATAGACACCATAGATCTATATTATATGCACCGACAAGCTGAAGATGTTGAAATTGAAGAAACTGTTGGAGCAATGGCCGATTTAGTCAAACAGGGAAAAGTAAAATACATTGGTCTGTCCGAAGTAGATGCAGAAACCATTCGCAGAGCTTATAAAGTACATCCAATCACTGCCATACAAACAGAATATTCTCTTTGGAGCCGTGAACCCGAGCAAGAAGTTTTTGATGTGTGTAAAGAACTTGGAATTACTTTTGTGGCATACAGTCCGTTAGGAAGAGGTTTTTTAACGGGAGCTATTAAAAGCCGTGCTGATTTTGAGTCTGATGATTTTAGATTAAATAATCCACGTTTTACCGATGAAGCCATTGATGAAAACAGCAAGTTTGTTGAAGTAATAGACCAAGTGGCAAAAGATAAAGGCGTTACTAAAGCACAAATTGCTCTTGCTTGGATTTTACATCAAAACGATGAAATAACAGCGATTCCGGGCACAAGACGCATTCATAGATTGGAAGAAAATTTAGGAGCCTACAATTTGGAACTTTCCCCTTTGGATTTATCTCATATTGAAAATTCAATACCTAAAACTACCATTGGAAGTCGGTATTAAGCAGTTTTTTTAAGTTTATAGGGACATAAAGTATGTCAAGTATGTCTCTTTTTTATGGATTTTTTTGTGGGATCATTATTTTCCAGTATTCTAACTAAAGTTTTTACGATTTGGCGCAATGAGGGAATTAGAAACACCAAACTTTTATTCTTACTATTAACCTCATTGCACCAAACGCTTGTAAGCGGTTATGGTTTTTTGTACCTATTCAACTGCTTTCAAAAATTCAGTGTCCATAGGCGAAATCGAAGGTGCAAAATAGTTTGGGGGATTAGTGATAGTATCAATCAGGTATTCTTTTTCTGCCCTGCCACTAATTTAGATTTTTTGCAAATCGTTAATTTACTGGTGTTTTAAATCTAAAAGGTTCCTCATGATTTTTATTTTTTGAATAAATAGCGTTTATTGGAATCGTGTTTTTTTGTATGCCATACAGGCTTTACAAAAGTGAAGTAATTGGGTTGATCAATTGATAAGGTACTTTGTTCGTCACCCCAAACGTGTTCAAACTTTCACTCGCCATTTTTGTTAGAAATACTACCAAAAACTACCCTAGTGGTAGTGCAACTAGTGCCGTTTGTAAAAAGTTCAGCATTGTTTAAGATGAGTTGTGTACCTGCTTTTATTACTTGTTTTTCGGTGATGCCTTCATCAAGTACGGCGTCTGTTTCTACAATAAGAAAATGTTTTTTAAACACATAAGAAGCCCTGTTTTTTACCAATAATACATCTCTTTCTAGTGCAAGTTTTTGGTTTACCAAGTCTGAATAAGGTTGCAATACCCTTAAAACTGGCTTGTTCTATACGTTGTGCAGTTTTCCCTGTATTGATTAAGTGATTAAAACCTGCCACGATAAATATGCCGCTTACTTATATGCGCAATGGAACGAAGGCTTATTAAAATTTTTGTCCTCATTGTAAATAATGTATAATTATGTTTGACTTTGTACTATATCCAACTATTTGTACTATATCCAACTATAGAATGTCTATGATTCATAATTGGCCGAGCACACAGGAATACTACGACAGTATCTACCTTAAATTCTTGAAAAGAAATTGTGCCAAACGAGGAGGTGGAGAAGCGTTATCCAAGTATAGATAACTTAATTTTGAGGTAAAATGTTCGTTGAAAGGTGGAATTAGTTTTGAAATGGTTGTTTCCCAACAAAATATTTCGATATTAAATTGGGAAGTGCAAAAACCACTTAACATAATTACTTGTGAAGTTGTTAGGTCAGCTTTTGAAAAAGAAAATGTTTTATCGAGTTGTTTTATAGAATTTTTCTTTTTGCAATGCGGTTTTTCAAAAGTTACATCATTTCCGCTAAAAAGAATATTCAGACCGTTGGCATCAATGGCCAGGAACTTGATTATAAAAATGCAAACAAGAAGTATTGATATGTACGTTTATCTCTTCAAAATTTGAAACAAATTTAACGAACTAAAGTCAAAAGTTATGTAATAATTGTTACTTATGGCATTATAACTAATAATTCATTTCTTTTTCTCATGGAGAAGTTGTAATTGCTTTAGTGATTTAATATAGCCCTCATTCTAACTAGCCTTATGGTATTTTAAAATATCACCCACAAAAGCTAAGTATATATTTTACTTTTTCTTCATTCTCTAATTTAACCGGTTTCAGAATTTCTTTACCATATAGAGTTTTAAAATGGTGATCACAAAGAAATTTTAGGTTTAATCTGTGCCAATCCAAATCCGATACTTGCATTATACCCTTGATGTCCCATTCTCTGCGCAATAAAAGTTTTTTAAAGAAAAAATTGTTGGTGCCAATATGGAAGATATCGGCATCACAAAGTACCGCCGAATATTTATCGGTACAACTTTGTGGCATTTTGGTTGCCTCAATACAATTTAAGACCGTTGCTATCTTATCTTTTGGATACCCTTCTATTCGCAAAAATCCTTCAGCCAATCTCTTACTTACGCTCTCATGTCCTTGATAAATTTCAGAATGCCCGGTATCGTGAAACCATGCCGCAATTATTATCGGTTCCATCTCTTGTTCTGTAAACTCTAGAAATTTAGATATAACATATACATTTGAAACTACTTCCTTTGTATGCTCCAAGTTGTGAAATGGTAAAATAGCACATTTATCATTTAAGAGAATTGAGCTACAATAATTACTGACCTTCAGTATCACAATATTAATCTTATTTATTATCCATAAAATTAAATAATACTTTAAAAAATAATATTAAGCAAATGTAAATTTTTACCTGTGCGACCAACACACAATGCTTGCTTTATATGCTAAAACATGGCTTATAGAATTAATTTGTTTAATTTTTTGGGAACTAATGGTTATTTGACTAGAAGGATAGCCGAACAAATATCTAAGAAAGGTTTTAGAAATTAGATCATGCAATAAACTTATTTTTCAATTATAGTCAAATACTCCAAATCTTTATTGTTCCATTTCATTAATTCATCATCATTAAGTGGTTTAATTGAGATTATGTCCAACCGCTTTTTGACGTTTCCTGTTTCATCAACTTCATGTTTCTTGGTATCAGATTTTAGTAATTTCAATCTAATTTTTACCATATCATCTTTTAAAACTTCTGTAGGCAATATATCTTGATAGGATTTTAGTCCTAACGCTTTGGCGGCTCTTGATAACATTCTCATATTGTATTTAGCCCTGCTCTTGGGATTTTCTATTTGTCCTAGATACCCTTCAGATACTCCAATACGCTGAGCCAATTCTACCTGATCTATGTAAGGAGTTGACCTTACTCTTAATTCCCTTAATCTTTCAATTACATAAAAGTCAATATGAGATATTATTATTTCGATAATCATTATGCATATATATAAGTATGTGAATCACGGTATTTGATAAACATTATTCACATATATATGGCTGTGTAAATATTTTTTAATATATTAGCTATAGATTATTTATTTTTGCGATTCTTCGTATAGAACATATTTGAAGCTTTCGCTTGGAGTCTCACACTGAAAACTGGTAATTTTTTGCACTTGAGATGATAAGCAGATTGCTCACGACCCGGGCGTGGGCTCTCTTATCAGTGCAAGGTATACCAGTACCCCAGTGTGATAAGTTGAGTTCCGCGCTCTTTTTTTGGCCGCTATTCAACAATTCCTAGCACTGTTTTTTTTGGTTTTTCTGAACATCGCAAGTAATAAAGGCAGATTTGTAAAACCAAATGTTCAGAATTATTGCGTTTTAATAGACCATACCTAAAATCCATAGAGGCTAATTATCCCAACCATGGGAGTGGTCTTGTCTATCGGTCTGGTAAAACCAATTACGAGCTCCTTTTTATAAAGAAGCCCAAATGCCCAATATAGGCTAATGGTTATGGGATCCACGATATAAACTCTCCGGAATACGACACCTTTTTTTATCCCATAGCAAACAACCCTTCCATTTTTAATTGCCTCCGGACAACCATCGCATTCAAAGCCTAAAGCCATGCCCTAGAGCTTTTGTACAGACTTTCATTTTATGAGGTTTTCCACGCTACTAGGCTACCTATGTAAATTGTTCAACCAAAAAATTCTATTGCCTATGCACAGATAACTAACAAAAAAAACCTCCTAACCAAACTTTCGAAGGGTCTTGATAGGAGGCGATTAATCAAACAAAACTTTTGTTCAACCAAACTCAAAATTATGAAAAAAATACCGATAAGCACAGGTAGGGGACGCCTGTTTTTCGCCCTGTATATTGTATGCTCTCAATCTATAATAAATACAATCACAGCAAGTGCCTTAGAGCCAATTCCATTGGTTGCATTCCAAGACCCACAGGTCTTAATTTCGGGCACCATTACCGATTCCCAAGGAAAGAAAGTGCCCGGCGTACATATTGTGGTACAGTCCACTACCACGGGAAGCATTTCCGATGTGGATGGTTCCTATACTATACGAGCTAAACCAGAAGATAGCTTGGTTTTCTCGGCTATGGGTTTTGCAACCCTTACCGTTCCTATTGATGGAAGAACGGAAATCAACATTCAATTGAAGGAGGATGTGGCCCAATTGGATGAAATCGTTCTCAATGCGGGCTATTATTCCGTAACCGAGAAAGAACGGACAGGGAACATCGCCACCATTAAGGCGGAAACCATTGAAAAGCAACCAGTGGGCAATCCGCTTGCTGCCATGCAAGGACATTTATCGGGCGTCAACATTGTCCAATCCACAGGGGTTCCCGGAGGAGGATTCAGTATTGAAGTTCGTGGTAGAAACTTTATCAATGGGGTTTCCGACCCTCTTTTCATTGTGGACGGCGTTCCGTATGGTTCCCAATCATTGGGATCGGTTGATGTATCGGGACAGATCACAGGAGGGAATACCAGTCCACTCAATGCCATTAACCCCAATGATATTGAAAGTATCGAGGTGCTAAAAGATGCCGATGCAACCGCCATATATGGCTCTAGGGCAGCCAATGGTGTTGTTTTGATCACAACAAAAAAGGGCACTGTAGGGAAGACCCAGTTCAAAGCAAATCTTAGCAGCACTTTGGGCCAAGTATCCAATTTTCTGGATTTGATGAATACCGAACAATATTTGGAGATACGAAGGGAAGGAATTACAAATGATGGCTTTGGTATGTTTTTGGACGACCCAGCATTCGATTTTGTGTGGCCCGATATTAAATCTTGGGACAACAGTCGTTATACCGATTGGCAAAAGGAACTTATAGGCGGCACGTCTTACCGAAACAATGCCCAGGTTTCTGTTTCCGGCGGCAATGCCCAAACACGGTTTTTGATAAGTGGTGCCTACCAAAAGGAAACAACGGTATTTCCTGGGGATGCCAACTATAAAAAGGCAACCGTACACAGTAATATAAACCACCGTTCCGAGAATGATAGGTTAATGTTGAATCTGTCCACTATTTATTCCAACGAGAACAATATTTTGCCAAGGACGGACTTTACTTCGTTGGCCTATAGGTTGGAGCCCAATGCGCCAGAGGTTTACGATGCAGAGGGCAACCTTAATTGGGAAAACAATACCTGGGACAATCCTTTGGCCGCATTGGAGGAACGGTACGAGGCAAAAATAAATACCCTGATTGCCAATGCGGTAATCTCATATACGGTTTTGCCAAATCTGGATTTGAAGTCCAGTCTGGGTTTTAACCGTTATAGGTTGGATTCCTATAGAACCTTGCCAAGTTCGGCAAGAAATCCGCAATTTGGGTTCACGCCCCAAAATTATTCTACCATAACTACCAACGGCGCCCAGCGACAGTCCTGGATCGTAGAACCACAACTTAACTGGAAGAAGGAATGGAACAAGGTCAATCTTGATATATTGGTCGGTACGACCTTCCAACAGGAAACCACCCAACAATTTGTGCAAAAAGGCACGGGTTTTCCCAATAACAACTTATTACAGAATTTAACTGCGGCAGAAATTTTGGAAGTGCTACAGGATGCCGATAGTGAGTATAATTACAATGCTATTTTTGGTCGTCTTAACTTGAACCTATTAGGAAGGTACATCCTTAATTTCACAGGTCGAAGGGATGGCTCCTCAAGATTCGGCCCGGAAAGGCAGTTTGGCAATTTTGGAGCGTTAGGTGTGGCTTGGCTCTTTTCGGAAGAAGCTATTTTTAATGAAAGTTCGCTATTGAGCTTTGGAAAGGTGCGCGCCAGTTATGGGACTACCGGAAGTGATAATATTGGGGACTATAGATTTCTGGATACCTACAACATTACGGGATTTGATTATGATGGTACAACCGTTTTACAACCAACAGGGATATTCAATCCAATGTTCGGTTGGGAAGCGAACAAGAAATTGGAAGCAGCTTTGGAACTTGGCTTTTTCAATGACCGATTGTTTATAAACACCTCGTGGTATAGAAACCGTTCCTCAAACCAGCTTATTGGAATCCCGTTAGCAGCGACCACGGGCTTTTCGGAACTGACTGGAAACTTTGATGCAACCGTTGAGAATTCGGGTTTTGAAGTAGATGTAAGGACGGTCAATCTTCAAAATGGGAATTTTAAATGGACAACAACATTTAATATAACAGTGCCTAAAAGTAAATTGTTAGAATTCGATGGTTTGGAAACATCTACCTTTTCCGATCGATTCATCATTGGCAAACCACTGACCATTGTTAAACTATACAATGCCTTGGGGGTTGATCCAGAAACAGGTATCTACCAGTTTGAGGATTATAATATCGATGGTAACATTAGCAGTTTGGAGGACAGGCAATGGGTAGAGGACTTCGCCCCTAAGTTTTATGGTGGGTTTGGAAACACCTTCAGTTACGGGAACCTAACATTAGATATGTTCTTTCAGTTCAAAAAACAAAAGGCATTCAATGAACTGACATTCGCTGCAACCCCAGGGTATCGGGGGAATGCCCCGGTAAGCTTGTTGGATCGATGGCAACAGCCGGGAGATACCAACCCCATCCAAATGGCATCTGGTGGACTGGCCTTTGGGGAAGATACGGGAGTACTTCAGCAACGAAGTAATGCGGCCGTGTCGGATGCATCCTTTATTCGGTTGCGGAACATATCCCTAAACTATAAAGTGCCTACAACGGATAGTAATCTGGAAGTCAATGTGTACCTGCAAGGTCAAAACCTGTTAACGTTTACCAACTATAGCGGTCCTGACCCGGAGCAACCCTCTAGCACACGCTTGCCTCCTTTGAGACAGCTCACCCTTGGGCTACAAGTAGCATTTTAACCTTAAAACCCAATATTATGAAACATTTAAAACATAGTACATATATAATAAAGTCCAAGAACGGGCTTTCATCTATGAGAGCCTTAATTTTTAAGTGCCTGGCCCTTTTTCTTTTTGGAATTGGATTTATAGGCTGTTCGGACTTTGTGGAAGTGGACGCTCCCAAGAATGTATTGATATCTGAAACGGTATTCAATGACCCAGCCACGGTAGAATCTGCCTTGGCGAATATCTATTTCAAGATGCGGGAAGAAGGAATGGTATCCGGTAATTTGGGATTGACCACTTCATTGGGTATTTATAGTGATGAACTGGACTATTTCGGTTTTGATTCCAGCTATTCGCAGTTCTACAATCATAACGTCATTGCAGGTAATAACACAATTTTAGGTTGGTGGAGCCATGCCTATAATATCATTTACAGTGCCAACGACATCATTAAAGGTGTTGACAATTCCGATGCCTTGACCGCAGAGGAAAAGGACAATTTTAAAGGACAGGCTCTCTTTGTTCGAGCTTACTTCCATAGCTTATTGGCCAACATTTATGGGGATATTCCCTATATCAAAACAACTGATTATAGGGAAAACAATGAGGTGTCACGCTTGCCTTTGACAGATGTTTATGAAAATATTATAACGGATCTTATGGATTCCGTGGATTTGTTGGAAGTTATGGACGGAAATTCCGGAGAACGAGTCCTGCCCGGTCAAGATGTGGCCAAGGCATTATTGGCTAGGATGTATCTCTATACAGAACAATGGGAATTGGCAGCATCAATGGCCACCGATCTAATCGATACCTACAGTTTGGAAACGGATATAAACCATGTATTTCTAAAGGAATCCCCCGAAACCATTTGGCAACTGAAACCAGGGGACAGTCCAAGAAATACCCAAGAGGCAAATCAACTGGTCATCCAATTTATTCCAGGTCAAATTTATGCACTGTCCGATACGTTTTTGGAGGCTTTTGAAGCGGGGGATTTAAGGCATGCCAATTGGGTGGAAAGCATATCGAATACGGACAACACTGTTACCCTACACTTTGCCCATAAGTACAAAGCCTTGTTCACAGAAACGGAATCCTTGGAGTATTCCATTTTGTTTCGATTGGCAGAGCAATACCTGATACGGGCGGAAGCTAGGGCGTATTTAGGAAATATTCCGGGAGCGCAGGAGGATATCAACACCATACGAAATCGGGCAGGATTGGCCAATAACTCTGCAAGTACAGTAAACGATTTAATGGAAGCCATTCTTCAGGAACGTCAGGTTGAACTGTTTACGGAGCAGGGTCATCGCTGGTTTGACCTAAAGCGGACTGGGAATGCAAGTGAAGTGTTAAGTGCCATTAAGCCCAATTGGCAGAGTACGGATGTCCTTTTTCCAATTCCTGAAACCGAATTGGAAACCAATCCCAATTTATTACCTCAAAATGGTGGTTACTAATGGAAATGGATTGCCAGAAAAAATTTAACGTCATGAAAAAAATCCTTCTAATATGCTTTTTGTCAATGTATACTTTGGGATATGCCTTAAGTATGGTTGGTAAGGTAAAGAGCAATAAAACCATTTTGGATAAGTCCGAAACGATACCCTTTTTGACTTCCTTTATAGAGGATGACCAACTCTATTTGAACATCCCCAATCAAGTATTAGACAGACCCATGATGTTCATTCGTTATGACCAAGATAAGAAACGCGAATATATGCAGGTAGTCTGGTCGCTTCATAAGGAGAAGATACTGTTAGTAGTACCGAGCATTCAATCCACGGCGGGTATTATTTTGCCACTGAAGCCAAAGCTTGACCTTTCGGAAAATATCCTTGCTGTATTTACTCTGGAAAAAAAATACAGTATGGTAGGAAACCATTGTGTGAACATAACTGATCTTGTTTTAAGGCAAGATATCGAATGGAAGCCGGGCTTCACGGAAGCACTTGTTCCCCAAATCACGATGCTCATGGGTGCTAAGGATTTGAACAGTGAGGTCATTATTGAGACTAGACGCGGCATCATAATGGAGCGATCTAAAATTGCGATGCCTGTGTTTTTCGGTTTCTGTGCTTTGGAATCACCTATGAAGGCAAGACGATACGATTATCGTATGGGTTTCTGGAATGAGGTAATTTTTGGAATTGATTATGATGGGGTTAAAAACAGTATTGCCAACATTAGTAGATGGCGCCTTGAAAAGAAATATGAAGGACAAGACGTAAGCATTCCCAATAAGCCCATTACATTTATCCTGTCCCCAGAAATCCCCAAGAAATGGCGACCTTATATCAAGGCGGGTATCGAAGAGTGGTTGCCAGCATTTGAGTCTGCGGGCTTCAAGGACGCCCTTGTTGTCAAGGAAGTCGATACGCTAAGCGACTGGCAACAACATAGCATAAATACCTCCGTTATTTATTGGGGTAAAAAGAAATATTTGAGAGGCTTTGAGAATGAAACTCTTGGTGCCACTGTAACCAAAATCATTGACGAGAGAACGGGTGAAATACTGCAAGGGAATATCCATTTGGGTAATTCTCCCCAAAGCTACGCCGAAAGCTATTTTATCAGGGTTGCCCCATTAGACAAAAGAGCACAAAAGTTTCCGCTTCCAGATGAAATCATTGGAAAAATGATGCAATCTACAACGGCCCATGAAGCCGGCCATGTGTTTGGGCTTATGGACGGTAACTATGGAGAATACAGTTACCCTTTTGAAAAAATGAACGATATAGAATGGTTGGAGAAAATGGGATTCACTCCTAGCGTCATGAACTATACAAGACCCAACAACATCGTTCAGCCCGAAGACAATATACCTCCGGCTTTACTCATTCAAAAAGTGGGACCCACAGATCGCCATAGTATACTATGGGCCTATACCGAGTTTCCGCATGAGGCTTCAGAGGATGAAGAGACAGCTGCCTTGGAACGCATGGTAAGATCACAGGACTCAACCCCTTGGTATCGGTATACTGATAGTAACCATGAAGTAATCGGGCCGGCGATGACTGATGAAGTTGTGGAGACGAATGACCCAGTTAGGAGTACCACGATGGCCTTGAAGAACATAAAGCGTGTCATTAAACTGTTGCCAGAGGCCTGTAGTAACGATAAGGACAATAGCCGATTGGAGCGACTTTATGATGGTACTATACAATTATGGTACCACCAGATGAGACATGTGGTCTCCCTTATTGGAGGCTATGACATTCAGTATAAATCCATAAACCAACCTGGAAGTATTTATACACCCATTCCCTTGGAAGTGCAAGAAGAGGCTATGGAGTTTCTAATCAAGAATGCCTTCAATCCTCCCCAATGGTTGACCGATCCTGATTTTGAAGCCAAGCGAAGATACTCCGTTAATCCTGATAGGATCTTGGAATACCAGCAAAGTTTGATAATAGAGTTATTACGGCCACAGCGGTTGAAACGATTTGAGTATTTGGAAAAACAAATGGGTTTTGAAGAGGTTACCAAAAAATATCTTTCAAATCTCCAGGCAGGCTTGTTTAAAGAATTAATGAGTGAATCAGCAGAGGTGGAACCAAGGAATCGGGAAATCCAATTGACCTATATCGATAAGCTGATTTGGATAATACAGCAGGAACGGGTGAATATTACAGTGGAAGAAAGGGTGTTTGACTATACGGACTATTCCAAAGGTCTGGTCATGGGGCAATTGATCTCCCTAAAAAAGGATATTGCAAGGGCTGTCAAAAGGAATAAGAATGACAAGTCAATGGGACATTGGAAGCTGTGCCTATATAGATTGAATGAAATTCCATGAGGGCAAGTATAGTGAAGATTTAGAATCGGAAATAGCTTTATTAGCAGGCTATTCGTCTAAACGTATTCAAGTATTGTATTACTTGATTTTTTGAATTAGTCAAAAAAAGGTGCCTTTTTTATGGGCACCTTTTCTTTTGATCACCGGAACAATTTAAATTGGCCTTTTTAATGGAGTAGCCAATTCTTGTTCTTGATACAATTGTTGACCGTTGAAGGTACAAGGGTTTGCATTGTCAGGTTGACATTCATCACCCACCGTGGTGGACTGAACCCCTAGGATGGGATGATTGTAGTACGCTGTTTGGCTAACGATATTAGCCTCAGTGGCAAATGCAAAGCCCACCGCCAACAAAATGGCGAAGACCGGTAAAACGAAATTGAAAATTTTTGTTTTCATAATGTTTTGTATTAAATGTTAATGCCTACTCTTTTATCTACAGGTTTTCGGCTTATCCTGTCACTACGTAGTTTGTTGTTCGGATATATATCCGTATTTTTTGCTGATTAGAAAAATCCCTATCAGTGCAAGGATTATGAACGTACTATTGAAAATGATATGGGTCTTCCATCCCATACTGGATACTACACCACCACAGGAACAAGGAATGGAATCACTGAAACTTAGGACCATGATGATATATGTGGTAAACAATGTCATTAATGACATACTTGCATAGAGGGCAGTCAAAATGTATTTGTCAAAGAGAAACAGTCCTGCAACCACCAGTTCAACTAGTGGAACACCAATAGCAATCCATGTGGCATAAGATGAAATAAAGGGGAACCGTTCCAATTGCAATTGAAATTGACCTAAATGAATCAATTTACTGGTAGCGGTATATACAAACAGGACTATATATAATAGACCAATAATCCGTATAGTTCTGCGATAAAATCCCATTGCCTTCATATCATTTGCATTGATATGGTAAAGTTCGGGAGTTAAGATTACTTCTAAGGGATAATTACTTATCCCAAAGGGATTAATTGGGCTAAATCTCTCCCGATTTGGATTTTTCCCTAAAAATCTTAGGAGAATATTCGTATTGCTCCTTAAACGCCCTGGTGAAATGGGGTACGCTCTTGAAGCCGACCATCTTGGCTATGGACTTGAAGTTCAGTTGGGTATATTGGACCAGGGTCTTGGCCTTGCGCAGCCGTTCCTGTACCAGATATTTGAAAACGGTTGTACCGTAAAGTTCCCTAAAACCATATTTCAGCTTGAACTCGTTGGTTCCCAATTGATGGGCCAGATCCGTTAGGTTGGGCAGGTCCATTTGCAGGTTATTGAGAATCATGTTCCGTCCTTCCCTTATCTTGCGGATGTCCTCGTAGCTCAGCTTGACCTTTGGCCTTGCTTTGGTACTGTCGGTGGATTTATCATCCAAATCCGCACATATCGCAGATTGGTTTCTTTCCTTGCCGAAGGTCTTGCCCATGGTGGTATGGACCACGGTGACCAAAATGCTTTGGGTGCCGTCCTTTATGCTTTTGATGGCCGAGATAAGGCAGCGGTTGGGAATGACCAACTTTTCATTGGTCATAAAACTAAGGGGCAAGGCCATATCATAGAAACTCTTTTTCCGAAGTGTCTTCCATTTCTGCTGCCATGTGGCTTTCGATGTTTCTGTCAAAAGGTTTGTAAAAGGTTTTTGTATGATGGTACCATGCAATTTGGAAAGGATGGTACAGGCCTTTTGGTTGACCATTTGGATCCTACCGTCATTGTCCAGCAGAAAGCACATCTGTACCAGGTGTTCAGTAGTGCTCTTGGAGCTGACAAAGCCCTGGTGGTAAAAGGATTCCTGTATTTCCTCTGCCAGCATGTTGAGCACGATGGCCAGAGCCTCGATGTTGTCGTTCTTGTCAGAGGTGTCCAGACGGTAAAAGAAATTGCCGCTGGCCATTTCCATGAGCATGTACTGGATCTGTTGCATTCTGTGATCTGTTCTTAGGGGGGACATTGCTGTTGGTTTATCGGTTAGATGTTATGAACTATTAAATAATGGACAAAGTATGGACGGTTCAAAACTCGGTCAAAGGGGAACCAGCCAAAGGACCATGCTGAGGAAGCCTCCCAAATAGGCCACGGCCTTGGCAAGATCGCGAAAAGCGGCCGTGGGAATGTCCGGATGGTTCGTTTTTAGGTAGAACTGTGTCATGGCATCGGTCACGGGTGGTTCGATGACAAAAGCCAGGGCATTCACTAACTGTGAGCCTTCAAGGGCGAGGTAGTCCCTTGCGGGCTTGTCCACTTTGCGGAGTTGCCGGATATCACAGAGGACGGGATAGGCACGTTCTTCTTGGAACATCAGCCGGTCCCTTACGATCTGTTTGGAGGCCCCAAGGTCGATCTCGACCCCTTTTTTATAGATTATGTGTACAATGTTATCCATAAGCATGTATAGGGCGTACTTATTTTCATAGAATTCTTGCATAACGGTTAGCAAACTGGTAATCAGTTATCAATTTACAAAAATAATATTGTAATGAACTAAAAATATCACCTTAGACCCTATATTAAAAAGGAATTTTCTTATCCGAGAGGGATTAAAACTTATCTGAAAGGGATGATTTTAAAGTTTGGTACCACAAAATCCTACAAATGCCACTATATTTTAGGACACCAAACACAACGACCATGGCAAAGATCAAGCACAACAATTTTCTGGATACTGTCAACAACGTGATATCCGATGCTGCCCAACAGGGCATCCTACACCTATACGCCGAAGGCGAGGGCTTTACCGGAAGGACCATTGGGGTCAGGGGCAACACCCTTTTCCACTTTGGGACCACGGGCTATTTGGGACTGGAACAGGATCCCAGGTTGAAGGCAGCGGCTGTTAGCGCAATCCAAAAGTACGGCACCCAATTTCCCTTGTCCAAATCCTATATCTCCCATCCTTTATATAGGGACTTGGAGGAAAAGATCGGACAAATGTACGGGCAGCCCATCATTATCACCAAGAACAGTACCCTGGGGCATCTGGGAGCCATTCCCAGTGCCGTGGACGACCGAGATGCGGTCATCCTTGACCACCAAGTGCATTGGAGCGTACAGAATGCCTGTCAGCTGTTGAAGAACCGGAGCATTCCTGTGGAAATGGTTCGGCACAACCATTTGGATATGCTTGAAGATAAGATAAAATTCCATTCCCAGAACAGGAACCGCATTTGGTATATGGCGGACGGTATCTATTCCATGTTTGGGGACAGTGCGCCCATTCATGAACTGATGGCCCTTTCTAAAAAATACCCCCAACTACATTTCTATATGGATGACGTGCACGGCATGAGCTGGGCGGGAAGGCATGGTACCGGCTTTGTTCTGGACCAGCTAAAGAAGCTTCCAGACAACATGTTACTTTTTGGGACATTGAGCAAGACCTTTGGGGCCAGTGGGGCGGTCCTGGTATGTCCTGACAAAAAGATGCACCATAGGATCAAGACCTTTGGCGGGCCCTTGACATTTTCCGCCCAACTGGAACCCGCATCTGTAGCCGCTGCCTCGGCCTCTGCGGACATCCATCTATCTTCGGAAATCTACAATCTTCAGAACGAGCTGAGGGAGCGTATCCACTATTTCAATGGGCTTTTGGCTTCAACTGACATACCCTTGGTAGATAGGAACGATTCCCCGGTGTTCTATATTGGTACAGGGATGCCCAAAACCGGGTACAATTTTGTTAACCGATTGATGGAAGAGGGATTCTATGTTAATCTGGGTTTGTTCCCTGCCGTACCCGTCAAGAACACAGGGGTGCGCATCACTATATCCAGACATAACCAAAAGAAGGAGATACATGCATTAGTGGAGGCCATGGCCCATCATTATCCAAAATCTCTGGAGGATACGGGAACTGACCTAAACAGGGTACGGCATGTCTTTGCGCTGGAGCCCCAAAAAACCAAAATAAATCTCATCGACACTGACCTTGATATCCAATTGGAGAGCTCTATTTCCAAGATAGAGAAGGGTCACTGGAACACTTTCATAGGTACACAAGGAGTCATTGATTGGGATGGGCTCCTGTTTTTGGAGACTAGTTTTGAGGACAATGATTTGGTCGAACACAATTGGGAGTTTCGATATCTGATTGTAAGGGACAACAAGGGAAAACCGATATTGGCCACGTTTATGACCATAGGACTTTGGAAGGACGATATGCTGGCCAAGGAAAGCATATCAAGGGACTTGGAGGCAATAAGGGTGTACGACCCCTATCATTTGACCACTAAGGTTTTGTCTGTTGGCTCCTTGTTCACGGAGGGAAAACACCTATTCCTCGATGGAGATCATCCATTGAAGGACAAGGCCTTGGATATATTGATGAGGACTTTGGAAACTTTGGAGCATCAAACGGATGCCAAAATGACCGTTCTCCGTGATTTTGGATCTGATGATCCCTTAGGAAAATTTTTAAACGGTCATGGCTTTGTACGTATACAAATGCCGGATTCCTGTGCTGTGGACCTTGTGGAGCGAGAGGATATCGAAGCCTATATCTCCAAACTATCTGTCCGGAACCGTCGCCATTTCCGAAAAGAGATACAAGCTTTTGAACCTGAATTCCAAGTTGACATCCTGCAAACATGCCATAAAAAACAATTGGATCAGGTTATCGAACTGTATGGTAATGTCCATCAGAACAATCTTGGACTGAATACCTTTCCCTTTCCAGAACGGGTCTTTAAAACCATGTCCGACAATCCCCATTGGGAGTTTATCTTGCTTTCATTAAGGAACCGTCCACAAAAGCCTATTGGCGTGATGTTCTGCTATAAAAACCAAGGAAAAACCTACGTCCCTGCCTTTGTGGGTTTGGATTACGCCTATGTTAGGAGCCACCATACCTATCGCCAATTGTTGTACCAAACCATCAAAAGAGCCATTGATCTGGGTTTTGACCGTATCGATTTTGGGATGACCGCTGCCTTTGAAAAACGTAAACTGGGTGCAACCGTTACGGAACAATTTGCCTATGTACAGGCTTCCGACAATTTTGCCATGGAACTCTTGGGGATCATGGAGCGTGAAGGATAAAGCGAATAGTGATGAAACATCAAAAATTGATATCGGAATTCAAGACACAACTCGACAAGTTGGAGAACGGGAACGGGGACATCCTCTTTAGGGCCGAGTCCGGTATCACTTTGGTGGAACGTTACATCAAACAGCTCCAGGCCCAAATTGGAAAGAAGCCCTTTGCTTCCCAAGAGGAGGAGATCAATTTTTTTAAGCATATTAAGCCCCAGTTCTTCAGCAAGCTCATCTATTATGGCCGATTGTTCAACATTGAGAGCAAACGGCCACGGGGAAGCAATGCAGCTCAGGTCAAATACCTAAAAAACCAGATTGAAAAGTTCCAAATTTTCTTTAACGACAACCTGGAATTCTATAACTATTACCGCCGTGGGGCCATATCCCTTGACGAACAGTACTTTATTCGTGGGAACCGGGACCTAAGACTTCCCCTCGAATCCTTTCATTTTATGATCGACAACCAGTTCTCCACCTGTCAGGATGGTACGGTGGCCACCATCATGGCCTATGACATGCTCATCGTATACCTTCAGCGGGAAATTGATACGTTGACGATCAACATGGACGACTTAAAAGAAAAACCTATGGAACGACCATCAAAATTATTTTGGACAGGCAGCAAGACAGACCTTATAGAGCTCCTTTATGCCCTACACTATAGTAAATGCATCAATAGCGGGACCGCGGACATCAAGGAACTTGCGTCCCATTTCGAACACTTCTACAATGTGGACCTTGGCAACTACTACCATACCTTTATAGAGATCAGGTCACGGAAGACCGGCAGGACCAAGTTTTTGGACAGGCTCATCGAGATGTTAAAACAGCGGATGGAGGGCCTGGACGACTGACCAAAAATCTCCCACCTCTATCCCAAGGTGGGAGATTTCCATTTTAACGACTTCAACATAAAATTTGGATGCTTCTGGTATATCCAAATAATGTTCTATGCATCAAAACGAGCTAAAAGCCATCAAAACAAATGTCAAAAAAATATCTCCCACCTCTATCATAGCTATGGAAATTATCCGAAAATCCCATTGCAATTTTGTGCCAGTGAAAGTCAAATCAGGTTAGGGGCCATCAAATTAGTTGACAGTAATGCGATGGTCCCTTTCTTATAAATCGCTTTACAAATGGCAGCAACAATTATTACAATGGAAGACCTTCGAGAGTTCAAGATGGAACTGCTCGATGGCATCAAAGAGCTCCTCAATAACCAAACTGGCCATACTTCCAAGAGATGGCTCAAATCCCCAGAGGTCAGGGAACTTTTAGGCATTTCACCAGGCACGCTCCAAAATCTCAGGATCAACGGGACATTGCCCTATACCAAAGTGGGCGGCATAGTCTATTACGACCAAGAAGAAATCATGGAGGTCATGGAAAAGAACAGGATCCATAACAAGTTCTAATTTCCACGTAGGTGGAAATCCTATCCATTTATGGAACAAGACAATTATATAAAACATTTGAACAATGTCATTGTTCGATTCTCGAAGGATGGACGTTTAAAAACCACTCATGGTCATCAATATAGAAAAGATTTTAATATGAATATCGATAAAATGGAATTTACAGCATGGATGGAGCGTATTATGAATCGTTTGGACATCCTTAGCGAAGATATCAACGGTACTAGAAAACAGCATACGAGTATTGACGGCGAGGAACTTTTGGACAACCAGGACCTGCTCCAGATGCTAAAAATCAGTCCCCGTTCCCTTCAGCGATACCGTTCTTCCGGGAAATTACCCTACTATACCATAAGTGGAAAACTGTACTACAAATTGTCCGATATACATCAGTTCCTACGGGAGTGTTTCACCACGCCCATATCCAAAACAAAAGCCAAGAAATGACACATGTTGCCAACCAAAGCCAACCAAGGCAAGAAGGTAAACGCTGCATTTACTTTCGGAATTGAACTTTAAAACGTCAGATTATGAGCAATCAAAATTTAGAAAAGCCAGAAACACCAGAACAATTATCAGAGATATTGTTGGTACTGGATAAAGAAAAAAAGAAAATTCAGGCTGTAAAGGGCATCGATGAAAACGGGAAGCTGGAAACCGTGGATCCCACTAAAAAGAACCAGAACCAGTTTATGCGTGTGGATAAACATGGCGATTTCCTCTCCAACTTCTTTACCAATTTTTTCAGCCAATTGAAAGATCCCACTAATTTCTCCTTTTTCAAAGTGCCCGCACCACTTGCAATTGATACGGCAAAAGAGATGCAAAAGCAGTTGAAAGCACCTACTAGGGAAAAAGAAGAATTGATGAAACAATACGAAGTAAACCCTGAAGCAGAGCAAGAACATAAACAAGAAAATCAAAATAAAATGGAAACAACTCATACAACACCCGAAACAAGCGAATACCGCTACCAGCCAGAACAAATTGATTGGGAGACCATGAACAATCTGGGATTAAGTAAAGAAAAACTTGAAAAGATGCACCTTCTTGACCCGCTACTTAAAGGGTACAAGACCAATGAGCTTGTACCAGTAAGCCTTAATCTGGGTACTGCCATAACCCGTATGGATGCTAGACTGTCCCTGCAAGCCAATGATGAAGGACAGGTTGTGGTAGCCATCCATGGCATCCGAAAAACACCCAATTTGAACTTTGCTTTCTTCGGACATGAATTTAGTAACGAAGATAAGGATAACCTGCTCCAAACAGGAAATATGGGACGGGTGGTCAATCTGACCAATCCCAAGACAGGCGAAACCATCCCATCCATTATCAGTGTGGACAGGCTCACCAATGAATTGGTTGCCCTGCGAACAGAATATATAAAAATCCCCGAACATATCAAAGACGTCAAATTGGACGAGCAGCAAAAGCAAATCCTAATGGAAGGCAAACCACTATACATCGAAGGCATGATTTCCAAAAAAGGAGATCCATTTAATGCCTCGGTTCAGTTCAATGCCGACAAAAGGTATGTCGAATTTCTTTTTGACAGAAGCAATACCAATAAACAGGCACAAACTAGCGAGCAGACCCAATCGCAACAAGCTCCGGAAATATTTAGAGGGCAAAAATTGGATGACGGGCAATACCAAAAGTTCAATAATGGTCAGACCATATACTTGGATAATTTAGTAGATAAGAAAGGAAAAAAATACCAAGGCTACATCACCTTCAACAAAGAAACTGGAAAAACAAACTTTTCATTCCAGAATCCGAACAAAGTTAAAGAGCAAGCGATGCCCACCGAAGCCCATAAAACACAAACAGCGGTTAATTCAGAAGGTAAAACCAATGAAGCGACCAAGCATGTCAAAGAGCCTTTGAAATCGGGTCAAAAAAATCCCGATAGCAAGAAACAGCAACAAGAACAGGAAAAGCCCAAAACAGCTGCTAAATCCAAAGGCAGAAAAGTATAAATATCTAAATACGCTAAGAAATGAAAGCCGTCATTGCAGAAAAGCCAAGTGTGGCGCGTGAAATAGCTTCCCTATTAGGAGCGACAGAAAAAAAAGAAGGTTACTTGATGGGCGGTGGCTATATAGTAACGTGGGCGTTTGGCCATTTAATCCAATTGGGCATGCCAGAGGATTACGGTATATCTGGATTTCAGAAAGCCGTTTTACCAATACTGCCCAATCCCTTTTTACTAACGGTACGTAAAGTAAAAAAAGATAAAGGCTATATCGCTGATAAAGGCGCCTTAAAGCAACTGAAAGTCATTGAGCAGGTCTTTACCCGGTGCAATGGCATTATTGTCGCTACCGATGCCGGACGTGAAGGAGAACTCATATTCCGATACATCTATGAATACCTCAAATGCAACAAACCCTTTGAGCGTCTTTGGATCAGTTCCCTTACTGAAAAAGCGATGAGACAGGGATTTGACAACCTGAAACCCGGACATGATTTTAACGGTCTATATAGGTCCGCACAAGGCAGAAGCCGTGCGGACTGGTTGGTAGGCATCAATGCATCACAGGCACTCAGTATTGTAGCAGGGAACGGTATTTATTCGCTAGGAAGAGTACAGACCCCAACACTCGCTTTAATATGCAGACGTTATCAGGAAAACAAAAAGTTCTCGATACAGAAATACTGGCAATTGCAACTCACGCATACCAAGGGGTTCACTGATTTTAAAAGCCTTTCCGTAGCGAAATGGGAGGATGAAAATGAGGCAACAGATACCCTTAAATCCATACAAAGAAACGGGAATACTGCTACGGTCACATCCGTAGAAAACAAAACCGTTACTCAGCAACCACCTTTGTTGTTTGATCTAACGGGGCTTCAAAAAGAGGCCAACAAAAAACTAAACTTTTCTGCAGAGCAAACCCTAGGTATTGCGCAAAACCTTTATGAAAAGAAATTCATTACCTATCCGAGAACCGGAAGCAAATACATACCTATGGATGTGTGGCCTGAGATTCCCCATCTTATCAGGGCCTTGCAGGACAAGGATTCCTGCCAAGAGGCTGTAAACAAAATAAAGTTTGGGCGGTTCAATAAACGTATCGTGAACGACCTGCGGATAACCGATCATCACGGTCTGCTAATTACGGGCAAAATCCCTTCAGCTTTATCGGCGAAGGAAAATGCCGTTTACGATATGATTGCCCTTCGATTACTCGAAGCTGTTTCTGAAGGCTGTATCAAAGAGATAACCGACATTTACTTACAGGTATTGCACTATGATTTTGCCGTAAAAGGTTGTAAGGTATTGGAAGCTGGCTGGCGTGCTATTAAAGGCAATTTCTTTGATGATTCTGAACCGGTACAAGAATTGCCCGAACTGAAAAAAGAGGACAAACTTAAAATAAAAGAGGCCATCGCTTTGGAAAAGAAAACCAGACCGCCCGCTCTTTATACCGAAGCAGGACTTCTATCTGCTATGGAAACCGCTGGAGGGGACATTGAGAACGAGGACGAGCGCAGGGCATTACAAAACCTTGGTATCGGTACTCCAGCTACAAGAGCCGCTATTATAGAAACCTTGTTCAGTCGCAATTATATCCAAAGGGAAAAGAAATCACTGATTCCGACCGATAAAGGCGTACAGGTGTATGAACTGGTCAAAGACAAAAAAATTGCAGATGTAGCGATGAGTGCCCAGTGGGAACTCACTTTGCAGAAAATTGAAAATAATGAGGCTGATGTTGGGGCTTTTCAAAAAGAAATGGAAACCTATGCAGCATCCATTACCCATGAACTGTTACAAGCTTCCATAGCACAGGCAAATCTCCCCAAGCTTGTCTGTCCAAAATGCAAAACGCAACAACTTATTATTAGGGATAAAATCGTCAAATGCCCTGATGAGACATGCAGTTGGCTACAGTTCCGCAACGTATGTGGTGTTCAGATTAGCATAGCAGATATTGAAAGTTTAATCAATAGGGGCAAAACGGCTCTTATCAAAGGAATGAAAAGCAAGGCTGGAAAAAAATTCAATGCCTATGTCGTCCTGAATGACAAAGCCGAAAGCTCCTTTGAATTTGAAAAAAACAAAGGCTATAAAAAATAATGGAACATAACCCGGTCATAACCCGTCAAGAAATTGAAAGCCAAATTTATACCATAAGAGGACAACAGGTGATGCTCGATAGTGATTTGGCACTTATGTAAAGCTATACATAAGTGCCATTATGCATAGTAAAAGATTATGTACAGTATGCCTACTTTCTGTAGCTTTAACGCTTGAATAAGGTGATTCTCCTGTACATAATCTTTGTAGGTTTCTATAGGCTTTTCAGCCATTCAAGTAAGTTGCTGTTATTTGCCCACATCGGAGCCTCAGCTGGAGTTACATCTGCATATGCTTTTTCAATAGCATCACGTTTCATTTTAGAGTCTGCCCTCGCATAGATTTCGGTTGTCACAACAGATTTATGTCCAAGAAAGTCTCTAATGTAGATTAAGGGCACATTGGCTTGTAACAAGTGCATAGCCTTAGAGTGGCGTAACGAATGACAGCTGATACCTTCAGGGATGAGTGAGGGCGATTTCCTTCTTGCCATTTCTGTGTACTTCAACAGGATATAGGTGATTCCCCCGCGTGTAAGTTTTTCGTTCTGGTTATTGCAGAACAAAGGATATTCATTGGCATATGCTTCTGTAAGCTTGTGTTCAACCATATAGCGATTTAAAAATGCAACTTGTGCATCCAACATGGGTACAATCCTTACTTTATTTCCTTTTCCCCTGATCCTGATTACACATGGTTTGTCAAAACGGACAGATGAAGCGGTCAAATCTGCTGTTTCCTGCACTCTGGCACCTGTATCGTAAATCAAAGACAGCAAAGAGAGATCCCGTCTACCCTGCAGAGTAGTGGTGTCTGGTTGTTTTAAGATCAATTTTATGCCTTCAACAGTCAGATAGATCATTGCCTTTGCTCCAGATTTTTTATTTGTGATGGATAATATCCGCTGACATTCATGGAGGTTTTCTACTGCGGCATATTGCAGGTAGCGATAAAAGGCATGGATAGCAGCAAGACGGGCATTCCGGGTGGAATCGGCATTTTTTCTTTCTTTCTGAAGCCACTCCAGAAATTCGACAATCAATTCTTTGGTGATATGCCCGATGGTCAGCTTGTCTATTTTCACCTTTTTATTCTCCTGGATAAAAGTAACCAGCAGTAGAAATGAGTATTTATAAGCAGCGATTGTATGGCTGCTCACGCCCCGTTCTCCAGGAAGATATTTGATTAAAAAGCCAGACAGGTATTTAGAGAAGTCAGTCGGTTTCATGGCACATTATTTTAGGGAAAACATTTAAACAGACGGTATCTATATTCTTTAGCAGACCGGGATACATTTCCGCAGTCAGCCTGACATATCCGTTGGTAGCCCTTATGGACTGGTGTCCAAGGTACGTGGAAAGGTATGGTAATGCACAGTATAGATCCAGACCTGATTCAGCCATTTTCGCTAACGAATGTACCGCAAAGGTATGCCGGAGATCATGGATACGAGGCCCCTGATGACCACCGGCATAAGGAATGCCTGCCCTGACAAGAATTTTGCGGAACCAACCGTATACCACTCCACTTTTGCATTTATTTCCATTTAGCGATATAAAGAAATAGCCGTTCTCCCTGCTTACCGGCATCATGTCCCGATATTTTACATATTCCCGGCAGACAGCTGAAAGTGAACCGGAGATCGGGATTAACCGTTCCTGATTATTTTTACTGTTCCTTATGACCAGATAATTGCTCTCCAGGTTTATATCCCCATCCAATATGGAGAGAGCCTCATTGATACGGAGCCCCGTGCCATAAAGCAAGCGGAACAAAGCGGGTATCATGATGATATAGGAACTCATTAGTCTTCTGCTCGTCCGGAATTCATCACAGGCATTGAATATGCTCTCGATTTCCCGTCTGGAATAGATATAGGGAACGAATGCCTGTTCTGGAATCTGGTTTTGTACCGGGATGTACGAGGGTATTCCCAGGTCATTCATGAAAGAAGCCAACTGCACCAGCACCCTGACCCTGCCTTGTCTGTATTTGTCGGACTCAATGCCTTTTCTTTCACACCAAGCATCCGAAAGTTGTTTGGTTATTCCGGCTTTTAGTTCCTCCTGTTCGATTGTAAACCTGTCAAACCGCACCAATAGCTCTTTGGCCGACATGTATCTATAACCAAGTTTTTGCTTTAGAACGATCAATTGTTCGATATAGGTGGCGTAGGTGCCAGAGAAAACATAATTATGCATAAAAGATTCCCCCTTTCTGAACATAGAATGCCGGTGAGACCACAGGCACATCAAGGGCACATTGGCTAAGGGAGGCAGAATCTATCCTCAAATAGTATTTAGTGGATTCTGTACTGCCATGGCCAAGGACTTCGGATATGACGGGAAGCATGGTGTGCTGCTCAAGGAGAATACCTGCGAGCGAATGTCTCAAGGCATGTGCACCATGTCTTCTGTTTTCAATATTTATTCCGGCATGTACCAAGCTGTTATGGACAATTGAGGTCAGGGCAGAACTGTAAAGGCGGGTAAACGGAGCCTTAGACCTTAAGAAAACAAAGGGCTCCTGCGATTCTGGGCGTGCATGTTTCAGATAATCAATAATTGCATTTCCCAGTTCAGTGAGCAAAGGAAGTTCTATCCGTTTATCTGTTTTGCACTGGTACAATTCGATTACGTTTTTATCCCATAGGATATTTTCGAATTTAAGACCGGCAATGTCCGAAGCCCGCAATCCCAGACGTACTGCGATTAATAGAATAGCATAGTTCCGCTTTCCCAATCCACTGCCTCTGTCTATGGATTGAAGTAACTTTTCTATCTCATCCTTTCTGTATGTTCATGGTAGCTTCGGTTGTTCCCTGATATTATGCCTGGGAACAGTCCGTGAGAGATTTGTATCGGTAAGCTGGCGGTCAAACAAATAGGTGAAAAACGATTTCAATGCTGAAACAGCATTCCGTACAAGCGCCTTTATTTGAATATCAAAGCCTCTAAAATACAGGAGTATAGTGGCTGAAGTTATGTCTTTGACAGAATCAACATTCTGTTCTTGAAGGAAAAAAAAGAACCTGTAAAGGGTTCGCTCACACCTATTTACTGCACCAGAGGACAAGCGCCTTGACCTGTATAGGCCTAAATAATCCTGCATAAAGGAACCGATTTCACCCATAAAAGCGATCTCTCGTTTTAAGGGACTGACAAGACCCCCTGATTGATATTCTGATAAAATCTTAATGCCTCTGATAAAGCTTTTTTCAGAGGTGGATAGCTTGCTGTAATCGCAGTTCAATCCGAACCGATGGCTTAAAAACATTTTCCCCACTAACGGATCATAGGAATCAATCCCATTTTCTATCATATACTGTTCTAACCTGCGCCATACCCAATGATAATTGCGGATTGTAACCTTTGACCTGTGATGATGGGTTAACATGTGAGCAGTAATCTCAGTGGTCAATGCCTCAACTGAAGGAATACTAAATTTCAATAATGTCCTCATATATAAATTATTAACAGCAGCGGTATTGCTGCCATTAATAATATAAAAAAATATTATGTATAGTGTTTTGCTAAAAAAAGCAGGATAAACGCATCAAAAATTATCCTGCTATACATAATCTTTTACTATACATAATGGCAAAGATTTATCAGGTAGCAACCAAAGTTTTCAACCAAGCTGTAAAACGTAATAAAGAAAGGTTTCCTGAGCACTTTTGTTTCCAGTTGACACGAGATGAATTTGATACCATCAACTTGAGGTCACAATCTGTGACCTCAGATTTGAATTACGGGGGAAGACGCTATTTACCATATGTGTTTTCGGAGTCTGGAATTGCGATGCTTTCTGCCGTACTTCGAAGTGATATAGCCATAAAAGTGAGCATTGAAATTATGAATGCTTTTGTGGAGATGCGTAAAATGCTTATTAGCAATGCTTCCTTGTTTTACCGTCTGGATAAGATAGAACTCAAACAATTGGAATCAGACCAAAAATTTGAAGGCATCTTTAAGGCATTGGAAAGCGGTAAACTCCACAGTGAAAAAGGTGTTTTCTACAATGGGCAGATCTTTGATGCGTATACTTTTATAGCGGATATTATCCGCAGTGCCAAAAGTTCCATTATGCTGATTGATAATTATGTGGACGATACGGTGCTGACCTTGTTGGGAAAACGAAATAATAATGTAACGGCAACCATCTATACCAAAAGCATCAGCAAACAGTTAAAGCTGGATGTACAGCGCTACAACAGCCAATATCCTCCGGTTGAAATTTCGATTTTTTCAGATGCACACGATCGTTTTCTTATCATTGATGGTACTGAACTCTACCATATCGGGGCATCACTCAAAGACCTGGGCAAAAAATGGTTTGCCTTTTCGAGAATGGATATTGAAGTGGGCAGGATGCTTCAAATCCTAAACAAACAATAAACCCTCTGGAAATTCCAGAGGGTTTTATTTTAGCCTTTTGAAGCTTCCAAAGAGGCTTTTCTAAACTCCTTTAAAAGTTTTTCCAGTGCCAATGTAGATTTGCGGGCTCTTGTTCCAGCTGCTTTATTTCCTTTTTCCAGTTGCATATCTGCATCCGTTTTGAATGTTTCAATCTCTGAGGAAATCTTTTCGAGTAGGTCTTTCGTTTGTATAAATTGTTATTAATATATCGCAATAATAGACTTTAAATTTGCATAATTACTATCCCAAAGTCAAAAAAGGACAATCTACGCCATAGAAACCCACCCCATTAAAAACCGTTCAAAGCTGTTCTATATTTAGGGTTTAAATACATTATCAAATGAAATATCCATGACTAAAATTTTGTCATAATGCGGAATGATCATCGCGGGTGTTATATTTGACCAAATTAAAAACAATAAATATAAACAGATGAAAACACCACCAAAGAACCTTTCCCATTTCACCCTTCGATTGAAAGAACTCCTAAATACCAGTTTCCCCGAACATTCTGGAGACAAAGCTTTTATCCACTACCGTTCCCGACTTGCTGCCAATGCCTATGAAGGGGCATTTATGGCAGGAAACACGCTTCCCCAGTGTGATGAGATTGCCAATTACATTCTCTTTGAGGGCTTGCACTTCTCCAAGTTCGATACTGTTTTCAAGGTGGTCTGCAACGAGTTCGATACGATAATGGCAGATGAAGCATTACGACCATTTGCCCTAAAAATGCTACCAGTTTGCGAACCAGTCTTTGCAAGCTACGAGCTTACGGATGATTTCACTGATACCGCAGCATTTGACCTATGCTATACTGAACTGACGGGCACAATCGCCCTATGGATCGAAGAAAATGGGCTTCAGTAAACGACAACATCTCCAATCGAATATCAATGCCCTACGAATTGCCTTTAAATTAGAAAAGGAGAAACGCAGAAGTACCCAAGGGGAAAGACAGCAGATGATGCAATACAGCGGATTTGGCGGTCTAAAATTTGTGCTTAATCCAGTCCAGAACCCCATAGACATCAACCAATGGAGAAAGACCGAACACGACCTTTTTCCTCTTACACAAGAGCTCCATCAGCTTTTAAAAGAACATACCATAGATGAAACACAGTACCGTAGGTATGTGGATAGCATGCGAAATTCCGTCCTCACCGCATTTTACACACCTCCCTTGCTTATTGATGCCATCTCCGGTTCCTTAACTAAAAATGGCGTACACATCCAAAAATTTCTCGAACCCGCTGCCGGTATAGGTTCATTTATCCAATCCTTTGCAGGTGATACCCCAAATGTTACCGCTTATGAAAAAGAGCTGCTCACAGGTAAAATATTAAAGCAGCTTTATCCCGATAGCCATATTCACATTCGTGGTTTTGAAGAAATCCCCGAAAAGGAACAAGGCAGTTATGATGTGATAGCCAGTAATATCCCTTTTGGTGATACGGCCGTATTTGATCTTTCCTATTCCAGAAGCAAGGACACGACAAAAGTACAAGCTGCCCGAAGCCTGCACAATTACTTTTTCCTCAAGGGAACCGATATGCTCCGTGATGGTGGCATACTGGCTTTTATAACCTCACAAGGTGTACTGAACAGTCCTAAGAATGAGCCCATCCGTCGGGCGCTCATCCAAAACAACAACTTGGTTTCAGCCGTTCGACTGCCCAATAATCTCTTTACCGACTATGCAGGTACAGAAGTCGGAAGCGATTTGATCATTCTACAAAAGAATACACAAAAGCAGTATTTAACTGAAACTGAAGAATTGTTTTGTCAAAGCAAATCGACCCACTACAACACACCAAGTAACGCTTTGTTTGGCGATAACAAAAGGGTTATACATACAGATCAAGTATTGGGTAACGATCCTTATGGACAGCCTGCGCTTATCTACACCCATAGTGACGGCGTGGAAGGTATTGCCGGGGACCTGAAGCAAATGCTTTCTGAAGATTTTTCCATGAGATTGGATAGGAACATGTACCAAGGCAGACGGAAAGAACAACCTATTATACAAGTCCCTGTAATAGATAAGGCAACACCTCCTGCAAGCGCACCTCCAATCCATAAACCAGAATCAGAGATAGTATCGGCTTCCTCAGCAAATAATAGCACGATAAAGGAAGATGGGCAATTGAGCATTTTTGACCTATTTGAGAATGAGGTGGAAACTGTTGCGTATGCTCCTGTAGAGCCAATCAAAACCAAGAAACAACCTGCCAAACAAAAGAAAGCGGTCAATAAAGTCTATCAGACCAATCTGTTCAGTGGTCTGAACAAACAACCTGATAAGTCTTCCTTTTCCAAATCATCCAATAACGGAAGTGCATCAAATAACAAAAACAAAGAAGATATAAATGGAGATTTATTCTCTGGAGCAAACGCAAACGGTCTGACTGAAAAAACTATCTCGAATACAATTCCCGAACCAGCTATTTATACCAAAGAAATACAACCTTTCCATCGGAATGATTGCCTTGCCATAGACCACGATTGGGTGGGCTATCTCAAAGATTTTGACAGCGATAAACAGCAGGCCATGTTCCAGCCTTTGCAATTGCCGCCTTCACAGAAAGCAAGAGCCCAAGCCTATATTGCGCTTCGGGATGCTTATCTCAATCTATATCAAAAAGAAGCAACCACACAAACAGAGCATAAAGAAGAACGGGAAAATCTCAACAACCTGTACGATGCCTTTGTAAAAAGATATGGCAATCTGAACAGTGCCAATAATATCATACTTCTCAAAACCGATAGTTCTGGTAATGAAATCCCTTATTTAGAACGTGTGGTGGGCGGTGCGGTACACAAAGCCGATATATTCCACCGTCCGGTAAGTTTTTCAATAGCCGTATTGGCTACGGACAATCCCGATGAGGCACTGGCAGCTTCGCTCAACAAATACGGCCATGTGAATTTGGACTATATGTCAGAAATCAGCGGTATAGCATGCGATGATTTAAAAGAGGCATTACAGGGACGTATTTTTTATAACCCGATCCAAAAGGAATACGAGATAAAAGAGCGTTGGATAGCTGGCAATGTGGTAGAGAAAGCCCAAGCAATAAATGGCTACCTCGAAGCCAATCCTGAAGATGCACAAGCCCAGGAAAGTCTTGTGGCCTTGGAAGAAGCCCGACCAAGGCGCATTGAGTTTGAGGAACTGGATTTCAATCTAGGAGAACGATGGATTCCCACAGGGGTCTATGCTCGTTTCGCTTCACATCTATTTGATACCGAAGTACGCATCTATTATTCCGAGAGCAGTGATGACTTTTCTATAGTATGCGAGCAGAAGAACGTACACATATGGGATAAATATGCCGTAAAGTCCCAAAGCAGGACCTTTGACGGTATAGCCCTTATCAAGCATGCACTGGTAAATACTACACCGGATATTACCAAGAAAATAATGATTGGTGACAAGGAAGTCAAAGTTCGGGATATGGAAGCCATACAAATGGCAAATTCCAAGATCGATGAAATCCGAACAGCCTATACGGAGTGGCTACATGCCCAAAACGATGAATTCAAAAAGCGACTCACCGACCAGTATAACGACACCTTTAACTGCTTTGTCCGTCCGCAGTACGATGGAAGCCATCAGGATTTCCCGGGATTGGATCGTAAAGCATTGGGAATAGAAGATCTGTACGGAAGCCAAAAGGATGCAGTGTGGATGATAAAGCTCAACGGTGGTGCAATTTGCGACCACGAAGTAGGTGCTGGAAAGACGCTCATCATGTGTACGGCCGCACAGGAATTGAAACGCTTGGGACTGGCCCATAAGCCGATAATCATGGGATTGAAAAGTAATGTCCACGAGATCGCCCAGACCTATCGAACGGCTTATCCCCATGCTAAAATCCTGTATCCAGGTAAAGAGGATTTTACGCCTAAAAAACGTTTACGCATTTTTGGGGATATTAAAAACAACGATTGGGATTGTGTGATACTTACCCATGACCAGTTTGGGATGATACCGCAATCTCCCGAACTGCAGAAGGAAATCCTTCAAGCAGAACTGGACAGTGTGGAAGAGAACCTTGCCGCATTGGAAGCACAGGGCAAGGAGATTTCAAGGGGTATGCTAAAAGGGGTTATCGTAAGAAAGCAAAATTTGGAGGTAAAGCTTAAAACCTTACAGTATGATATCGAAAACCGAAAGGATGATATAGTGGATTTTAAAATGATGGGCATCGACCACCTATTGGTGGACGAAAGCCACCAGTTCAAAAATCTGATGTTCAATACCCGTCATGAGCGTGTAGCGGGATTGGGTAATATGCAAGGAAGCCAGAAAGCCCTAAACCTGCTATTTGCCATAAGAACTATACAAGAGCATACCGGAAAAGATTTGGGAGCCACCTTTTTATCGGGTACCACTATCAGTAATTCACTAACGGAACTGTACCTCCTGTTCAAATACCTGCGACCACAAGCATTGGAAAAACAGGGTATCAGTTGCTTTGATGCCTGGGCAGCTATCTACGCACGGAAAACAACCGATTATGAGTTTTCTGTTGCCAATACCATTGTACAAAAAGAACGTTTCCGCTACTTTATCAAAGTGCCTGAACTGGCACAGTTTTATTCTGAAATTACGGATTACCGAACCGCAAAGGATATTGGTATTGACCGCCCAGATAAGAACGAGGTGCTGTACAACATTCCACCGACACCAGATCAGGAAGCGTTTATCAAAAACCTGATGGAATTTGCCAAATCGGGAAATGCGACCTTATTGGGAAGACCCCCATTGACAGAGAGGGAAGAAAAAGCCAAGATGCTCATTGCTACGGATTATGCCCGTAAGATGTCACTGGATATGCGAATGGTAAGCGGTAAATATGAGGACCATCCCGATAACAAAGCCTCCCATTGTGCAGCAAAATTAGCTACGTACTATAACCGTTTCAAAGCCCAGAAAGGAACGCAATTTGTTTTTTCGGACTTAGGTACTTACAAACCCGGAGAATGGAACGTGTATGGGGAAATCAAACGCAAGCTCGTAGAAGACCATGGCATCCCTGCACATGAAATTCGTTTTATACAGGAAGCCAAAACAGATAAGCAGCGTAAGGAACTTATCGATGGTATGAACCAAGGGAAGATAAGGATACTGTTTGGTTCTACCAGTATGCTCGGAACAGGTGTAAACGCCCAAAAAAGAGCCGTTGCCGTTCATCATTTGGATACCCCATGGCGACCTAGCGATTTAGCCCAACGGGACGGAAGGGCTATCCGTAAAGGCAATGAAATCGCTAAATTCTTTGCTGAAAATAAAGTAAATGTGATTATCTATGCCGTTGAAAAATCATTGGATAGCTATAAGTTTAATCTTTTGTACAACAAACAGCTTTTTATTGATCAGTTGAAGAACAACAGTTTAGGCAAACGTACCATTGATGAAGGAAGCATGGATGAAAAATCGGGCATGAACTTCTCTGAATATGTAGCCATACTTTCCGGAAATACAGACCTGTTGGACAAAGCTAAACTGGAAAAACAAATTGCAGGACTGGAAAGTGAAAAACAGGCATTCAACCGCTCCAAATTCAGCTCCAAATACAAGCTGGAAGATGTTACCGCAATGCTCGAAAGTGCTGAATCCCGTTTAAAGCGTATGAGTCTCGATTGGGAAAACCTGCAAAAAAGTATACAGAAACGACCAGATGGCACTATTGCAAATCCTGTAGCACTGGATAACCTATCTCCAAATGCCGGTGTAAAACAAATCGGGGCAAAATTGAATCAACTGGCGGATAAAGCCCGTACAGGAGGTCAGTATGAAGAAATTGGCAACCTTTATGGATTCACCTTGCTCGTCAAAACCGAAATGTCCCAAAAAGAAGGAGTGGATATAAAAGTCAACCGCTTTTTAATTCAAGGGGAAGGCAATATAAAGTACACCTACAATAATGGTATCATGGCCAAAGATCCTGAAACGGCAGCCATGAACTTTTTAAAAGCTTTGGAAAAACTGCCTGGTTATATTGAACAGGAACAAAAGAAAATAGCAGAATTGAAAAGGGATTTGCCCGTACTTCAGGAAGTTGTCAATGGAACTTGGACAAAGGAAAAAAAGCTAAGCGACCTCAAAACAGAACTCGCAGCCGTTGAAAGAAAAATACAGCTGTCTATTGCTCCAGAGAATGATACGGAACAGCAAAAATCTGTTGAAAAACAAACACAAACTCCAAGTATTTCGGAAACAATCATGCAAACGAAAAGTATCAATTTACCCAGAGGTATACTATAATGTTATGATATAAAGAAAGGGAGATATTCCAAAAACCTCCCTTTCTTTATCCCTGCTGCACCAAATGCTGCAAATCAGGATCATTTTTAATGCGCTCTAATTCAGTTTCAATAACCACAACAATATCCCGTTTTATCTGACGGTAATTGGCTTCTATGTCCTGTTTCATCCTGTCTTTCCCTCGATTGTCTGTAAAGGATAAAATTTGTGGTATCTTTTGATAGGCTTTTGTTTCAGTAGCTACCTTGTCATTATCCACTACTATTTCTGCATGGAATATTTTTTGTTCGATACGTTCGTCAAAATTATCCGACACCGCTCCCACAAACATTCCTTGTGTCAATGTAGATATCTTGGAAGCTGGAATTAAGCTATCCAATTGCGTAGATATGGAGGTCGATTTATCATTTCGGTTGATCGTCATGCTTTGCCGTTTTTGCAATACCTTTCCAAAACGTTCAGATAGGCTTTTAGCAGTTTCGCCTACCACTTGACCACTGAATATGTTTCCCACCGTATTTTGGATTACCTTACTTTCTTTATCCCCATAATCGCGGGTCAACTGCGAAAAATCCTGAAACCCCAAACATACCGCAACCTTATTACTACGAGCGGTTGCTATCAGGTTATCCAGTCCCCTGAAGTATATGGTGGGCAACTCGTCAATAATCACCGAACTCTTCAATTGTCCTTTTTTATTGATGAGTTTTACTATACGGGAATTGTACAAGCCCAAAGCAGCGGAATATATATTTTGACGGTCGGGATTGTTACCAACACAAAGGATTTTTGGTTCTTTAGGATTATTAATATCCAATGAAAAATCATCGCCTGTCATTACCCAATACAATTGAGGTGAAATCATTCTTGACAAAGGAATTTTAGCCGATGCAATCTGTCCCTGTAATTGGTCTTGAGCGCCACCTTGCCACGCATCCATAAAAGGTGATAAATAGTTCTCCAAATCAGGATAGGAAGTTAGAATAGTAAATACATCCGAATACTTTTTGTTCAGTAATTCAATGGCGTGAGGGAACGTACAATAGGTGCCGTTCTCATAAATCTTCAGAAACCAGATGATAGCTGCCAATAAAATAATTGGTGACTCCACAAAGAAATCGCCCTGTTTCTGTATCCAACTTCTGTTGAGGTTCAGCATAATGGTATAGGCTGCTTCATAAGCATCCGATATATCGGTCATAAAATCAGGATTAAGTGGATTGCACCGATGGCTTCTTCTTGGGTCATCAAAATTGATGACATAGAACTTGGGTTTTATTTTGTATTTGTCAGCATGTTTCAATAGATGGTTGTAAGCAATCGTAGAAAGGTCATCGAACTTAAAATCGTAGATGTACATCGAAAAGCCTTTTTCAATTTGTTGCTTGATGTAACTGTTGACTATCGCATATGATTTACCTGATCCTGGAGTGCCTAATACAATAGTTGCCCTAAAAGGATTTACGATATTGATCCAACCGTTGTGCTGTTTTTTTTGATACCAGAATTTTGTTGGTAGGTTTACGGAATACTCATTTTCCATGAGCTTCGTTTGCTGCATAAAACTTTCGTTTTCATTGTTGAAAACATCATCCATAAGATTGTTGCTGAGCAAACGGTGCATCCATACACCAGCCATAAGCAAAGCAATATAGCCCAAAGCAAGTGTGAGTATATAAAAGAACGTTCCTATAATTGGCAATAGCTTCAGGAGTGGTGTATTTAGAAAAAACAGTACAAACCCAATTCCCAAAGTGACATAAATTTTGGGCCAGGTTATTTTTTCGTTCTTCACGCCCTTGGTTCCCAGACAACTTAATGCCAATAGTACTATTGCAAAAATTTTGGTGTATAACGTATGGGAAAATAGTCCAGCCGTACGCTGAAAATTGCCCAATATCTTATTGATTACCTCCAATGTCCAACCTCTTTCAACAAAGAATTCGTAACAGTACCAATAGAGATGCATCAGTATCAAAAGGATGCTTACCGTTCGCATAAAAGCCATAATCTTTGCCAGTCCCCGTAAATCGTCTTCTCCCTGCATTATTCAAATATTTAATGTTTGGGCATGAATGTAAAAGGTGTGAAGATTTGATAAGGGAAAATGGAACTGTATTGCGATAAGTGACTTTATTTGGCTAGTGATTATTTCCGATCTCTTTTTCGTTTTCTTTTTTTCTTCATTTGATTTTCAAAATCCAGTTCTTCATAATCCTCGCCCTGCATCATAGGTAATAATCCACCCATGTCTTCTAAGACACAGGTATCATTAGTGCTGAAAACATTAGTATCTTTATTTAGAAAATCAAATAGTTTATGTGGATCTTCAATAGATACATCTTCCAATATGTTTTGTTGATGTTTCTTGAACTTAGTCGCATTAAGGTCTTTCGTTTCAGGCTTGATACTATTGTTCCAGTAGTCATTAAAGGTATTAGCTGTAAGAGCAGTCCCCAAATGCGAACCGTTCCAAATGGTCTTGGAATTGTGGTCAATAAAAGTGATACCATAGATACGCCCGGTATCATTTCTTCGGACGACAACATTAATTCCCTGCTGCATTAATTGTTTTTTAAAATCTTTTTCGTTGTCTACAGATTGGGAGGCAATCGTAATGACAGCTTTAAGGGTTGCTTTTGCACCGTTGTTTTTTAAAGTTTCTTTACATTTTTTGAAATGCATTTCCAACATCGACAGCCCTGCATTTTTACCAAACAAAGATGCTTTGAAAGGATTGCTTGCCTTTTCGCCCTTGTCGTTAAGAGCAAAATACAAAAGTCCCTGTTGGGGTTTTCCATGTAATTTGGCCTCCACTTTTTCAGCAGTAATATTAAAAAGGGAAAGCAAGGCATTGTACTGTCCCAAAGTCTGGAATTGATAATACTTGGGCAAATGTCGGACCGCAGAAGCAATCTGGCTTTTAACATTGCCTGTTTGATAATTCACCGGACGGAAAATCTTATCATTTTGTTGAGGCTCTTTCTCTGTTGCCGGTATCAGTCCATATTTTCTTTCCAACTCCCTGCATACCTTCATAGACCGTCTTTTCTCGAATCTATCAGAAATCTTTTTGCCTTCTTCATCCACACAGACCGATACGATATGGATATGGGTACGTTCTATATCGGTATGTTTGAAAACCACAAAGGGCTGCTGGGCATAACCCATTTCCTGCATATACTTTTGCGCCATCAGTTTGAACTCATCGTCACTTACATTATCATTTGGATCCGGATTGAGGGAAATATGTAAAGTTGTTTTCTCCGTATTACGATTGGCCATCAGATATGGCTCAAAAGATCGGACTAATTGAGATACCGAATGATGACCATTTGAGGTTTCTATGATTTTATTGGTCAACAAAACTTGTCCTTTTTCCTTCTCCACTTTGAGCTGGTTGTATGCCAAAGCTCCATATAAATTGCTCCCTCTTCCGATTTTTGCCACCATTTCAAACATCCTTTTTCAAATATTTTTCTTCAAATTCCGCAGTTAACTGTATTATCTTTTGACATAATATTGCCATTTCTGCTGTTTGTTTTTCCAGCTTATAGAGATAGGCAGCTGCTTTTTTCTCTGAAAAATTACCGTACAATAACTTCACAATCTGGTTATAATTCACCCCAACGGAGCGAAACTGACCATACAATGTGGTAAGTCGCATATAATAATCCATGGTAGCTTTGTCGATTTTGACCGTTTTAATCTCTTTTCCAAAGAGTATGGAAATGATAAATTTTGCTTTATTGGTCATTCCCGATGCTTCAAAGAGTGCCAATAGTTTGGCATTTTCCCTGTCCGTCAGGCGAAAAACATGGCGGTGGATGCTCGGGTCACTTTTGGGTGTCCGTCCTCCTTTATTGCGTTTTTTGATATTGTTTCCGTTCATCATTCATCCATTTTTAATTTCCACAAAAACCCTGACTTCGGAAGGTGTTTTCTGCTCCCTGCAAGGGCAAGTTGTTTTGGGGCACGAACTCAGTTTCGAGTGCCTCAAAACACAACTTGCCGTGTTCTGGTGAACACAAAAATCCGCCCTGCGGGACGGATTAAAGTTAACAGGGAAAAACGGCTTCAAGCCGTTCCTGTTACCGTCTAATCTGTCAATATGATTTTGCATAATTCCATTATTAAAAATCTTTTTACAAAGTAAAGTGCGGTTGATAAGAATGTTGCAATACGACACACAGACAAACATTGCCTTTGAGTGCCAATGTGTGCCACACATCAATCAGCGGATAAATCAATCGCTTTATTTGCCGTATGGTTTTAATGAAGTTTGTAAAAGCTGTACCGTAGCAGGCAAGAAAATTGGATTCGCAAACAGGTAGTTGGGAATAAAAGCATAAGGTTTTAAAACTATAAAAGCGTAAAAGCATAAAAGCGGCAAAGCATTTTACTTTTTGTAAAGCTTAGCACTTGCTAATGAATATGTCTGGCAAGGAATATATGAAAGCAAATAACTAGGCAGGAAAGTACCCAAAAGGAAACGCAGGAATATTGGATTAAGGAAATATTCAACCCGGTAAAACATATAAAGCGTGTAACGATAAATTTTTAAATAATGGAAACAACAAAGAAAACTTTAAAAATCAGCTTCTCCACCCAAAAAGGCGGTGTGGGAAAATCTACAATGACCACCTTGCTGGCAAGTGTGCTTCACTACCGCTTAGGTTTTAATGTGCTGGTATTGGATTGCGACTTTCCGCAGCACAGCCTGACCAATATGCGGGAACGGGATAAGAAGACCATCATGCAGAATGACTACCATAAAAAGGCGGCAATGAAACAGTTCCAGTCTATCAACAAAAAAGCATATCCTATTATCAAGTGCAAGGCTGAGGCTGCTTTAGAAAAAGCATCCGAATATGTAAGCCAATCGGTAGTTGTGCCGGATGTTATATTTTTTGACTTGCCGGGAACAGCCAATACCAAAGGCGTACTGACTACTTTGAAATCAATGGATTTTATCTTTTCCCCCATTACCGCCGACCGTTTGGTCGTGGAAAGTACGTTGGGCTTTACCAAAGCGTTTCTTGGGCTTCCAAAAACGGAAAGTGGTATCGAGGAACAGGCTATCTGGCTGTTCTGGAACCAAGTGGACGGCAGGGAAAAAACTGGTTTATATGATGCGTATCAAAATGTCGTCAAAGAACTCGGACTGACAATAATGGAAACAAGAATAATGGACAGCAAGCGTTTCCGAAAGGAAACAGACGATACGGGAAATTATGTATTCAGGTCAAGTTTGCTGCCTGCCGAAACACAGTTAATGAAAGCAACCAGAATGGATTTGTTTGTAGAGGAATTTTTAAAAATCGTCCATTTATAAATTATTGAATTATGGCATCTGAGAAGAAAAATAGCGATTTTGAAAAGCCTAATGTTGATGAGGATTATTTGATGAACATCATAAGTGGCGATGAGCCTTCACCTAAAAACAATCATCAACAGGAGGTTCCAAAGGAAATCAAGCCTAGGGAAAAAGTCCGAAACAGTTCTAAGAAAGTGGATTATGAAGAAACATTTTTGGTCAACCGGTTTCCTTCAGGTCGTAACGGCAAGGTTGTTTACATACGTCCCGAATATCACGAAAGGCTACTCCGCATTGTACAATTAACAAGGGAAGAGAAAACAACCCTTTACTCATACATCGACAATATCCTTGAACATCACTTTAGCGAGTTCGGGGACGATATTACCCATTATTTCAACGAACGGTTTAAACCCATTTTATAAGGTATGGAAACAGTAATTGTGATATGCCTGCTGATAGTAATTGCCCTGCTTTTACAGGATAAAATCGTCATTAAAAAAAGGTCGGAGCAAGAACTTACACAGGAGATAGTAAATCCCAACCTGCCCGATATTATGGGACAGCCTAAACCTATGAGAAGTCTTTCAGTGGCAAATACTGCCAATGAACGCCAAATTCCAGAACCTGGTATAAATCCCGATAAATTAGACATTGAATACGACGAAAATGAAAACGTAGGTGTTCAAATTCCGCAGGAAGAGCTGGACGAAGTTTTCAGAAATATGCCTGATTTTGAGGAAGAGGAAGAAGAATGGAACAGGTATGGAATATCCGGTGGCGATAACGGTTTTGCCCAAGGGGTTACCTTTGAGGAACTAAGCTCCGTGGGGATGCTGCTGCAAAAAGAAAATTTGGAGCCGTCTCAAAAGAAAACAGCGGTTGCCTTAATTCAGAAAATACAGGGAACCGAATTATTTAGCTTACTGGAAAATTCTATGGAAAGTGCCTCGCGAAAAATTGCCGAGCTTTTGGATAGCACACTCTCATCTGAAACGGAGGACGGTTCTTCCACGTTGCGGAAAAATGATTTGGGTGATTTTGACATTGGGGAGTTTGTATAGACTTCCCTTTGTCTTTTTTAACAGCAAAGAGATATGAGAAGTGAATTACCGGAAATTGAAATCGAGGGAACGGAATACCTGTTCGATATTAATCAACTCGCATTGATTGAAAAAGACAGACCTGAAGAAAGGAAACTGTTTTTTGACGAGATGAATGATTGCGGAACACATTATGAATTTGTGTACAATCTCAACTCTAAACGTCTTGACCCATTAAGAACACAGGAGGGAATAGATGCGTATATTATTGGAAAACACAGCTTCGCTAACGTTAAAGTACCACGAATTGGTGAGATAGACCCACAGGGCATAAGCAAGAAATATAATTGCTCCCTTGATGACATCCGCAAAAAAAGCGATTTTGAGATAATGGTTAACCAGGAAGCATATGATTTGCGTGTAAACAAAGGTGTTTTGCCAACCATTGAAATTGCAGGGCATACCTTCTATGTGGATTTACGGATGGATAAACTCCGACCTAAAGACGATTTTCTTTCCAATGGCATTGTATTCTCGGATATAGAAAGATACTACGATTTAGAAAAAAGAACCTATACCATTCCTTACAATTCGAAGACTCACGAATTTCAGGAACTTGATTATTTAAATCTAAAGGAGCTTCCCAAAGATTTAGTCGCTGTGAGATTTCTCTCTGAAAGATTACTCGATAGAATTGGTTGGAACAGGACCTATGGATTTGAACTTACACACGGGCTGGTAAAGAACGGTTTAAAATTACAGTTTGCTGCAACGAATATTCCGTGGAAAAAAACTTTTCTTGTCGATTTGATTAAAAGCAACCTCAAAGCGGAAAAGCAGCTAAAAAAAGCTGCCGAAAAACAACAGCCAATCCAACCAAAACAAAGTAAAGGTCGTAGAATGTAAATCTAAAATGCTAGCTATTGAAATGTCAAACGGAGGCCTTCCACTGATGCACAAGGTGCCACTTCTTCCATTTTGTGGAAAAATGATTTGGAGGAGTTTGATATTGGGGGAGCTTGTGTAAGCTGAGCTCCTTTTTTATATTTACAATGCTTTATCCAGTCGTTTGTGAATGAATGAAATAGTATTTAAAATATCAAGAGCTTCTTCTTCAGTAATCTCAAATTTAATTTTGGGTTGATGTGCGGTTGGATTTCTGATTAACCCAAAAATGCCTTTGATTAAATTACATAGCCCAATGTGTTCACTTCTATCGGTGTCGGTTATTAGATTGTTTATTTTAATTAGTGGGTTCGTTGTAGAGAATGCAGTTTCTACCAAAGCATTTCCATCTGCATATAGTCCAGTTATCTTTCTTAACCGATCAGCGACACTCTTAGTAGCTTCAAAAACTGAATGAAAATAATTTTCAAGTAATAGTTCAGCCCGACAGTATTCAAAAACAAATGAGTGAACATTTCTATTCTCTAACTTATGTTTTAAACGACTTGCTCTTTGTTCAGCGTCAGTAATTGTTTTAGCTTTTTCTACTATTCTAAATCGCCCTTCCTCTGTAAGTTCGGTTCCTATAAAGGATAACCGCTTATTTACTTCTAATCTGCGATTATGAAAAATTTCTTCTTTGCCAATATATCTTACTGGTTGAAATGCGTCTTGAACAAATCTCAGTATGTGATTTGAACATTGATGTTTATTCTGCCAATCAGCAAATGCCGAATACAATCTTCTCCATTTTGTATTTTTAGAGTCAATATCGGGGATATTAGAGTTTAAAAGTATTTGCCCAATTTCAGTACCCGTAAGACCCTCAGCCGTATCTCCAATTATTCTACATAATCCTTCCAAAATGTGAGGCTCAAACATCGGACGTTTAATATTTGCCATTATAATTTCTTCATAATTAATTACTACAATCCTGCTTTCAAATTGAATAGCAAAAAGATGCAATATACCATTTTTTAGTGGTTAAAAATCGCCACTCGCAGCCAACTAATTCCTCTGACTTCCAATTTGTTATAACGCCTCTATTTCCATAACACCTTTGTTACGAAAGCCCGTAAGGTGCGGGAAACAGTAACAAAATAATGTGTTTCAATTATGCAAAAACAAAGAAAAAAAGTTTGGCTGGTAGCATTGGCTATACTGTCAGGAATTGGTGCGTTCGCACAGGGAAACGGTTCGGCTGGCATCAACGAGGCTACCCAAATGGTAACGTCTTACTTCGACCCCGCAACCCAATTAATCTATGCCATCGGTGCGGTGGTCGGGTTAATCGGAGGTGTTAAAGTGTACAATAAATTCAGTTCGGGCGACCCCGACACATCGAAGACTGCGGCGAGCTGGTTCGGTGCGTGTATATTCTTAATCGTAGCGGCTACAATCCTGCGTTCATTCTTCCTATAATCCTTTTCCTTATGAACAGTTACAACATAAATAAAGGCATCGGAAGAACGGTGGAATTTAAAGGGCTCAAAGCGCAATACCTGTTCATCTTCGCAGGCGGATTGCTCGGAACGCTTATCCTGGTCATGATACTTTACATGGCCGGGGTCAATTCTTACATCTGTCTGTTTTTAGGAATTGGAGGTGCTTCGCTTATTGTATGGCAGACCTTTCTATTGAACAAAAAGTACGGTGAACACGGACTGATGAAAATCGGGGCAAGAAAAAGACATCCACGCTACATCATCTGCCGCAAGCCTGTGCACCGCTATTTAAATTTCACTCCTAAATCCAGTGCCGTATGAGAAATGTAGCCAAGACCAGTACACTGGCGAGTAAGTTTCCCTTGCTAGCTGTGGAAAACAATTGCATCCTGTCCAAAGATGCGGACATTACCGCTTGTTTTGAAGTACGTTTACCGGAACTCTTTACGGTAGCTTCAGCTGAATACGAAGCTATCCATTCAGCTTGGCATAAAGCCATCAAGACCTTATCGGACTATACGGTGGTACACAAACAGGATTGGTACATTAAGGAAAGCTACACTCCTGATATGGCCAAAGAGGATTTAAGTTTTTTGGGAAAGTCCTACCAACTGCATTTTAATGAGCGCCCGTTCCTAAACCATTATTGTTACCTGTTCCTGACCAAGACCACTAAGGAAAGAATGCGCATGCAAAGCAACTTCAGTTCGCTTTGCAAAGGTTCGCTGATCCCAAAGGAAATCAGGGACAAGGAAGCGATCCAACGCTTTATGGAAGCTGTAGCACAGTTTGAGCGTATCGTTAATGATAGCGGATTTATAAAACTGCAACGCCTGAGCGAAGAAGACATTATCGGTGCAGAAGGAAAACAGGGATTGTTGGAACAATACCTCACATTGTCACGGGAAGCGGGGACACCGATGCAGGACATTGCATTGGGAGCCGAAGAAGTACGTGTCGGCAATAAAAGGCTGTGCCTGCATACCCTGTCCGATACGGACGATTTGCCCGGAACGGTATCGGCAGATACCCGTTACGAAAAACTGTCCACCGACCGGAGCGACTGTCGTTTGTCGTTTGCTGCCCCTGTGGGCTTGCTGTTAAGCTGTAACCATATCTATAACCAATATTTATTCTTGGATAACAGCGATGACAACCTGCAAAAGTTTGAGAAGTCCGCAAGGAATATGCACTCTCTGGCCCGTTACAGCCGTGGCAACCAAATAAACAAAGAGTGGATTGAGCGTTACCTCAACGAAGCCCATTCTTTCGGTTTGTCGTCCATTAGAGCACATTTCAATATTATGGCCTGGTCGGAAGATCCCAGCGAACTCAAACAGCTGAAGAATGATTGCGGCAGTGCATTGGCACTGATGGAATGCAAGCCACGGCACAATACTACGGATACAGCGACACTGTATTGGGCGGGAATGCCGGGCAATGCAGGTGATTTTCCAAGTGAGGAAAGCTTTTACACTTTTATCGAGCCTGCCCTGTGTTTCTTCACGGAAGAAACGAATTACCACAATTCGCCATCGCCGTTCGGAATTAAAATGGCTGATCGCTTGACTGGAAAGCCTATCCATCTGGATATTTCCGATTTGCCCATGAAACGGGGTATTATTACCAATCGGAACAAGTTTATATTGGGGCCTTCGGGAAGCGGAAAATCCTTTTTTACCAACCACATGGTTAGGCAATACTATGAGCAAGGTGCACACGTATTATTGGTGGATACAGGTAATTCCTATCAGGGATTGTGCGAACTCATTAAAGGCAAGACCAAAGGTGAGGATGGGGTGTATTTCACCTACACAGAAGACAATCCGATAGCCTTTAATCCTTTCTATACCGATGACGGTGTTTTTGACATTGAGAAAAGGGAAAGCATCAAAACGCTCATTTTGACTTTGTGGAAACGAGATAACGAACCGCCAACACGTTCGGAGGAGGTAGCCCTGTCCAATGCCGTAAGCGGTTATATCGAAATCATCAAACAAAATGATATCTATCCCTCTTTCGATGGCTTCTATGATTTCATACAGGGTGATTACCGTAAGGTGCTGGAAGCAAAAAAGGTCAGGGAAAAAGACTTTGATATTGCCAATTTTTTAAACGTACTGGAACCTTACTACAAAGGAGGCGAATACGATTACCTGCTAAATTCCGATAAGCAATTGGACCTGCTCTCCAAGCGCTTCATTGTCTTTGAGATTGATGCGATAAAAGACCACAAAATCCTCTTTCCCATTGTGACCATCATCATTATGGAGGTGTTCATAAACAAGATGCGTAGGCTCAAGGGCATCCGTAAGCTCATCCTGATTGAAGAAGCCTGGAAAGCCATAGCCAAAGAAGGCATGGCAGATTACATCAAGTACCTCTTTAAAACGGTCAGAAAGTTTTTCGGTGAAGCCATCGTGGTAACCCAAGAGGTCGATGACATCATTCAGTCACCCATTGTCAAGGAAAGCATCATCAACAACTCCGATTGTAAAATCCTATTGGACCAGCGAAAATACATGAACAAGTTTGATGACATCCAAGCCATGTTGGGGCTTACCGACAAGGAAAAGGCACAGGTGCTATCCATCAATATGAACAACGATCCCTCACGGCTTTATAAGGAAGTATGGATTGGACTTGGGGGCACCCATTCGGCTGTTTACGCCACAGAGGTTTCCGGTGAGGAATATCTCGCCTATACCACAGAAGAAACCGAAAAACTGGAAGTGATGCAGCTTGCCGCAGAACTGGACGGTAATGTAGAACTCGCCATTAAGCACATCGCTATCGAGCGGCGTGACAAGGCAAATCAACCTGCCTACCGTCAGGCTGGTAGTAATTAACAATTTAAAATTTCAAGAAAATGAAGATAATCCTTTTTATGGTGTGTACGGCACTAATGCTTGCCGTAGCACCGTCCGCAAAAGCGCAATGGGTGGTTACAGACCCCACAAACCTGGCTTCAGGTATTTTGAACAGTGCCAATGAAATCGTGCAGACTTCATCCACGGTATCCAATGTTATTAAAAATTTCAAGGAAGTGGAAAAAGTGTATAAACAGGGCAAAGAATATTATGACAAGCTACAGGCTGTAAATAATCTGGTGAAAGATGCCCGAAAGGTACAGCAAACGGTACTGTTAGTGGGCGATGTGTCCGAAATGTATGTACAGAATTTCGGCAAGATGATGAACGACCCCAACTTTTCAGCCCAGGAATTGACAGCGATCGGCAATGGGTATTCAGCTTTGCTTAACGAAAGTACCGAATTGCTCAAAGAACTCAAACAGATTGTAACCTCCTCCAGTCTTTCCCTGAATGACAAAGAGCGTATGGATATTATTGACCGGGTATATAAAGAGGTAAAGGAATATCACAACCTCGTACGCTACTACACCAATAAAAACATCTCCGTAAGTTTTTTAAGAGCGAAAAAACAGAACAATACCCAAAGAGTGCTCGAATTATACGGAACCGCTAACCAAAAATACTGGTAGCTATGGAATTTGAAAACCTTCATGAAGTCCTACGCTCATTGTACGATGAGATGCTCCCAATGTCCGCCGATATGGCGGGATTAGCCAAAGGACTTGCTGGATTGGGTGCCTTGTTCTATATCGCTTTAAAGGTATGGCAGGCACTTAGCCGGGCAGAGCCCATTGATATGTACCCGTTGCTCCGTCCTTTTGCCTTGGGGATCTGCATCATGTTCTTTCCAACTCTTGTATTGGGAACCATCAATGCAGTACTAAGTCCCGTGGTACAGGGAACACACGGCATTCTCGAAAATCAGGTGCTTGACCTGAACGATCTACAGGCAAAAAAAGACCTGTTGGAACGGGAAGCGATGCTCCGAAATCCAGAGACCGCTTATCTGGTATCGGACGAAGAGTTCGATAAAAAACTGGAAGAGCTGGGCTGGTCGCCATCCGATTTGGTCACTATCTCGGGAATGTATATGGAACGTCAGGGATATAAGTTTGAACAGGCAGTTAAAAACTGGTTCAGGGAGCTGTTGGAAGTGCTCTTTCAGGCAGCCGCACTGGTCATTGACACCATACGGACGTTCTTTTTGATTGTTCTTTCCATTTTGGGGCCTATAGCTTTTGCCATATCGGTATGGGATGGTTTTCAATCCACACTTACCCAATGGCTTACCCGATATGTTAGTGTATATCTCTGGCTTCCGGTAGCAGATCTGTTCAGCTCCATACTCGCCAAGATACAGTCCCTGATCGTTGAAAGGGATATCGAAATGCTGTCAGATCCCACTTTTATTCCCGATACCTCAAACACGGTTTACATCATTTTTATGATCATAGGCATTGTGGGCTATTTCACCATCCCCACAGTAACAGGCTGGATCATTCAGGCTGGTGGTGCAGGGAACTTTACCCGTAATGTCAACCAGACCGCAATGAAAGCTGGAAATGTTGCCAGTGCAGGTGCTGGCTCCGCTGCGGGCAATATTGGAGGACAACTATTAAAGTAATGAATCATTAAATAATCTAAAAATGGAATTTAAAACCTTAAGAAATATTGAAAACAGTTTTCGGCAAATACGGCTGTATGCCCTTGTATTTGCCGTACTCTGCATTGCGATAACGGGATTTTCCCTTTGGAAATCCTACCAGTTTGCGCAGGAACAACGCCAGAAAATCTATGTACTGGATAATGGAAAATCATTGATGTTGGCACTTTCACAGGATGCGGCCATCAACCGTCCGGTAGAAGCAAGGGAACACGTTAGACGTTTTCATGAACTGTTCTTTACCCTGGCTCCCGACAAAAATGCCATTGAGAGCAATATGAACAGGGCTTTTAACCTTGCTGATAAAAGTGCTTTCGATTACTACAAAGACCTTACGGAAAAAGGGTATTTCAGTCGTATCATATCGGGTAACGTACAGCAGCGGATTGAGGTCGATAGCGTGGTCTGCAACTTTGATACCTATCCTTATGCGGTACGCACCTACGGTAATCAATTCATCATCCGCTCCAGCAATGTGACCAAACGCAATCTGGTTACTTCCTGCTATCTGGTCAACTCCGTGCGTTCGGACAATAACCCGCAAGGTTTCAATATCGAAAAATTTGCCGTGGTGGAAAACAGGGACATCGAAGTCATCCAGCGTTAAAAAAACAGTCTTATGGAAAAATTACATAATCTGGACACGTTCACAAAAATCCTTACTGACAAGGGTTACAATGGCTACTTCCATACGCAAGGAGCCTATCCGGGCAAACTAAAGGAAAGCATCAGCACGTACTTGGAAAGTTGCCATAGCGGTGTGGAAAGTATCTCTATGCCTATGTTGTTGCTGACAGGCTACCTGCAATGGGCAGGAGATGATAAACCGAGCGTTCAATGCCACATGTGGGTAAAACACGAAAGCGGAACATTTGGCCTCCAAAAAATGGAGATCACCAAAAAAGACCGTTTTGGGCAATTACTAAAGCATTCAGAATTAACAGACCGTTCTGTAACCACTGTGCCAAAAGCAAATGAAGCAATCGCAATGGTCAGTGATACCCCAAAGCAAAAGGTCGTTCCCCACGGTAAGCGTTTCAGATTCTAAAAACACAAAAATAGTTTAAGGTATGAAAAAGTTAAAAACCAATATTGACAAATGGTTGGATAAACAGGACAAGCGCTGGCAGGCATTGCCTGTAGGGAAACAACACAGGTATGCCCTGTACTTTTTTGTAATCTATCTGCTGCTTACCACTGCGGTCATTGTTAAAATATGGGACGATGCAGGAACCTCTCAAAAAGGTATGGTCATCGAGCCAATTGAAAACCCAGTATTAAAAAATCTAAAAACAAATAAAAATAGAATAGATGAAAGAAAATGAAAAAAAGGTCAGCTTCCTCGTGGAGGAAAGTAGCCAAAACAATGCCTCCAATCTGCTTGATGAAAAGCAGAACAATAAGGAACGTCTTAAAAAGCCAGTCATCTTTGGATTGATGGCTGTCGTATTCCTTGGTTGTATGTATTTAATTTTTAAACCGTCTTCTGATAAGAAGGAAATCGAAAAGATTGGATTGAACGATGAGGTACCGGAGGCGACCGGAGATGGAATGCCTGCCGATAAAGGCAAGGCATACGAGCAGGAATTGCTGGAACGTAAGGCCCGGGAAAAACGGAATACCTTGACAACGTTATCCGATTATTGGAATACGGATGAAAAAGGGGAACCGGGAGAAGAGCTAACTAAAGAGGAAGAAACATTAAGCGGTGGCAGTGGATCCACAAAACACAATAATCCAGCTTTGAACAGTTACCGCAATGCACAAAGCACTTTAGGCACCTTTTATCAGGACGATAATGCCGAAACGCAGGAACTCCGTAAGCAATTAGACGAGCTGAAAGAGCAATTGGCAGAAAAAGAGTTACCAAAGGCTGTAACCGTAGATGACCAATTGGCTTTGATGGAAAAATCCTATCAGATGGCGGCAAAATATCTTCCTACAGGTACAAATACTGGAGAAGCTACACCTGCCAATGGTTCTGTTCCTGTTTCCACACCCTCTACACAGAGAGAGCATTTTGTGGCATTCACTACTGCAAAAAAGAGCAACGTATCAGCCCTTTACCGTGAACCTACCGATAGTGCCTTTTTAGCAAGCTGGAGAGAAACAAGAAACCGAGGATTTTATACTGCCGGTTCCGTAGAGCAAGCGGCACAGCCCAAAAATAGTGTGAAAGCCTGTGTACACGAAGTACAGACGGTTGTCGGTGAAAGTGGTGTGCGCTTACGTTTATTGGAGCCAGCCCAAACGCCTAACCACATCATTCCGCAGGGAACAATTTTGACGGCAATCGGGAAGTTTCAAACAGGGCGTTTACAGCTTAAAGTTACTTCCATAGAATTGGAAGGCAATATCATCCCCGTGGATATTACGATTTATGACCTGGACGGTCAGCAGGGTTTATATGTGCCATACTCTCCCGAAATGAATGCCCTAACTGAAATGGCGGGCAATATGAGCCAACAATCAGGAACGAGCCTGATGCTCACCCAATCGGCAGGACAGCAGATTGCCGCAGACCTTAGCCGTGGCGTGGTACAAGGTGTTTCGGGCTATTTCGCTAAAAAAGTAAGAACGCCAAAGATTACACTAAAGGCGGGGCATCAGGTCTTCCTCGTATCCAAAAAATAATGTTGAACAGAAATAATTTAAACAATGAAAAATCATTTAAAAACCCTTTGGGCATTTGCCCTGATCATCGGCTTTGCCGCAACAACTTTTGCACAGGACAGTGCAAGAACCCCGCTTGCATTGGGCAAGATAGAATCATATAAAATGGAAGTTACCTATGATAAGACTTCCCACCTGATTTTCCCGACCGCTATCCGTTACGTGGATTTGGGCAGTGAGTATCTGATTGCTGGAAAAGCGGAAGATGCGGAAAACGTACTGCGTGTAAAAGCTTCGGTAAGGGATTTTGAACCCGAAACCAATTTTTCGGTCATTACCAATGACGGACGCTTTTACAGCTTCAATGTATGTTACAGTACGTATCCGAAAGTGTTAAGCTATGATTTGCTGACGATGCAAAAGGCTTTGGACAAAGCCAATGGGAATGACGTACTTTTTGAAGAGTTGGGGAACAGCTCGCCATCTCTGGCAGGCTTGCTACTGGAAACCATTTATAAAAAGGACAAACGCATTGTAAAGCATATCGGGGCGAAAAGTTTTGGCATTCAGTTTATCCTCAAAGGCATTTATATCCATAACGGTAAATACTATTTCCATACGGAATTGAGAAACCGTACCAATGTACCTTTCCAGGTTGATTTTATCAATTTCAAGGTAGTGGATAAAAAGGTAGCCAAACGTACAGTAGTACAGGAACGCCCGATGATACCATTAAGAACTTATAAACCATGGGACGAGATTGGCGGAAAAACCACTGAACAAAATGTGTTCCTGTTAGACCAATTTACCATTGCAGATGATAAGGTTCTCCTGATAGAGATTTTCGAGAAGAACGGCGGCAGGCATCAAACGCTTCAGGTGGAAAATTCCGATTTGATAAGAGCTCGTTTGATTAACGATATGCACCTGAAAATTTAATAGTCTTTAAAAGCGACAGCAATAAAATGAAAAAGTATATCTATACCGTGATGCTCATCCTGATGGCCATCACATTCGCACAGGCGCAAAGAATGCTCCCAAAACAGAAAGGATTGGAAATAAGCGCAGGCATATTATCCAATGACAAAATCGATAACGATTATTATATCAATCTCGGTATGACCGTAAACGGTAAAAATGGTAATTACCAGCTTTGGGCGTTGGAATATACGCATCAATACCACGACTACAAAGACCTTCGCATCCCGCAGGAAACTTATACTGCCGAGGGCGGTTACAGTTTCTTCCTGTTGGGTGATGCCCGTAAGAACATTACGCTAAACTTGGGAATAACAGGCATAGTCGGTTACGAAAGCATTAACCGTGGCGAAGCGGTGTTGTATGACGGAGCGAAAATAGTGAGTGAGGACAACTTCATTTATGGTATTGGCGCAAGACTGTCTTTGGAAACATATCTGTCCGACCGTATTGTCCTGCTTTTGCAAGGGCGTACAAAAGTCTTATGGGGTAGTGATTTGGAACAATTCCGTCCGTCAGTAGGAGTGGGGTTAAGGTTTAATTTTTAAAACATAAAAATGATGATAACAATTTTAAATAAATGTAGGATAGGATTACTAGCAGTCTTAGTTAGTTCCATAGCATCCTGTGATAAGGATCCGTTGGAAATACAGAACGATTTTCCTTTTGAAGTGAAAGTGATGCCGATTCCTAAAGAAATAGCCAATGGGCAAACTGTAGAGATAAGGATAACACTACAGCGAACGGGCAATTATAATAACACCCACTATTATATCCGTTATTTTCAATATGATGGCGCTGGGATTTTGAAGTATTACGATGAACCACCGTACCTGCCCAATGATTCATATCCGTTGGATTCGGAGCAATTTAGGCTGTATTATACTTCCCATTCCACTGTTTCACAATCCTTTACGGTATGGATTTCTGATAATTTTGGAAATGAAAAACAATTGGATTTTCAGTTTAACAGTAGTGATTAATCCTGATGAATCACATTAGAAATAACAGAAACCGACCAGAGGTAACTCCTTGGGGTCGGTTTTCATTTTTAATCATTTTCTTTCATTTTTTAACGAATTTATTTATTTTTATTAATCAAACGCGCTCATTTAGAACCATTTAAAAATTAAAGCATGGATAAGCCATCATTAGTGCTGGGCATAATAGCTTTGGTAATCGGCATTGGGTTACGGTATTGGATAAATAGAAGGAAGTTTTACAGACGGAGCGTTGCAGGTCTTGAAGGATTCTCCAGCTATGAAAAATCCGTATTTGTACGTTTTTTGGAACGCATTGGTAAGTGGGTCGCTTATCTGTTGATTATAATTGGATTGTTATGTTTATGGACATCCACCAGAGTGGAAAAGGATGAGAAAAAGGTACAACAGCAACAGGAAATTGCCAGGCACCCTACACCCAACGTTAAAATTTAACACCGAACTAATAGTTTCTTATGTACTCAAGTTTTTCTTATTGCGCCATTTTGTAGCGTGGCATATGGTATTCATGTTCCTGTGGATAAGGTTCCCGATGGGTCATACTCACATCTTCACGGATTTGTTGTTGTGTATGGAATCTTCTTTCATCGGTAGCAGAATAACGGGGGTCGGCAATAAAAGGCATCTTTACCATTTTTGATATAGTAATGGTCGGAAAATGATAATCCACTTCTACTTTACCTTGCAACAGATAACAGCCACCACCCTGAAAAGGGTAATTGCGCAGGCAATCGGCAAAATGGGCCGTGTCGAAAAATTCCCCTTCACTATCAATCCAAGTCCCAAAATACATATCGCCCCGTTTGGTGGGAACGTGTTTCCTTGAAATCAGATAGGCAAGCATCCTTACTGTTTTTTTGTGGTGTTTGGTCAGGTCCTTAGCCATGACGTCCCCACGGAAAGAAGTCTTCAATAAATTAAAGGGAGTAACGGAAACAGGAAAATCAAGGAGCTCAATTTCATCAAAAGCGTCCTCAAATGGGGAACGTTCCAGTACAGGCAATTTATACTTTTTTACAGGTTCCTGAAGCAATAGGAGATTGCGGTTCTCAGGCCTGAAATTGATTAAAATCAATCGTGCAATAATCAGCAATTCGTTTTTCTGCTTACCGGTAAAGCGAAAGGCATTAATGAAAATCAAGGTCTGTATGCCTTCAATTCCGATAGGGACACGATTGATAAAATCTTCAAGTGATTGATATGGACCATTTTCCTCCCTTTCACTTACAATCAATTCTGCTAATTGAGATTGCAGGCTTTTCAAATGCTGAAGCCCCAGATAAATATTTCGCCCTGATACATTGGTCTGCAAATCACTTTTATTGATACACGGATTATGGATTTTCGCTCCTGACATCCTTGCTTCATGCACATAGACTTCAGTGCGGTAAAAACCACCAAAATTATTGATTACTGCCGTCATGAACTCAATGGGATAATAGGCTTTCAGATAAAGGCTCTGGTAACTCTCCACCGCATAAGATGCCGAGTGTGCCTTGCAAAAGGAATATCCAGCAAAGGATTCAATCTGCCTGTAAATTTCCTGGCTTAATTCCAATGGATGCCCTTTTTGAGCACAGGAAGCAAAAAAGTTCTCTTTTACTTTCTGCAACGCTGCTTTGGAACGCCCTTTGCCACTCATGGCACGTCTGAGAATATCGCCATCGGCAGCAGGCAATCCGCCATAATGCAGTGCAATTTTAATCACGTCTTCCTGATACACCATGATACCATAGGTTTCGCCCAACTGTTCCTTGAAAACCTCGTGGAAATATTCAAAACGGTCGGGATAGTTGTGCCGAAAAATATACTCTTTCATCATCCCGGATTGTGCCACCCCGGGACGGATAATGGATGAAGCAGCAACCAAGACCTTGTAATTGTCGCATTTCAACCTTCTCAACAACCCCCTCATGGCAGGGCTTTCGATATAAAAACAGCCAATGGTTTTACCCTGGCTTAAAAGTTCATTGCAAGTCTTCTCGTCTTTTGAAATGGAAGTATCCCGGATATCGACATCAATTCCCCGGTTTTTTTTGATCAGTTTTACGGCATCGTCAATATGGCCGATACCACGCTGGCTTAAAATATCGAATTTGTCAAAGCCAATTTCCTCCGCCACATGCATATCGAACTGCACAATGGGAAAGCCTTTGGGAGGCATTTCCAAAGCGGAATAATTGGTAATTGGCTTTTCGGAAATGATAATTCCACAGGAATGCATACTGCGCTGGTTAGGGTATTTTTCAAGCATCATGCCATAATGCTGAACCATTTTGACCACTTTATTTTTGTGATGCTGCTTCATCGGGTTCTTTGCCAATTCGTCCAGTTCCTCCTTTGGCAGTCCAAAGACTTTGCCCACTTCACGGAAAATGGAACGGTATTTGAACTCTACGTTTGTACCGCAAAAAGCCACGTGGTCGGCTCCATATTTATCGAATATGTATTCTAAAATGGTATCACGCTCACGCCAAGACCAGTCAATATCAAAATCGGGCGGTGTTTTGCGGTTGAGGTTTAAAAAACGCTCAAAATACAAATCGAGTTCCAGTGGGCATATGTCCGTAATATCAAGGCAATAAGCGATAATACTATTGGCACCACTGCCACGACCGATGTGAAGGAACCCCTGAGCGATGCTGTATTGGACAATATCCCATGTGATGAGAAAATAACCGCTGAATTCCAGTCCATCAATTACCTTGAGTTCTTTTTCAACCCTTTGCAAGGCTTCCTTATTGTCAGCACCATATCTGCGGACCATTCCCTCGTAAGCCAGTTTGGTAAGCAATGCCATATCGTCCTGTTTGTTTGCGGTGTAATGCTTTTTGTTTTTTGGGGTACCGAAATCATATTGGAAATCACATTGGGCTATTATTTCCTTGGTGTTTTGGATAATAATCGGGTAGTCACTGAATTTGGCAATAAGGTTATCTACTGGCAGCATGACCTCTGAAATTTTGCAATGATCAGCCTCCGTTAACTTGGTTCCAATAATATTCAGGTCGATTGCCCTAAGTATCTTATGCAAATTATATTCCTCTTTTGTTCTATAGGTAACGCTTTGCAGTACCACCATTTTATTGATCCTGTCTTTCCACACAGGATTGTATAATCTGGATAGCTGTTCTGCGGTAATACCGATAAATTCATGTTCCTGCAGCTGGTCAGGAACATTATCGAATGGATAGATGACAAAGGTATTTTCAAAATAAGGAGCCTGATAGGGGAGCAGGCTATTTTCAAAATTATGTTTGGTCAGCAGTCGGTTCATCTCGGCTATTCCGGCACTGTTTTTTGCCAGTCCCACATAGAGATGTTTGGAGCTGTTACGGAAATCAATGCCGACCAAAGGTTTTATGTTAAAAGCTTTGCAGCTCTTTATAAAACCATAAATTCCCGTTACCGTATTAATGTCCGTGAGTGCCATTGCCGTCACACCAAATAGTGCAGCCTGTTCCACCAGTTCGTTTAGTGGAATGGTTCCGTAACGGAGTGAATGGAAAGAATGACAGTTCAGGTACATTATTCAGTACGTAGGGTTAATAAATTGGGCTCGCGGATTTGAGATAATGTTTGCTGCTTTCGATTTAAGGGTTCTTCCCCCGCATCTTGTGACGGCATCAAAGCCAAATCGGTTCTTAATGTTGTCCATCGTCTGGTATAACGCCATCATCTCTTCAGTATCCTCGAACATGTTAATCTGATAGGTCCCCCTGACCAAACCGGTAAATGTTATACCAACCAGTCTAATTCTCATGCGGCGGTTGTACAATTTATGGAATAGTTCCAGTGCCGTTTTTGCTAAGATATGGTCACAGGAGGTATAGGCTATTTTTCTTTGTTGATTTTCGGTATCAAAATTGGCATACCGTATTTTTACGGACAACGTTGAGACCAACCACTTTTCGCACCGTGCCTGATAGGCTAATTTTTCAACCATTCCCAAAATCAATGATTCCACTTTTTTAATATCTATGGTATCCTGTAGATAAGTGTGTTCCGTAGAAAGGGATTTTCTTTCCCTGTAGGGTTCAACAGGCGAATGGTCAATACCATTGGCTTTTTTCCACAACTCCAGGCCATTTTTACCAATGAGGCTCTGTAATACTTCAGCAGGTGTTTCCGATAGTTTTTCTATATTCCGGATACCCAGTCTGGAGAGCAGGTTAAATGTGACTTCACCAACCATTGGAATTTTACGAATGGAAAGGGGGTTAAGGAATGGCTGTACCATGTTTTGCGGAATCTCCAAGTTCCCTTTTGGCTTTCCTTCACCCGTGGCAATTTTAGAAACCGTTTTATTTACCGATAAAGCAAAACTTATGGGCAGTCCTGTTTCCTTGGTAATGCTATGGGAGAGTTCGTTTGTCCATTTATAGCAGCCATAGAATTTATCCATACCCGAAATATCCAGATAGAATTCGTCAATGCTTGCTTTTTCAACCAGTGGTGCATTCTCTTCAATAATCTGTGTGACTTCATGGGATTTGTTTGAGAACAATTCCATATCGCCTTTTATAATTTTTGCCTGCGGACAAAGCTGCATAGCCATTCGGATGGGCATTGTCGAGCGAACCCCAAAATATCTTGCCTCATAGGAACATGACGCCACGACACCTCTTTCGCCACCACCAACAATCAGAGGAATACCATTGAGTTGGGGGTTTTGTAGTCTTGCACAGGAGACAAAAAATGTGTCCAAATCCATATGTACAATGGCACGTGTCATGTTATCTTGAAAATTTTAGGTGGAAATATATATTTCCAAAATTAGGACTTTAAATCCCTGTAATGACTATATTTGTAGTGACTTAAAATCCCTTTAACACATGTTGTACATTGCTGATAATCTTAAGTGGCTAAGAAGCAAGCGAAACCTGTCCCAGCAGGAAGTGGCTGACGGTATGAATTTACCCGTTGACCGTTATAAGAAATATGAATATGGAAAGAATACACCGCCAGCAGAAACGCTATTGGTCATTTCACGGTATTATTATATCAGTATTGATTTACTACTAACCGTTGATTTAAGAAAAATCTCAATTGAAAATTTATTGCAGCTGGAAGATAACAGGATTGTACTGCCAATTGTAGTAGACCATGAAGGAAACAACTTAATAGAAATAGTGCCACATAAAGCACGGGCGGGCTATCTTACAGGATATGCCGATGCTGAATTTATGGAAAACTTGCAACAACTGACATTACCTTTTTTGGGTTCCGGGAAATTCAGGGCTTTTCCCATAGACGGTGATTCTATGCCACCACATAACAATAAGACTTTTGTAATTGGAAAATATATAGAGAATCTGGGTGAAGTAAGAATTGATAAGACCTATATTTTAATTACGGTTAGCGAGGGGATTACCTATAAACGACTGAACAAAAAAAATCCAGATTCTTTTACCGTAGCACCGGACAACGTTATTTATAGCCCCTATGATATTAAACTCTCTGACATCTTGGAGATTTGGGAGTATGTTGCCCATATTGGAAGGGATGACAGTAAACAGGAAGCTGCGTCGGCTTTAAGCTTGGAGCAAATGTTTCAAAGGCTCAGCAATGATATGGATGAAGTAAAGCGAAGATTGTCTTAAAAAAAACAATAAAAATGATTAGTTAAAAGCGGCTTTCTTTTGCTTCTTTTCTTTGGTCGCTTATGTGGAAAGAAAAGAAGTCTGTCCAAAAACAAAAGATAGGATAATGAATATCCTACCAAAAATGTCGCAACCTGTTTGGTAAAATGTAAAGAAAGGAATTGTGGGGAAGCGTATTTTGTCAAAGTGGTTGCACCGATTTGATGCAAAAAGACTGTCCCGACCATCGGAAGGGTCTGTCTTTTTGCCGCCCGCCCCGATGGCTATCGGGGTCTAGTCAAGCGACTTTTATGGGATGGGTACGGAAGTCCTTTAGGTTGTGGAAAAATCCCCTATATGGGGTCATACCATTGCGAAACAAGCCCCATAATAAAGAACATCCCATTTGGGTCAAAGAGGAATTAATATACAAATCCTGTTTTTCCAAGGCTTCTGCCAATGAACAGCTCGGGGTGTTGTCCTGCTGTTCGGATTGCTTCAGCAATTCGCCAAATTCTTCGGTAACCATTGGCAGGCTTGCCACCGTTTCGTATTTTTGGGAGTTGGGTTGTTTGATAGTACCGATTGTAGATAACAGCACTTGCCCTGTATGTTGGCTGTTGCCAAAATCCAACCAATAGCGTGGGCGGTTGGGATAGGTTCTGTCGTAGTTCAATCCATTTAATATGTCCGCAATCTCAAACCTTGCCTTAACGCTGTCCACACACGAAATATAAAAACTTGCTCCTGCGTTTTCGGGCAACCTTTCCTTACTGTCTTTTTCAAATTTCCTTGCTTCGGCTTTCCAGTTTGTACCCGCCCAACGGTTAACCCTGTTGATAATGGCAACGGACTTGCACAATCCTGTTTCACTTTCTGCAAAACGCTGTCTGCCTAAATTGGCTTGGGTGATCACATCATCATCCCAAAGACGTACAAATAACCCTGCATGTCCCAACTCGATTAGACTGTGGTTCATTTCAAGCAAAGCGGTCATTACCTTTGAACCTGTGCCACCTGCACCGATTACATTTATCGTAATTGGGTTGGTCGGGTTTATCAAATAGCTGTCCGTAAAATGGACTTTTGTTTTTTCGGTATTCATAGAAGTAGGTTTTTAAGTGTTCTGTTATTTTTTTTCAATACCTCTTTTGGAAAGGCTTCGCCTGTTTGTATCAGCTTTTTCCAAAGGCTTATACAATTGCCTTTTATAGGGTTATGGTCTTCCATTAAATGACTGAAATAGCTGTTAAAAAAATAATCTTCCCAAGCGGTTGTAAATTCTTCTATCGAAGCAGAATTTTTGATGTTCACATCTACCGTTCCCATACATACATTACCACCTTCATACACATTGAAAAAAGGTGCGTGGTACAATGCGGTTTTCTCGGTAGGTCTGCGGTCTGTTGCAAGGGCAAAAACCATAAGATTCTGTTTGTTGGCATACCAAAGCATTGCAGGTGCTTCTGCCATTCCCTTAGGTATTTCAAGGCTTTCGATAAAAAACATTTTAGTTTTTCTTGCTTTGGTGTACCAAAGTACCGAACCGTTTTCGCTCGGATTGATATGCAAAATGTTGGTCGGCAGAATGCTTTTGGATTTCAAAAATGCCTTGCCCTTTTCTTTGTCCGTGTTGAGGGCTTTTGCCAATATTTTCGCTTCCCTTTCTGTGAGGGGATGGGCATTGATAGGACTACCGTTCTTGTCCATATCAAAATGCTCTACATAGGTAGATTTATTGCTTCCCTTGGTCTGGTAAAATACCAATGCCGATAAAGGGTGGTAAAGTGTTCCGAAATTTTGCGTTATATCTTTCATCGTTCCTGTCTTTAAAGGTTGTTCAATATGTATATCAGTTCTTCAATCAAGCCAAACACACGGTTTTCAAAATCGAGGGTAATGCTTGTAATATCGCTACCATCAAAACGTTTCAAAATGATAGGTTCTTCCATCTGTCCACATTCCTGCAACTCGGTGTTTACGCTGTCGAACAACGCTTGAAACAGTAAGCCTTTGGCATCGGCACAAAAGGAAACGTATTTGTCCATTGATACAATGTTTTCCATATCGTCTTCATCTGCTTCTCCATTTGGTCGGGCATTATTGTAAATGGTTTTGTTCGGAAACTCCTCGTAAAGGGCAAAAGCTTCACACGCCAACTTAAAACAATCATGGTCGAAACTGTCCTTGATTTTAATGCCGTTCAATCGCTCTTTAAATCGGCCCAAATTGTAGTGGCTGTAAATCTTTTTTTCCATAAACTCGCCAATTTGTTCTGCCTGTTTTATTTCGCTGATATAAATGGGTGTTTCTTCAGCTTCATCGTCACATAAAACCCACTCCGATACCATTTCATATATCCAATACAGATAACTACATTCCTGCCGATAATAGGGAATGTGGGCTGTGTGGTAGAGGTACGAACATACCGACTGCAATAACTGTACGGCTTGTTTACGCTTCGGATTTTTGGACAATCGGTATAGCGGTATAACGGGAATGTAATATAGGGTTGAACCTGTGCTGTACCGTTCCTCGCTTGTGAAATAAGTTTTCTTACTATCTTGTATCAAACGTATTTCTTCCCAATCTCTTACCTTGTTCCTTAATTGCTCTTGAGTATCATCCAAAGCCAATGCCATATTGTAGGGATAGCCGTATTGCCTGGACTGTATGGGTTGTATGCCGTAGTGCTCTGACAATTTGGAAAGGGACTGATAAAAATCCCTTTCCGTTTTTTTGGATTTCTTACAAGCCTGTACGGTTTGGGTTTCTTGCAGTTTTGGCAGGAATGAACATCTTAGAAAACCATTGGCAGCATGGCTATCGGTACGGATTTCCGCTTGTCTTTCTGCACTTCGTTTGCGTCCTTTGGTCTTTGCATCCAATTGGCGAACTCGCCCAATTGTTGGTGCAACTGCCTTTGTCTTTTTTGTTCGGGTAGGCTTATAGTTCCCGATATAATGTTGCGTTGCATAATTCATCTTTTTAAAATTTTGGTTTAACCTTTCGTACCCATAACACTTTCAAATCTGTACTCGACTGCATCATCTTTGATTTGTGGTGCAGATACTTTTGCGGTTGTCAGTATGGGGTATGTATTGGCGTAAAAGTTCAATACGGCTTCCACACTCCAATGTGGTTCGGGGTCGGTCAGTCTGATGTCCTGTCCTTTATCCTTGAGTATAAATACTCTTTCTAATTGCGTTGCTAATAACATAGTTTTTGATTTTTAAATTAAATAGGTTGTTCCTGTTCTGTTGCGAATAGACCAGTTGAGGAAAATTGGTCGGACAGTTCCTTTTTGCGTTTTCGTATCTCGTCCGCTTTTTCGGGATAGTCGGCTGTTTCGGGTACTTTCGTCCACGCTTCACGGAATTTGCCCTCTTTTTCGAGTTCGTCCGCCTTTGCCATACCATCTTTAAACTTTTTGTCTTTGGCTTCTTTTTCTTTTTTCGCTTTCTCGGCTTTCTCTTTCTCCATTGCCGATTGCTTTTTGGCTTCTTCCAATTGTTTTAGGAACTTTTCCATATCCACCATTAAGCCCGATACCTTTTGTATAGGTGTTGTTATCTGCTCAAAAAATCCTTCGTCAAACTCTTGGGGTGTGGCATTAAATGCCAATGGAGGAATAAGGTTTTTGGCATTATCTCCACATTGTTCGTTGTTGAGCAATACCGTTACAATTAGGTTGTTTTCTATTCCTTTTGAAATGTTCAGTTGCAATACTCCTGTAAAGTCCAACTGCTGTATCTGATTGAAAAAATTTGTGTTCATTGTTCTAAAATTTTAATTGTTGTTTAATCGTTCTTTTATGGCTGTTAGCTTCTCGTACATATCCCTCCAATAGGCACGTAGTTTTTTGTCAAAATCGGAGTATCTTTTGTCCTCATGCCTGTATCCTTTGTATTGGGCAGTTATCCCAATGGCTTCATCAAGGTCTATTACCTCAATAGGGCAACCGTTTAAATCCGTTACTTTCATAAGAGTGCTGTTTTTCGTTCCAATAGGATTTCCAATATTTTGCAATCACTTTCATAGGTTTCTCCCTCAAAGTGATAGGTATCTGTTTCCTCGTTGTAGCGATAGGCTTGAAAATCGTCACAAGCCAAGTAGGAGTCTATAAGTATGCCCTCTGTAAAGGTTGCCTTGCCATATACTAGGCATCCTGTTTCTTCATATTCCATCGTAAAACCGACCCCGAAATGTTCGGCTATTTTTTGCATGACCTCGATATTGGGACACCATCGTGTCTCGTAATAGAGGACATCTTCTTCTTCCCAACGGATGTCAAAAAACCAATCCCTGTCTTCCTTTATGAATGTGGGCAACTGCCCACACTTCGTCTCTTTTTCCCTTTCTGCCATTTGCAAAAAGATGTTCTTTATCTCTTTTATGGTGGCTTCATTTGCTTCAAACCAAACCACGTTACTGCACCAATTTGCCATGATTGTTGTTTTTAAATAGGCGACCACCTGCAAAAGCGGTCGCCTATGATTATTTAATTAAGGTTAAAGATTTCCGCTCCGTCCGTTGCAAAGGATGTACATAGTTCAAATGCTTTCTGTGATTTAAGTTGAGCCGTTCCACCCATGACAATGCTCTGTAATTTGGCTTCATCGTTTTTGTAACTGCGTACATTCTGATAGTAGCCTGTCACGGCATTGTACGCACCGAACAATGTACCTTTGGTGGTGTCCATTTGTTGGGTATCGCTTACCATAGCGTATACAAAAGCATCTTCTACTGTGTTTTTATATACGGTGGATATTTCGTCCTCGTTTCCTTTTTTGATATGCTCCAAGGTTTCCTTGTTCGGGCAAAGTGCCAATTGGATTAGCTTTCGTACTTCACGGTCGGTAACCCTTACTTTGCTCCACTCATTGAAAATCCCTTCTAACTGTGTGCTTAGGGTGTTTGCCAATCCCATTATCTTGTGGGCGTTCTCAATGCGCTGTTTTGCTCCCGAAGTGTGTCTGATACGGACAACATTGGTCATATTCCGCAATGAAGCATTTAGAGTATTTTGGCAAACGATTCTAATGGGTGTAAATGCTGCTGTGATACTTCCGCTACCATCGTGCGAAGTGGTTAGGAAAATGTACTTTTCCGTTACATCATCGCCATTGCCCACACGGATATAGTCGGGCAATTTTGCCGTAATAAAAATGCGCTCGCCCTGTCCCAATGCCCCTGCGGTTTCGTATAGGATACCCTCGCCACCCCCTACAATGGCATCAAAGAAATTGAAGGCTTCACGGTTCTGTACGATATGGTAGTCTTTACCCACCACACCCAATACGGTATTATTGTCGGTACGGATATTGGCAAAATAGTTGGGAACATGCAATTCACTGTTACCTATCTCGATACCGTTAGCCGTTTCGATAATACCCGAACCTTTGGTAAATAGTGGGGATTTTACGACTTCATAATTTAACCCTGCGTGTTTGATAGCTTCTTCGCTCGTTGGGTACTGTTCTACGATTTGACCCAAACCGTGCCATGCCTTTTGTTGTACGCTAAAGAATGAATAACGTCCTGTTTTCTCATTGAAATTAATGTTGTGTGCCATGATAAAATGATTTAAAAAGTTTAAAAAATGATTGCATACTCGTTGTTAAAATGGGAGGTCGTCATCGATTCCCTGCGGTACAGCCTTAACTGTTTTAGGTTGCTCAGTAGCCTCTATGGTTTCCGCTTTCTTACCGCCTCCGTAGAATTTGATTTGTGAGGTATGGAAATTCAGTCCTGCCCGTACTTCTCCGTCATTTCCTGTCCACGCCCTTGCGCTTACTCTCCCTGATAGTTCTACCAATGTGCCTTTGGTAAGAAAATTGGCTACTTTCGGGGTTCTCCAATAGGAGCAGTCGAAAAAGGTGGTTTGCTCTATGCGTTCACCTTGCTTCGCTTTGTAGCTGTCGTTTACTGCTACTGAAAAGCTTACTACTTGTTTGTTCTGTGACGTTGTACGTACTTCCGCATCCCTTGTCAGTCTTCCAGTGATGTTCATGATTTTTGATTTTTAAGTGATTCAACTTTGATTTGATTTTTATTTATTCGGTAATGAGAGGAGGTGCTGTTTCGTTTCACTCTATTACCATTTCCAATATTTATATTTTTCATTTCTGACATTTTTTTTATTCGTTTAAAGAGCCGGAGTATGCTTTGTTTCGTTTCAGGAGCATAAAAAGGTTCGTGTTTAGCAGGTGCAAGGTTTTGACAAAAAAATACGACCTGGATAGGTGGAGATTTTTTTGCAAACCCGAAGGGCTTGACCTTGTACCTGCGTTAAGAACACGTAAATACCTTTGCTCTTGAAATGGAACAAAACAGCATACTGGCTCTTGAATAAAAAAACAAAGGGGAAGCAATGAAGATGGCTTTCGGTAAATAGCCCATGTGATCAGAAAGCTTGCCTATATAAGGCAGAATTTCTAAACAACTAGTATTTAGTGGGTATGTAAGTATGGTGGCTTAGAAAGCCACTGAAAGGGTATTGAAAAATATAATTGTTGGGTGGTGCTGGGCGATTTTTTCAATACGCTTTACCAGAACATCCAACAAAGCTCTTTTATGTGCGGTGGGATTTGAAGGGAGAAATAAATGTGCTTTGGGATGAAAAAGTGGAAATAAAAACAATATAATAATATTAATTGTGGACTAAGATTTGAAATGAAAATCGATAATTATTACCATTACCAGACACTACTTTGAATTTCAAGTAGTATTTGAGGACGAGTGGCAAAATGAGATTAACGAACTAATGTAGTGAGCTAGGAAAAGCAGCTTACCTATCCATGACTAAGAAAATCGGAACAGTAATGTATTTTGCTTTGGCATAGTGGATGTAATAAAGAATCTATCTTGTTAAGAAAAACACCTTATATTCCCTTCAATTATTCATAAATATTGTATTGATTTGTTTGTGTTTTATTGAAATTTTAAATTAAATTTGCACAATATTTATGTAAGTTATATCAAAGCAAAAGTGACCTATTCGGTTACCTGTTTTGAAAAATTAAAATAACTATCTGATATTTAAAACATTACGGTTTAGTGGCTAGTTCTGCCACCCCGACGAACCTAGAAATAGGTAGTAGCAAAAACACT
>TARA_R110000744_G_C19371770_1_pt1 | contig 90988 bp, 177 predicted proteins | sample TARA_R110000744 | Tara Oceans TARA_R110000744 (sample SAMEA4398083) | marine metagenome | biome: Polar Biome; feature: [DCM] deep chlorophyll maximum layer (ENVO:01000326); material: water (ENVO:00002006), including particulate matter (ENVO:01000060) such as... | depth 36 m | reverse complement strand
AAGCAACACAACAAGGATTACTCCTGTGTCTTAAAAAGAATTAAGGGTGGTTGGGATGTTTGGAATTCACTCTTCAATATAAAACCTATTCACCCATACTCTCTACAAATACCAATAAATGAAGGTGATGTACACCTTTGGTATATTAGTTCAGATGTGTTGGCAAAGGAAATTGGTATATCGAGAGATACACTGAATTCAAGATTAAAGTCTTGCACTAATTTTAAAAGCCTTTCTGAGTACAGGTCTCCATCGAATGCCTCTACCTATGAAGTGGGTGGTGTTACAGGTACAATTTCTGAACTTTGTAAATATTACAATGTTGAACTTCAAACATTCAAGACTAGACGCTATCGGTATGGAATGACTATAGAAGATTCTCTCCTGTCTGCAAAATCTAGGGTCAGGGTGGTATACCTGAACGGCATTAAAATGACAACTAAAGAGATGTACAAAAGCTTTGGATTAGAGGCAAGAAAAGTAAACAATATTAGGAGTAAGAACGGGTTCACTATCCATGAAGTGCTTGAATACTTAGGTGTCAACTTATCTGATATAGATTTGGTTTATTAGGAATTCTACAAAATATACTGACTAGGGATTTTCTTAGTCAGTAACCCTCCCTTTTATGGAAATATTGTCTATAGACATCGGGGTACTTAGCAGGGATAACCACGCCACTACCCAACTACTGCTATAACTTTAAAATATGACTAGCTTGCTCATCCCTCACACTATCGCACTTCATACATTCCCATTACATGTTGGTCTACACACTCACTGTGTACCCTTATTGATTAGTGTGTTCTTTGTATTGGTTATGTTTACCAGACTATGCATATAAGCTGTGTATATTGTTTATGTGTATTGATTAGAGTGTAGTAATGAATAGAGGAAGGAATACAGTAGTAATAGAGTACTGATAGTGTGTAGTGATAACATACACTGGTAATAAAGGGCTGTTGATAGATATTAGTAACGGATAGCAGTAATAGAGCACTGGAGTGTGCACTGGTAATGTTGTTAGTGTTTATAGATAGTGTTTAACACCTAGCATACTATGGCCAGTATTAAGAACGCTGAAAGGTTAGGGATTCAGTATAGAAAGACATAAACAATATACCCATTACCAACCAATCTTCATTGGTATTAGAGCACTATCAAAACCTAGTGCTTATGGGGTATAGGTTGGCGTCAGAGCCTAAGACGTGGGGTAGCATGGCAAGCACCCTTGAAACGTCTTAGAGGCTATACACCAAAGGATCAGGGGTGTTTGGTAGCGTGTATCAGATAGGGTTAAAAGGAGGAGTATTGAATGGGGTTTTAGAGGGGTTTTGTATGGAGTAATTGGGCATAGGCCTGTAAGGCTCTGAGAGACGCTCTAGAGGCTAGTGTGGTCTACCCTTAGCGTTGGTATTGGTTTAATCCTAAAACAGCGTGCCAAAAACCATGCCAACTTAGGTGGGAACAATCAAGATTATTGTTGTTTGTAATGGAACAATGAAAAGAGGACAAAGAAAAGCCAGCGACTAGGCTGGCTTGTTTAGTAGTGTGTTTATTGCTTAACACTTAATCTGATGGGTGTGCTTTCTTCCATCATCATATTCTATGGTTAAAGTCAATTCACCTTTAAAACCTTGAGTAGTGTAAAACTCAATTGCTCCTGTAATGTATTCTCTTTTAAATGCAAATTCACCTACATTAACATCATTACCATCTGAATCTTTAAGTGTACCGTTCAATGAGTAGCTGGACATCGTATCACCTATCTAGTGTTGGCTTGGCCTTATTGCCTCGCCTTGGGGTAATTATACTGCTATTACTGATCATTGCAAGCGATTTGTGAAAATAAATTACACTTCAGTCCAGATTGATGAGTCATGCCATGCATTACCATTCAGATACCATTGCCCAGACTTTTGGTTCACTTTAATACCATTCAAGCCATTAAGACGCTCTTTTGTGGTGGTAGTCTCCCATCCAGCACTTGTGACTTCAATAGTGCCTTTCTCAATGTCTTTACGGGCAATAGCATGACCATGTAGTTTCATTACCACCATATAACCAAGAGGAGACAGCTCTACAGTGGTATTGCCTGATTTGAAAGCTTGGTTATTGTTGAAGGCATTAACAGCTTGATGGGTGACTTTATGCATTTTGTATTACTCCGTTCTGTTTGGTTATGTCTTCATTGTACAGGCTATACACGTCCTGTCAACAAATTATTTAAACAATTCATAAAGCAATTCATCATCACTTTCATTTTTGTCCTTCAATTCTTCTACAATATACCCAGCAAAGCGCAAGCGTAGAATTATGTCACTAGCTTGATGACGTAGGCATTTTCCTGTCCCATCTGTAATAGATGATAATTCTTTCCATGCCTTACTCCCTTGCTCTGTTTCAGCATAGAAGGTGGTAAACATATCACCGTGTTTGTATGTCAAGTCTGGTTGTGTGTTTGTAGTCATGTTATTAATACCCCAGCCATTGTAGAACAGATTGTGCATTGTATTCAGCGTAATCACCCATCTCTAAAATAAACTCTAACCATCTGCACACGTGCTTCTCTACTTCCTTTTGTGCTCTGATTTGAGTGATAGTGATGTCTTCAGCGCTTTCGTAGTAAGTCATGTTCTGTATTCCTGTTTCGTTGTTTGATGTGTCTAGTATACAGGATTGAGATGGTGCGTCAAGGGTATTTACATTTATTTTAGATAAAGAAAACCCCGCAAAGGCAGGGTATCTTGTGATGTGTTGATACTTATTCAGATGGTGTTTAGGGCCATATTCTTTCATAGTTGATGTTCCTTGTCAAGGTGGATATTATTTTCAATACATTTTAAATAATCTTCAGTCCATATATCATTCCCGTAATCTATAATTTTAAATAATGTAATACCTTGTGATTCACAAAAGGATTTTACATTTTCTAAACAACAAGTTAATACAGAGTGTGCAGGATGTCCATTAACATATTCTAGATCACCTCCAATCAATGAAAGATACCTATGAAGGGGTGTACAATTCCCAATAAACATGTACCTTCCATTACATTCATACCAAACAACCCCAACATAGTTAGTGTCCATTATTTACTCCTTATAAAATAACTAAGAACAAAATGTTCATCAACAACATTACCATCCTCATCCCTGTCTGTCAAGATGCAATCATTTTCATCACCTTGTCTTTTCAATGTTTGGTATGGGTAATTCTAGGGTGTCTATGATTCCATGTCAACAATTTATTTTAATTATTTACCAATACTATATATTAAGCGGGTAAAAGCCTTATCATTATTTACACGACATAAACGCATTTTAAAACCCACTGCTTTTTTATAATCTGAAACTAGCCTGTTGGCTTTTCTTTTGCTTGTGCCAAACCATGAGCTATACATCCTATCAGATATACCAAAATCGGCATGTAAATTTGTAGAAAAAGAATAAGAAACTTTTAAAGTTTCGTTATCAATAATTTTCATAAATTCTATAACAATATTATCTTTATTTTTTCCTACCATATCAAAATAATTCATATAAACACCTATCTGTCTTTTCAATGTTTGGTAATTTTATCTGTTCTTATCAGAATGTACTAATTGAATATTTTAATCAACTAATACATTCCAATAAAGACAGCCTATTTAGAATGCTTGGTAAACAAAAGAGCCATTGTCAAGATGACTGACAAGCATTGTGTTTTCATTCAAGTAATCTTCCACAATGTCGGCTTGTTCATCTTCATCACCTTCTGCATTTGATACGTCGATACTATAGCTGCTAATAACATCTTCCAATGTATCTTCATTGAAGTCACAACATAGGGCGATAACATCCAATTCACTTTCTTCGCCTGTGTCCTCTTCCATTTGCTCAAGGAAGTTAAATAGAGCCTGTAAGCCTTCATAAGAGAAGTTGTCGGCACGGTTCATGTCGTGGAAAGCTTTTGTGAAGTCTGAAGCGGTTACTTGAGTTTTCATGATGTTTTTCTCTTTGCTTTGAATGTAAGGTAATTGTAGGGGAATCTTTAGGTTCTGTCAACCTATTTTATCAATTATTTTTGAAGTCTGTAGATTGAACGGCTATCCTCATAAACCCAGCCAGCTTTCACACCTTCCGAGACAAACAAAACTTTTTTACCAATTGGGGCATAGTTGCCCATACCCTTTGCACCTGTACAAACGCCAAGTGCCACACCATTTCCGATATATACAATCTTGAATGTCATTTCCTGCCAAGTGCCCTTAGCTTGGTAATACTCTGGGCCTATTTCTGGCTTCACACTTTCCCATTGCTTATAATAAGCATCAAACGAGCCTGTTTCTTCTAGTGCTTCAAAAGGAGAATTGTATTTCATGATCTATTTCCTTTACTTTGTTTTGGTAGCCTTGGGCTGATTCCCTTGGCTTGATGATCATTCTATGCGTGTCAGGATGGTCTGTCAACACCAATTACAAATCTTTTTTACGTTTCACGTCATTAGCTGTGTGTTCAATGTTCAATGCTTGCTGCACTTGATAGCCTGATAATGCATATTCGTTTGTTGTGTCAATATAACCAGCTTCAACCAAAGCTTGACAAGCTGTTACTAGGTAATGATCACCATAACCATAGGCATAATTGTCAGAGGCCACAACATCACCCAAACTACCATCAGCCATCACTGCGTAGCATTTTACACTGTGGTAGGTGTTACCATAGCCTGATTGGAACCAACGATTAGCTTTGATATAAAAGCCTGATACGCCTTCAGTTTTTGCCTTGTCTGAGAAGTCTATGGTGTGGGTAGCGCCATTTACTGAGAAGGTTTGCTTTGTCATGATATGTCTCGCTTTGCTTTGAATGTGTACTGATTATTACAAGATCTTGGTATAGTGTCAAGGGTTTATTTTAATTTATTTTTAAGGTAATAAGGCGTGACATTCTCCGGTTTGCATCCATGTTGCACGTTGTAGAAATGTAAAGGTGTGATCATAGTCACCTGCCAAGGCTTCACACTTTCTCTTTATCATATCTTGAGTGTATTTATTAAGATCGTTCACAAATACTTTACCACTAACAGCATCTTCAATGCAAGCATCTGCATTATCTGCAAACCACTGGCGACAATCTAAAATTGTTTGCTCTGTTAGCTTGGGCATGGCTTTAATTCCTGTTTGCTTAATGTGTTTACATTGTGACCCTTTCGAGTCACTTTGTCAAGCGTTTATTTTCAGTATTTCACACCCACTCTTTTTACATCACCGTTAACCTTTGTTACTTCCCAGACAGAAAAACCTTTTGAATGCTTCACCTTAAAACTTGTAACACGTTCAAAATTGCCATCATGCTCATAATTGCGGTCTGTCTCAATTGTCTGGTAACGAAACAAGTCTTGAGCCACTTCATCAAGATAACCTTTCTTGAGGGCTGCGTACAGTTGCTTATTATTTGTCATTGCTTTGCGCATATCTGGGTACATTTTGTATTTCCTTTAATTGGTTGACCTTCTTGCCTTTCATGTATATAGAATAGCAGATTATTGGAATATGTCAACAATTATTTTTAAATTGTTTTATTTATATCCAGTTCACATTCAAAGCGAACACTTCCCACATGTAAAGCATGGTAACGCTCTGTATACCTCAGACGCTCTGACAGACAATCTTCTTGTGTCAAATTATAGTCAATAATGGACACTTCACAATTCAGAGAATTAGAATCAAAGCACATAACTGCCAACAAGATAAATGTATTCATTTTACCACCTCTTAATTGTTTTGATATGACAATACAAGTTTAAACACTTTGCGTTCTTTCTTCCAGCTTTCAAGAATCAGAGAAGCAAACACAGGACGCTTGTTCTTTAGGTGTTCTCTAGCCAAAGACAATAATTCTCTTTGATAGCTCAGACTACTTGCCAGTAGTCCACCACGATTAAACTTGCTTTGTAAAGCTAAGTCTTGCATTGATTGCTTATGTAGTTGCATGGTGTTTGTCCTGTTTGTTTATCTTGTAGACACTATAAGACCATTTACTAAAGCCTGCAAATTGTATATTTCTATCAGCTTACAGGCTTCGATAAATAGTCTCTATTGTTAAAGCTTTTAATTTAGCCATTATTTCAGCATGACTCATGCCCGACAACAAAGTGTCTAATTCTTCTTGCTCTTTTTCCTCTTGTGCCATCCTTGCCGCTTCTTGCTTTTCTTTTTCTTTGTTGTATTCAGCTATGGCAGCTTTTCCTACCTCTGTCTTTTCTGGGTCAACAGAGATATAAAGAGAAACTTCTCTCCCGTTTCTGTCAACAAAAACAGCTCTACCGGATGTTTTAACTTTAACAGTGAATAGCCTTGTCAGACGTTCTACTGTGTCTTGATCAATAGAGCCACCAAAACTACCACCACAAACTTTAACACTATCATCACCTGCTAGTCGAGTATGATAACCAATATTATTTGTTTTCATCTTTATTGCTCCAATGTTTTCAATGTGTGATCAGTATTACAGGTTCATTGTGCCTTGTCAAGTTATTTTCTTAATAGAAAACAATATTTCTTTTCCTGCTTGTGTGTCTGTATAGATCATAACACCGGAGACAAAGTAAAACCCATCCTTTTCTGATTTTTCTGTCAACATATAACTGCCACCATTGATATTTACATATTCCTGCATAAGCCTTTGCACTTCCTTTCTAGCAGCGTTCCACTTGTATTTAACAGTGTTATGCCCTTTGTCGCTAGTTATGAGGAACTGTTCTCGTTTCATCTGTCAATCCTTTTGTTTAGTTTCACTGTAGACATAATACAAAAAGACTCGCACGAATGCAAGTCTCTTGTTTATTGAATATTCCTATCACCTATTATTTTGTAATAGACAAAGCTGATTTATACACTTTACGTTCTTTACTCCATTGCTCTTTGTAATACCCCACCATAAAAGCCTTGTAGCACTCTGATGTGTGTCTTTTAGCATTACAAATAGCTTTAACATAACTACGCTGCAATTGCCTTGACTCATTCAATAGTAATTGCTTAGATGTTTGAACCATTAAGCAGAATGATTGTAAAGAAACATTATAAAGACTTTTCATTGTTTCACCTAAGTTTTAAAAGATTAGTTATTATTCAATCATCAATAGATGACTGCATCCAGATTGTTTTACGTCCTTGACGCATATTACGAAACTGTTTATGTTCCTTACGCTCTTGTTGCTTCATTTGGTTATATTCATAATCAGAATACATTTTAGATGGCTTGTTCATTGGGATAGCTTTCATATTGTGTTTCTCCTTCCTTTCTGTTTGTGTAGTGACATTGTGAATCAGTCTGAATACGCTGTCAAGCTTTTATTTAATCTTCTTTTGCTCTCATTTCCACCGAATCACTGCCATCATTGACCGCCTTTACCACCTTTTTCAAGAATAGGTCGGATGTTGTCTGACTCTCTGAACCTAATAGCTCTTTTAGAGCAGCATAGCTTGACAGTTTAACCCAAGCTTTTTCTGTAATTTCTATCTTTATTGTCTTCAATGGTAGCGTCCTGTTTTGATCTATTAGTATATTATGTCTTTATGGCGTGATTAGCCAATGAATCGTTCCTATCACTACAACAAGGATAATAGAAATTCTTAATAGCTCTGGTGCTCCATCCCATTTAATATTCTTATACCTGAATGTCTGGGTTTCTTCTTGTTCTGTTTGCTGTTCAATCTCTTGTTCTTCTTCAACTTCCCAGCCCTTAGCTTTACACAACAACACCCAAGCTCTTTCTTTCTTCCTATCTAATAAATCTCTGTGTTCATTGTAAGATTCGGGACTAACTGCCCCAGTTTCCAAATCTTTCTCTAGCTGCTGTTCTAGTTCTTCAATTCTATCATACGTCCTTTGTTGAGGGCATATCTTATATTCAATAGGAATATCTTTACGTCTGCTCTTTGGTTTTGGTTGTTCTGTGAACATTCCAGTATTTGCTTGTCCGTTGGGGAGAAACAACTCCGTACTTGAACATTTCCTATTGTTAGGACTTTCACCAGACCAAGGCATTTTAGCAGATTCTTCTGCTGCCCCCACCCATGAAGGTTGTATGAATAATCTTGGCACTTGAATACTCCTATCTATAATATTTACAACAGAATATAGCAGATATTTAAGAATGTCAAGAGTTTTCTAATAAATCTTTGATACCATCATGAAAGTTTTCTGCGCTAGTTCCAAGATTTATATCTTCTAATATTTTAGAAAATCAATACAACTTCAAGAGTTGGTATAACTCTTTTATCTACAACATATACTTTGAAATCACCAACCCTTTCATACACACCTTCAAACCTCCACCACTCACCATCCTCATTGTCATTGTCAAAAGACTTTCCTAATATAGTGTTACATATATTTTCAAACTCATAAATAACATTATCATTAACACATGCATAACTCCTGTGGTGTTCGTCTACTTGAATTATAACATCATAATCTTTAGTTTTCATAGTTATTCCCCTTCACTAAATTTAGACATCACTTTACCATAAAAGCTTGACCACATACCAACATCCTCGACTTCTAAAACATTACCAAGTACAGGTAACATTGCTTTAATCTCTCCACTGACAATGAAACTTTTAAATCCGGGAATACTGGACATATCACCCTTTTCCTCCCACCAAACAAGGGATTCAGTTCTCTCACCATAAACTATTTTGGTATATTCCGTTCCAAACATGGCCTCACAAACATTACGAAATTCTTGAATTTTTGATTCTTTGACATACATTAGCTTTCTATTTTCTTCACACACTTCCATGATAAAATCATAATCTTTTAGTTTCATAACTATTCCTCTGATTATTATAAAACACCAATCCAAATACCTCTAATCTCACTGCTGTGCACCATCTAAGACGTCCTAAGGGTGCTTGCCACCCTGCCCCACAGGGATGACATTAACACCTGTTTACATGCTCTATTTCCTTAGTAATCAGTTAAACGAATAGAACACATGATTTCCTATCGTCATTCTATATTTGTACACCATAGCCCATCTAGGGAGCTTTTGCAAGCTTTTAGGATTCAAATAGAATAAGCTTTTTGGGGCTACAGGCTTAACAATATTGTTAATTGTATTAAATGCAACAATATAAGCTCTGTTCCAATCTTGTTTTGATGGCTTAGATTGTCTATGTTTATCTAATAAATAACTGAACTGATACCTTTGATGCACGACTTCTTTTATTGTGTCTGGAAACTTTGGATGTTGTACACGATTCATTACAACATTAGCAACAGCATACATCCCCTGTAGTGATTCACCTCTTGCTTCATACACTAACACTTCCGCCAGCTTATAACATTCATTGTCAAGGGAACACATAACTATCTTTTCTTTATTACTATGTGAAACAATAGTAACTGAATTCTCTGGAATATCAGGAACAACAGTGAACGGCATTTTAAAGTTTACAGGGTTTTGGTTGTATCTCTTAACATCATCTAGATATATACTCAAGTATTTAAAGATGATAAAGAATAGAATACATACAAGGGTTAATAGAGTGTACACAACCTTATTTTTATAATTCATCTAAAGTTTCCACCTCAATCATGTTTATGTCAAATAATTCACAAACCTTTTTACAAGTACCTACAGATGATCCTTTTACAACATAACCATTAAAAGCACTTCCCCAACAATCATAGTCCATTGTTTCTAAATACCTAATAACAGGCTTCATTTCAATTATATTTAATGAACCCTTTTCAAAAACTATACGACCATCAAAAATACAATATTTTATATCCATACCTTCACCATTTACGTGTAAGGGGGTGGTGTTGTATCTTCCGTAGTATACCCAAACATTGTGCAATACTTCTCAAACTGCCAAGGTCTTATTCCATGTATCATGTATTTAGTTGGTTCATACTTATAAGGAGTAGTATGAATTCCAATAGTAATTAAATAATTCTTTAAATCATCTGGAAGATAACAAACTAACCAATACTCAGTTATTCTATTCCTAGGAAACTTCTGATATTCTAATTTTTGATTATTCATCAAATATAAAGTCCTTTAAAAAGCTTTTATTATTAACGTTATAAAATTCCCTGATTGCTGTGTAACCAAACAATCTGAACACCTCTTCAATTTCTTTGGGTAGAACATTCATCACTGAAAATTCACTAAGAAATTCATAATCTTTAGTCTCAAAATAATTGATAATTTCTTGTGGGAATGCAAGACCCTCAAATAAACTAATTACCCATTCCCCTTCTGCTCTTGAAGCGCAACACCAATATTTAATCACTAAAGACATATTCTTTTCCCTGTGCTTTCACTTGAATCAGATTATTCAAGTTAATCTTGATCCATTTGTTGTTAGTTGTATCAACACAAGTGAACATACTTTTATCTCCAGCGCTGGTGTTAGCTTTGGCCTTAGAAGCGTGCCCTTCTGTAAACATTTTATGTTGCATACATTGGACACTAGCCTCACGTACACTTCCATCACTCTTTTTCCACTTAACAGAAAAGAATTTACTACCAAAGCTTTCAAATAATGCTAGACGTTCCTCAACAGACATATTCATTTGTGTTCTCCTTATGTTGTTTAATTAGATAGCTTTCCAGATCAGAGGCTTAGGACCACGTTCACCAGCTTTCTTAGCACCTTTCCCCACCACTTGAAACAAGTTTTCATTGATTGATAGATAACGCACAGCGTTGTTCAGGCTAACAGCGTCAACACCCAGCTTCTGTGTAAGCTCTGGAATGGTGAACTGTACACCAGACTTCAGTTCTTGACGCAGTTTTTCACGAAGCTCAAGGCTTTCCTCTTTAGGCTTACGACCTTGCTGTACACCTGAGTTGACAGAAGACACCAGATTGTTTGCAAACTCTGTAAGCTTACCTTTGCTGATCTTGTTCTGCTTTGCAAATTCAGCCACCAGAGTGTTCAGGATTTCTTGGTTTACGTTTTTCATGTTTGTCACCTCTCTCTATTCAGTTGATGTTGTTTGTTTCTACATTTTCATAATAGGGCAGTCTAAAGATTGTGTCAACAATTATTTTGATAAATTTTCTACATAATCTTTAACCACTCCATAGAAATACTTAATAGTTGAGCATGTGTCATCAATTGAAATAGTGTTCCCTAATATAAACAGGGTTTTACTGAAGTCTGATTTTATACAAGCCCCGTGATACTCAATACCATCTATTGTAAAAACTCCACCATCTTTGTGAGAATAGACCTCATCACAAACACGGTCATAGAATGCCTGATAATAATTTTCAAATGTTCTCACTGAATCACTCCTGATTAAAATAAAACTCAAATGATAATTATTAGTGTCATTCTGAACAATAAATTCATAATCTGTAAATTTAGCCATATCTTTATTCCCCTGTTAATGATTCGTGTTCTTTGGGGTGTAGTGTGTAGTTCATTCAATCACTCCTCTAGATGTTTCAAAAATACAGGACGAACAACCTTGGACACTTCATTTGTTACCTTTTTATTAAACATCTTCCAATGCTCGTCTACAACTTTCTTTAGAGATACTGAGTATTCTTTTTCATATTCTTCAAACACATCTTTAATCGTATTACCAAGAATCTTCCCAAAATCTTTATTGGTTACGATTCCCATCTTACTAACTACATTATCCACACGTTGTTCTGTAATGTATTGACCAACATTGATCAGGATGCTTGTGATTTCTTCTGGCATATTTGGCTCAACACTCGTTACACGCTGTTTCTTCTCTGAGAAAGATTCTGTTTTATTCTTAAAATACACCCTGCTACCATTTGAAAACCATTTAGGGTTTACAGGCTCAATTACAACACCCTCTGCTGTATTCTCACCCTCATAATCTTCTGGTGTTAGTAGAGACTTAAAGCTGTTTGGAACTTCTAGGCAGTCCTTGAAATTAGCCACCTTAATCACAGGAGAGCATGGAATTTTAACAGACTCTAGATTTTCAATTGCTTGTAGTTTATTCATAATAACTCCATCAACAACCAAATCAAAAGCTCTGAAGTCTTTCTCACCATAAGTTACTTCTTTCTGGATATTGCCGCCGAAGAGTTCACCGTATACCACAACAACCCCACCAGTCTTTTGCTGGAGTTCCATAATGTTGTTCTCATACTTGTTAATAACAGACTGACAATTAAAGAAAGTTCCGTCTACAAATTGTGTACGGGAAGCAACTTGAACAGATACACCATCACACCAAAAACTGAAGTTAGCTCCATGAATCTTCTCAGTAACAATCCAATCCTCACCAGACAATCCCTCAACTTCAACCCTTTCAATCAGGTTCTGACGATAAGTGTTGTCCAAACTGCTGAATTTCTTAAATTCCATTGATTATCTCCTCTTTGTGTTTAATTCCTGTCAGTTTACCAGCTTTTGATCCCTTGTCAACCCCATAAACAAAAAAAAAGGAGGAAGACCGAAGCCCTCCTCCCAATTAACAGCGATCTATAATTATTTACTAAACATCCGATTCTGCACACCAACATTACTCAAGCTCTCATAAGGAATGAATACAGCATTCTCATTCTCTGCCATACGTTCCAATACTTCAAGCTGACGATATTGAATCAATTGTGCAGACAATCCATCCCCTGTGGTTTTGTTTTCATCACGTACAGCCCTTGCTTTAGTCATACGAATTTCATAATCAGCCTCTGCAAGCTCTAATTGATTCTGACGTTTAACCATTTCAATGGCTTGCTGATTCTGTTCTGTTTCAATAGCCAATCGACGTTCTGCCTGTGCTTGGATAGCCTCTGTAATAGTGGGTGGATATTCAATACTTCCCAAAGTTACATTACTCATTTCAAGAGGGCTACCAACCAAGGCTTTACTCAAGTTTTCACGAAGTTCTTCTGTGATCTTATCAAAGTTGTTAGGTACTTCTTCTGCTGTATACTTGCTCATAACACTACGGGAAACAGAGCGAACAACGTCTTGACCATACACTTTATAAACCATTGGCAAGGTTACACTGTAGTTACTATGCTGAATATCGTTAAACATAGCATTGATAACCCGTTCATCCCCTGCGATACGTGTACGGAAACGTACTTCAAACTTCAAGTCAAGCTTGTCTGCCATCTTCACAGAGATTGTCTCTTTAGCAGTTTGTGTTGAAGTGTCAAGAATGACCATATTCTCCCACCACCACATCCAATACTTACCTGTAGGCTTTACATCAACAGAATAACCACTTGTTGACAACACCTTACCCAATGCTGCTGGTGGCACAGTTTCACGACCACACCCTGTCAACATAACACTCAGACCAATAATACAAGCTACAATAATATTTTTCATTCAACTTCCTCCTTTTTAGTTTCATTTAGTTTACTACGATATTGCTCCAACACTTGCTCTGCATCCACTGCATCATTCTGCACTTTCTCTGTTACAATACCAGATGGTGCAGTGTTGAATCTAGCTCTGTCAATATATTCTTGTTTAGTGCCTACATCAAAAGCAGACAGAAAGATTAGAATATAGAAAATCAACATGATTATCAATGGCTTCTTGATGAGCCTCTTGTCTTTTGGGAAGATTCCAAATGTTTCAAGTGTCTTGTCATAATACACATATCGCGGAATGAATGAAATCAATCCAAATACAACCAGAAACATTACAAGCTGATACACACTCCAAGATAAGTAGATTCCTAGCATTATTTAAATTCCTTAAATGCCGATTCTTTAATGTATTCATTAAGTCTTATCATTGTTTTAATGCTTGGTCGAACTTTTGGTAGATTACAATGGTATGGATGGGCATAAGAGTAATATTTATTTGAAATCCATATAGTAACCCCATTTTCAAAAGTTACAGTGTGGCCATCAATATTAGTAACTTTACAACCACTTTCTAACATATCAATCACTTTCTTATTCCAACCTTTAGAATAGTCTTGTTGAAAACCAAATCCAAATATATTAGAAATCCACACTAGAAAAACTTTAATATAAATCATAATTATTCCTCCTTCTTTTCCAATCGTTTCTTCTTAACACGTTCGTGTTTCAAAGTGTTCTTTTCAATATCATCTTGAATACGACCTCTCACTGTAGCAAGGCAATACAACATGTTCGTATCAAGAATATTATACATCTGTTCATCACTCACTACAACCATTTCATTTACATCAACCCAAACACCGCCATTCACCTGATAATCTGATGTGTTATTCCTTCGATACACCCAAACCACTTTAACACGAGTTTTCATGTCTACGATAACACCTTTCCCTAGAAAATTTCCCTTCCTATACACACAGAAGTCCCCTAGAGATATAGTGTTGTTGAGAAAGTCTTTAGTTTCTCCTAATACATTTACAATTGTCATATTTATTGTTGTGGGATTTATCCCCTCCTCCTATTTGTTTTTATGTTTCTTCTTTCTCGTGTATTTACTTCTGTCTTTTTCTACAGAAGGTTTGTGTATCTTATCCATAGCCTTCTTGACAGGATTGCGTTTAGATTTCTTCATGTGCTTTTGCAATTACACTATCAATCAACAACAGATCAGCTTCTTCACGCTCCCACCTGTGAGGGTATCCAGCTAAATCAGTCTTCAGTGTTTCAAGTTCTGAATACACATATTCTCTAGCCAGTTCAAGTGCATTTAGGAGTTCTTTATCGAGAGAACTGATTCGCTTTGCTTGTTCTAAAGCAATCCTAGTTTTATCAGAGGGAACTCGTATGCCATCATCAATACCCATTATAATTACTCCTAAGATTTTAAATTAAATTTGGTACAGGAGGTTTCAGCGTACCTACTTGAAAAACATCGCCTTTTTCTTTTGTATGGTGTCTGTTCATCTGTTCCTTTAATTATTAAGCTCTTTAGGCGATGGTAGGGGGACTCGAACCCAAACCATACTACGACTTAGAAGGTCGTTGCTACTCCAGTTTAGCTATACCATCCCTAAAGAGCTTAGACTTTCGGGGCTACGCCTGTATAAAGTGTACTAACGCTGCTTTATGTTCCTAATTATACACGTTTCAAAGTGTATGTCAAGCTTTTATTTATCTTTATTCTTCATGTTTTATACTACATTTAGCTCATCTACAATCCACCCAGTAGGGTAGCATGGCTAGTATGTCTATCGTTGATTCTAGGCTTCTATTTGCTTGATTACAAGGCTTTCTGTTGATGTTTATCGTACTGTCTAGCAATCATTTCACATAACTCTGTATCCATGTAGTCAAAACTATCCTCAATGTCAAGAATCACCACATTCACTCCAACATCTTCAATCTCTTGTTTCTCTTCTTCCTCTAGTATACAGAAAGCTTCGTGGTTTACAAACACTATTTCATCTGCCCACCAAATTAGTGCTTGTGTGATTGGAATCAATGCAAATTCTTTATCTGCTCCTACAGCCCTTGTGTTGAATCCATAGTTTTTATGCAGAACATTGGCCATTGTAGGAGAACGCAGAAGCCCTGCTGAACAAGTACACAAAACTTTCTTTGTTTGTCCTTGAAACCTATTCCCTACATTCCCTAATTGGTTACGCATACCTTTAATCATCTTATTCTCCTATAAATTTGATAGCGTTGTTGTAATAACTCTCCATGTTCACTTTCCCCACGGGGTTCTGTGTATGAAAGAAACATTTAGGAATACTGTATCCTTTTTCCATACAGAGGTCGATCAAATACTTCAAGCAATCATATCCTGTCTGCTCATCTCCATTTGGTAAATAGCTTTGGATGTCATGATCGAATGACACTACAAATTCATCATCACTAGTCACTAATGAAACACAATGCATAAAATCTTTTGCGTTAGTCAATGTGTACCATTGTACATCAGGATAAGCCACCCAGTAAACATCTTCAGGGTCGCGCTCATCATCTAAAAATATTCCTATCATCTCATCCTCCTTTAGCTGATGTGTAAAACTTCCCTTACATTCTCAATTCCGTGGTACTTAATATTAAACTTAGAGGGTTCATTCCCAAGTCCATCAAGCGCTTCATCACACCAAGCATACACCTCAACTTCAAGGTCTTCATCAAACTCTTTCAACTTCTGTATTAGTTCTTTTACTTTCATGTCTATTCTCCTATTAACTAATATTGTATTAAGATATTCCTAGATCAGAATAAGTAGATTGAAGAATCCCATGACTCGCCATACAAGAGCTTTCCCTTGCCTAGACGTGTCATTCGATAATGCAATCTACTAACACTCATATTCCTGAGTCGTCATAACGTAGCTAGCTCATGCTAGACACTTGATCCTGTCAAGTGTATTGGTGGAGTCTACTATGCAATCACTCCACTTGGCTATTTCCCTCTTGCATGAGGTATGCACACTGTTATAGCCTCACAATCCCACAGCTTGAGCATGTGCTTCTCTTCTTCTCTTTAAGGGTAGGCCGGTGAGCTTGACTTTCGTACCACATTTCTCTCCTACCCCGATTCAGTCCTTGACAGAGAATTTCTTTTCAGTTAGACTCTGTTTCAAATTGAATACACCTATTAGAACACACAAATCTTAAAAAGTCAAGACTTTGTGTGAAATAGATTGTAGATAGTGGTGAAAATAGTCTTGACAAGGGGATTGAATGGGTGTATTCTGTCTGTAAATCAATGAGAGGAGAATAATATGTGGTGTATTGTGATTAGAGATGTTGATGGGGATTATTTTAGGGAGGTTGTTGATGACTTTCCAGATGAGGCTGAACTCAATTACTGGGAAAGGCATCATCAATGCACGGCTAGTAAACCACATGGAACTTATTATGATATGACTGTACAGGCTACTGTACAGGCTGTGGTTGTTAATGTTTTTAAAATCTCGGAGGATTGAATAATGAAATCATATCAGGAATTTACACCAAAATATTGGATTGTTAATGACAAGCTTAGTAATGATGTAATTATCGAGACAGCTTCTAAAGGTCGTCATGGTACTGTGATGTTAATGGATAAATTTATCGGTAATTCTCAGTGGGAAGGGAATGAAAATTTTGAAGTGATTCTTGTAGAAATTAAAGAAGTGGAGGTATACTAATGACAAATGAACAAGAGCTTGTTGCTATGGGTGTGGTAGGGCACGATGGAGGGAAATGTGGTACGAAAGAAGACTTGGAAATGATCTGTGAATATGATCTGGAGTTTAAATCCAATGGTCGTTATGCTAGTTATATTAAAGCCAAGTCTATAAAGTACTCTTATAACGGAAATTATGTCAGTAAAGTTACCCCTATTGACACACCTGACAATTCTGTTTATTGGCCTCATGTGGAAGAAAGTGAACTTAGGGCTGTCATGAATTTTATTCAAACAATACGTGGGAATTAGACACCTAATTAGCTTGACTAACTCATACCCTGTAGGGTAGCATAGGTTACATCCTTAAAAGCTCTTAAAGAGTTGTAGAGACAACTAAACTAGCAATATTAACTCAAATAAATAGGAGGGCACATGTCCAATCCAGCAATCAATCAAATGAATGAAGTGTTTCGTGTATTTAGTGCATCAGAGGGTGTTATTCGTCCTCATTTTATCCTCACTGGCCCTAGTGGCAGCGGTAAGAGTTTCAATGTCCTTCAGATGTGTGAACAACACAATCTCAATTTTATTGAGGTGAATGCAGCACAGCTTACTAAAGAAGGGTTGAGTGGTAATTCTCTTAGTAAGGCTCTAGCTCCTTTGGGGAATTTTGGTAATCGTCCTGTTGTTTGTTTCATTGATGAATTTGATAAATTGTTCATTTCTGGTAATAATAATTGTGATCTTGCCCATGAATCTACAAATGGTGTTCAGAATGAACTTCTGAAATGTCTTGAGAGTCGTACCACCAGTGTATTTGGTGACTATGGTAAATATCGAGAAATCAATGTAGAGAATGTCCTGTTTGTATTTGCTGGAGCTTTCAATGGAGAAGAGGATATTGATATTGATCGTCTACGTGAAATGGGCATGAAGACTGAATTGCTTGGTCGTGTTGGGATTGTCTTCAATCTTGAACGCCTCACTCTTGACACACTTCAACAGTTGCTAGAGAATAGCCCTCTGTTGCAGAACTATTTGGATATTTATGAAGCTGACAAGGGTAAAGCTATTGAGACAATCATGACTGCTCTGAAAGAGTCTTATGAAAACAATACTCTGGGTGCTCGGTTGATCAATACATTGCTGCACCAATATTTTTTGAATGGTGGCAGTCTCCCTGAGAAGGTGAGCAAAAAGGCTTCTTTTCAACGTAAGCTCCAAATGACACCACAACGCTAATCATTTGATGAGATACTGATAATGGAATTTAAAGAAGACTTTATACTGTGTGTAAAAGACACTAATGAGAAAGATTGGGATTATGGTAATCCTAATTCCTGTAAGTCTGTCTATTTTAGTGTAAACAACAATACTCTATATAATTACATTGAAACTCTACAAGGTGATCTTTTTGACACCAACACTTCCGATGCATTTGATAGTCTGTATGTAACAAGTGCAGAGTTTATTAAAATTAACCAATTACCTGTTTTTGGGGAAGTCAAAGTTTTTATTTGTGAGCAGGATAATGGGGGAATTCCCTATATAGAAGATTACTTACAAACCTTGGAGGATAAATGATTAAGACAATTAAATTTACAGAGTTCAATAAGATGGCTGTGTTTATTAGGAAGCTCTTGAAAGGAGGTTATAAACAGTATCAATTTATCTTGACAGACAGGGATGAGGATAATAATATTGTTGATGAGCATTTTGTTCTTAGTTATTTTATGAGGAGTAAATAATGAATACTGACTATGTTGGGGTTGTCACTATAAGTGAAAGTAGTTACATATTTATTGGGAATTGTCCACCTCTTCATAGGTACCTTTCATTGATTGGAGGTGATCCAGAGTATGCTAATGAACATCCGACATTCTCTGCATTGAGTTGCTGTTTAGAAAATGTAAAATCCTTTTGTGAATTACAGGGTGTTTTGTTGTTTAGAATCAAGGATTATGGGTTTAGTAGTTGGATTCAAGATTACTTAGAATGTATTAAAAATAATATCCACCTTAACAAGCAGCATCAACTATGAAAGAATATGGACATTGGTTGAGAGATTGTAAATATGTTGGGTATATTAAGACAGATATGGATTATCGTGTGTGTACATTTAGTGAAGCATTAGCAAACTATGCTTCCACTATACTTCCTGATCCTGATATTATTAAAGGAATAGACGATTTCATTGAAAATGAATTAGAATATTATACATATTCTTTTTATGCAGGAGATGATGATTCCTTTAATAGCATACTAAATTTTGCAGAAATTTTAGGATTTAAGTTGGTTCAATATAAAGATTTGGGGAAGGATAGTTATGAAGAAGATTTTGCACAAACTCTTGAACAGAGGGGACTAATATGATAGGATTACAATGTATTTATTTCTGGACATTCATGGCATTTGATTTTATTATCATGTCCTTGAACAACAGAAAGACTAAATTTTAGAAAATAATTGTTGACAACCTGAAATAAATCTTTATAATGATCACCAAGCAAGACAAAAAGCTTGCTACTACTTAAACTGAATGGAGGAAACACATGAAAAAAATTACTATGAGCCAATTCCAAAAGATCGCCCCTATCTATATCCAAGCTGATAAGCCTATCATGCTATGGGGTGCTCCCGGCATTGGTAAATCTGGTGTTGTACGTGGACTGGCTGAAAGCACAGGAAGTGATCTTCTGGATTTCCGTCTGCTGATGCGTGATGCTGTAGATATTCATGGTCTTCCTAAAGAAGAGAATGGTCGCATGTCTTGGGCATTGCCTGCTGAGGTTCCATTGGCTACAGATAAAGTGGATAATCAAGTGATCATGTTCCTTGATGAGATTGTAGCAGCCCCTGTGTCTACACAAACTGTTGCTTACCAGATGCTCCACGAACGTGCCATTGATAGTGTGAAGCTGAATGAGAAAGTGCGCTTTATTGCTGCCGGTAATCGTGAAACTGATGGCGCTGTATGTAACCGAATGCCTTCTGCTCTGGCAAACCGTATGGCTCACTTCGACATCTCTGTAGATTCAGAGGCTTGGTTGAGTTGGGGTGCTAAGAATGGTGTTCATCCTTTCATGTTGAGTTACGTTGAGGCCAAGCCAGACAACCTCAATCAAGGTGATAAAGATGCTAAGATTTACACCACACAAAAAGCTTTTGGTACTCCGCGTTCTTGGGAAAACACAAGCTGTGTTGTCACAGAGTACATGAAGGGTGTAGACACAATTACGGATGGTGACATCAATATGATTGAAGACATTGCAGCCTCTTTCATGGGCAGTGCAATTGCTACAGACCTTCGTGCTCACATGGTGGTGGGTAGTAAGCTTCCAAAACCAATGGATATTCTGACAGGTAAGGTGAAGAACAAGAAGTTTGCTCTGCATGAACAGTATTTCTTGTCTTGCGGTTTGCTTGCCCAATTGGGTGAGATTAAGACCAAGATGGTGAATGCTGGTCAGAAAGATACATATCATCTGGATCAGAAGTTTAGTGGTTATGTTGATAATCTCTTGAACTTTGCTGAGGAAGGTTTTGATGTTGAAACACGTTCAGCCTTTGTCCAACGCTTTGTAGCACCAAATTGGTATGGTATGCAGGCTAACCCTAAGAGTCCTGTACAAGCTAAATGGTTCAAGAGTGTGTTTGGTGGCTCTGGTGACAATGCCTTGATGTGGGATTGATAAACTGACAAAGGAGGGACAGAGGGGAGAGGGCTTTATGCCCTTTCTCTTTGTCATATGAAACAAGAAACTTATGAATATTTGAAATCTTTACACAGCTTCGGGTGTGGTACTATTAAATATCGATGTGGTGCTGAATTTAACTTGGAGATGCTTGCACAAACGGGAATGTCTAATGAAACCATTCATGTCATTTCGGATGATGAGGGCTTTGAGAAAGACGATACATGTGCTATAATGGTTTATGTGAATGAGGATGAATTAAAATCTGTCCTTAATTTTCTTAAAACACTGAGAGGAGAATAACTATGGTTGATAAGCAAAATCTAACAGCACACCAGAAGATGCAGCGAGCACGTATCTCATTGATGAAACAATTCCCTTTCTACGGGTATTTGTCTATTCAGTTGGAGCTTGTTGAAGATGAGAAAGTGGGTACAGCGGGTGTTGATGGTAAGGGTAAGATGTATTATGCCCCAGAATTTGTACACAAGCTTTCAAAAGAGAATTTGATGTTTCTGTACGCTCATGAGCTTGGTCACTTGATCTTTGATCATATTGCATTCAAGGGTAAGCGCAATCACATCATCTGGAACATGGCTGGTGACTATGCTATCAATCTGTTGCTTCGTCGTGATGGGGTTGGTGATGTGATCCCTGATTGTTTGATTGATGACAAATATATTGATTGGACTGCTCGTGCTATCTATGATGATCTGATGCAGCAAGCAGAAGAGAACATGAAGAAGTATCAAGAATCCGAAGGCAAGGATAACCATGATATGTGGGGTGAATTGTCTGAGGAAGAGCAAGAGGGGATGAAACGTAAATGGGAACAAGCCGCTGTTAGTGCTGCACATGCTGCTAAGGCTGCTGGTGGTGAAGTTCCAGAGGCTTTCCGTGGATACATTGACTCTCTCACTACTACAAAGATTTCGTGGAAAGAGATTGTCCGTGAGAAGATCATTGCTCATAAGAAAGATGACATCTCATGGAGTCGGATTAATCGTCGTCGTAAGCTTGGGTCATTCAATTACCCCGGACAGATGCCCGGTGAGAAAGTACGATTTGCTGTAGGACTAGACGTATCGGGTTCCTATACACAGGAAATGATCACAGAGGCTATGTCTGAGATTTATGGTGCTACAGAAGAGTTTGAAGATGTAGAGATTAAGGTTTTCCAATGGGATACACGCACATACAATGAGCAAGTGTTCACACAGGATAACCGTGATATGATGCTCCAATACAAGATTGAGGGTGGTGGTGGTACAGATTTCAATTGTGTTATTGAATACTTGAAAGGACTGGATCGTGAAGAACGTCCTGTTCAGTTGTTTGTATTCACTGACTTGTACTTCAGCTTCATGGAAGACCCTTTGATCTGCCCTACTACATTCATTGTAAACGGGAACGACAATATCATACCTCCTTACGGTGATAGCATTGCATACGATAATCTTTCGTAAGGAGGGTGTATGAGAGTAAAGAGAGGAGGTGGTGCTGGTGGATATCAAAACAGAATAACTTTCACTGAAGATGAAGGTGAGATTCTAAACAACATATTGAACACTCTTGATGAGGGTAATGGTGTTGCTGACCCATCCGTAGGTTGGACTATCGTAAGCAATGAAGAACTCAACTTCATCATCTCTACAGGTATCTTTGAGATAGAGGAGATGACACTGTGATAGTTAAGCAGATACATGACCTCACTGGATTCAGTTATCCTTATTCGTTTAAACCTGAATCTGAAGAAGAAGAGACTATATTGAGAAGAATACTAGAGACACTTAACGGGTCATTTGGTATCTTTGAGGTGTTGCAGTTATCTGAGGATGAGTATAATTTTGTAGTGAATACAAGGGTGTTTGATATTAAGGAGGATAAGTCGTGCAGATAAGAAAGAATACAATGAATTTAAACACACTCAGACATAGGGTTTATCTTGGTGATCATGAAAAGCAGTCATTCTGGAACATCCTCCTTACACTTGACCCTAATTTAAATACAGGGAATGTTGGTGGTGTTAGGTATATAAAGGATAATGAACTTGATTTCATTGTGTCTTCTGGAATATTTGATATTGAATTTATTGAGTGAGGGGATAATATGATTATTTATAAAGATGTGATCATTGGCAAGGAGTGTTCGCATATATCTTTGGTAAGTAAGTCTGAGCTTCCAATATTTGAGAGAGTTTTGACTACTCTTGACCCTACACTTCGTGATGAAGCTTTTGATCATATTGGTCTGAAGAGCCATGAAGTTGAGTTTATAGTAAACAGTGGCTTGTTTGAAATTGAGTTTAGGAATGACTACTCTCGTGATGAAGCCAGAGTATTGTTGAATAAAATGAATAGGGAGATAAACTATGATTATCTATAAAGATGTATTCACATTCAGCGATGATGACCCTTATTGTCACGTCTGTGCTCCAAGTGAATCAGAGTTAAAGGCATTTTTGAGGATCATGGTAACTTTAACTAATGTGAATCCTAGTCATATAAATGGTGATTGGTGCTGTATTGATGAACATGAACTCAATTCTATAATCAATTTTGGAATCTTTGATATTAAGTACAGAACAAGGGATGACTGGGTTGCTGTGTATGAGAACATGGAGAGAAATAAATTAGGAGTATGATGTGTCGTATATAAGGCAAGTGTTGGAGTATTTTGATTTAGATTTTAATGGTAATAAATGCTGTTGTCCTCTGCATGGTGAAAAGACCCCAAGTCTTCAAATATATGAAGATACAGATAGCTGGCATTGCTTTGGATGTTCCGAGGGGGGTGATGCAGCGGAGTTTATAATTCAGCATGAGGGACTGAGGTTTCCTGCTGCTAGGCAGCTATATGAACAGATAACAGGAGATTATACAAAATATGAAAGAGAAGATGAACAGGAGTGGACAGAAGTGGGGAAGCATTTTGATTCAGAAGTAAATGAACAAATCAAGAAAAGAACAGGAGTTGAAACTAAAGGGTACAGAGGTATTCGTACAGATGTAAGCCGACCCTTTGGTGTTAGATACCAATATTCAGAAGAGGATGGGAGTGTCAGTGCTAGTTATTACCCCACAACAAAAGGGTATAAACTTTCTGGCTACAAAGTAAGAGAACACCCAAAGAAGTTTGATAATCCTTATGGTGATGTTGGTAAAGATTGTGAGATGTTTGGTCAACATAAGTTCAAGACATTCACCCACACTGTCATGATTGTCGGTGGGGAAATTGACCAAATGTCCGCTTTTCAGATTATGTCTGATGCGCAGAAAAATAAACAATTTGATCCAATTGCTGTAGTTTCTTCTACAGTGGGTGAATCAGCAGCGTTTAAGCAAGTACAGAATAACTATGAATTCTTTAATCAATTTAAGAAGATTGTTATCTGTATGGATAATGATAAAGCTGGGGAAGAAGCCACTAAGAAACTGGTAGAGGTGTTACCAAAAGGCAGAGTCTTTATAATGAAGACTAGGTACAAAGACCCTAACTCCTATATATGGGATAAAGAAAATGAAAAATATGTAAACAAAGAAACTGAATTCGTTTCAGATTTCTGGTCTGCTAGACAATACACACCAGAGGGTGTTAAGAGTGCAGCAGATGGCATTAGTGAAATTCGTGATGAATTGATGAAGGAACGTATCACATTACCTCCTTACATGCACAAAATGCAATCAATGATGGGTGGCGGTATGATTCAGGGTAGGATTGCCTCTGTAATTGCAGATACATCTGTGGGCAAAAGCTCTCATGTTAATAGAATGGTTTATCATTGGATTTTCAATAGCCCTGTAACTCCTACTATTGTAAGTCTGGAAGCTACAGCAGCGCAGTATATGCTGGAGATGTTGTCGATTCATGTACAAACAAACTTGCTGTGGAAAATGAGTGGTCTTGAAATCCTAGATTTTCTTGAAACTCCAGCAGGGATTAAGGCTAAGGAAGAGCTTTGTTACAAGGAGAATGGGGAGCCTAGATTCTTCATTATTGACGACAGGGCTGGTAGTATTAAGGATATGGAAGTAGAACTTGAGATGTTGTTCAGGAAGCATGATAGTAAATTATTTGTAATTGATGTATTAACAGACTTGTTACGTGGAAGCAGTGAGCAGTTCAGTGAAGATCACATGAGTTTTCAACGTAATCTCGCAAAGAATGGCGTAACCATTGTTAATGTAATGCATACACGTAAACCACCACAGAAAGAGGATGGTAAGCCTCGTAAGGTTACAGAGTATGATGCATTAGGTACTGGTAGTTTTGTACAATCTGCTGCATATAATATTGTATTGAACAGGGATAAACTTTCTAAAGATATTACAGAAAAGAATACTACAGAAGTTGATCTTCCTAAATGCCGAGGTGGACAAACAGGTGCTGCTGGCAAATGGTATTATGATTTCCCTACAAGTTCTTGCTATGATCTTGATGACTATAAAACTGGAAACAGAGTAGCGGGGTTTTGATTTAATTTTATGTAAGGAGAAACTGTGTACAAAGATGAGATTTATGACATTGAGACATATCCAAATGTGTTTACAATGTGCGTTATTAGTGAGGATGAGAAAGAGGAATGGGAGTTTGAAATTAGTGATAGAAAGAATCAAACTGAACAACTACTTGATTATCTGAGACGATGTGTTGTTTCTGATGTGAGACAGGTGGGGTTTAACAATAGAGGATTTGACTACACAATAATTCATTATATAATTCAGAAAGCAAAAAAAGCAAAAGGCATTAAGATTAACCTATGTGCAAAAGAGTTATATGATGTTACACAGGAGTATTTCGACAGACAGAAGGGTGATAATAAGTTTCCATCTGTAAAAGAGAAAGATGTGGTCATCCCTCAATTGGATTTATTCTTGATTCATCACTTCGATAATAAAGCTAGAGCAACATCTTTGAAGATGTTAGAATTCAATATGAGGTCTGGGGAGATTGAGGATTTACCATTTCCACCGGGAACTAACCTGACTAATACAGAAATTGACGTTCTGTTGAAATACAACAAGAAGGATGTTAAAGAAACTCTAAAGTTTTATAAGTATTCCGAAGAGGCTATTAAGCTACGTGAAGACTTGACTATACAGTTTGGTTTTGATTGTACTAATTTCAATGATACAAAGATTGGGAAGCAGTTGTTCATCCAACGCCTTGAGAAAGAGAATCCGGGTTGTTGTTATTCTACTGGTAAGTTTGGTAGAAGGATGAAGCAAACTAAGAGAGATGAGATTGTAATTAAAGATTGTTTATTTGATTATATTGATTTCTCAAGAAATAGACCTGAGTTTAATGCTGTACACGAATGGTTTAAGAAACAAGTTATTACTGAAACTAAAGGTGTATTTAGCGATCTACTAGAACATCAACTTGGTGATGTCGCTAAATATGCTGAGATGAAAGTAAAGAAACAAAAGTTTAAAACCAAACCAGATCAGAAAGAAATAAACGAAGTAAAGAAAGAATTTCCTATGGGGTGGTATGAGGAAGTAGAGTTAAAAGGAATGCAAACCCTAAAGGATGAATTTGGTAATTCAGTTAAAGAAAAATTCATTGATGCTAAAGGGAGAGAAAAGCAACGTGTTGTGAAAGTGCCAAAGAAGTCTTACTATTGGTGTTATCATATTGTTGAAACTTTGAATGTGGTTATCAATGGATTTAGATTTGACTTCGGTGTTGGTGGTATTCATGGGGCAGCACAAGGAACACATAGATCGACAAATAAGCGTAAACTGAGAACTCTAGATGTTGCTTCATATTATCCTAACATGGCAATTGCTAACGAAGTGTATCCCGAACACTTGGGTAAGACCTTTTGCGAAGTTTACAAAGACTTGTATTTTGAACGTAAGAAATACGACAAGAAATCAGCATTAAATAAGGCATTGAAGCTTGCCCTTAACGGAACATACGGAGACTCAAATAACGAGTTTAGTCCTTTATATGACCCAGCTTATACAATGAGTATTACTATTGGTGGTCAGTTGTCGTTATGTATGTTGATGGGGGCTTTGATTGATCATTGCGGCGCTGATATTATCATGTGTAATACAGATGGTTTTGAATATTTTGTTGATGTTGACAAGATTGAGAAAGCGGATAAGATTGTAAAGCGGTGGGAAGAAGTAACAGGACTGGAGATGGAAGGTGATACATATTCTGTGATGTACATAAGAGATGTTAATAACTACTTATCTGTAACAGAAGATAATAAAGTAAAAACCAAGGGGGCTTATGAAGTATTACCATTCGATGAATTAGGTTGGAATAAAAATCATTCGTCTATGGTGATTGCAAAGGCTGTTTATAATGAATTGATTGAAGGAGGTGATATTGAATCATTCATTCGTAATCATGACGATCCTTATGATTTTATGTTGAGGACTAAAGTACCTCGTAGTTCACGTCTTGTTATGGCAGATGATCAGGGTAATGAAACTCTGTTGCAAAACATCTGTAGATATTATCCTTCTACAGAAGGTGGTAAGTTGATTAAAATAATGCCTCCTTTAGTTGATGGTGGAGATGAACGTAGACTCGGTATTGACGTTGATTGGAATGTAACCACTTGTAATAATATGTCCGACTTTAATTGGGGTATTAACTATGACTATTACATTACAGAAGCTATGAAGTTGCTTGAAGCAGTAAAAAGTGTTTGACTTGTAGCGTCTTTTGTGGTATAGTGTTCCAACAAACAATGAGAAAGGAGGTGTTATGTCTAATGTGAAAGTGGTGAAGAGTTTCCCCATTCTTGGGATTCTTGGTTTGATCTTTGTTACTCTGAAGTTGGCAGAGATTGGTGCAGTGGCTACATGGTCTTGGTGGTGGGTGTTGTTACCCTTCTATGGCCCTCTAGCATTAGTTCTAAGTTTGGCGTTGGGAAGTATGGTTGTATTCTGTATTGGTTGGCTAGTGTTAGAAGTACTAAAGCTATTTAAAACTAAATAAAGGAGAAGTGATGAATAACATGGGCAGTAACAAGATCAAAGCATGGGCTTTGGTTGATGATAAAATGAATGTTGTAGATATGTGTTTTACACGAGATGATGCACGTCACACTAAGAAGCAGATTCTTGAGTGGGAAGGCATTAAAACAAAGATTGCTAAACTAGCATTTAACAAGTTTGACCGATAAATTAAAAGGAGAAGTAAATGACTAAAGATTCAAATATTATTGTAAAAGAACTACCAAAATCAGGTACTCTGGAAACCTGTAATCTGTATATTAAGAATGTAACTGTGTTCTACGCAGCAGTACATGAACCAAAGAAGAAGTATCAGTCTGAGGATAAAGAGTTTAGTCTGACAGCTTTTGTAGATGAAGCTACTAAAGACAAACTTCTTGATGAAGTGATGGTGAATAAGTCCTTCCTGTTGGTTGGTAAGGATAAGACCCAGAAACCACCACGCCGCATTAAGTACCCCTTGTCCTCCCAAGTAGAGGAAGGTAAGGTCAACTACGATATTGTTGACGGTATGTACGGATTCAGCGTTGCACGACCCGAGTTCAGTAAGAAGGGTAATCCAATGGCAGTGAACGTCATTGACGTGAATGGTAATCCATTCACAGAGAATGTGGGTAATGGAAGTGTGTGTAACATCAAGATGTTTGCGTATAGAAACCAAGACGATCAGGCGGTAGTAATGCTTGATACGGTTCAGGTGATTGAACACGTCCCTTACGAAGCCAAGGGTAATAGCGGTAGTGTTGAGGATGATGTACTTGGTGTGACTTACAAAACCAAGCAAGTGGACATTCCTTCTGAAACCCTTGTTGAGGACGACCAAAAGACTAACTCAAAGTCAGCTAAACCTAAGCAGAGCAAACCTGAGTCGGAATTTGACAACTTCGATTCGGACATTCCATTCTAGGCAACAATAGGGGCTTAATTGCCCCCTTCTCACAGAGGTTCCATAGGATGACAGGCACAAGAAAAGCAAATAAACTGATATACGGGGTGGCTGTCAACGATGCAGACAGGCCAGTCTGGACAAAACTGGATGGGAAGAGGGTGGTGTGCCCCTTCTACAGTAAGTGGCTGGGAATGTTGATGCGTTGTCATTGCCCAAAATTACATTTGAAAAGGCCCACATATGTGGGATGCGAGACAACTGAAGAGTGGCTACTTTTTAGTAATTTTGAAAGGTGGATGAAGACTCAGGATTGGGTAGGAAAGGAATTAGATAAGGATTTATTGAAGGTCGGAAACAAACTATACTCTCCAGACTTTTGCGTATTCATTCCACAGGAACTGAACGCTTTTACTTTAGACAGCAGGGCAAACAGGGGCGAATATCCTCTGGGTGTTTATTTAGATAAAGAGTCAGGAAGGTTCAAGGCTCAGTGCAACAATCCCTTAATTGGAAAGCAGGAGAGCCTTGGGAGGTTTGACACCCCAGATGAGGCACACTTGACGTGGAAGAGAAGGAAACACGAACTGGCTTGCATATATGCCGACCAGCAAACAGACCCAAGAGTTGCAGATGCTCTAAGGATTAGGTATTTGCATTAACTTGGCCGCACTCACTTCGTAGTAGATTTGAATAAGTGAAACAATAAACATATTTGAGGAGAAACAATTGAATATTGAACAACAAAAGAAAGAACTATACCAACGTACATACAACCTAGAACGTGAATCTCTGGATGCTCTTGAGCTTCAGAAAGAGCTTAAAGGGGATTTTGAATACAATGCAGAGACCAACACAAATGGTCTTCCTAAAGATGATGTTAAACGTATCATGAAGGCTGCTAAGGAATCTGCTAAAGCTAATGATCTGAAGGGAAAAGCCAAAGAGCTTCTTGAGATTGATTCATTGATTGGGGAGATGGAAGCTTAGGCTTCTGTTTCTCTTTGAGGGGATTGGCTGGTGAAAAAGTACAAAGCTGTTGTTGATGTTGATACGTTGCTCATCCACGCAGCCCTAGCAGGACAAGAAACATGTGTGTTAGTTGAGCATTCGGCTACAGGGTGGCAAAGAGAGTTTAAAACACAAACAGAGTTCTGGGGCCACTACTTGAAGAAAGAGGGTGGTTGGCTTGGTGATGTGAATAAGGATAAAGAATCTAAAGGATTGCCTACAGCATCTCCAGATGAATTTGTTTTGACTCCAGTTGTTAGGTTGGTTCCTGATGCTGAGATGGTGGTGAAGGGCAGATTTAAGAATAAGGTTGAAACTATCAAAGTACAGCCTTGGTGTTCAGATATTGAGATTTGTTTTGGTGTTGGTGAGAACTTCAGATATGAAATGGCTGAGACTATCCCTTATAAGAATAGTAGACCACCAAAACCCTTAATGTACGAAACGGTTAAAGATTATATGCTTTACAAGTATGCAAATAAGATGTGTATTGTGGAGGGAGTTGAGACAGATGACATTGTAGCTCAGAAGCTTCATGAGGCTTGGGAGAGGTCTGGGCATAATCACGACAATCTGGACACTATTGGCCTTCTAATTGATAAAGATTTAAAGCAATTCCCAAGTATACAAGTGAACTTTGACAAGCTTGAAGAGGGACTGGTTAAGATTACCGAACTAGAAGCTGCAAAGAACCTTGCTGTGCAGATGCTGATGGGAGATAACATAGATTCTATACCGGGACTACCTTTACTAGATGATTCATTGTTTGAGAAGTATAAGCTGAGGAAAACCAAGAAAGGTGTTGGTGAAACTTCAGCTAAAGGTGTGGTCAATTCTGCCACAAGTGTTCAAGAAGTTTATGAGCGTGTCGTAGAGGCATATAGACTACACTACGGAGAGACTAAGACACAGTTTATATCTCACAATGGTGTAATGAGTGACAGAGATTGGTTGGATCAACTGAACGAAAGATATAGACTGTTGAGAATGAGAACAGATGTCACTAAAGATGTTGGTCATGTTATAGACTTTTTAAAAGGATTGGGGTTTGAGTATGAATAGAGAGTTTAGGGCAGAGTTGTTAGAGTTTCTTCGAGATGCAAGCAAGGATAGTGAAGCGAAGTATGGTTATATAAATCCTTACCTCTTGGCAGGTATTGCACAAGCATTGGATGGGACAAGTGAGGACAACCAAGCCGATTTTGTATTTGAGTGGGCTGATGAATATTGGGGTTGGTGAGTATGAGTGATAAGAAGCCTTGGCTAACCCCTGAAGGGAAGACGATATGGAAGACTGAGGCTAACTACTGGCAATGGTTGAGGGGAGCACTTAGACGTTTATGGGCTGATTACCCCTTACGAAAGGAATGGAAAACAAGGCAGCTACGCCCTGTAACAAAGGAAGAGAAAGAGAATAAAGTGTTCCATCCTTCCACTAAGAATATTGGACAGTGTTACTATTGTAATAAGTGGTTTGCTGGTTCAAAGCTAGAATGTGACCACCTCACCCCTTCAGATGGGTGTACTTCTAAAGAAAAAGCAGAGTCTTTCTTGTGGTATTGTGGTGGTGGTGTTGGTGAGGATTGGGTGTTATCCTGTAAACCTTGCCACAAAGTGAAGACGTATTCCGAACGCTACAACATGACTATGGAAGAAGCAGCTATCACCAAGGAAGTAATTGAAATACAGAAGGGTGATGATAAAGCTTGGTTGTTGAATAGAAAGATTAAACCTGCATCAAACAAGAAAGCAAGAGGTGTGCAGATAACTGATTATTTGAAAGGAGAGTAAATATGGAAAAGATTACTGAAGAGTATTTGAAAAACTATGTATCAGAAGTTGGTGAGTTTGATAAAGAACATCGTAAATATTCAAGCTTCTATTGTTGGATTAACCACACAATCACCCAGACGGATATTGATGAACTAAAGACAGATGGTGTTGATGCTTCTGATTTCTTGAATGTATTAGTTAGTATGAATGGTACTTGGGATGATAGCTACGGAACTGAATGGGATGACATCACTTACCAACGTGTTGAAGAGTACCAAGAGACAGTTCCAGAACAAGTGATTCCTGCTCACACAGTTACTAAGTACAAACAAACAGAATTCAAACCTAAGTGGGGGTGATAGACATGGCATGTGAAGATGATTGTGGGATGTGTGGTGTATGTTATGAGGACTGGGAGCGGGAAATGAAGATGGAAGAACGGTGCGACTACCGACTTGACATGGAGTTTGACAATAAGCCCGTATATTCCGAGACATTGGAGGATGTAAATGAAAGTAATTGAATTGAAAGACCATGTAAACAACTTCACAGAAGTGTATAAAGCTAAGTCAATTGAGTTCTACGGTCAAACTGTAGTAGGCAAGTCTGGACAATGGGGCGGTGAGATGTCATTTGTTACAAACATCAACGGACGCTCTTTCACTCTACGTGATGCATCTTCAGATGAATGTCTCCTAGCAGATATTGCAGAGCTTAAAGATGAAGAGCTTAAACAAATTCGTAATTTCATGGAAACAATGGGTATGAAGCTCACTGATCCCAGTAAAGATCAGCCATTTTAAAAGAGGAAAGATTAGTGGAAGATTGGAAAGATAGTGCTATTGAGTTGGCTAAGCAAGGTCACAGTTGGAGGATGGTTGCAACAATTCTAGATCAACCTAAGTCAACAGTTAGTGATTTTTTACGCAAGACCTTCAGTAAAGAGTTAGTTGGTAGGAAACACAGTACAAAACAATATTCTGTAAGACGTGAGGATGATAAGGAGGATAATTCGAGAATTCTGTTTATTAGTGATATGCATATCCCCTACAATCATGTAGACTTGATTCCTTTCTTGAAACATTTAAAAGAAAAGTATAACCCTACACGAGTTATTTGTCTTGGTGATGAACTTGACAAACATGCTCTTAGCTACCATGATAGTGATCCTGATCTGCCAAGTGCAGGGGATGAGCTTCGTCGGAGTTTGCCAGTTATTCAGGAATTGTTTAGTATGTTTCCTAAAATGGACATTATTGAATCAAATCATGGCAGTCTGGTGTGGAGGAAAGCAAAAACATTTGGCATTCCCAAACATTATATTAAGAGTTATAATGATGTTCTGGGTGTCGATGGTGGTTGGCAGTGGTCTTTTGACCTAACTATTAAGCTTCCTAATGGACAGAAGTGTTACATCCATCATGGTAAGTCAAGTGATGTAATTAAGTTGAGTCAACAGATGGGGATGTGTGCTGTACAAGGTCACTTTCATGAATCATTTAAAATTGACTATTGGGGTAATCCGAATGGATTGTTTTGGGGGATGCAATGTGGGTGTCTTGTTGATGATGACTCTTTAGCATTCAGCTATAATAATGTAAATATAAAAAGACCTGTCTGTGGCACTGGTTTAGTGATAGACTCAATTCCTGTTCTTGAACCAATGATTTTGAATTCCGATGGGAGATGGATTAAATGTTAAAAGATAAGATGGGGCAAGACATTTCTGTAGGAATGTGGATAATTAGGGGTAGACGGTATGGTGCCTCTTCTGCTAGTGTAGAGTTTGGGAAGGTTACAAAGATGAATGAACAATACATTTGGATTGATGACAGGCAGTGTAGGCATCCTCACCTCTGTATTGTTGTTCCTGATATTGTAGCTAATTATTGGTCTATTTTAAAATAAGGAGGGTGTATGATTTCTTTCTGGATTGGTTGGGTGGTGGTGGGAATTGTTAGTTATGTGATTACGAGGAGTAATAGAAATTCTTACTTTAGAAGTATTGGCTTACAAACTAATGTTACACATTTAATTATATATTGCTTTAGTGAGACTAAGAGGAGAAAGAGTGACTACAATCATAAGGCAAAAGTTGTAAGCTTGCTCTCTTGTGCTGTTTTTGCTATAGGAGGATACCTTACATTGTGGGCCGCTATTCACTCAACATTCTGGAAAAAGTCATACTGTAAGAGCATCCTTTGCATCATTTCAGATGCGGGTAAAGACCTACCTAAAGGTTGGTATAATGATATTTACATTGAAGAGGAGAAATAATTATGGGTGATAAATTCTTTACTGCTATTATTATAATGATGTTTACTGCTGTCCTAGGTTGTTTGTTCTATTTGATGGACAACACTACCAAATCTCTAGATAAGCTTCATGAATCAGTTGCTGTTATCAGTGAAGGGCAATTTAGCAATAGTGCTGAATGCTATAAGTCTCTGGAGAGTGTTCCAAAGGATTACCGAGCTAGGGGGTATGAGCTTTGTTATCAGATCGAACAGGCTAAACTTGCTGTGAACACGATGGTGATGTTGGCTGAGGATAAATGATGATTGCAGTCATTGATGTGGATAACACTGTTGTTGATTCTGGTTATCATTGGTATCAGTGGCTTGAGTTGATGACCAAGGCTGGGTACAAATATGAAGATGTTTGTGCTCATCATAACTTCACCAGTGTATACAAGAGTATCTGGAATGAAAAAGAACTTTCAGGGGAACCTCTAGACTATTGGAGAGCTTCTAATATCTACGGTGATATGGTTCCCTATGAGCACTGCATTGACACCTTGAAACTATTAAAGAACAAGGGATATAAGATTGTATTTGTAAGTGCCTTAAAGGGAAATCATCATAAAGGTAAGTATGAGTGGTGTGAGAAATGGTTCCCTTTTATGGATGCGTTTGTTGGAACCAAGGAGAAATGGACTGTAGGATGTGATCTAATTATTGATGATCGTAATGAGAACTTGAATATGTTTCCAAACGATAGTGTTGTGAAGATCAGAAAGAATACACCATACTCACAATCTACAGAATTAACAGTCAATCTGGATGGTTGCATGGATAGCTGGCTAGAGATAAAAGAATGGGTGGAGACATGGCTTTAACTGGTTTACATGGTAAGGCGAGGAGTGGTAAGAATACAGTTGGAGATATTCTTTCAAAGAGAGGTTATGTTCAGATGTCATTTGCAGACCCTCTTAAAAAGATCATTGATAAATATCTTGGTGCTGTAACAAGGACAGAAGATGATCGTGATGAAGTACAAGAGTTCTTTGTGTATGACAAGAACTTATTTAAAGTGGGGAACTATCTTGGTTGGGACAGCACTCAAACAGCCCTATTTATTGTCCGTTTCTCCACCGTGATGGAGCAGTATCGAACGAACAGGTGTGATGCTGGGGATACATACAGGGTAAGCTATAGAACCTTTATTCAGCTTCTAGGCACTGATGTTTGTAGGCATATTGAGGAAGGTGTATGGACAAGACTGCTTGCTGAGAAGCTGGATGGGCTGGATAGTGATGTAGTGGTGACAGATGTTAGGTTTGATAATGAAGCAGAGCTTATTGAGCAGATGTCAGGGTATGTTGTAGAAGTGGTTAATTCCAATGCAAAAGAATATGGACATTCATCAGAGACACGAATTAGTGATAAATATATATCAAGTGTTATTGTGAATGACAGTTCTTTAGTTGAATTGGAGAGTATGGTTTATAAATTGTTAGAAGGAGAAGAGAATGGAAATTAAAGTAGTTAAAGAATATGATACAGCTAAGCTACCAACATATGCCACAGATGGTAGTGGATGTTTTGACTTGTATTCAATGGAGTGGGGACGTGTTTACCATAAGGAACCTTGTTTGTTTTCAACAGGATTGTCCTTTGAAATCCCAGATGACCATGTAATGTTGGTGTTCAGTCGATCAGGACACGGTTTTAATTATGACATTCGGTTGTCTAATTGTGTAGGTGTCATTGATTCAGATTATCGCGGGACAGTTAAAGTAAAACTAACTCAGGATGATAACTGTCTAACTAACCCCGGAGAGGGTATTGAAGTTAAAGTGGGGGATCGTATTGCTCAAGCTATGGTGATCCCTATTACACAAGTGGTATTTAAAGAAGTAGATGAACTGTCTACTACTGAACGTGGTGAAGGTGGATTTGGGAGCACAGGAGTTTAATATGTTTAAACGTAGACAGAATGAAGCATATAAACGTGTTATCCTGCAAGAGGCAGGGGGTGATAAGGCGACGGTTGAAAGTGTCCTGAATCTTCTTTTGGATGATGGTGGGTATTATCGAGTAACGAAGTGGGATGATTATTATGAAGAACGTACAGTGTGGCAACGGATTGTGTTTTGCTTGTTGTTCCCTTTCCTCTTGTTGTCACTTCCATTTCAGTGGATTCTTACAGGGAAGACTGGAATTACCAGTAAGACAAAGCTTGGTAGATTTATTCTAGACATTACAGGAACAAAATATTAAATGAAAACAATTAAAGTATTTGGCGCAGTGTGGTGTTCATCCTGCAAGCAACTAAAAGACTATCTTGATGTCAAAGGTATTGAGTATAATTATTATGACATTGATACAGATGATGGCTCTATTGAAGCTACTAAATATTCTGTACGTTCCTTGCCTACAACAGTGATTGAACGTGAAGGGGAGACTCCGCGTATTATGGTGGGGTTGCAAGCTGGGATGATTGAAAAGGAGATGATTGAATGAGCAACTATGAACACAATAAAGGGAAACTCACCCCCTTCAATTTAACAGAAGAGGTTGCTGAACAATTAGTAGAAGCTAGAGGTGAGTCTTTTGATGATTTCTATGAAACTTATGTGGAGCAAGTTGGTGACGATCCCTCTTGGTATGATGAGAAGTTGGTTGAAGTCAATGGTAGTTGGTATAAAGTTGAGTTTGAGATTGAGCGTGGTGATATTGATGGATTTGCAGAAGCAAAACTGAATCAGGATGGTACTATTGATTTTAATACATACCACTACAACGGAGGAGGCCATTGGACTGAAGTAGTAGAGGGAGCACTGGATGACTAAAAAGAATATAAGGGTTTATATTAGTACAGATAATATTGGCAGTGAATGTGAAGAGATTGTAGAAGTTGATGCAGATTACTACAACTCTTTAGATGAAGAGGATAAAGATGAGTGGTTTAAAGATATTGCATTTAATATGACAGAATGGGGTTATGAAGAAGTTGAGGAGGATGAATGACAATATCCGCTAAAGTAATTGCACACAGTAAGAGTTCTGTGGATGGTAAAGAGATTATTACTTTTGAATTGGTATACCCTCGCTTCATCCACGGAGAAATCATGACCCATCGGATGTTTAGTCGCAATGCTGCCTCTAGTCGTGCTATCCCAGTCCAGAAGATGATTGATATGGTTCGTGCCCTTCCAGCAAAACCTGTGCATTGGGGTAAGAATCAACCGGGTATGCAGGCTAAAGAGGAGGTAAGTAATTGGGATGCATTCGGTCAAGGGGAATATCAATGGAATGGTGCTGCTTTTGATGCTTCCACCAGAGCCGAAACATTAAATAATCAAGGTTATCATAAACAGATTGTTAATCGTATCCTTGAACCTTTCCAATGGATGAAAACTGTTGTAACAGCTACTGAATGGGAGAACTTCTTTTGGCTGCGTAATCATTGCTATTCAGAGGATACAGAGGTTTTGACATCGGATGGGTGGAAGCTAATTAAAGATGTTAAGGTAGGAGAGACAGTTAAGTCACTTAACCTCGAATCTCGTGGCCTAGAAAATGCACGAGTGGCTGATACGATAGGGTGGGAATCTGAAGGCACAGCAATTAAATTTGAAGGTAATAGTGTAGATTTGCTAGTCTCAGACCTTCATCGGATGGTAGTATTGGAAAATGGACAAATTAACTTCAAGTATGCTAAGGATTTAGTTGGTACTAACCCTACGGTGGTTAAGAGTTGCAAAGTGGAAGGGTTTGATAACCAGAGCTTACAGTATAAAGAGGGTAAATTCTTAGGCTTCTACCTCGGCAACGGCTGGAAGTATAAGTCAGAGGCCAGTGGTAATAGTGGAGTTGTGGTTTGTAAAGGTGACAAACATGGTTACGATGTAATTACTGAGATAAGCTGCATTGCCAACACCCTGTTTTCAGGTAAAGGCGTAAGCACTTATGAGAAAGACGGAGTACATCATTGTAAAGTGGATGGTAAGTCTGTGTATGAAAAGTTTAAATTATATGGCAACGCCACAGAGAAAGACATACCTGCTTGGGTTTGGGAGTCTGATATATCCCTGAAGAGGGGTGTGTTTGATGGTATGCTACTCGCTGACTCCAATATATTACAACAGGCGGGAGGTTTGAAATATTACACATCTTCCCGTAAAATGGCAGATAGTTTTCAGAGGTTGTGCTTAGAGGTTGGTGCATCGGGCACCGTCTCTATAGATAACCGTGTGGGTAGTGTGTCAGAAGGTTTAGATTCTCAAGGCAGTCCTTATAAAATCGAGACTAAAAGTATTGGGTATAGAGTTTCAGTGAATTTTCACCGGAACACACCTAAACTTAAAAAACAACCAGAGGTTGTAGATTATAAAGGGATGTTTGTTTGCTTGACCTTGGATAAAAATCACACTTTATATGTTAGGCGTAATGGTAAGGTCATGTGGTCGGGAAATTGTGATGCTCAACCAGAGATTAAGCGTCTTGCTGAAGTTATGTTAGAAGCTAAAGAACAAAGTGAACCTGTCACTCTTTCACCGGGAGATTGGCATGTTCCTTACTTTGGCGGAGAAGGTGTAGGTTATTGGTTGAAAGGGTGTGGTATTCCTTTGGAAGATGCTTTAGCTATCTCTGCTAGCTGTTGTGCTCAAGTGAGCTACCGACTACTAGATAACACTCTAGAGAAGGCCCGTATGATCTATCAGCGGCTTGTAGGGAGTGAACCAGTACATGCAAGTCCATTTGAACACGCTGCTACTCCTATGTCACTTGATGTGAGCTTTGATGTTAAGGGTGTAACAGCCCTACATAAGACATTAGGATGGATGTCTGGCAATTTTAGCCAGTGGATACAGTATAGACAACTTTTAGATAATCATACCTATTATGGCAATGAAGAAAGATATTAAAGGTTACGAGGGCTTCTATCAAATAGATGAGCTAGGAAATATATACTCTGTAGAGAGAGTTGTAGAAGTTCTCATGCCCTACGGTATTAAGCTCCAAAAAGTACCTGCTGCCATTAGAAAGTGTTCCGATCATGGCACCGGGTATAAAACCATACGTTTAGCTAAAAATGGGCAAGTAAAGACTTATAGGGTTCATAGACTAGTAGCACAGGCTTTTATCCCAAACCCATACGATAAGCCGTTTGTTAATCATGTAGACGGAAATAAGAAGAATAACAAAATGACTAATTTGGAATGGGTCACGGAAAAAGAGAATACTGCTCACGCTATAGCCACAGGACTTAAGCCTGAAAACATTCGCTGCCACATTACCGGGCAATATCTAATAACGAGGAAGATTGATGAGTGAACTATATTACAATTTAAGTGGAGCAGAACTTGCGTTAATGTTAGCCGTTGAATATAGGCAACACCAGATTGATTTACTGAACTTAATGGGAGCCGGTTACACAGACTCTCACGGAAAGCGGCAGTTGATCCCTAACAATGTAAAAGAAGGATAAATATGAATAGTTATGTAGCACTAAGCTTTAGTGACTTGATGTTAGATCAAGAATGGCAAGAAGGGTGGAAATATGATGATAAAAAGAAACTCAATAAAGTGTTGTGGAAATATGGAATTGATGTAAAGAATAAAGAATCTGTAGAAGAACAGTTTTGTGAACACCGTAATCTACAAGGGCAAGTGGTGAAGTGTACACGTTATGTTGGAGTAGAACGTAAGGATCGGGATTATATGTCTAGTGGTATTGCAACTCTAGAAGGACACTTTGCTGTAGCAGACCCTGAGACACGTAATGATATGGCTAGTATGTCAAGACGTTATAATAACTCTGCACATCTGATGAGTAATTCGGATGATACAGAGGATGATGAGGAGTCTACTGTTGAGTGATAATGTAAAAGAATACTTAGGTGTTGTGATTGATTATACAAGAGATAAGTTGATTCCAGAACAAGGCTTGGCAATGTTGACAGCCAAAGGCTTCTATAAGAAAGAGTGGGAGGAATCCCCTCAAGAATCTTTTGCTAGAGCCTCTACATGTTATAGTTTTGGTGATTATGAGTTTGCACAACGAATCTATGAATACTCAAGTAAAGGTTGGTTCACATTTGCAAGCCCTGTTCTAAGTAATGCTACAGAAGTTAATTGGCCTACATTTAATGAAGAACAGTTTGAAGAAGCAGGGGACTGGTTAGAAGAGAATGTGGATATTGAAGGACTCCCAATTTCCTGTTTTTTGAATCATATTTCAGATGATAAAGCTGGTTTAACAAAGACATCTGATGAAACGAAACATCTTTCTATGATGGGTGGTGGTGTTGGGGTTTATGCTGGACAACGTAGTCCTGATGAGAAGTCTACAGGGGTTATGTCACATGCTAGGGATTATGATGCTATGACTCTGGCATATAGACAGACAAGCTCTAGACGTGGTAGCATGGCTATGTATCTAGATATTGATCACCCAGAGATTATGTCATTCCTACAAATGCGTAATCCTATTGGGGGTGATAGTAACAAGAAGTGCTTTAACCTGAATCACGGTATCAACATCACTGACAAGTTTATGCAGGCTGTTGCGTTGGGTGATGAGTATGACCTTATTGATCCTAAACATGGAATAACAGGACGTAAACTTAAAGCTCGTGAAGTATGGGAAGAGATTCTAGAACTGCGTAAAGAAACAGGGGAACCTTATTTGTTGTTTAAAGATACAGTGAATAGGGCAATTCCTGAATGGGTTACTAAACCTACATATAGAGTACAACAAAGTAATTTGTGTTAAATGCTAGCACAATTAAAACCTTTTGAATTCGGTGGAAGACTAGAACAGTTAATACCGAGCGAAGCCCGAAAGGGAACGTGTAACGACTATCGAAAGACACTAACTATCGAAAGACGGTGATGTGAATGGAGTAGAGTAGCTACAAGTGTAGCGAAGCGGAAGGGCAACGTAAATCCTTTGAGGGAGTTGCATGATATAGTCTGAGCTATATGGGGACATATAGAAGTTCATAAGAGAACTGGTGTAGATTAACGAACTACATTGAACACAACTGAGTGAAATTACACTGATGACAAGTTTCAAGAGGACAGCAGTTTGTTGTTTGTCTAGTCTGAACCTTGAGAAATATGATGAATGGAAAGATTCTAGTCTTGTTGAAGATATTGTAAGACTGCTTGACAATGTGCTTGAATACTTTATTCGATTAGCTCCTGAATCACTTAATAGGGCTGTGTACAGTGCAACTAAGGAACGGGCCATTGGCGTTGGAACACTTGCATGGCATTCTTACCTTCAGAGTAAGATGATTGCTTTTGAGTCTGGTGGTTTTGATAGTGCTATTCACCACACACATTTAATCTTTGGTAATCTAAAGAGTAAAGCAATTAAAGAGAGTAAGCGTCTTGCTGTGTTGAGAGGAGAGCCATCTGATTGTGAGGGGAGTGGTATGCGTAATAGCCATCTCTTCGCCGTTGCACCAAATGCTAGCTCAAGCAGCATCGTTGGTGTTAGTCCTAGTATTGAGCCTTGGTCTGGTAATAGTTTCAATGCTGAGGGGAGAGCCGGTAGCTTCTTGATTAAGAATAAACACCTTAAACAGCTTCTACAAGAAAAGGGTTATGACACAGATGATGTCTGGTCAAGTATCACAACAAATGAGGGGAGTGTTCAGCACCTTGAGTTTCTGACTGATCACGAGAAAGCTGTATTCAAGACTGCTTACGAGATTAACCCAATGTGGGTGATTGAACAGGCATCTGAAAGACAGAAGTACATCTGTCAATCGCAGTCTGTGAATCTATTTCTCCCTGCTGATATAACAGCACAAGAGATTTCAGATATTCATTTCTTTGCATGGCAGAAGAAGCTCAAGAGTCTTTATTATTGTCGTGGTAAATCTGCTGTTAAGGCTAATGTGGGAAAGGGTACTGACAAACCCCTCAATGCTGTGAACATTAGAACAAAGATGGAATATGATGATAGTGAATGTTTAAGTTGTCATGGTTAATTAAGGAGAGACATGAGTATTTTTAAAGAGAGCGCAGCATATAGACCATTTCTTTACCCTTGGGCAGTGGAGGCAGCTAAGAAACACTCCATTGACATGCATTGGCATGAGAATCAGATTGAGCTTCAAGATGATCTTAGACAATACAATTCAAAGGATGGTCTTAAAACAAAGAATGTATCCCATGAGGTACACAAGAATATTGTAGATAAAGTTATTTGTCTTTTCACTGAGATGGATAAGACTGTTGGTGAGGGGTACACTAAGGTGTTGCCCTTTATCAAGAATAATGAAATCCGTAATATGATGATGACCTTCGCTAGTCGTGAAGTGATTCACCAGCGTAGTTATGCCATGCTGGCAGAGACATTTGGTTTTAGTGATAGTGATTGGATTGCTTTTGCAGACTATGCTGTAATGAGAGAAAAGCTAGATGCTATGTCCTCAAACTACTGCACAGATGATATGAGACCAGAAATGAAAGGTTGTGTGATGTTAGCTCAACTGCTGCTTGGCGAAGGCATTGGTTTATTTGCAGCATTCACTGTTCTACTAAACTTCAAACGTCAAGGTTTGTTTGTTGGCTTCAACGATGTTAATAGCTGGTCACTCTCAGATGAACAGGAACATGTTGTTAATAACATCCGTTCTCTCAAAGAGGGTATGAAGGACTTGACAGAGGTTGAGAATAATGTCTTGATTGACATGATCAATTCTCTAGTAGATAGGTATGTAGAGGCAGAGCATGAGTTTCTTGATCTGGTGTATGAGATGGGGGATCAAGAGGACTTGACTAAAGAGGATGCCAAGGAGTATATTCTATACCTTGCAGAGCTTCGTAAGTTTCAGCTTGGTATGATCGGTAGTGGTGAAGTGAGGGATAACCCCCTTCCTTGGATGGAGTGGATGTTGAGTGGTTCTAAACATGGAAATTTCTTTGAGAAGAAAATCACAGACTACTCCCACAATGGATTGATTGGTGAGATTGACTACAGTAGGTACGCAGTAAAAACAATTTGACACGAGGGTGATGATCCTCTAGACTACCCACATTGGCCCTAATAAGCTGGTGTGGGTTTTTTCATTTCTGGGCTTTAGTTTATAAGATTTACTATTCAAGGAGGTGTACATGACCAAGGTATATACCAATGCTGAATTTGATATGTATGTAGCACGTAAGATGATGAGTAAGATGGGGAATGCTAAGGAACGTGGTATTGAATTTGCATTATCTTTTCAGAGCATGAAGAATCTCCTTAAATCCAAGAAATGTTACTATACGGGACTAGAATTAACCAAGCCAGATGGTAAGAAAACACGGGCGTCAGACCTCACTATCGACCGTATTGATGCTAGCAAGGGGTATGTACCGGGTAATGTCGTAGCCTGTTCTTATGCTGCTAATCACTTGAAGTCTCAGTTTGAGAAGGGTGGTGTGAAAGGACTAAAGGCAGGACGTTCTGTGTTTGATAAAACTCTAAAACGGATGGGTAAATAATTTATGAAAAAGATTATAGTAGTTGAGGCAAAGGATAGTAGACCTATTTTTGTAACAGATGATGATACAGGGAAACTCTTAAAGAATTACGTAGCTTCAATTTCTAGTCCAACATTTGGGGTTGTGGTGGATGAAGGCGTTTGCCGAGGTATGCGTGTTAAATGGATACAGGGGCGTCACGGGGACGGGCTACCTATTGACATGTTAAAAGCTCTGCATAACTTCATGGAACTAGTAGTAGACAAAGTAGTCAAGGTTGAATTGGGTGGTATTGGTTTGAATAATGGTGTAGAAATGAAGGAGATTTATGATGAAGCAATTAGTTGTAATTGAGTCAGATGATTGTATGCCTTATATTATTGGGGATGATCTTTCTATTCAAATGATAGAAAACTATCTGGTGACATTGTATGGTGTAGCAAATCATGCAAGTGATCAGAAGTGGATCGGAGGGAGTCGTAGTGTTCTCATACTTGAAGGAGATGGAGACGGGGATGAAATATATGAGTTACATAAACCTATAGAGAAGTTCTGTAATCTGGTAGGTATTGAATATATAGAAGTTGATCGTGATAAGTTTAACACTTCAACACGTGAAGAAGTAGAAAGGGTTTATAAGGAAAAACTAAATGAAATGGGATGAAGACACAATGGTGTTAATTGAAAGGTCAGGTGATCCTTATTTCTACTGTAGTGAATCTAATTTTAAAATGATTAACAACTATCTGGAAACCATAAATCAAGGGGCTTTAGAAACTAAGAATAATTATATTGAACATTACTTGTGGGTGAAGCAGGAGAGTATTTCTACATATAAGTATAAGGATTTAATCAGTACATGCTTACTATTTGGTTTACATCCCCATACTGTCCCCTATGATAAATTTCCCAATTGTCTTGAATCTATAAAGGGATGTGGTACAATACCAGATGACATGATTATAGGAGAACATGAATGATTGTAGTGATTGAAGGCGATGGTAGAATTCCTTATATTGTAGGGGATACGGAAGCCCTGATTATGATAGAAAACTATTTTACAAGTTTATATGGAGTGTCTAATCACTCTGTGACTGGAAAATGGGTTGTTGATCTCGGCAATAGTCCAGAAGACTGTTGTATACTTGATGCTAGTGACAATCAAACTGAATATCTAATCTATGAACCATTGTCCAATTTCTGTGAGTTAGTTGGTATTGATCTGTATATCTCAGGCTCCAGATATAGGCATGATATTATAAATAAATACAGGGAATTAAAGGAGAATACTGATGTTACTGACAATTGAACAAGATACTTCACAACCTTTTATCTACACAGAAGATAAACATGTACTAGAACTAATTACTAATTATATTAGAACTCAAGGGGATGACATTATTGAATATGACCTTGATGAAGTCCCCGGTGTATACCTCACAGGCGGTAGTGGAATCTACAAAAATGGTAACTTTTGTAATTTCTTAGACACTGTTGGTATAACATATTTGAAATTGTGGGGTAAAGGACTTTATGGACCACTGGCTTTCTACAATGAGAGTAAAGAAAAATATAGAGACCATAAGCTTAAACAGGAGGATAATAATGGATAATGATTGGCAAGGTATTGTTAATACTGTTACTAATTTAGATGATCATAACCTAAGCTTGTTGTATCAAGTGGTGGTTAATGAATGTGTAAAGAGGGCTGTACCGAAGATCATGGAAGCCCTTAAAGAACAGGAAGAGGAGAAGCCAAAGAAGAACCACTTGTCTTTGGTTGTGGATAATACAGATAAGGGAGAGTGAGTACCTTTCCTACAGACAATAAAAAACCCCCAGACTCACAAGGAGAAAGGGGGTTGAGGAACTACTAAATATTTTAATTACTGCACTTATTCTCAAGGCAGTATATCTTGGATTCTAATAGAGATATTTGTTTTTCAAGAGTGAAAGTTCTTTGTTCTAAAGGATATACCCTCAGTTCTAGTTTCCTATCAAATTCATCTCTTAATCTGGTGAGAGTTTGTTCATTGTCCATCCTAAGAATCTCATATCTAGATTCTTCTCTTTTCTTATCAGATATATTAGAAATAATAACTCCAACGAATATCAGAGATGCCACCAATACAAGAGAAAGGATAACACTAACTACACCACCACTTGAAGCCGTTTGTTCATGAGGCTTTTTCTTTAAACTATTTTCTTTAGCCTCATTAGCCACAACTACCTCTCTTGATTACTTCTAGAATAAGGTTGACTCATCATTTCCAATTGTCGAATGATCAACTGGAGTCTGCCATCAACATCCTTCAATCTAACATCCATATAATTGGTTATTCGTCTTTCTGTAGTCTCCAATCTAGCTTCTGTAATAGCCTCTCTTTGAAGTGTATACTGCCTCTCATCAACCTTATCCATCCAGTTGTACAGCATCCCCATAAGAACAAAAGCTAAAGGGAGTAGGATATGCACTGCAACTTTAGAATAGGCATTAAGGGCAACCTCTATCTTACTTGTTGCTGTTGTCATACAAATCCCCTACTCTATCCTCATGATCTTTTGCAGTTTTGTTTCTTATATTGCATTCAGCAATATTATACATCGTCTTTCTGTATGCATCAGAGACTGCAAAGAATGCCCACTTGTAATCTGATAAAGCTTTATCTGTCACCTCTACTTGCTCACCTTTACAAGGTGTCCATGTAATAGATGGTTGTGTAATATTAACAGCTTTCGACGGTGAGACAGTAGGACTCATTGAGCAACTTGAACTGATCAGACAAATCAAGAGGCTTAGTATTATCACTTTCATATTCTATTTCTTCCTCTTTAAGAGTTTCTTTAGTCAGTTTAGGTTTCTCAGAGTCCTCAATAAGCTTAGCCCATCTACCCTCGATAGAAGTACTATTCTCTTTAAGCTCAACACCATCATTGAAAGCTTGTTCAATATACAGTTTAAGGGAAGCTATCTCACCAAGAAATCTACCATTATCAGCAGCTAATTCATTGTTACGTTCTTCCACTGATGTTATCTTGAATTCCTTCTCACCAATTTCTGAGTAGGCTTGTCGAAGAGAATAACCAAGAACAAAGATTATAACTAAAAGAATAGGTATCAGGTATTTAGACACTCCTGCTACCAGCCCTGTAAAAATACTCTTGATACCTAATAACATTAGTCTTCCTCTATGTTCTTTTGAGGTAAGTTCTTAACAATAATACCCATAACAGCAACTAGTACACTGAATACTTGCCAAGCTGGATTAGAGACCAAAGCTTCCATGCCGGGACTCGTATTTATTTGGATAATGCAAGCTTGGATAACAGGGATAACAGCAGAAGCGACTAAAGCCCAAGTACTCCATTCTTTCATTATCTCTTTCCACTTCTTTCTCCATGTTATCTTTTTATTAAACATAAATCCTCAATAGCTCCATAAGGCAGGGGTAGGGAGAGTATCACTACCTAACCCAAGATGTAAGAATCTTCCTGATCCTTTCTGATTAACTCCGATACGTTCAAACCCCATATTGATTGCTAGTCTTAGGAGTTCAAAACTATCAGCATAAGCAACACCAATATCAGCACATCTTCCCTGAACATGGTCCCCATTCTTGTGACCTTTCTTAGCTTCAATAGGATGTGTCCAGTGGCGATACCCAGAGTTGATAATCATTGGTTTGTTGAATTTAACCCGAAGGTCAAGTAGTTGATCCATGAATTCTTTATCCATTTCACATTTACCTGTGTGAGAACATTCAAACTCACTTCTTTTAAAATAGGGAGCATAAAGCCCCCAATCAGTTACAACGGATGAAACCATAGTATTTCCTTTTAATTAATAAGAACACACTCTTGAAGCTTTGCATTTTGAGCGGATGGGTATGGTGTATGAGTTACAAAGCAACTAACGCACGACACGGTAGCTGCTCTTTAGGTGTTTTGTTTTGGGGCACAGGTAAGGAGTATATCTATACTTATTAGAGTAAAAACCTAGCCAACTCTCCAGCTAGATCCGGTGCTGTATACTGGAGTAGGGATTGTACCTCCCCCTACTACTGCTGCGCCGAAGGACGGTCCGTTTGCGTCACTAACAAACGCTCTTGCGCCTATCCCAGCTGTTGCCGCCAACGGAAGCGTGGCCACGGTGTACGGATGGCAGCGAGAAATTCTTGTGTGGATATACTCATATCTTAGCGATGTTGCACCAAGACTTTTCGAGCTATCAGAAGCTGGATTGAAATTTGCGCCTGTAGCCCTAAACTGCTCTGCCCCTCCTGTCACAATAGCAGCGCCATCGTTGTCAGCCTTGAACCTTGTTGTTGCGTCGGGTGAACACAGGTTTGCACTAGGAGAGGGTATGCCGCCGTAGCCGCGCAGCGCACCGAAAAGCGCCTCAGCGTTGCCAAGAAGTTGCATCTCGACATATTCAGCAGACTCTGTCGTCCTCGCCCTATCTGACTGAAAAGACGCAGCAACTCCGTTTCTTGGACCACCTGGATAACCAGGAGTATACGTTTTCTGTCCTGATTTCCAAGTATTTCTTGATGACGCTAAAGAGTAGTCATCATCTTTGCTTCTGCGCTTGCTTCTGATTGTCATACCAGAGCAGTTAACCCCTAACACAACCTCTCTTGCTGATGCTTCCTGCTCTTCGCTGTAGATAGTTAAGTCAGAGTCTCTTAGCTTCTTAATGTCGCAGCCAGTGCTTGTACCATCTGCTGCGTTATTTTCTGTGTAGATGAAGCCTTGCCATGCCCGACCAGCATAGTCGGAGTCAAAAACAACTCCGCTTTTCCTGTTCCCGTCTGCGTAAAGCTGGACGCGATACACAGCTGCGTCGTCATGTGAGCCTGAGAATTGTATCCCATGCACGCCGTTAAACCGCGCACGGTAACTTAATATCGACCGGTTTGAGTTAGGAGACGCACTTGTTTGCAGAAACCCGTTCCCTTTGTGGTAGAGAGACTGTATCTCTCCAATCACGACCAGCCTGTTATCGGTAATCGTCACACCGTGCGCTGAGGGTGATTCGGAATCGGCGCTTGTTACAGAGACATTTGAGCCAATAGCTTCAACGAACAGCTTACCCATAACGTAATTGAAGTTAGACCCGCCTGAGAATGCTACACCGACCCCGTCAAAGTCTTTTTCAATCACGGCGTTGTTCGAGAAAATCGTTTTTCCGCCTGCAACATTCACCGTGCTAGTGATTCGGTAGCTCTTTGCAGATAGAACAATGGCGTCGTTTGCCGCGAGCGCTGCATTGATTGCGGCAGTAAAATCATCACCCGGAAACGTATGATACTGCTCTACATGAATAGCATCATCCAGCCTGTCTGCAACACTCCTTCCGCGATACCCAACAATCACCGCCCCCTTCGCTGGGTCGGTGTCGTTCTGCAAGTCAGAATGAAAATCTTCTAAACCAGATACAGTCCCTTCCAATGTTGTAACATCAGACTGAACACTATCTATACTATCTTTTAATCCATAGTTAGTTGGAATCTCTACAAAAGAACCAGATTCATATCTCCAACGTGTATCATCAGAAAGGACATTAAACTCGAAGCCTTCCTCTAAACTGACAAAGAACCAATCACCATTTACAAAGAAATAAGCTTGATTGTCTGTAGTAAGAATAACACTATCACCCTCACTAGGGGAAAGTGGTAAGCTTGCAACAAATGAATCTACACTTCCTTTTAATAGAAAGGATGTTACTAGAAGATTGGAATCCATACCTGAGTTCCAACCATCCTCCCCTGAAGCCCAACCATAGTTAATACTAAAGTAGGGTGAGTTAATTGAAGCCATTCGTCACTCCTTAAAATTTAATGGCTTTGACAACCAAACGCCAGTTTGCATTAGTAATGTTTGCTATAGAGCCTGTAATACCGTTTACAATTTGTATCCCTGCTGAACCATACCTAACAATAATCTGAGTAGTGGTTAATCGAATACCAATACCTGTTGAAGTGTTAGTACTACTCACACCGGGATTCAGAAGGACAACATGTCCTGTTGTATAACCCAAATCATCAGAGATACAAATCAATTTAGTAGTAAGCGCATCCGGTTCATCTCCCAACCCATGTGATAAGGTGATAGCACCTGCATTAGTGATAGTCTGGTTTGAGCTTTGATAAATATCGGGAGAAGAGTCTGATACAAGGTTGTCTACTTGTGTTGTGCTATACACACCGAGATTAGTCCTAGCTGTACTCTTACTTGGCAGATCATTTAGATTCTGAGTCTTAGCAAGGTACTTAGCATCTGCTGCTGTTTCACTAATACCACTACCAAAGTCAGCAAAAGCTCTAACCCAATTAGTTCCACCATCAGATTCTGGATTGATGTTAGTGTGTGTAGTTAAGGCTTTATAGACAAGACCATTGGTTGCACCTTGTACATAGCTCTTATTAGCTTGGTACTCAGTAACACCATCCCATACACAGATACCATGTTGGTTGATGTGATTGATAGACCTGTCATTTCTATTTTGAAACCAGTTAAACCACTGGTAAGGGGGTACTTCAATTACCCAGCCTGTATTGATCTTACTATCTAGAGGTGTGGCCTTTACACCACCAGATGCCCAGATTTTACCAATGTCAGTAGGTTTTGTAATTTGTGCCACGTTGTAATTCCTTAATAAATTTTATAAGAGTTGGGCAAAAAACCCACCTTCATCACTAATGTCAATAGATTCAATTTGTCCGTAAGACAGTCCATAAGAGTACCCATACCCACCAACTTGATTTGGTAAATCACCAAACCCTCTAGCTCCCGGTGCTCCTTGAAAACCAAAGTAGTTGTCTGCATCAAATTGTCCAAAATCTAGCTTCACACCCACCGTCTTGGGGATTAGTCGTACAGGGTAGTCATCGTCTTCAAATATGTACCCAATTAAAACTCTCTCAAATTCAGAAAGCGGTCTACCAAAGAAAACAACAGCATACCCATCCTGATCAATAGAGATGAATGTGGTGGTTGTTCCAAATATCTGGTTTATTGCAGTAATGAATTCTTCTGGTGTAGAGGTGAATGAGTTCTTAAAGATTTTAGCTTTAATGAATTGACGATAAATATCATCGTTGAGTAGAATGTTTCCACCATAACTATCACCTAAACTATAGAACTGACCACCTAATGTACCACTGGTTGAACCAAAACTATCAGCACCAAGTGCTCCTTGAAAACCAAAGTAAGTGAATAGATCAGCTTCAAGTAAGAGTCTAGGTTGTCCTACAATCTCACCAATAACATCAAGTTGAGCACCTATAGCATTGTCTAAATCTCGTAGCTGCATTAAGTCTTGAAGACAAGACTCTATATCCGCATACCCATCCATCAGAGTTTCTAGAAATCTATCAAAAATATCTTTATTCTTGAATTGTTCTGTAACTCCGGAACGGGCTTCTTCTAAATAATCAACATAGTTAAAAGGAACTAAATCAGTCATACTTTCTCCTATGTGTTAATAACGATATTACCGCTTCCAATAGAAGCAATCTCGTTAAATGAAATTGGAATGTTACTTGTACCAACAGGACTGGCACTAAGACCAAGAGTCAGAGTGTCAACTTGGTGTCCGGGAATAGAGTTGATTGGTGTATAGAGACGACTATATACAACACTCTCACCAATAGACAGGCTTGTGATATAGTCAATCAATGCTTGCTTAATCTGATTATTACCATCTGCGGGAAATTCAGAATTAGTAGTGAGAGTCATCTCGACATAAATAGGAATAGGGGAGGGTCTTTCAAATCCAATAGCATGAGGGAAGGATTGACTGTCAAAGATGGTTACACTTGTATTACCAAAGCTCCTAATGCCTAGAGGTTTATTTTCCCAAATAGTTTGAGCAATTTCAGAACTATCTCCCCCAAGAATAACAGGCATAAAACTATGAGCAGGAACACCGTTGCCATCAGTAACGTCAGTATCATTCTCATAAATCTTAACCTCTTGAATATCCTCAATACCAATCAGAGCACTATAAAGAGCTTCAAGAATGTTACTTGCTCTTTCATACTTAGAGTTGTTAAATCTTAATCTAAGTTCTTCATCTGTCTCTTCAAACCTACCAACAACAGCAGGGCTTGGATTATAGACACTATCCCACCCCAACACAGGAGTTGATATAGTGGTGATTGTATTAGTTTCTTGTTCAATGGGGCCATAGTTTTCAGCACGTACTGTACCAATCTTAACTACTTTAGTGATACCCATATTAGAGCTAACAATCCACTCACCTTCTTGGAAAAGTGTAGTAGCAACCAAGACCAATCTACTGTCTACAACAGAGGCTGTGATAGTGGGGTAATTTGCAGCTATTTCAGCCCGTAATCCTTCCAATACAGAGCTTTCCGTGGCGCTAACATCCGAGGTATAGGTAACTACCACTGAGCCAATAGAAGAGCTAAACGACACCGTATAGTCAACAGAACTAGCAACTGTAGTGATTCTAATATCTACACCAGAGGCAGAGTCTGGATCAAGACCAACACCCCCTACAATATCAAACCTTTCGTTTGTAGTGTCACTCTTGACAACACTCTGATCAGGGATAAGAACACCTGCATCGCCTTTAAGCACTACATTAGCAATAGACTGGGTTTCACCAAACCTCTGAATTCCACCAAGAGCCACTAAGTTGTCTAGTGCTAGTCCTGTTGCAGAATTAGGATTGAATGAATCGTACACCTCTTGAATAGCTTCCCAAAGGTCAGCTTCACCGGGAGTAGAAAGGGCAATAAGTCTGCCAAGAGTACTGCTATCTGATGTATCTACATTATCATCAGGACCAACCAAATCTAGGAATCTTTGAACAGCAAGGGCTTTCTTATCTGCTAGAATCTGGGAATATCGTTTTATTACAAGCCCTTCAGGGGTTAAGCCTGCCATTATCAAACTCCAATGTTATCAAGGGAAACAGAGACGATGCTACTGTTTGTAGCTCTAACTTTAAATTCAAGGGAGTACTGTCTGTTATTGAGGGAGGATGAAAAACTTAGTAGTTCTGCAACACCCTGCTCCTCTAAGATGGCTTCTTGGAATATAATATCAACCCGACTCTTACTCACTTTCTTGCCTAGAATCTCTTGAAAATAAGGGACACCATATAGGATATTGTTAAACCATTCACCCTTGAATGTTTGTAATTTTATTTGTAATCTTTGTGCTACATGATCAACCGCTGTTTCAGTAACAGGACATTCCCCATTAACAAACACGCAATCATTTGTAGACAAATCTAGAAGAATGTCCATCCATTATCCTTAGTTTGTAGGTGTACCAGAAGTGTTACTACCTGATTGAACACCTGTATGTATATGGGTGTTATATTCAAGATCATTATAGGTGAAAGTTCCTGTACCATAGAACTCACCAGTGATGGTGAAGTCGCCCTCATAGTAAGAGTTACTTGTCCAGAATGTAGTAGGAGCATCAATATAGATAGCTGTGGGAGAGGTTATCTTGATATGACCAGCTTGTGTGATTCGTATCTCTGCCTCTGTTGCTTTACCCAAGTTGTGGGCCATTACAAAGTCATTGACATTGTGAGGCAGGTTCCTATTTGACTGTTTATTAACAGATTGTGCTTTTGGCCAAATACAGGGGATAGCAACAGCATCCATGACGTTGTGGTTTCTAAAGTTTACAGGAGTGGACAATCCACCATTACTATTCTTAAACTCATCAAGTCCCCTCATAGAGAATACAACTAATACAGAATCCCCCACTTGAATAGGGAATGTCAGAGCACTGCTTGAAGAGGAAGGAAACAAAATAGGGACATCAACTATCTCAGGCCATTCTGTTGTTCTAGAATCTTTTAATAGTTCATTGATCGAAGGCTTGACAGCAACAACCCCTTGTGATATTTCTCTCGTAGAAACTACTACAGCAGGGATAGCTGTCATCATGTCTTGCATGTGATAATCAAAGTAAGACGTGAATAATTCTTGTATTGCTGCTGTTAGCATATTGTTCTCTTTATTAAGCTTTTACGTTCTCTGAACATCTAACTTCTGTATACCAATCATTGCTTCTATAGCTACCAGAGTGTCTTAAAGAATCCACTTTATACCACCCAGTAAAGCCGGGATATTCAAGTCTGATTATCTCACCGGGCATTATATCTGGGTTTAATAGCATTCTAAATTGAGTTACAGGTTTTGTAATAGGATCAGCAGAACTTCTTTTCTTATCCCCTTGAACTAGATAAGGGATGTCAACCAAACCGCTCTCTTGGTTGATCACCAATGCAGAATTGTCTGCTTCATTGATCCCACCAACAATGTCATTGACATACAGGACATTATCATCAACCCTGTATTCAACTTGATAAGTGGATGATAGCTTGTCCATAATACGTCTAGGTTCACCCATTAGAGGGTATCCAGAGATTAGTTGGTTGTTGATATTAGTTCCATTGTAAACACCTCTAGCAACACCCGGCATACTGCCACGTATTTCTTCAAAGACATCCTTAACTGTCTTACCGGGACTTACCAACTTAGAGAGTACATTGTAGTTAAGTTCAACATAACCACTACCCATCTGCAATTGAGTTACTATGTCAGTACCATTTTTTCTGGTAGTCACTGATGTAACTTGCCCTGCAAATATCCTATTGATATTAGAACTACTATTGGACGTTGAATAGTACCCGGCATAAAACTCTGCTGCTAGGTAATCTGTTTCAAGTATTTTGATTTGTTCTGGGGAAAGGTTGGTTACTTCAATACTTGCTGAGTTTGTTGAATCTTTGTTGTTAGAGGATTTAGATATTTCAAAAGACACTTGCAAAGTGTCCACTTTCCACCCATCCCCTGTCTTCCAATCACCAACAGTTAAACTATACCCTCTGTTTATTTGTATTGTAGGCATAGTTATTCCTCATAAGTGTAGTACAACCTATAGTATTTATTTAAGGCTTCTGGATATTGCTCTATTTTATTGTCTGAAATACTTGGAATCTCTGTTAGCCAAAAGTATCCTGTAAGATTATCTATCTCATAATCAAACATAATAGGATAATTGGGAACTAGAACAATACCAAGTATAACGGGTGTGTTATCTCTACTATAAAGATCGAAAGACCATTGTTGTGATCTTGTATTGTATTTGAACTTAATGTTGTAAGACACACCTTCCAAACTTACATTGTAAGAATAGAAGTAATCTGAATATAATGGAAGGGATATAAATTTAGCCATATTAGTTCACCGGAACAGGAAGAACAGGAGCACTGGTTGTACAAGACTGGGCGGATTCATTCCACCTACCACCATTACGTTGACAAAACAATCTATCTTGACTACCTAAATCAACTTCATCATTGTCTGGATCAGTAGTGTCTTCTGCTGTACTATCAGCATTACCCTTCTTACTTTCAGCAGCGGTTTGGGCTTTTAAGCTTGCCACCACCTCTTCAGACAATGCTGTAGTTTGTACATATTTAAATGTAATCTGTTCCAATGACATACTGAAAACTAGGGCATCACCTGATTCTGGACTTTCCTGAAACTGTAGAGATGTAACGACTAGATTAGGAATCTCTTTCTTTCTCACTAACCCATCGAGTTCATATAAAGTTACAAGCTGAACATTACTTTTCCACAGGCTGTTATCAACATCATAGATGAATCCTTCCATTAGATTGATAAGACGTTCTTCCACTTGTGGTGTAAAGTCTGTCCTTGTGGTATCAAATACAATATCAGGCTCTTCTCTTTGTAAGAATTGGCCTATTGTATCTGGAATGAAGCTAAATCCTTCAGGGGAATCATCAATCTGTACAGGGTTGTTGGAATACACGTTATAAGGTGTAACATCTTCCAAGTCTCTAATTAAAGAAGTCCAAGTGCTAATATCAACACCACTAATTACAGCACTGATATTGTACTTGGGGTTTTGTCTGATAGAGTGATCTGTTATTTGTGTACCATTAGCCAAAGGGTGTGACGTAACTTGTACTTGAAAATCCCTAGTGTAATTAGTAATGGCATCAAAATAGATCAATCCATTATCTCTGGTGGTATCTTCGATACTCCCGTATTTTAAAGCAAAAGCCACGTCATATCCTCTTATCTATTGTTAGGCATCTTGGCATCACGCATGGCGTCATACATCTTGTATGTGATCTGTCTGACAAACTCATCAGGGTCTTCAGCGCCCTTCTCCATAATGATGTCACCAAAGTACATAGTCATTACAGGAGGAGCATTGTTAGTCATTTCATTTAGATAGGAACCAATATTACGTTCCTTTTGACTTTCCAGCAGAGCCCTGTTTTGAGCCATTAGTCCACCATCATAAACAGCCTCACTCAATCTCCCCTCCCCACCGGCTACGTTATATAGAGTACCAGCAGTGAGGTCTAAGGCATTCTGAGGTAAACCCATCAAACCCTGTGTACCAAGCTCGCCTGTACGCAAGAATCTACTAGCATCCCCACCAACATCAGTCAACTTGGCTCCTGTACCAGAGAATGTTTTAACTAAACTAAAATCATCCCACCAACTCTTAACAGGGACAAACTTCTGAGAAGCAATTGCAAAAGCTTCAGTAAGTTCATCTAGGTTTTTTCTAAGTTGCACCACTTGTTCATCACCAAGGATAGCAGAAATATAATTATCCCTGCCTTCAGCAGCCCCGAGGAACTGTCCGGGGAACTGCATGACATTTGTAGCACCTTTAGAAAAGCTCTCCCATCCACTACCAAAAGCTTGGGCAATCTGGGGGTTGTCTCTGAGCATTAAAGTGAATGTCTCAAAGAAGTTCTTCATACCAGCTTCCAATCCAGATTCACTAGCAATCTTAGTCCAGTCATTAGCTTGACTCTGAAACCTTCCTTGCCATGCTTGTGATGTCCGCATAGCAATATCCAACTTAGGGGCTGCCCTTCTCTGCATCTCTTCTGATACAAAGGGGAGCAAGTCATTACTACTAACTTTCCCTGTTGGTACAGCTTCCAATAGAGCAGCAATAGCAGCCTGCCCTGTCAAACCACCACCTTTGCCTTGGCTACCAAGCATCTTCTGATAAGCATCAGCAAATACACTCATAGTCGCTTATATTCGTATGGAGTCGCTAATTCCACACCGCACCTTTACGTGCTGCTGCATGTTACCATGCAGGCTAGGTCATATCATCACGTCATAGACGTGCTTGCCGTTTCGCACCGCTTAGTGCTACTCTACTCCCTTCCATACGTCTGTATGTGGTTTCGATGACCGTCGAACGTTCCTAGTTGGTCTAGGCTTCGCTGCGGATTGTCCAATGTAAATTGGATGTCCCCGACAATTAGACAAGTTTTCAATACACTTCACAGTGTAAGGGGGCTTAACTTATAGTTCACCCGGCATGGACTCTGCCATTTGCGAATCATTCCTATTTAGCCGTTACACTAAATAGCGTTCTCTTATGAACTGCTATATATTTCTATATAGAGTAGACTATATCATCACCATTTAAGGTGCCCCCCGTTTCGCTACACTTGTAGCTACTCCCTTTCAGGATAGTCGTTGCACGTTCCCTTTCGGGCTTCGCTCAGGATTGCCTACAGCTTTATCTGTTTAGGGGTTCCCTGAATTAGAGGGGTTTCTTCAATACACTTTTCAGTGTAAGGACGCCAAATATTAACGCCTTAATTCTTCCATACTTCGTTGTGTTCAAGTGAGGTCGTTAATCTACACTCCGCACCTTTATGTGCTGCTTATAGTTTCCCATAAGACCAGACTATATCTTCTACTCTTCTTTGAGTAGTCAACCGTTTCGCTACACTTGTAGCTACTCCCTTGCGGGATAGTCGTTGAAGTTTAATCGAATTTACCACTCATAAGAGGATGTGAAACCCTTGTGAGTTTTTCTTTTTAAAATGCTGAGTATTGATGTTCTACTAATGTAAGGAACAAGGATTTGAGCCTGATCTATGTCACCACCTGATGAGAATAATTCACACAAGAGAACTAAATCTTCTTCAGAAATACGGGGTTGACGTACAGGCTTCAGATTATATAATCTTGAAATATATGCCCATTTATTCCCAGTATTTATATTTGAAACAGTCTTAATATTTAGCCCCGTAGTGTCACTAACACTTTTTACAGACTCACCGGCCTCAAGCCTGCTGCAAATAGAGTGGACATCGGCTTCATTTAGAATAGAAGACCACCTTGCCTCACCCCTCTCAGCAACAATCAACTTATTTTCAAAGGTATGTTGCATATTTTCAGAATAAGTTGCCCACTCTAGGTTGGATACTCTATTATTCTTTTTGTCCCCATCCTTGTGATTAACAGCAGCTTTGTTTTCTGGATTTGGTAAATAAGTCAGTGCAACTAGCCTGTGGACTTGGGCACATAAATCTTCACCATCAAAACTCAAATGTACTCTAACATAACCACCCTTATCCACCTGTGGTGTCAAGAGTTTTCCACGTCTATTACTTTTCACATCTCCATCCCTACTTACGGAGTAATACTCCATTCCGGGGATGTTTCTAAATTCGATTCTTACCTGCTGATTATCCATTTCAATCACCTCTATATTTTGTTGAGGTATATCATATCACACTCTTTTTAAACTTTCAAGCTTGTTGTTACCAACTACTTTGTAGTGTTGTGACCTTTAGGATGTTCCAGCAATTAGATTGATTACGGTATAATATCACTATTATACTAGGCAAATAGATTTACCTTTCCTTTCCCAAGCATCTGCGAGAGAGCTGACATCACTAGCTTCTGTCTTGCAGGGGAAATACCCATAGCTCTTTGATATTCAGCAAATCCTTTGTAAATATCTTGAGCACCACCTAAATCCTGACCAGCACCGAGGGCGTTAGACAAGAAAGAGTTGTAATCTGGGGCTTGATTCATGTAGTTAAAACCTAGTCTATAGGACTGATTCCTTAACCACTCAAAGGCTTGTGGCCCTTGTCCTTGTAATCCAGCAGCTTCTGTCACTGCTGTAGTAGTAAGTCTAGCACTGATCATTTCTTGGTTTGCTTGGTTGACGCGATTAGCACCACCCATCAACATACCACCACCATACATCAAACCAAATGCAGCACCTAAGTGTGGAAGTCTTGATGTAGCACCAGCTACAGCACCACCACCGAGTATATGTCTAGGGGGAATCCCGCCTTGATTCCTCGGATTGTATCTGCCATTCAAGCCTACAGTTCTATCAGCCCGTGTAATAGCATTCCTGATTGACCTATTGATAACTCTGTTAAGATTCGTCTGATCAATTTGGAAATTGGTGATTCTGAAAGGAACCATTCTATTAGCACTAGAATAAGCTACTTTCAGTTGTTGTTTGAAAGCTTGTGTATCAATCACCATCTTAGGATCAATACGCAAACTTTTCATAGCGTTCTTTTGGAAACGCTTCATCCTACCTTCAATACGTTTTAAGTATTGATCAACCCTGCTAATATCGGCTTTGGATGTCCTAACCCCGACTGTTGCATAATAACTACTAATTGCAGTCATCGTTTATTAACCTCTTGTTTTCTAGCATTTAATAACTTTGTATAATCAGCTTCCTTTACAGAATTATGTAAATCAATAATCTCAATAAAGTTTAACAGATCATCAAGTGTATAAACTGTTCTTAGTTCATGTAGAGTACATAGACGAGGTTCATTGAACAATAATACTTTCGTTACATCAGGGTTTTGAGAATAATCAGATTCAAGGTTCTTCTGTAACTTGATGTCACCATCCTGCGACCCAGTTTTAATTACTCTACTGAATCGCTTTCGTCCAAAGGGTCTTTAAAATTAAAACTAATCACCTCATCCCAGACTTTCATCAAGTGTGAAATCTTGCCAGTGAATGCCTTATCAAAAGAATCTTTATTGAAAGCTACTCCATTCTTTGATACACCCTTCATAACCATGTCAGCTACAAGTGCAGGGTTAATATCACCAGCACCAAGCTTAAACTGATAGTCAAGAGCCTGCATGGCAGGAAAAGCTACAAGCTTATACTCAGTACCATCAACTTCCACCATCTTATTAGGACGTTCATATAGTTCAGTCATTTTTATTTCCTCAAATAGTTATTACTAAATTTATTCAAATATGTTTGTTATGTTTTGGAATAAACTCTGTTGTGCTTGCTCATTACCAGATACGTTCCATTGACTTGTAGAGAGACAACTAATACTCCACCTACGGTTATTCAATTCCGTAGTAATGGCGTCATCTGGATATTTCTCAATATAAGCCTCAATACTACTATACAATGACAACCCAGACTTATCTTTAATTGTTATCTCAAGTCTGCCAGTGCCATGTATCAAGTCTTGTTCTACTACTTTAGAGAACACTGTATTAACAGGAGATGTTCTAGCAATATCAATGAAGATTGTAGCACCAGAGTTCTTATTCCTGATTCTCGTGTTCTTATCCCTAATACCTTCCACCTGTGTGAATGCAGCCCTATTTCTTGCTACAGCAATAGAGTTCCACCCCATCACCTTATAACCACTGATAATCAAATCTACTTGCTCAGGAGAGAAAGTATAAACCGATAGACTGCTCATATTCTCTCCTAAAGAAGTGTTCCGATACTAGGTGCTAGACTTGAAATGGTATTCACCAAATCCTCAATCAGACCAGATGGCTCATCATTACCGCCAATGTTAATAGCAGCTTGACTACACCGAATAACCCACTCCCTGTCTGTTATCCTATTTGCAAAATACATACTGGGAACTTGTTCTACCCAAGAAGTTGCAGAGAATAGTAGAGATGATCCTAATTGATCCTTAACAATGAGAGGGAACTTTCCTGTTTCAGTTAGTTCATCTATTTGCCAAAGTTTAGTTAGGATGTCATTACTAGGAGAGGTGTTCATCAAAGTTATTCGTATTGTATAACTCGATGAGACGCGATGTACGCGAGAGAGGGTGCCATCAGCAGCAGTAGAAGAGGTGTAAGGAGGGATGTCTTTAGTGATGTTTACAAATGTTCCGTCTGTATACCCTTCTAACGGAAATAATCCAGCTATCAGAATTGTTATATCTTCTGGACTGTACGTTAATAGATCAGCCATAGTGCCTCCTAGAAAACAGCTCCCTTATGGGAGCCATCTGTCTTCTACAACACCATTGATAGATGTAAGTTCATCTGCTGTGGATGGGCTAAATTGACCATTACCACCAATAGTTTGTTCCAGCTTAACGCAATGAATCATCCAATCTCTGCTATCAATACTATTAGAGAAAGAGCTATCAGGATGACCACCAATATAACATTGACGGCAGAAGTAAACACTACGACCGCTGTTGTCTTTAATCGTCAGAGAGAACAACCAAGTGTCATCACGAGTTTGACTGTCCAGTTGCAACAGTTGACTTAGGATGTCATTAGACTCACTAAACTGTGCAAGAGACAATGTTACACTTGCATTCTTATTTGAACGAACAACACGAGCATTCGTTACATCAGCACCGCTATAAGGTTCACTACCTAATACAAGGCGTGTGATGTTTACAAACGTACCATCAACATAACCATTGATAACATGAGAAATGTCACCAGCGGAAATAACGATAGCAACGTCTTCTGGGCTATAACTAGCCAATACTTCACTTGACATTATTATTATCCTTTATGATTATACGCTGATGATTGCATCTATTCTCACCTTGTGGACAGCCCCTGCAAGACGTAGAGAAACTTTAAAGTCACCCATATTACGACTAGCACGTTGATTAGGTGGAATACGCAGAGGGTCTGGAGCAGTTACGATGTGAGGGGTGTCATCGGCAATAGCACCATTAGCAACACCAAGGGCACATACAGCCAAGATTTCATTCTGAATAATTGTTGCACCTGTCCGTGTAAACGGCACCTTGCGTGAGTTAATCAAACGGAAGAACACAGCTTCTTGCCAGCGAGCATATAACCAGTCAACAACTATGATTTCATCAATCCATGAGCCATCTACCATTACACCATCTTCAAAGATGTCAACACCAGCACGAGTGGTAAACATGTTACCATTCTTGTTACGAAGATTAACTTTCTGAGTATCACTAAGTTTAGCAGCACGTACACCCGGACCTTGTTTGAAGTTCCAAGTATTACTACCGGGAGTCAAAGGCAATTGACTTCCCATCCAAACAGCTTCAGGGTAATCTTCATCTGCAAAAGGAGTGTACACAGCATAAGTGCGATCATAGTTGAAGGCTTCAAGCTGTGCGATGATGTCAGTTTCAGCAGTAGTTATTGCAACAGCGTTTTGAGTGCTAGTGCCAAAGATTTTACGACGAGCCTGAATGGCTTCGGCAATCTCTAGAGCATCAGCTTCTTCATGAGTAGTGGCAACAACACCATACCAAACAGTGTTTTCCTGTTCAATGGCAGCGATTGTATCACCCCAAGCTTCAGTGGTGGTTACAGTATCTTGTATAACATTGGCAGAAGTAGTGATACTCCAGTCAGCACCTTGAACAGTTGGACCTACTGTGACAACACCTGTTGCTTCAGTGAAAGTAATACCTGCAACTGGATCAAGATCAAATGCAGCTTTAAGACCTTCAGCAACTTCAACATCAGTGTCAGAAACGATGGCTGTATAGTTATAAGTAGTTCCGCTTACAGTAATGGTGAATACATCTCCTGTTTCAACGACAGGGAAAGTGTAGTCAATCTCATCAACTTGTTGACGACCAACTACAATAGATGCAGGTTTGGTAGAACTACCACCAAACAAACCACTAGCAACAGCATATACATCAGTTGTAGAATCAAACTCTTCACCAACAGCAGCAAGGCTGGTGTAAGTTCGTGTACGCTCAGAGAACACAGCAGTGCTGGTGAGCAACAAAGGAATACTGAAACTTGCGGTATCAATCGCAGTGGATTCCTTTGTGATAGTAATAGATACAATGTCATCTAATGACATAAGTTCTCCTAGATTGGGTTATATTCAAACGTAGCATATTCGACAACATCTACAATTTGTTCTGTTACTACCGAATATGTAAAGGTTACATCAAAGTTATATCTATCTATCCATTGGGTTTCCCTTAGTATAGGCGCTCGCCTCACATCAGATTTTCTAATGGGGTATAGATTGTTTAACTGAAACTTCTCCCAAACAGGAGTTGTATTTAGTAAGTGATGTAGATCGTGTGCAATATCACCAGATTGACTTCCTGTGACACTGTACTGTATTGTTATTTCATAGTGATTCTGACTATTAAGATAGCCTTTAAGATCACCTTCAACAGTTACATCTGTTGTTCTTGTGGAAGTCTGAGTTCTACCTATTTGAGTAGTATTGATTTCTTGAATATCAATGTAAGTGACAGCAGGTTCTTCACCATTCTGATGGGAGAAGATAATAGGCGTAGTTGGATAGGTGTCTGATAGAGCATCGACTGTAGAAGCCCTGATGTCTGTCCTAACTGTTGTAAAGATACTCATAATCCAGACCCCATTTTAATTGCTGCTACTTTCTTTATTCGATATTTAATACTATTCCTCATCTTCCCTGTTTCTATGAGGGGATCATTAAATCCCTTCTCCTTGATAGTGGATGCTTTGTTAGGGGGTGTTGACCATTTATCAACAGTCATCTTCAAACCCTCTTCAACAAACTCACCAGCATCTTCGTACATGTTTCTCCAGCTATGAGTACCTTCAAATATACCTTTAATTCTTAAAGCTAAGAACTTCTGAAATACAGGACTCTTGTGTAAGGCAAAGAAGAATGTACGCATGAAAGGTCTTGGTGGGGTATAAGTACCATCATACCTACCACCATTTCGGTGTCCTTCCTCATTCCATTGCATGACTTGAGCTACGGGAAGATTATTATTCCCTTTACCATATCTAGCTCCACTAAAAGCACCAACTTGAACTTCTAAGTTCTGGTCTTTAAGGAGTCTCTTTTTCATAGCAGACCATCTAGTAGTGTCTATCTCAACACCACCTCGTACTTTCTTAGCCATGAAAACCTCAGTTTGGAGTTATTTCAATCCGTTGTGCAATTGCTTTGTAATGATCAAGGATTCCCATAGAGTAGTTATACACTTTCATTACTTTGTAACGATAGCCTTGATACTCAAACTCGTCACCTCTCCAACCTGAGTTAAGTAATTTAGATTCTTGGTCTGATCTAATTTCATCAGCACAATAAATCTTCCAAGCTTGTCTTGATCTTTCAGCTTCAGGAAGTAGCATTGTTTCTTGATAACCAAGGGGTTGGATATTAACTTCAAGGACTACAGGAGATTGTGAAGGCTCTTGCCAGATACCGTCAACATAACCACCAGTCCCAGCACTTCTATAAAACGTTATAGGTATTTTCTTTGTAAGTGTGAATGTAGGTTTAGACATATCTTATTCTCAGCATCCACAATTATCGTTCTGGAAATCCGTGTAAGGATTCTCACAATTAAAGGCTTCTTGTTGATCACAAATAGAGAAGTCAATCAAAGGACTCTTAACTCTATCTGGGTCACTCAAGTAAGCTTTCATTTCAGCTTTACTAATCCCAGCAGCCCAAGGCATCAAGCCTGAAGGAATCTCTTTATCTGTGTTAGTGATGAAGTAATCAAGAGCTTTGAGGTAGTTGGAACTTAGAGAATTCCATACTTCAATGTCGCCTGTCCTCTCTCTCGTTGAATAACCAGCTAATTGCATACTAGCTGAAATAGCAGCATATTTAGCCGCCGTCATCACACTACCACCACTAACAACCAAGAAACTCTCCAACTGCTCATCTGTGAACAATTGATAGAATGGACTTGTTGGAATATCGCCAATCAAGAGTCTGAGCAGTGCTACCTTCTCTTCCGTTGTAAGATCATTCATGTAACACCCTCACTCTCAATCATAAAATTAGTGGAAGACAGGGAAACTGAATTCCCCTCTTCCTGTGTTTTAGCTAGCAGCCATTGCACCAGCAGCTACCATTGCCTGAATAAGTTCATTAACTTTTCCAGCTACATCTTCTGCCGTAGCAGTGGAAGGATCAGCAATCTCTTCAACATTAGCAACTACTTGACCATCAAGATCAGCAGCAAGTTGTTCGACAGCCCATTTCCAACCGTTAATAGTTGTTACAGCCATTTAATTCTCCTAGAAAGAGAAAGGGGAACCGAAGCTCCCCAATCATAGCTATTAAGCCAGATGCATACGAACAACAGCTTGAGGACGCAGCAGTGCGTTCATGAAGTTCTGCTCGGACATTACTTCGATCAGGTCATCTTTCTCGTTCAGGTACTCATACCAGTAAGCTGGCAGAGCAGTACGGTTAATGCTGTTGAAGCGATTAGCCGGAGCGTAGTAAGTGACAAACATATCATCCATACCAACAGGGAATGCGTAAGCATCGCCAGCAGGAATGTAGCTGGTGGTAACACCGTTTACAGTGTAAGAACCACGATACTCAACGAAAGTCATACCAGCGAAGGTGACAGAACGATAGCGAGCATCCAGACCAGTTGCATCCAGACGACCAGTGAGCATAGCCAGAGACTGAGGCTGTTGGAAGTACTTAACTGAGTCAATGAAGTAAGGATGGCTAGTCAGAGCATTGAAGAACTCAGGAGAGCACAGTGCAACAAAACCATTTACAACAGAACCAGACAGATAACCGTCTTGGATACCAGCCAGAACTTCTTCAATACCAACTTTAGGGTTGATAGTTTCGTCAGCCAAGTCCATTACAACTTCAGTACGGGTAATACCAAACTCGGTGTACCAGTTGATAGTATCGCCATAACTCGTTTTCAGAGTCTTGTTAGGTGCGTATACAGTACCAGTGGTGATAGCTTGAGCACGAGCAATTTCTTTGGTCAGTGCATGAGCACGAGCCATACGTTGCATCTTACGAGCACGAGTGGTAGCAACAGTTTCCAGTTCAATGCCATCACGCATATCAAGGAAAGATACAGTACCATCAATGTCGTTAGGAGTGATTGCATCATCCAGAGGGAAGTGAGGCACTTTAACAGACAACTCATCACGTTGTTCACCAGCGATGGTGTTGTTACGCTCATCCCAGTTACGGTCGGTTACAACATGATCGTCTTCAATGTAACGTGGAATCAGAATCTGCTTCTGAGTTTTATATTCATCTCGGAACAGGCCGAGGTCTTGGATCAAACCCCATTGGTTAGGGATCACGTTCAGGGTAGTAGAACGATCAACAACCTTATTGAAGTTGTCCTTATTATAGGAAAGAGGCATTTATTATACTCCGTTATTCTTAGAGGGTTTTTTCGACAATGATGTCTTGGACTTTCAAGACTTCTTTCAGAGTCTCAAACTGTGCGTCACTCAGATTAGCGCCATCGGCATCTTGTGCGATTTGCTTAATCAAGTAATCTTTCAACTGAACCGGGCCACGCTTGAAGCCAACAGCATTGAAGCTACCAGCAGCGATAGTGGAAGGAACAAAGCTGGACTGAACACCGTAGTGATCGCCAAATACAACAACAAATTCATTAGTCAGAACAAGTTGAGCAGCGGCAGACAGTACAGCATAAGGGGCAGCAGGGTCAGCGGATTTAGCACGAAACACAACAGTACCCATCAGAACTGGTGCAGAAGCAGCAGGGGGAGTAACATTGATACATTCGCGGGTGTAACCAACAGTCGGGTCAAGTTCATGGAAAACCAGATCAGACATTTGAGTGTCATAAGGACGATTTACAAGAGGCATTTTATTTCCTTTGGATTATTTAGTGTATTGCTTTTTAAGGATGGCAGCAGTGAGGTCTTCAGCCTGCTCTGTTTCCAGTTCCATCTCTTCGCCCTGACTACCCATCTCTTTAAACAGATCGGAGTTCTCCAGTGCTTTCTTCTGTGTGTCATAACCTTTCAGTACAACAGCGAATGCATCATCAGAAAGAGATGCAGTGGCAGACAGAGTTTCTTCAACTTTATCTTCACCCAAAACAGCAGCCAACTTAGCTTTACGAGCTTCAGTTTTAGCAGTTTCTTTATCTTCTTCCATCTTAGCAATCTGACTAGCAGCTTCAGCAAGAGCAGTTTCTTTCTCTTGTAGTTGAGCAACTACGCTAGCGAGTTTTTCATTAGTTGCTTGAACAGAAGCTGTTGCTTCTTCAAGCTTAGCTTGCATTTCTACAATAGCTTCTTCATTCATTTCAGATTTCTCTTTTTCATTACTTAGTTTAAATACGGGCTTTTTCATTCTTCCCTCTTTTGTTTGAGCCGTGTCAGCCAAATATGTGTAAAACTCTTCAACAGACATTACACTATCAGCTAGACCAAGCTCGATGCTCTCTTTAGGAAGAAATGTACGAGCCTGCGTTGATCTAACTGCTTCTACAGAAATGCCGCGATGTTCAGCAACAAACTCTGTAAACTCTGTATAAAGTGAATCAACCTTATACTGAATATCTTTAATAAACTCTTCTCTGAAAGAACCATCTGCATTAAATGGAACCTTCTCTTCACCAGCAGTTACGAATGTACGTTCATAACCCTCTTTCTCAAGTTTCTTGCTGTCATTCATCAATCTGACTAGAACACCAATACTACCAACCTCACTTCCTTCGGAGAGGATGATTTCATCTGATACTACAGACAAACCATAAGCAGCAGAGGCAGACATACCGTCCACATAACTAATGAGTTTGATGTTATGTTGATCAGCAACAGCACGAATATACTTAGCTGTCTGAATCATCTGGTGTGCTTCACCACCACCACTATCCACTAGGAAAGCAATAGTGTTTACACCTTCAGATGCAAGGTATGAAACATCTTCTTTTAGGTTTTCGTAGGATACACCACCACAATCCATACCAAACATAGTAACTGGCTTGTAGCTAAGTGGTCCGGTAATATCAATTGTTGCTACACCAACATCTCTGTTAAATGCAAAGCGTTCATTGGAGTATTCATCCTCGTCATGATGTCGTGCTTCAAACTCACCTGAACAACGACTATCAATATAGTCCATGACAGTTTCAAAAGAGTCTTGGTTAATCAGATGAGGAGTATTGCAAAGTTTAGACTTTAGGCGAATTAGTTCATGTGACAATTCAGTCTCCTTCTATGTGTTTTCATTATTGGCGATTGAAGAGTCACCACCGGAACCATTAGCACTACCAGTTCCTGAATTAAGACCCTCTTTCATACCTTCACCTGCATTAGAGTCAAATGTAGTCATCTGTTCTCTTACTTTATCAAGTGTGGTATTATCAGGATCATCGAAAGGTTTAGGCATATCAGCTTGTTCTGCAATCCAATTGATTGTATTAGCGTCTTGACTAAGAGCACCAGCAGCAGCAATACGTTGTAAGTATTTAGAAAGAACATCTAGGTCTTGTTTACCGATTTCACCGAATGTAAAATGAGGTGTAACAGCAGTATCCCAACCATTAAGTTCAAACAACTGAGGAACAAGATCGTGGTTTAGTTGGTTTTTAATCTCTGTGAGTTTGGCTTCGATAGCCATCTCAATAACATTAACTTTAGACTCGGAAAGAGCAAAGCTACCACCACCATTGCTACCAAGACCCAAGAAGTCAGCAAACAATGCTGTAAGAATCTCGTTAGTGTATCTCTTGATGATAACATCTGTGTCATAACTCTTCTGACCAGTGATACTCTTAATATCAAACTCAAAGAGCTTATTACCAGCTTCATCCATAATCAGAGGAAGAATCATACCTGACTGTTTAGCAACATGCATATTAGCCATGATCTTTTTGTATTCTTCAAATACAGCCTTATCTTGGTCTGATGCATCTTCTGTCATATACTTCGGAGGAAGATACAACACTTTAAAGCCATTACTATCCTGAGCACAACCAATAGCTTCTGCTTCTTCAAAGGCTTTCTTCATCTTCCAAGATGCCCAAGCACCAACTAGAGGACTCTCACCTTGAGGGCTATCTTTCTGTGGGTTGTTTCTAAACAACAAAAATTTCTTACGTGGAATAAACTTCTTGTCACCCCTGCCAACACTTGTCAGCATATTGGTGTAACTTCCATCCAACCCTGTGGGTTTATTGATCAACTGATAGACACCCTTAAAGTCTCTACCCTGATTCTTGTATTCCCAACTAATGATAGTATCCTGTGAACGAATAGGCATTTTTCTAATACCAATCAATCCATCATTGTATTTACTACCATTTTCTTTATAACGATAACGATAAACTTTTTCATGTAGAGAGAAACCATATCGGTTTTTACTCTCCACTTGTCTAATAAAGCTGCCCCAATCCTCTTCCATGTCATTCATACATTGTTGAAGGAATACAGCTTTATCTTTTAATTCTTCCTCATATCCTTCTGGAATCTTTACAGACCAAGGAACTCGTGCTACCATAAGTTCTACAAGATTAAGGGCAGGGGCAATACTACCATCCTTTGCCATCTTCTTGTATGTACTCATGCAATAAGGCCAGCGTAGCTCGTGTTGACACTCTTCTAAAATCTGACCACCTAGAACAGTGAGACCATTATAGCCAGTCTCACCAAGAACCATTGTGGGGATTTCATTATCCCCTTTAGTCAAAGAGGAGGTACTACCTGCTTCATTTAGATTATCTACCATACCTTTCCTTAACCGAATGGTGTTGTTCTAGATAGGTTTGCCGATTTAAGACCAAACCCTATGTTTGGGATTGTGACACTCTGGGCTAATGCCATGAAGGCATCGGAACAAGCGTCCACCATATCGTCATGTCCAGCTTCGGTGTTACGACGAATCCCATCAAACCCCTCAAGTTCTCTGTAGAAGAATGATAGTGTTGCGTCATGGTTATTTTCAAAGTCATATCCAGAATCTTTAAGAATCTGAACACCGCCATTCATCACCATAGAGGCAAATGGACGAAAACGATCAAGCTTCTTGCTTGAGGCTTTCATTGTTCTTACATAAAAACCAAACTCTGAGATTTCCTTAGATAGCATAAGTGTTGCAGCTTTAGATGCAGGGTTGGGGTCAATTGGTAGAACAATGTCTACTCCCTTACCGTCTTGATATGCATTCTTTAGGATAAACTCTCGCCATTCTCCAAACTGAATACGGGTTCTTTGAACCTCATGTACGAAGTAATCCCCACTCTTTAATTTAGACATCTTAATACAAGCTGTATAGTCGGGAGAGGGGTAAGCGTCAGTTCTTAATGTACCAGCAAAGTCGTAAGCTCTTACAGTTTTTAATATATCTGTGTGGGCTGGTTCTGTCACTTGCTCAATGAACCATTCTCTACGAATGTATGTACTACCTGTAGGACGTACCAGCCAGTTACCTAAGAGGTTCCGTTGCATGTCTACATAAGGTTGAGCTTTCAATCGGGACAGATATGAAGGGTCGGCTTTCATTAGAGGGATATTATCAGTACAGTTTGCACTGATGAAGGTGAAGCTCATAATACCACTAGCATCACCACCACCATAACGCTCTTCAAGTTCTTCTTTCGTGTCTGCCCAGATGTACTCATTATTATCAATAATGTAGTACCTGATCTTACCATCTTTAGTCAGGTCGGGAGTACCATCCGGTAGCAAATAAGGTTTTATCCAATCTAATGCAAACCAATCTGGATCGGGGTTACACGTCAGGATCATTTGTTTTGTGTGGGTAGCTCTAGCGGATCGCATTCGCTTCAAAAGATACTCAATCGTATCCTGAGTGAAGTGTGTGGCCTCGTCGAAGCATACAAATGTGTACTGAGCGCCCTGATGCTTGAGCAAATCTTTAGAGGATTCAAGGAATGAAAACTTAACACTGCCACCAGAGGGGAATGTGATTTTCATTTGCTGTTGATGAATCTTTATATTTTCACGGCCAAATACTTTAATATAAATCTCACAGGCATTTTCCCACAAACCACCTTGGGCTGTAATCTCACCTGTAGTCTTACGGAAGATGATGCCCCTGAACCAAGGATCGTGTGCATATTTGAGAGGATAAAGAAGAGAAATAAAACTCTTCCCAGAGTTGCCGGATAGGAATATTTTATTAGAACGTCTTACAACCAAAAAAGAGCTAGGAACCGAAAAACAATACTTGTAGCCATCTAATGTCTTGTAGTTTTGAATTAAAGCTTTCCCGTCCTTATTAGCAAAAGACCTGAAACCTTTTCCCGAAGTAGATGATTGTACTGTATATTCTTCAGAACCATTACGAAGCCTGTAATTTACAGAGCTGTTCATCCCATTACAGTGAAAACAGTATTGTATAAAATCAGCATTCTCTTTTATGGCTGTAGAATATCTAACGGTTGTATTAGACTGGTTTTCCACCATTGAGGAATCCCAATACCTAACCTCATCAGCAATCCATTCGACCTGTTGCTGGGAGCATTCCCACCAATCCCCACTAAATACTTTGTCAGACCTTTTCGGCCAAACAATAACCTCATACTCTAAACCAGAAGAATATCTAGGACAAGGTTTACAACCATTATCCTTAAAATCCAAATTGAATTTAGTGCAAAGGTCAATTAAGCGATCATACTTACGTTTTTTTGAAAAACGCATTTGTGTGTAATTGTTCAGACCACCTTTTACAATTCTACCATCAGCTTGGACAGCAACTTGGAGCCTGATTTCACCCTCAGACATATCAATACCATTCCCTGAAGTATTGAAGCAAGTTTTAATCTTACCTGTCCATCCTTTAGTTTTAGATTTGGAATGTCTATCAAGGGCTTCTTCCCAACTAATGACTTTATACTCAGAGTACCCTGTATTCCAATAAAGAACTCTATGTTCGGGTGACAAGCAGAAATCAAGCCCTCTTGCCTGTAATCTCTTCAAATTGTCACAAGGAATTTTGATATAATCATCTGGTTTAACAAAAGAGATTTGGTCATTTTCTGGATCATATTGACCGACTAAACCGCCGTCATAATCCGCAATACGGACCCAACCCCTGTCCGAGAGGTATTCAGTGTCCGAGTCGAAGCAACCCATTGCTCCACCTAACACGGCCAAATTTGCACTAGCTTGGAGCATCATGGATTGCTTGATACTACTGGGTCCAATCATTTCTACTTGCTTTGACATACGTGTTTCCTATCAATCAGTGAGTGACAGGTACTTGTTAGTCATAGTATTACGATCACGTCCACCTACACCACAGTCTTTACAAAGAGTTTTGAAGTCTTCCCACTCCATTGCTTCTAACTGTTCTTTGGTGTATTGTCTAACGTACCCTAAATTCTTTACGTTGTATCCGTGTTTACCTTCAAAGAATGATTCAATATCTTTCTCTGTGTAAATAACCAAGCTCACTTGCAATGGAAGTTGTGTAAGTCGTGGTCTTGTCTTTTCTCTCAATGATGGTGAATACTCAGACAATGCTAGAACCTTTTTCATAAGGTCAATACTATCTGAACACATCACAGAGACATCATATCGTTTTATCATGTTTCTCCTCAAAAATTGTGTATTACTATAAATCTTTCTTAGTTGGCATGTTTACAACATTCATAGAGAATACAGCGCGTGAGGTGTCTTCCTCTTCTTCTAGCTCTTCCTCTATAATGTCAGTGCGTGAATTCTCAAGGTCTCCCTTAATACCGTGTTCAGCTAGCTCTTCAGCAGTTGCTGCTTTACTAATTGAGATTTTGGTATTCACCACCCACTTGGATGTTGCAATCACTTCTTTATCTACTTCTTGTCCCTCTACGCTACGCTTGATGTTCTCAAGAGCCTTGGGTTCTAAGTCCTCTAAGGCTTTCTGTGTTTTTCGTAGAGTGGATCGTGGTTTCTGTTTACCGGGAGGACGGCCAACAGGCTTTCCCCGGTGACTGACAGGTTTAGGACTCCCATCAGCATTTACATATTTCTTAGTCATAAGATTCTCACGAACACAAAGCGAATGCTTTGTATATTGAATAGGTGAGTAACTGGCCACGCTACCATGCCGTTACCCGGAAGATGCAGAGGTCATCTTCTTCTCCACAAATCACAACACCACTCAAGAAGGAGGAGGAAAAATCAAGTGGTGTGTGACTAAACTCTTTGGAACTAGACAAGTCACAAAGATACACAGGCACAGCCTATGTTTAGAATGAATCACAAGAAAGAGATTCATTAGAATAAACTAACCCTGTGGTGCGCTCGACATTAGTCTGTTTAAGCGTCAGGGTTATTCTTAAAGGTATGTACACCACAGTGTTGCGCTGTAATGCACATCAGGAGGGAACATGAAAAAGGATCATGTCATCATTATTGTGTGAGAGAAATGCTAAAGAACATTTCTTAGTCTCTATAATAAGTATACACTATAAAATTCACTTTGTCAAGCTTTTATATGAATTTTAGTAATATATCTCATTAACGCTCAGGGTTTACACGCCTGAATGTACTTTCTGGGTTTGTAATACTCTCATGGGCATACTCCCACTTAAACTCAGATTCATTGTCTTCAGCAAGGTTTTGAATGTTGTAGTCCCCGCAAGAACAAAACTCTTCTCCACATTCTGAACACAGAGGATCATCTGATTCATAGAATGTTTTCATATTTAATTTCTCATTATTAGTTTGTCTTTTCTAGGAGACTTATATATAATACCACAGATTTCTCATTTGTCAATAGCTTTTGTTAAAATAAATTAAAACTTTTCTATTCTATAAGAGCATCTTGAAATTACATCAACACTTTCCATGAAATCAGACTTGAAATTGTTATTCCCAATAGCCTCAATGAGAGCAGATGTATAAGTTGAAAAGGCTTTCATATAAAAAGAAGTGTCACCCTTTAAAACTTTCATTGCAAATCTGCTTGCAAATGCCTCAGCTTCAAGACATCTATAGTAATCCTTTTTGCCGAAAAATACATCAGCATAGGGGTTGTATAGATAAACTTTATAGTTCACCCTTTGGTGGTGAACATGGTGCCCAACCTCGTGCATAACAACTCTTAGAAAATTATTCCTGAATGGACTAACACTAACTCGCTTTGACTTAAAATCATAAGAGCCACTACCCCACACAGAGTAAGATAGATTGTATTTCTTCAGAACCTTATATGCGTACCACCAATCTTTCAGTATCATATTCAATCCTCCTCTAATAGATTTGTTAGCCTTTCATTCTCAGAGTATAGAGCATCTATTTCTTGTCTGTCAACAGATTTTAATTCTTTTTCTAATTCGCTGATACGCCTAGTAGCTGAACTCAACCGATTCTCCAATGATGTAATAATAGCACACAGAGAATTCCATTGCTTCTCAGCCGATTTCCTATCTTGGTGTAGCTCTGTTTTCTTCAATGTGATTTCCTCCATTGACATACCCAAAATGCTCTTTAAGAATCCTGTTCATTTCTATAAACAATCGAGGACTTCTGTTCTCCATATCAGCCAACCCTGTACCAATACCACCACAAGGAAACACGATTGTATGTGTTTTAGATAAAAAGTACAACCCTCTAAGGTCGTCTAATACACAAGTGAATTCATCTTCTTTATCACTGAAGTACGCCCAATCATCCTTACTTGGGTATCTCTTTGTTGCAATTCCGTAAGCATTGGGTTGATGGCGTATCACTGCCTGACCACCTTTCCCATAACGCTTAATATTATCGCCAAACACAAATATCTTGTTAGGATTTAATACAAGGAGTGATGATGTGTACTTCTCACTGCATATCTCTATATTCAATGTGATTTCCTCCGTATCAAGGCATTACACCCCTCTTTAGCCTCTTTAGCTGTCTTGCCATAGGATGCATAGGGGCGTGGGCATACTCCCCACTCCACCACAGTTTCTGCTCTGTAGTAGCCAAGTAAAGAACCATCTAATATCTCTACAGTGATCATTGCTGCTCAACCCATTCAAAGAATTGATCAACAGTGGTCTCTCCTCCCTCATAATACCCAAGATCAGTACAAAGCTTTGAGTCTACATCATCCTGCATCCCCAACCAAAAGAAGAAGTCATTATAAGCTTTCTCATATTGTTTATGATCAAATGAATAGAATGTCTTGTCTAGGAATTCGTAACCATCCTTTTTCTTCACTCTCCACTCGACTGTGTTCTTCCTCACCTTAACACGAATACCATTCCAGATTCCAGCACATCCCGCATCACCACAAGAACAAGAGAATAAATAAAAACAAGACCTGTTCTGTTGAGGATACCAACCATTATTTGAATTAAACCAATTACTATACGCACGAAAGACATCCACAGAATTAGATGTTTCCACTACTTCGTTATTTATCTTCACGTCTATGTGTAAGAGGCTACAACCTTTCTGATACTCTGAAACATCAACCCAACTCCCCACTAACTCTATTGTATCCAATTTCATTTATCCCTCCACGTGTTAATCCAATCTTCAAACTCTGAGTGAAGATCAATCCCTTTCTCCATAAAGAGGTAGAAGGAATCATCTAAGTACCCATTGTACTCCCCATCAATGAAGATGACAAGCTCCCCACATGGGTGTTCGGTGTCTATCTGTATTCTGTTTTGTTTTATACCTAGTGTCTCAGCTATCCAACACTTCTCTTTGGTGTACATACTTCTCTGTTTCTCCTGTCTCTTAATAGTATATCTTAGCAAGTAGTATCTTAGTAATGTATTAGTATTTACACTTCCCAATCAGTTCAGGAAATTGAGATAGAGCTACCCTATACCCATCCATACAGTAGAGCATAAGATAACACCTTACACTTGCCAACCCTTCGGCTAACACTGCTTAGAATGAGTATAGGCTCATATCCCAACATTCCCAACTGACTGATCTACGAAAGCTAAAAGCCCTTCCCAATTCAGACGAGGTAAAGTTGTCCCTTACGGGAGTCTCAAGAAGCCGTAGAATACTTCTCAAGGGGAACAGATCACGGTAAGGTGCTGTTCCTATCTGTCATTCTCTTCTTACCAAGAGCCAGTACACCGATTTCAGATTTCGAGCTACGGTTGTGCATTAGTACCATCCCTCTTGCACTTTAAGATCATACCGAGCGTTGTAGTCCCGACAGATATAATCCGATTCAACCCTTGACACACAATGTCATTTCTGTTAGAGTGTATTTTAAGTTGAATAAGCACAGGGGTTTCCCAATGCCTAGATCAATAATAACACAAATATAAAATTTGTCAAGCTTTATTTACGAAAGGAGAAGTGATATGTTAAAATTCTTATTTACAAAAGAGTTTAATTGGTTTGATTTGTTATACATGATTATCATCAGCACTATGCTTATGCCTCAGTCTCTCTGGTGGTGGTTCTTGTTGATCCCATTTGTATTCATCTCTTGTTTAGCTGAAAGGATGATTAGAGATATTTCTGTGGATTTGACAGAGGGGGACACATTGGGTAGTATGGCACCAAAGCATCGGACTGCAAGTCCTTTGATTAGACCAATGACCAAAGAGGTGAAGGGGGGTAACTAGGCATTTTAAATTCTATGAAACATCTCAGTGGTTGGGGAATGGGTGTGACTGTTGTGAACCAACACAATGGTTTAGCTATACAAGCCCCGACATTGAGAAAGGATTAGGGGTTGCTCATCAAGAAGATGAATGTTATGTTTATGCCATCATCTCTGTCATGGGGCAAGACAATATCACACAGACTATTGAGGAAGAATTATTTCAGATGGAGCTTGACAGACTAATCAAGATAGCTAATAATCTGGACATCATTGTTGAAATCATAGAAGATTAACTAAGGAGGTTGAGAATGATTAAATATACACTAGATGAGTTGACATATAACCCAAAAGAGATGGAACAAATGATGGTCATCCCCGGCCTGCAATTGCGGGTAGATGCCGCTGGAGCAAAGCCATGACTGATAAGCCGGAGGTGATTAGCTACTGGTATGCAGTTGACTCGAATGCCGACAAGCCATACATCAAGAAAGAGAAAGGTTCGGGGCTTCTGGCCTCGTTTGACTGCGCAGAAGATGCGCAACGCTTTTGCCAGTGGCGGCAGGACGTTAAGTACAAGGAGGTTCAGTATGTCCGCCTCACCGACCACGAAGCCTCCCGCGCAGCAGACAAGGCGCGGATAGCGGAGTTGGAGGTCGCCGAGTCTGAGATTAAAGCGCATCTATCCGAAGCGCTTATGGCCATCAAAACCCTTTGCCCTGAGTGTAAAAAGAAATGGCTTTATCGGCACTGCGGTGACGCAGCCCTAGCCCATCAAGGGTTATAATTAAGGAGTACGAATGAAGAAATTAAGTGTTAGAGGGAAAGGTTTTGATGATGGCATACTCTTTGTCTGTGACCAGTTAGACGGATTCCTAGATGAAGTGATAAAAAAATGCTTATCCAAAAGCAAGTAAAGATTCCTTCAATATAGTGAAGGATATGATTAGTAAATATAGACAGATAGTGGTTACACAAAGACTGCTTGAAAATAAATGGGGTGAAGACTCCGAAACAACAGAGAAGGAGATTTAATATGAATGCACTAGAACAAATGGTAAATGATGTAGTAAAAGATACAGAGGAAAGCTTTAAGTCCTATGCAGAAGAACTTGGACTAGATTATGAAGCACTCCGTAATCCAGATTATAATCGTGAAGCTACAGTGGACAAGCTTGTAGCAGCGAGTATCATCAGTAATGATGAGTATGAACAAGTGAAAGCATTCTTTGAATCAGACTTGTATAAGCGGTATGAAGAGGCATCTCAAAATATTGCTAATAGTCTAGTTTCTGAATTGGTGGGGGATGAACCCCCTCAGACAGTTCATTAACATCATTTAATATCCGCCATTTCAAGGGAAAACAGGGGTGTAAACAAGAGATAGGAATGTACCATAGGCTACCCTACTGCCTACACTCTAAAGCCTGTTTATATCCCCTATTTCATAGGAAAAGAATATGAATCACTTAAAGAATATGTCTGATGAGGAAAGAGCTAGTGTTCGGGAAAGAGCAAAGCTTGCAAGAGAGGCTAAGAAAGCCTATGCTGAAGAGAATCTAAGGATAGACTATCCAGATGACTCACATTGGCAGGAGTTAGCTAGGAAATACAATGTAAGGCTTCCTAATAAGACAAGCCCTGCATCTGAAGTTAAATATTGTAAAAGGATGTTTAAGAAATTAAACTTTGACTATAAGGATTGGTTGGAAAGTACAGGGATGAAGAATCTTAAAGTGTTTTCTGAACTAAATCCTGATTGGACAGCAAGAGCTATGTGTGGTTTAATACTTGAATGGGTGGATGAAGGAGGAACATAATATGTCTGATGTAGAAAAACTATTTGAGGGGGAGAGTGTTTATTACATTGTCAGATTACCAATTACTTAAACAATTTATGTGAGGAGGATATATGATTAAACTTTATGGAATCAATTGTCCAGCTAAGACAAGAATTAAGAAAGAAACGAGAGCGAATGGGGATATTGTGTACATTCCACAACACAGATGTTGGGGTGAGTGGTATAATTTTGGGAGTTATCGTGGAATTTCGCTGATCAGGAAGAATAACCCTTATTGCTCATATTTACTTGATGGTGAGTCTGATGAGAAGATATGTAACCTAAAGTGGGCTAAAGATTGTATTGATCACTATATTGATAGATTCAAACCTGATCCAGAACGTGTGGTATCAGAAGAGTATATCAAATATCCATAAGGAGGTATAATGGAGATTTCAAGTGAAGATATTAATAAAGCTAAACTTAGATTAAAATTAGCTAAAGAAGACTTCGATTCATTAAAAGAGGAGAAATAAATGAGCGGGAAAAGAAATCAACATAAAGTTGTGGAAGAGCGTTGGAATAAAAAGATTGAGAAAGGTCGTGTAGTGGATACCAATCATTCTGTAAAAGAAGTTAAACCACCTGTACAAGCAAAGACACCTGTACAGAAAGAGTTTCTTGCGGCACTTAAAGAATATCAGGTAGTAGTCTTCTCTGCTCCTGCTGGATGTGGTAAGTCATATTTGACAATGTGTGAGGCTTCGGACTGGCTGAAAAAGGGGTATTACGATAAGATCACCCTGAGTCGGGCTGTTATTCCTATGGGCAGGAGTCTTGGTATGCTGCCTAATACATTACAACAGAAGTTTGAACCCTATTTGATGCCTTTGTTGGAAGTTCTATGGAACCGTTATGGAAAAGGGTTCTATGAATCAGCATTGCATGATGGCACTCTAGAACTACTTGCTCCAGAATATGCAAGAGGGAGGTCTATTTCTGGTATTATGATTATTGATGAGGTACAGTCAATGACTCCAGATGAACTGTATACAATGTTGACACGTGTTCAGGAGGATGGTAAACTTATTTTGATCGGAGACCCAAATCAGTCTGACATTAGAGGACAGAATGGTATAGACTGGCTTTGTTCTTTTGTAGAAGATAACCCCGATCTTTGTGAGCACATTAAAGTTATTAAAGCAACAAGTGATGACATTGTTCGAGGGGGTCTCTGTAAAGCGGCTGTAAAAGCTAAAGAGAAAGAAAACATGAATAACACCAAGATTTAAGAATACAACTAAAAGAGGAGAATACATGAATAATATGACTAATAAGAAAGGTAAGACTTCACTAACCGGCAATGGTATGATGCCAATGCTGCAACCAAACAAACTCTTTGTTACAGAGTTCCACAACCATGTTCGATATGATTACTACTTGATGGGGGTAATTGGTGATCCTGATGAGTACCTTGATCTGTGTCACGCTATCCGTTCATGTGGCCCTGATGATGAAGTGTTTCTGCGAATCAATAGCCCCGGCGGTAGAGTTAGTACAGGCAATCAAATTATTAACGCAATTAAAGAGTGTATCGGAAATGTTGTAGGCTTTATCGAATCGGATTGTGGTAGTATGGCTACGTTCATCTTCTTGGCATGTCATCAGTGGGCTGTTAGTGAATACGCAGAGTTCTTTTGTCATACAGCGAGTGGTGGTAACTATGGTAAAGAGTCAGAGACATTTGAAGCCTCTACATTCTTTCGTAAACAAACACATAATCGTATTCGTAAAGACTATAAAGATTTCCTGACTGAAGATGAAATTGAACATCTACTGAAAGGGGGTGACTACTACTTCAATGCAGAAGAAACAATGGAGCGTATGAAAGTGTTTTCTGAAGCTCGTGATCAGAAGTCTGAAGACACTGCACCAGAGTCAATTTCTGATATTATTGAAGAGAAAGTGGAGAAGGGTATTTCTAAGGGAATTGAGTCTATCATCAAGAAATATGACTTGACAGAGAAACCCAAGCCTGTTCGTAAAGCTAAACCAAAAGTTCCTAAGATCACAGTAGAAGAATAAGATATGGACGAGACACTAGAGGATGTAATTTCCAGTATTCAAGAGTATATGAGCGAGGAGGATTTATATGAAGCAAAAGAAGCCAATCCCTTTTCAAAAGTATGTGAGAGTGGGGAACAATCCAGAAGCTGTCCGTTGTCGTATTTGTACGACGAATATCAGGGGTAAGGGAGACTCCTACAAGAAACAGATTTCTATTGAATCTTATATCCTCGGTGACTACGTTTATGCTATCATGCCCTGCCAAAAGCAGGGTAGTGATAAGCTAAATACATATACAGTGAGATACTTATTGAATACAGGAGGTCTTGTGCGAGCAGATAATATGATAGTGTTGGAGAAGTATCATGTCTAAAAAAGAGATTAAAACAAGTATTGTTGAATACAATGATTCAACAGATGAAGACTTCCATCCACCAGCTAAATGGCACATTGTTAATTCTCTAGGACAGCTTGTATTTATTCATGTAAGGACAAGGGAGTCAGCACAGAAATATGTTGATGAAGAATATGGGAAGGGGTTCTTTACAGTGAAAACATTGTCTCTTGACAAATCTGGGAGTGGTGAGTATAGTGCTGTAGGATCAAATACTCGGCGAGGGTTCAATCCATCACTAAAGGGACTAAAATAATAGTAAGAGGAAGTCAGAATGAAGTATGATTCTATGTATATGGATATTGCAATTAGAATATCTAAAGAAAGTAAGTGTCCAAGAAAACAAGTGGGCTGTGTTATCCTAACTAAATCAGGACTAATTGCACCGGGACTCAATGGACACGCTTGTGGAGGCCCAAACACTTGGGAATATGAAGAGTCTGGCAATCCAGAGGTAGTCCATAGCGAACTAAATGCATTGGGTAAAATGTTAGAAGAAGGTATTTCCTCTAAAGAGTCTACAGTTTATTTGACATTATCGCCTTGTTTGGAGTGCGGTAAACTTTTAGTAAGGGCCGGAGTGAAAAGGGTAGTATATTTGGAGGAGTATCGTGTAGCTATGTTGGAGAAGGGGACAGGAACAAGACGTATTTTAGAAGAGAAATATGGAGGAAATGATGACTAGCATTTACATTGTTATAGCTTATGGTGGTGAGTGGGAAGACAAGTGGGAACAGAATATCAAAGCATTTAGCTCTCTTGAGAAAGCTGAAGCCTTCTGTTCATACAAAGAAAAGAACATCCCTGAATACAGTGAATATATTGAACGCCTTACATGGAAGATTGGTGACTTTGCTCATTTGGCTGCAAATAAAGATAACAGCTTAGAACACGAGGAGTATTGGGATGAATACACAAAAGTATATGATGCTTTGATTGCTAAGATGGAGAAGAAGTATCCGCATCTAACAGCAGAACACGATGACTGCGATGTTTATTATCTAGTGGAGGAGGTGGAGTATGAGCAATAACATTACAGCTAAAAGACACATCCTCTACGTTTATGAAGATCGTATTACAGCTCTAAGTGAATATTTCAATCACAAGGAGCTTTATGCAGCAACCCTATTTTCTGTAAATGATAAAGCTAACAAGCTATACCTAGACTACAATGGGGAAATATCTTGCCTGCAATTCTCCTATGCTGCTACAAGAGAAGAAGCAGGTATGCATTTTGGTGGCGGTAGGTATTCTTGGGTGTATTGCTCTGAGAATGTGAACAAAGAAGTAAGAATGTATTTACTATCAAGAATACGAGGAGAGAACAGTGGACCATAGATATATGAACCATAAGAATTGTGAACCATAAGGAGGATTAGAAATGAAGCCATTACCAAAAACAAGAATTCGAGTTGTTGAAGAATATGAGGTAATCAGATATTACCCAGAATACAAAATAACATTCATTCCTCTTATCTGAGTAGAATGGAGTCCAGCTAAGGCTAGCCTAAATGATAGTGAATACTTACTTACACTAGAAGACGCAAAGAGTCGTATTGATGACTGTATTGTGTGGTGGGAAAAGTGCAGGATTGAGGATGTAGAACGTCTGATGCGAAAGAAACTCGGCAAGCGTGTTTGGTTTATAAAATACCCAAAGGAGGATAACTAAATGAAAACACCAATTATCTACTACCCACCAACGGCAGATTGTGATATAAACAGTATTGTTTGTAAGAAATGCGGTGCTCTTCCCGGTGAAGGGTGTAAATCAAAGGAGAAATAGAATATGAATAAAGAATGGAGGACTGAATAAATGAAGAGACTATTCACAGAACAAGAGGTTGAAAGGCTTGATTACTTAATCCGTGCAGGGTGGGGTTGGAGGAAGTATGCTGAGTCTGTGAAATCTCAAGGTTGGATTAGTGAAAGGCAGGCCGTTACTCTAGACGAGATGTATTGTAAAGTGTATACAAAGACAGAGCAAAAGAAAATATTCAAGCCACAATCCTGTAATAAAGAACTGGATTAAGACGATGGGAGGAAGGCCTTCGGCTAAAGAACTAAAGAATTTCATTGATCTTATAGAGGAGGATTAGATATGTGTAAAATTAGAGATAAAAATCGGAATAACGCCAACCTAGCCCTGAAACACAGATTGTACTCAAGACCTGATTGGGAGATGAGGCCGGAATTGGAGCAAACGGTTGAAGATGGAAAGAGTACATGTACTTTATATTTCAAAGATGGAGTTCCTGTAGGTTGTGCTATTAGGGGGTGGTCTTCCAATTTAATAATGGTCTTCGTCAGAAAGTCCTACAGGAAGCAGGGAATAGGTAGTAAGTTGGTAAACAGAGTGAAGACTGGAAACTCTTGGGGTTGTAGTGATAGTCCGAGTAACGGTAAAATATTCCAATACAATGGAATCTCTGTGGATGGTAGACCATGAAAGCAAAGCATATAAAAGCGTATTTGAAATGTGCAGAGGTGTGGGCCGAATGTTCAGATTCCACTAGAACCAAAGTGGGTGCCGTTCTAGTCAAGAACAATAGGATAATTTCTTGTGGATATAATGCCTTGCCGTCTGGTATGTCTGGGCCTTTAGAAGATGAGAATGGAAACACAAAAATAGAGTGTCGTCATGCGGAGCAGAATGCACTGTTTGGTTTGGTGAAGTCTAATGAGTCTGCACAAGGAGCTACATTATTTGTATCTCACAACCCCTGTCAAAGATGTTCTCTAGATATTTTTGACAGTGGTATTGTAGCTGTGTATTATAAGCATGACTATCGTTGTGATAAAGGGATTAAGTATCTCAAAGAGAAAGGTGTAATTGTATATAAATTGGAGGATTAAATTATGAATGAAGAAATTAAAGACACACTAAACATGCAGCTATATTCAGTTATTCAGTTTATGGGGGCTATTGGATATTCCTTTGAACAACTAGAGAAAGGGGGTTTCCTGTTTGTTGATAACAATGGACAACACAAGGCCCATAAATATTTGTCTGTGAATACAGCAGTGAAGCTGCATAACTGTCGTTGGTATAAAACAAATAATAAGAAAGGTGAAATTGTGTATACACCCGATCTTGGTCAAGTGAAGGGTGTGTATTTGGATATTGAAGTTTGTCCGTACATTCATAAGTTATCTGAGGCAAGTAAAGTGGTGATGTGGAGTAAGATTCAATATCAAAGCAAGTCAAAAGATATTACTCTTGCTAATAACAATGCACACCTTGTTCAACTAGCTGACGAAGAATATGACTACTTCTATAATTATTGAGGATTCTGCTATTAACGACTTTACTAAATATAAGGACATAGCTACGTTGATAAATACAGCTTATATGTTTTATGGGGTAAACGGTTTAGCAGGAGAAGACATCAATAAACTTCTAAAATGTCTGAATGATCACACAATACAAGGAAAGGAACAATTAGGTGGTAGTACAGTGTACATAACAGAGGAGGATGTATACTTGATTGACACATTGCATCTAGATACAGCATCTTATAACTACTTGATGACTCTTGGTAAACAGTCTGGTAATGTGGCCAAGCTCGATATTGAAGAATACACTAAATTCAAAGAGTTTGTTAATATGATGGGGGACAGAGATGGACAATAGAACACTAACAATTGTTGGAGATAGTCTTAAAGATAAAGTGAGGCTAAATGCAGATCAAGCTTTAGTCTTTTGTAGGTGGTATGGTACATATAAGGGGATGAAATCAGATTCCTATTCCGAAGTGTTTAATGATTCTAGTCATGGTCCTGTATTTAGTGTTAGTATTGATCGTTCAGATGTGGTGGATGTTTTGACGTTCCTAAGAATTATGGATTTTATTTAGAAATAGGAGACTCTTATGAATAGAGAACTAATCAGTGTATATTATGTTAATAGAGACTATAATAAGGAAACTGTATGTGTTCTAGATTATGATGACTTTAAAGCACTATGTAATTACTTGAACACTTTAGATTTAGTCAGTGGTGACATTGACATAGATTGTTGTTGGGATGATCGTCATTCTAAATTCCCTATTCTAGAAGAAGAGATGCACTATGCTGAACAATTTATTAAGAATGTTCTAGGGGTTAATTACTTCCCAAATAAAGGAGTCTGTGATGGATCATAGTGGAAATATGTGGGGTTGGGTAGCTAGAGTGAATATTCCTAGAAGTGTAATCTTTACAATTGATAAGAGCCTTGAAGAGGCAATCAAGAACTACATGAGTCTGTACGATTGTGTACTGCAAAGAGTAATGGTTTGGAATGAGTTATCTGATCACTCCACTATGGAAATCACTTATGAATTCTATGGTTCATTTGATGAGTCAAGTATATTTAACTTTGTTTCAATGCTTTCGGATGGATCGAGTCGAATTGAAGTGGAAATCAAGACTGAATATGATTATTGGTAATGAGGAATACATATTTTAAGGAGACTAAGATGACAACAAAAGAAATACTTAATATTATTGACCACAGTAGTGGTAATGTTGTTCAGTTTGTTGCTGATGAGTATGATAGCTGTAAAGTATTAGAAAACTTCTTAGACACATCAGATACTAGATACACTAAATGGTTTAAATCTCAAAGATATACTGAAAAGAAACAAATTTTCTATGTGGTTGACAATTATCAGGTAGTATTCAATTTCTGTACAACATGCTGGGATCGTCATTATTTCTATCTACTTGATGTAGACGAAAGGGTATGGGTGAAGGGTGCAATAAACCACTTCAATTTTGAGCACGAAGTTAGTAGTATTATGACAGGAGGGTGCGTATGATGATTATTTGCCAAGAAATGGATTGGGGAGATAGGATTATGAAAGTGATTGGAGTTTTTGATAATCATCAAATGATCGGGGATTATTTAAAGACACTGTGTCAGCCAACCCTCTATAAAGTTTGGGGTAAAGACACTACAACCTTAAATGTCCCGCAAGAAGAGTTTGACAACCTCCTTTCTTTCTGCAATACTACCGGAACAGATCACATAAAGCTTCAACTAGACACTGAAGTTGGTCATTATACGTGGGAATCTTTAGAGAAGATTCTTATTGATAAGTACAGAGATAGAGGATGGAAGAATGAATAGTATTAAATATCTAATTGGTAATGAATATAATAGTCCTGTATTTAAGATTGAGGATGAGGCTGGTATGAATTCTGTTCTTAATTACATTGAAGCTATGGGGGACAATAGAGTTAAAGACACTTCGCTATTTGACGGTATTTATGAGAAACCTCGTGCTTATGTCTACGATCTGAGAGATGTTGGTAAAGATATTCACGACTACACAGGGATTACAGATTTTTGTCAAATGATTGGAATAGAATATCGGGTTTATCTGAACACGAACAGTGAAGTGATTGGTAAGATTTTAAGTGGTGAGTGGCAACTATGAATTATTTATTTATATCTAATGAGAGAGACAATTCAATGGTAGGGGTCTATTCAGAAGGGGATAGGGATTGCTTAATCAATTATCTGAAAACTGTAAGCAGAATTTGCTATTGGTATGGTATTAACGATGATAGAGAGATTTGTACCTATAATGGTGCTGTAGTTTTCAAGTCAGGTAGTGTTCCTATGATTAGTCAATTTCTTGAATCCCTGAACATTGAATTCAGTATTTACTTGGATTATGATGAGGAATTTGAAGACCTAGATGAATTTATTAAAGGGAGGTTGAACGAACAATGAAATATTTCTTTATATCAGGTAATGCAGACAATACGCTGTTTGAATTATATTCAGGAGAAGACTCTGATATTCTTGTAAACTATTTAAGAACTGTTAATGGTTTACTTCTAGATAAAAGAGATAGAGATGCTCCGTTTATTTGGAATAATGCTTTTTGTTTTAGTGTTGAGTTTGCAGAAACTATCAAACAATTTTTATCTTCTGTCAATATTGATTTTGTAGTACATAGAGGTTTCTCTAGCATAGTGGACGAAAGAAATGAAGACAAAGTTATAAAATATATGAAAGGTGCAAACCGATGCCCTTAATGATAGCTCATGACCAACCCGAAGGGGAGTTAATAATGTATGTATCTGTTGTAGAGGATGTGGATGATATGTGCAAGCATTTCCTTGAGGCGCAGTCAATAGAAATAGAAGATATCCCTTGTTCTGATGTGTGCAAGGCTAATATCTCTATTGACAGCCTTACCAACTTCTGTAATACTATTGGTATTGAATATATCACTGTTGATCTTACTGATGAGGATGAAGAGATTGGCTGGGATGAGGTATTGGAGATTGCCAGAAAATTGAAAGAGGAGGGGTGACATGTTTATTTATTTTAAAGACACCAACTATGTTGTTTATTTTGAAGATGATATAAACGCATTACACAATTATCTGAAGACATCAGATACTAATCATAGAAGAGGTATGAACGGAGGTAGATATTGGTTTTCAAGCCTTACCCAACAAAAAGTTGAGGATGTGGCGGATATGCTCGAAATAAAACATTCTAGTCATTGTGCTCGTGGTAAATCGTGGAGAGACTTGGAATACTTATTAAAACAAGGGGAATTCAAATGATAAGTATTCTATTAGAGGATAAACAAAGCTTATTCCACATCTGGACTGAGGATGAATCAGCAATAGAAAACTTCTGTAGTCTTTATGAACATAATAGTCATCCGAGAGAATGTTATCATATTATCTACTTCCGAGAGAATACATTATCACATCAAATGCTAAAATTCTTCCTAGACAGCCTTGAAGTGGAGTACACTATGCAAGTAAATACGAGGTATAATGGTCGCACAGATATTAGTGAATTATCCAAACAAATACAGTCAGCTAATGACTACAGAGAACAAAGGAGATTTTATGACTAATACACTGCGACACATACACTTCCTACAATATGAAGCTCCATTTGAGGATGAGAGATGTCTTACATTCCGTGAAAAAGATGCTGATGCGCTGAGGAATTACTACACAACAGCTAACAACACTGACACACTCCCCCATGTTGCATACAGACAAGAGATGGATAAATTCATTGAGATGCTGGATGTTCTTGGTATTGAATATGACACTTATCCTGTATCTACAGCTAGAACCTATGATAGTGTAGAAGTTGATGCATCATCGCAGTTCTTTGAGAAGTATGGGAATATCTAATGTCATATATGTACCTAAAACACGATTCTGTATTTGGAACGACATTCCTTGTTGAAACAGATGACATTGAGATGGTGAAGAACTATTGCTCTGTGTTGTTTACAAGGTTTATTCAGAGTCACCATTATATGAATACATATAGATTCGCATCTTGCCCAGATATTCTGTGGGGAGATGAAAAAGAGGACTGTGACATTCTAAGAAAACACATGAACAGTATTGGTGTGCATTTAAGAGAAATATCCTATTCACCACCACACAAAGGGGAAACAAAGTGAAGATATCAATAACATTTGAGAATTGTGAAGTTATAGACGTAACTGCCGTGAATTCAGCGGAGACATGCATTGTTGGTGATGTTGTTGACCATATTGAATATTCCAAGTGGAATGATGTATGCTATGCTCGTAAACATGCCGGATACGTCTATATTAAGCTAATAAACCCTGATGCCGAAGTGACAGCTAGGTGTTTAAAATACGATGACATTACAAATATCGCTATTGACGGTGTAAACTACTACATTCCTTGGGTTGCTGTAGATGAAGATGTTTGGGTGGACATTAACCCCAGTCAAGTGGCTAAATATGAAGATGGAGTATTAGAGATAACCATAGGAGAAAAGGATGACTATATTTATTAGAACCTGTGTAATGAGGGGTGTAAGGAGTAAGAGGGGAGATATATTCCTAAAGTTGAGTGATGATTCAATTATTCCAACAATCCGTAATTATCTAACTACATCGGATAGGGGTAATCGTTCATTGTTTAAAAGTAAACAGTTTAGACATTGTTGGTCTTGTGAGTATGGGATAGAGGCTGTTATCAAGGCTCTAGAATTATTCGGAGCAGAATATGAAATTACAAACTACTTTGACCCAGAACTTGAGGATTTGAATAAATGATTAAAGATGAGGGGAGTGTCTTGATTGTTGGTTGTGATACCTACAAGGATCACTTTTATCTAGTAAAGTCAAGGAAAGAATCCGATACTATAAGAAATTATATGTCCTATGTAATGACAGCATCAGGGGTAGAATATTGTGGAGGTTATAGAGACTTATTGGTGATACATTGTAGCTCTGGGAAAGTAATTGAAGCATTTGAACTTCTTGGTATAGAGTACACCAAATCTAACATTCTGGAGGTTCGCAGAAGATGTCTATAATCTTAATGGTAGTGGATGATTTAGAGAATTTCATAGTTAAATTACAAAGCAAACAAGACTCCGATACAATCAAGAACTATCTAGAAACCATCAGAAACAAATCTGATACGCCTGCTACAATCTATTCTGGAGTGAACAGAGATTGCCTACTTACATGGACTAACAAACAGCAAGTGTTGACAGCCCTTGAGTTATTTAGTATAGAGTATAAAATATCAATACATGATGAGTATTTAGCTAGACTAATAGGAGAGGAATATGGACTATCCAGATGATGTGTTAATAGTGGCAACTCATTGTTCTGATCTTCGGTGTCGGTACATGAGAGTATCAAAAGAAGACGCTGATACCCTAAAGAACTATATATCCATTAGCACTAAAAGTCCTTATGGTGAACACTTTGCTAGTGCAAATTATAGTGTAGTATACTATAATGTTTTACAGATGAGTTGTAGCTTAGAGAAGATTCTGGGAGCATTCAGTCTTTTTGATATTGAATACACAGAATCCAGTGACAAAGAACTGATGGCTAGACAAACTGTAAGGCTAGAGATGAGACAGGAGTTTAGAGGATGGGTGACATAATTATGATTATACTTCTGTGTTTTATCCTAATCCTCCTCCTGAGGGATACGTTCAAAGATTATATTAAGGAGAGAAGGATAGAGGAAATCCCTTGGTACGAAAAGTATAACAGTAGCTACATGTTGACACAAAAGGACAAAGCCCTTTTATCACAATACACAGAAGATCAATGGTGTGATATGATTCCTTATGAATTTAAGGTGAACATACCAAAGTATACAATAGTAGAATCTGTTCGCCACTATAAGAAATATTTGAAACATTGGAGTGAAAAAGATGAATAATGATGAGGGTGTTCTAGTAATGATCGGAATTATGAAGTATCCAGATAGCATATTAGTGGTGGTGACAGATACACCAGACTTTATAAATCTTTATTACACAGTATCAAAAGAAGACGCTGATGCACTGAGAAACTACATCTGTTCTACTGTAGAAAAGACCTATGCCTTTCTGGAAGGATCAAGTAATTATGCAGAATCATTCAGAAATACCTTGGTATGCAATTGCACTGAACAAATAGCATTAAGTGCTTTTGAACTTTTTGATATAGAGTATACTAAGGTGTCTAGGGAACAGTTGGATATTAGAAATATCGCATGCTACTGAAAGAGGTGATGTTAAATGCACAAAACAGAAGAACATGAAGACACTGAGATAAACTACATCAGTGGATTTGATGTCAATAAACCAGTCCTAGTTAGGATTTATGGCTCTGTTAGTATAGTGAACAATTATTTAAAAACCAAATATACTAATGGGATGGGTAAAACACCCTTTGTTATTGGCAACAATCGGATTATCTTACACACAGGTGGGTTCAATTATTCAGAACTAAAAGAAATATTCAATCTATTTGATATACAATACGAAAGACTTGATTGGTTTGGTAGAATGTGGAGGGCTGTTTAATGTTTTGTGCAAGACTAAAAGAAACCTTGAAACATAGGGATGAATTTATAAGACAACACGGGGTGCAAGCCCTGATAAGATCAAACGAGGTGAGTAAGAGAAAATATGAAGAAAAGTATCTTAACCAGTGTTCTCATAGATGAAAATGGAATCAAATGGGAAGTAGATGTTGATACGGGAGAACTAACCAGAGAAACCAAAGAAAAGAAGATGCCAGCCTACTCTAAAAAATACTATGGGATAGACACCCGATGTATAAGAGACTGCAAGACAAAAGATCAACTACTGGAAACACTACATCTAATAGACGGATATATGTATAGTAAAACAAGAGTGAGCGACACCTTCCTAGCTGAAAATATCACAGAGGGGTGTATAACTCCACAACAACTAACATTCCTTAGAGCACTATCCAAGAAAATAACTGCTTGGAATATCTACATAGGAACCAAACAAGAACTCCTAAGTATGGGAACAAACCCTAAGTCATTTAGTCGTATGATAAAAGACCTACATCACTTCATAAGAGTAGTGGAGTCTGATACACCAGATAAGGGCTGTATTAAGATACTAGTAAACCCCTTATTAGTGTGGAAAGGGGATTTGGAGTGGAGAGAACACATGAAACGGGAGTGGTATAAAGCCAAGAGAATGCAGATACCGGAGTACACATAAAGCCCTCTAAAACAAGGGGTGGAGTAATTGTGCGCAAAAATGCGCATTTTCAGGAGCTAGAAGCCCATGTTCACTGGGGTGTTGAAAAACCTTATACTTATTATACTTACTTGTAATGTCATATAGGACATTTGGATTGTAGTCGAAATAGACTTAATTTAGAGAAGTAGTCAGTTTTATAGGGGTGCAGGGTCTTGTCCCTAAAAGGAAAATATTAGGAGATTTATGATGAAGAATAAAAGATGGAAACACGTAGAAGGATTAGAGCGTTATTTAGTTAGTGATTGTGGTGATGTCTGGGACACACAAAGACAAATTGAAGTTGCAAAACAGTTGTCAGGAATTCCTGAATATTACTATGTAAATCTAGCAAATGCCAATAAGAGGGTATTTCTCAGGGTGCATAGATTAGTTGCAATCGCCTTTGTTGGGGGTCGTTCTAAGTCAAAGAATATAGTAGATCACATTGATCAGGATAAATTTAACAATCATTATACTAATTTGAGGTGGACAGATGCAAAGGGAAATAACAGAAATAAAGAGAACAACCTCTATGTAGGGGAAGTGTACCTAAAAGATTATGTTGAGAAATATGAGAATCCATTAAATGCCTACAGCTACATTTCAGTCAAGATTTCTTCTGGATTGAGTGGATTTGATGCTGTAGGGGAATATGATATTAAATTGAAATATGGAAAGAGGAGATATAAAGTGATGTGGGAAGGTGAAGAAATTTTCTTACTAGATTTATGTAAGCAACACAACAAGGATTACTCCTGTGTCTTAAAAAGAATTAAG